>Ga0157371_10000309_pt1 | contig 63514 bp, 50 predicted proteins | sample C45metaG_FD_113462 | JGI IMG/M metagenome (GOLD analysis project Ga0157371, IMG submission 113462) | Corn rhizosphere microbial communities from Kellogg Biological Station, Michigan, USA - C4-5 metaG | ecosystem: Host-associated > Plants > Roots > Rhizosphere > Soil | place: USA: Michigan... | reverse complement strand
CAAGCGTCCGCTGAAGTCGCTGTCCGACATGCTCAAGGGCAAGCAGGGCCGCTTCCGTCAGAACCTGCTCGGCAAGCGCGTCGACTATTCGGGCCGTTCGGTCATCGTGACCGGTCCGGAACTCAAGCTGCACCAGTGCGGCCTGCCCAAGAAGATGGCGCTCGAGCTGTTCAAGCCGTTCATCTACGCCCGCCTCGACGCCAAGGGTCTGTCGATGACCCTGAAGCAGGCCAAGAAGTGGGTCGAGAAGGAGCGCAAGGAAGTCTGGGACATCCTGGACGAGGTGATCCGCGAGCATCCGGTGCTGCTCAACCGCGCGCCGACGCTTCACCGCCTGGGCATCCAGGCGTTCGAGCCGGTGCTGATCGAAGGCAAGGCGATCCAGCTTCACCCGCTGGTCTGCTCGGCGTTCAACGCCGACTTCGACGGCGACCAGATGGCCGTGCACGTCCCGCTGAGCCTCGAGGCCCAGCTGGAAGCGCGCGTGCTGATGATGTCGACCAACAACATCCTGTCGCCAGCCAACGGCAAGCCGATCATCGTGCCGTCGCAGGACATGGTGCTTGGTCTCTATTACCTGTCGATGCTCAAGGAAAACGAGCCCGGCGAAGGTATGTTGATGTCCGACATGGCCGAAGTGCACCAGGCGCTCGAGGCCGGTGCGGTGACTCTGCACACCAAGGTCATCAGCCGCGTCCCGCAGACCGATGAGGACGGCAAGACGTACCTCAAGCGGTTCGAGACCACGCCGGGCCGCATGCTGCTCGGAGAGTGCCTGCCCAAGTCGCACAAGGTGCCGTTCGACACCGTCAATCGCCTGCTGACCAAGAAGGACGTCGGCGACGTGATCGACGAGGTCTATCGTCACACCGGCCAGAAGGAGACCGTGCTGTTCGCCGACGCGATCATGGCGCTGGGCTTCAAGCACGCGTTCAAGGCGGGCATCTCGTTCGGCAAGGACGACATGATCATCGCCCCGGACAAGGACAAATTGGTCGACGAGACGCGCGATCAGGTGAAGGACTTCGAGCAGCAGTATCAGGACGGCCTGATCACGCAGCAGGAGAAGTACAACAAGGTGATCGACGCCTGGTCGCGTTGCGGTGACCAGGTCGCCAACTCGATGATGAACGAGATCAAGGCGGTGAAGAAGGATCCGGAAACGGGTCGCGAAATGCCGATCAACTCGATCTACATGATGGCGCACTCGGGTGCCCGCGGTTCGCAGGCGCAGATCAAGCAGCTCGCCGGCATGCGCGGCCTGATGGCCAAGCCGTCGGGCGAGATCATCGAGACCCCGATCATCTCGAACTTCAAGGAAGGCCTGACCGTCCTTGAGTATTTCAACTCGACCCACGGCGCCCGCAAGGGCCTCGCGGACACCGCGTTGAAGACGGCCAACTCGGGTTACCTCACGCGCCGCCTGGTCGACGTGTCGCAGGACTGCGTCGTCATGGAGGAGGATTGCGGTACCGAGCGGGCGCTCGAGATGCGCGCGATCCTGCAGGGCGGCTCGACCATCGCGTCGCTCGGCGAGCGCATCCTGGGCCGCACCACGGCCGAGGACGTGGTCGACGCCAAGACCGGAGAGGTCGTCATCCCGTCGGGTACGTTGCTCGACGAGGCGGCGGTCGCCAAGATCGAGGCCACCGGCATCCAGGGGATGAAGATCCGCTCGCCGCTGGTCTGCGAAGCCAAGATCGGTGTCTGCGGCAAGTGCTACGGGCGTGACCTCGCCCGCGGTACCCCGGTGAATATCGGCGAAGCGGTCGGCGTCATCGCGGCGCAGTCGATCGGCGAGCCGGGCACCCAGCTGACCATGCGTACGTTCCACATCGGTGGCGCGGCGCAGCTCAACGAAACGTCCAACCTGGAGGCGCATGCCGACGGTACGGTCGAATTCCGCGACCTGCGTCTGATCGTCGACCAGCGTGGCCGCCGCGTGGTGCTGAGCCGCTCGGGCGAGATCGCGATCAAGGACATGGACGGCCGCGAGCTGTCGGTCGATCGCATCCCGTATGGTGCCTATGTCATGTTCGACGATGGTCACATCGTCAGCAAGGGCGACCGCATGGCCGAGTGGGATCCGTTCACCATGCCGCTGATCACCGAGACCGGCGGTACGGTGAAGTATCAGGACCTGATCGAAGGCAAGACGCTCACCGAACAGGCCGACGAAGCCACGGGCATCACCCAGCGCGTCGTCACCGAGTATCGCGCCGCCACCAAGTCGAAGGAGGATCTCCGTCCGCGCATGACGCTGACGGGCGCCGACACCAACGAAGCCGCGCGCTACATGCTGGCGCCGGGTGCGGTGCTGTCGGTCGAGGACAATGCCACCGTCCAGGCCGGTGACGTGCTTGCCCGTGTCGCTCGCGAGTCCGCCAAGACCCGCGACATCACCGGCGGTCTGCCGCGCGTCGCCGAGCTGTTCGAAGCCCGCAAGCCCAAGGAAAACGCGATCATCGCGAAGGTCTCGGGCCGCGTCGTGTTCGGCAAGGACTACAAGGCCAAGCGCAAGATCGGCATCCAGCCCGAGGACGGCGGCGAGGTCGTGGAGTATCTGATCCCGAAGTCGAAGGTGATCGACGTTCAGGAAGGCGACTACGTCAAGCGTGGCGACAATCTGATCGGCGGCTCGCCCGATCCGCACGACATTCTCGAGGTGCTCGGCATCGAGCCGCTCGCGGAATATCTCGTGTCGGAAATCCAGGAAGTCTATCGACTCCAGGGCGTGAAGATCAACGACAAGCACATCGAGGTGATCGTTCGCCAGATGCTGCAGAAGGTCGAGATCACCGATGGCGGCGACACCACCCTGCTCGCCGGCGAGCAGGTCGATCGCACCGAGATGGACGAGACCAACGAGAAGCTCGCCCCCGGCCAGCAGCCCGCCCAGGGCAAGCCGGTCCTGCTCGGCATCACCAAGGCGTCGCTGCAGACCCGCAGCTTCATCTCGGCGGCGTCGTTCCAGGAGACCACCCGCGTCCTCACCGAGGCGGCGGTCCAGGGCAAGCAGGACACGCTGATCGGCCTCAAGGAGAATGTCATCGTCGGCCGTCTCATCCCCGCCGGCACCGGTGCGGGCATGAACCGCCTGCGCGTGGCGGCTTCCAGCCGCGACGCCGCGCTCCGCGTCCAGCAGCGTGCGCTGCAGGAAGTGCTGATCGCGCCGAACTCGGCAGCGGAAGAGCGTGCGGCCGAACTGGCACGCGACACGCGTGACGACACCGGCAGCGATGCGCTCGCCCGGGTCACGCCGAGCGGCCACGGCACCGACGCGGATGCCGGCGAGTATCTGAACGAGAGCGAATAAGCTCCTCGTTCGGCACTCTCGGCCGAAACGAAACAACCGCCGTCCGGACCATCCGGGCGGCGGTTTTTCGTTGTGGCGATTACGTCTCTCAAACGCGGGAGTTGCGATGCGCTTGCGGCCAGAGGGCAGACTGTTCCGATCGGCTTCAGCGGTCATGCCGGGCTCGTCCCGGCATCCACCGTTCCGCACACCCATCGGCCGTTGGCGTCGCGGCACGGTGGACCCCGGGACGAGCCCGGGGTGACGCGGGTGGAAAGGTCAACCGCAATTTCAGCCTGAGTATTTTCCGGCTGATCACGGTAGTGCGGCAACTCACCGATCACTCCACCTTGGCGGAGACAATCGGAGAGCGACAACCGCCTCTGTTGCCAGTTCGCATCACCGCGCGGCTTTTCGTCCTGTCACCCCAGCCCTTGCGATCGCTCGGCCTTTTTGACCCATGACGGTCATGTTACGACTTTGCGCAAGATCCGGGACACACGGAGTCGTCAACGGCGGGGATGCCGATCTTCGATTCAGGGGGATTCATGAACTCGTTGTCCAACCGCTCGCTGGCGCACTGTCTGCTCCTGGGCGCCTCGCCCGCCTTGCTCATCCTTGCCGCATCCCCCGCCATGGCGCGGGCCGACGAGCCCAAGGCGCCGCCGACAGCCGATGCGCCTGCCCCCCAAGACGACACCGCCAAAACGGCGGACAAGGGCCTGGGCGATATCGTCGTCACCGCCACGCGCGTGTCGGAATCGTCGAAGAACGTGCCGGTCGCGGTAACCTCGATCAGCGGCGAAAAGCTCGCGGTGATCAACTCGGGCGGGCTCGACATCCGCTTCCTGTCGTCGCGTACGCCGAGCCTCCAGGCCGAATCGTCGTTCGGCCGCACCTTCCCGCGCTTCTACATTCGCGGCCTCGGCAATACCGATTTCGATCCCAACGCCGCGCAGCCGGTGTCCGTGGTCTATGACGATGTCGCGCTCGAAAACGCGATGCTCAAGTCGTTCCCGGTATTCGACCTCAAGTCGGTCGAAGTGTTGCGCGGGCCACAGGGCACCTTGTTCGGCCGCAACACACCCGCCGGCGTGATCAAGCTCGATTCGGCCAAGCCGATCGACGACAAGATCGGCGGCTATGGCAGCGCGAGCTGGGGCACATTCAATACGGTCAATGCCGAAGCCGCGCTCAACCTGCCGCTCGGTGGCGGCTTCGCCTTCCGCGCCTCGGGCCTGCTCCAGCGGCGCGACAATTGGGTGACCAACACCTCGGCCACCGGCTTCGCCGACAAGAAGCTGGAGGGGTATCGCGATCTCGCTGGCCGCTTCCAGCTCGGTTATTCGAGCGGCAATTTCAACGCACTGATCAATTTCCACGTCCGCGATCTCGACGGCACGCCGCGCGTGTTCCGCGCCGGCCTGTTCCAGCAGGGCAGCAACGATTTCTCGCCCGGCTTCGACCCGAGCAAAGTCGCGCTCGACGGCTATACCAGCCAGAGCATGACGCAATGGGGTACCAATTTGCGGCTCGATTACCATTTCGACGGCGCCGGCACGCTCTATTCGGTCACCGCGTACGAGAAGGCCAAGGTCGAGAGCACCGGCGATATCGATGGCGGCAACAACTACGTCTTCCCTGCGCTCGGCCTGAACAACGCTTTGTTCCCGTCGAACACCGGCGGGATCACCCGGCCGGCGGAATTCAGCCAGGAACTGCGGTTCGTCAGCGACGAGTTCAACGGATTCCGCCTCCAGGGCGGCCTCTATTATTTCCACCAGACGCTCAAATATCACGAATATGACTACAAATTCCCGGCCACCGGCAGCCGCGCCGCCGACCTCGACCAGGACCTGTTCCACGACAACAAGAACGAGAATTGGGGTGCGTTCGCCTCGGTCGAATACAAGCCGGTCGACAAGCTGACGCTGCGCGCTGGCGGGCGCTATTCGCACGACCACAAGGAAGACCTGATCACCGGCTATTCGCCCAATTTGTTCGGCGCCGTGCTGCCGAGCCGCGCCAAGGTCAGCGGCGGCGATTTCACTTGGGACGTCAGCGCGACCTATGCCGTATCGCCACAGGTCAACCTCTATGCGCGCGCCGCGACCGGCTATCTCGGCCCGGCGATCCAGGACCGCGTGACGTTCGGCAGCCGACAGACCACTGCGGGCAAGCAGACCACCTTGTCGGGCGAAGCGGGCATCAAGGGCGAGACCGCGAACCGCACCGTCCGCTTCTCGTTCGACGGCTATTGGTGGCGGACCAACGACCTGCAGATCACCGCGGTCGGCGGCTTGTCCAACTCGGCGCATCTGCTCAACGCCAAGCGCGCGATCGGTTATGGCGTCGAGGCCGAACTCGATATGCGCCCGATCCCGCAGCTGACGCTGACCGCGAGCGGCAGCTACAATTTCACCGAAATCCAGGACCCGAGCATCACCGTCGGCGTGTGCGGGTCGCTGTGCACCGTGACCGATCCGCTGGCGAGCCCGGGCCAGGCGATCATCGACGGCAACCGCCTGCCCCAGGCGCCGCGCTGGGTGGCGAACTGGACCGCGCGCTACAGCATTCCGCTGGGCGACGGGCGGGAAATCTATGCCTATACCGACTGGGCCTATCGCAGCAGCATCAACTACTTCCTCTACGAAGCGAAGGAGTTCCGCGGTCGGCCGATGCTCGAAGGCGGCCTCAAGATCGCCTATTCGACGCAGCGTTACGAAGTGAGCGCGTTCGCGCGCAACATCACCAACCAGTTCCGCGCAATCAGCGCGATCGACTTCAACAATCTGACCGGCATGATCAGCGAGCCGCGGATCATCGGCGGCGCCTTCCGCGTGAAGTTCTGACACGCCCGTCTTTGTCGATCACCGAACGCCGTCCGGAATTTTTCCGGGCGGCGTTTGTTTTTCGGGAATAATCCGCCGCATCCCTCCGTCCTGATCCTCGAACCGCAATGGAGCGAGGACATGGGACGCGAAATCGAGCGCCGCGAGGCGTTGAAATGCATGGCCTGGGCAGGCACCGGCGCGCTCTATGCGCTGAGCGGCGGCATTGCCCGCAGCGCGATCCTGGACGGAGCGGGCACCGGCGCAGCACCGGCAGCTGGCTTCACCTTCCTCCAGCTCAGCGACAGCCATATCGGCTTCGACAAGGCGGCCAATCCCGATGCGCGCGCGACCTATCGCGAGGCGATCGCCAAGGTGAAGGCGCTGGCGGTCAAGCCCGACTTCATCATCCATACCGGCGACATCACCCAATTGTCGCGCGACAATGAATTCGACGACGCCGACCAGATCCTGCGCGAGACGGGCATTCCCGCCTTCTTCGTGCCGGGCGAGCACGACATGGTCGACGAAGGTGGCGGCAAGGCGTTCCTGACCCGGTACGGCAAGGGCAGTAAGGGCGCCGGCTGGTTCAGCTTCGACCATCAGGGCGTGCATTTCGTCGGGCTGGTCAACGTCGCCGACCTCAAGCCCGGCGGTATGGGCAATCTCGGCGCCGCGCAGCTTGCCTGGCTCAAGGCCGACCTGGCAGGCCGCAGCGCGTCCACGCCGATCGTGGTGTTCGCGCATATCCCGCTCTGGACAGTCTACGAGCAATGGGGTTGGGGAACCGGCGACGCGCAGGCCGCGCTGGCGCTGCTCAGGCGGTTCGGGTCGGTGACCATCCTCAACGGCCATATCCACCAGATCGTGCAGAAGGTCGAAGGCCGGATGACCTTCCACACCGCGCGCTCGACCGCCTTTCCACAGCCGGTGCCGGGCACTGCCCCCTCACCCGGTCCGCAAGTCGTGCCGCCGGGCCAGCTCCGCTCGATGCTCGGCATCACCGACGTGACGTTCCGTCGCGGCGATCAGCGGATCGCGCTGATCGATTCCACGCTCGTTTAGAACCTTTGGAGAAGCCAGATGCACTCCCGTTTGATGATTGCCGTGCTCGTTCCTGTCGCGGCGGTCATGCCCTCACTTGCCTCGGGCCGCGCCCATCCCCCTGTCGTGGCATCGGCCCGGGGCAAGACCTTGTCCGCCCGCCCCGCGGCACCGGTAGCTGCCACCGGTCCGGTTGCGGTCCACATCTCCAACTTCACCTTCGGCCCGAAGATGGTGACGGTGAAGGTCGGCCAGACCGTCACCTGGACCAATGACGACGACATCCCGCACACCGTGGTCGCGACCGACAAGAGCTTTCGGTCGAAGGTGCTCGACACCGGCCAGTCGTTCAGCTTCACCTTCGCCAAGCCGGGCCAGGTCGCCTATTTCTGCTCGCTCCATCCGATGATGACGGGCAAAGTGACCGTCGCGGCGCGCTGAGGCGGGGAGCATAGCGGTGATCGGCGGCTTTCGCCCAAGACTGATCGGCGGTCGGGACGTGAAGCCCGGCCCCGAGCTGCGCTTTCGCGAACTGATGCTGCCGCACCTCGATGCCGCTTATAATCTGGCGCGGTACCTGACTAACGACGCCAGCATCGCCGAGGATGTGGTGCAGGAGGCTTTCCTGCGCGCGTTCCGGTCGTTCGAGACCTATCGCGGCGGTCCGCCCCGCGCCTGGCTGTTCGCGATCCTGCGCAATTGCTGGCGCGATAGGGTCGGCGAGCAGATCAAGCGCGAGCGCGTCGTCGTGTCCGACGCGAGCTTGTCCGACGCGCAGTCCGAGGCAATTGCCGCGGTCCCGGCCGACAGCGATACGCCGGAGGAATCGCTGGCCCGCGCGCGCGAGGTCGATACGGTGCGCGGGGTGATCGCCGCCTTGCCCGAACCTTTTCGCGAAACCCTGATCCTGCGCGAGATGGAAGACATGTCGTATCGCGAAATAGCCTCGGTGACCGGCGTGCCGATCGGCACGGTGATGTCGCGGCTGGCGCGCGCGCGAGAGATGCTGGCGAAGTTGCTGCTTCCCCAGCGCACCGCCGGGCAACAGGAGCGCCAGGCATGACGTGTCCCGACCCGATGCTGCTCCATGCTTTGCTCGACGACGAGCTCGACGCCGCCAATGTCGCGATGGTCGAGGCGCATCTCCGCACCTGCCCGGATTGCGCGGCCGAGTTCGAGCAATTGAAACATCTCCACCAGATCGTGGCCGATCCGGCGCTGCGCCATGCCGTGCCCGAAGGTCTGCGTGATCGCATCGATGCTGCGCTGCCCGCCACTCAGCACACCGCCAATCCGTGGCCCGCGCGGCTCGGCTGGGGTGCTGGCGGGGCGATCGCGGCAGGCTTGGCGCTGACCCTGGCCATTCCGCAGCAATCGGCGACGAGCGGGCTCGAGCAGCAGATGGTGGCAAGCCATGTCCGCTCGCTGCTCGCCGATCATCTGGTCGACATCCCGACCTCCGACCGCCACGTCGTCAAGCCGTGGTTCAACGGCAAGATCGACTTCTCGCCGCCCACGCCCGACCTCAAGGCCGCAGGCTTCCCGCTGGTCGGCGGACGGCTCGATTATATCGGCGGCCGCGTCGTCCCGGCGATCGTCTATCGCCGCAATCTCCACACGATCAACGTCTTCGCTTGGCCGGCGGGCACGGCGCCCTCGGGCGAGACGATGGCGACCGACGGCTATACGCTCGTCCATTGGCGCCAGGGCGATCTCGATTTCTGGGCGGTGTCGGACGTCGCCGGCGGCGATCTCGACCAGTTTCGCACGGCGTTCGTTACCGCCACGCGCTGATTTTTTGGCGAAACGGTAAAAAACTGGCCGGGAAGGGTTTTCATTCGCAACCCGTATCCTATCTCCTGCTCGCGGACGTCGATCGGCGGTCCGTTTCTCTAGGGGAGAATCCAGTGGCTACCGAACTTTACGCCCTTACCGCGCCTGTCTTCGTGCGTGCGTTGACCAATCTCGACAAGATCATCGACAAGGGCCGCGCCTTCGCCGCCGAGAAGGGAATCGACGAGCAAGAACTGCTCGACGCGCGGCTGATCGAGGACATGGGCAATTTCATCTCGCAGATCCAGCGCGCGAGCGATTCGGCCAAGGGCTGCATGGTGCGGCTGGGCGGGGTCGAGAATGTCGTGATGGAAGACAATGAAGCGAGCTTCGACGACGTCAAAGCGCGCATCGCCAAGACGATCGACTTCGTGAAGTCGGTTCCCGCCGACGCGATCAACGGCAAGGAAGACGCCGAAGTCGTGCTCAAATTCCCCAATGGCGAGTTCAAGTTCGCCGGGCGCGACTATTTGCTCGGGTTTGTTCACCCCAATTTCTATTTCCACGTCACGACCGCTTATGCGCTGTTGCGCATGAAGGGCGTGCCGATCGGCAAGATGGACTTCCTGGGCGGCTGACAGCCGCGGAGGCGGCCGGCGCCCGCTTGGCGTCGGCCGTCAGTGGCCGAACAACAGCCGGTCGCGCAGATATTGGCTGTCGGCCCGGTAATAGCGCTCGAACCAGGCGGGCTTGCCGCTCAGCGCGGTCGGCTTGGCGAGCGTCAAAGGCGACACGTCGCCGGCTTTGGCGCCCTTTGGCTTGACCTTAGCGTCCTTCATTTTCGAGCGGAAATGCAGATGGTCGAACAGGCGCACGGCCTCGATCGCATAGGCGGTGGCAACGATCGGGTCCTGGATCATCACCAGATGATCGCCATTACCGCCCTCGCCGCTCGGCGAGAGGTTGGACGATCCGGTGAAGACCTTGGCAGTCGGCAGGCCGAAATCGGTGACGACGAACTTGTTGTGCAGGTTGATGCCTTTGCCGCCCTGCCACTCGGCCCCGAACGGCGGGGGCGCGTTCTTGGCGAGATAGCCGAAGTCGACCACGCCGATCGTGCCGTCGGGCTTGTAGACGTCGAGCCTGCTCGGCTTGGCCTCGGCGCCGGGCTTGGGCTCCGCGCTCGCTTTGTCGACCACGCCGTAGCTGAACACCGGCCGCGTCGCGAGGCGATCGATCGCCGTCCGCACCGATCCGCTCTTGGTCTGGTTGAGAAAGGCGATCGAGAAAAACACCGACGACGTCGCCTGATCGATCGCCGCGCCGACCGGCGACAGCCCGATCTCCTTGTCGGCATGCGGTGATAGCGCGATCTGGACGATCGGTTTGCCCGGCGTCATGAAAGCATACCATTTGCGCGCCATGTCCGATCCCGAAAACGCCTCCGGCTGATGGAACGCCGCGTCGAAATAATCGCCGAACAGCCCGGCAATAGCGGGATCGCTGAACAGCAATGCGTTGTTCGCCTGGATGTAGAAGCCACGGTAGCTGAAGTTGGTCGACCCGAGCAGCACGCGTTGGGCCACGCCGTTGCGCCGCACGACGATCACCTTGTTGTGCTGCAGCCCCTTGAAATGCATCCGGACGACCTGGCCGCCGGTGCTCGCCGACAGCCGCGCGGATGCCTTCCCTTCGGCACCAGTGAGCTGATTGTGGTCCTTGGGGCTGTCATCGACCACCGCGCGCAACCGCGACCCCAGCTTCTCGAGGCGGTCGACCAGCCAGCCGAGATTCAGGTCATAGGCGAAGAAATCCACGGTCAGCGTCGTGTCGGCGACGGCCTCATCGACCAGCGACTGCACGATCGCCGCCGCTTCGAAGCCGAGCCAAGTATAGGGATTGTCGTCACTCGCAATTGCCGGATCGAACGGCGCCGCGAAATCGAGCCCGACCGCATTGGTTGCCGGCAGGATGTCGTCGCGATTCCCGAACTTGTCGCGATAAGCTTGCGACGAGGCGAACGCGCGCGTGAAGCCGATATCGAGAAAGCCGGGATGCGTGACAGGGTTGAGGTTGATGTTGGCGATCAGTTGCGTTCCGGCGACCAACGGCCCTTCCGCCGGCATGTGCATCTTGGTCACGCGATAGGAATAGAGCCCATCGATCGGATCATAGGGAAAATGCACCCAGCGGAACTTCTGAAAGGGCGCCTCGGTCGAGGGGAATTGGACGTCGCCATTGACCTTGCTTCCTGCCGGATAGGAAAAGGCTAGGCGATTGCGCAACGGCGCGAACTCGGTTCCGCCTGGGTGCAGGACCTCGATCGCGAAGCCGACGAAATCGGGTTCGGGCACGTCGACGTCCATGCCGATCAGGCACATGCGCTCGCCGCGCCACAATTTGAGGTGGAATCCGTCCTTGCTGGCGCTGTCCATCGCGTTGCCCCCTGCCAAGTGAGATGCGTTTTATCGCATCGGACGATGACAGACCCGCGAATTCACGTCCGGATCGGATCGATCTCCACCATCGTCGTCGCCAGCCGCTCGGCCTGGAGGCGATCGTGCGTCACCATCAGGATCGGCAAGCGCAGCCGGTCGCGAATGTCGAGGATCGCGCGCTCGACCTCCTGCGCACGGCCGCGATCGAGCGATGCGGTCGGTTCGTCGAGCAGCAGGAAAGCGGGATCGCTGAGCAAGGCGCGGCCGATCGCAACCCGTTTCGCCTCTCCGCCCGACAGCGTCCGCGGCCAGCGGTCGAGCAAATGCGCGATGTCGAGCAATTGGGCGACGTCCTCGATCGCCGCATCCCGCCCCGCGCCGTAGCGCAGGTTCGCCGCGACTTTCACGTGCGGGAATAGTCGCGCCTCCTGAAAGACGTACCCCGCGCGCCGGCGTTCGGGCGGAACGTCCAATCCATCGCCGAACAGCTCGACCCCGCCGACCCGGATATGGCCGCGATCGGGCCGCAGCAGCCCCGCTACCATGTGGAGCACGCTGGTCTTGCCCGCGCCCGACGGGCCGACCAGAACGGTCACACCATCGCCTGCCTCCAGCCGCAGTGCGATCTCGGCGTCGCCGAGCCGCTTCGAGACGTGGAGATCAAACGCCATGAACCATCGCCGCGCGCATCCGCCGCGCGAGCAGTTCCGACGCGACCAGTGCCGCCAGCGCCACCGCGATCGACAATGCCGATAATCGCAGCGCGATCGCGTCGCCATCGGGACGTTGCAGCGCGGCGTAGATCGCCAGCGGCAAAGTCTGGGTCTGACCCGGCACGTTGGAGACGAAAGTGATCGTCGCACCGAATTCGCCCAGCGACCGCGCGAAGCCGAGCACGGTGCCCGCCAGCAGGCCCGGCAGGCTCAAGGGCAAGGTGATCGTCCGGAAGACGCGCCACGGCCCCGCGCCCAACGTCCGCGCCGCGCCTTCGAGCCGGCGATCGACCGCCTCGATCGACAACCGGATCGCGCGCACCATCAGCGGCAGCGCCATGATTCCCGCGGCGATCGACGCGCCGGTCCAGCGGAACAGCACGCCATCGCTCAGGAAACCGAGCGGCCCGCCCGGTGCGAAAGCCTCCAGCAGGAACCACCCCGTCACCACCGGCGGTACGACCAGCGGAAGGTAGACGATCGCTTCGATCAGGATCTTGCCCGGAAAGCGGCCACGCGCGAGTAGCCAGGCGATGGCGAAAGCGATTGGGAGCGCCGCTATCGTCGCGACAAGCCCGACGCGGAGCGACAGCGCGACGATTCCCCATTCCTCAGCGGTCAAACCGTGCATTCCATTTCATCGTCACCCCGGACTTGTTCCGTGTTCGAGCTCTGGCTTGCCCCCGGCAAGCCAAGATCGTGTCCGGGGGACACGATCTCGCTCGAACACCAACCCTCCACAACCGAATCCAGCCGTTGTTGCACGTTGGATGCCGGGACAAGCCCGGCATGACGGCGTGGGCCGATCACTTTGCAGGCGCCGTGAAACCGAACCGCGCGAAGATCGCGCGGCCGCGCGGCGAGAGCAGGAAGCGGCGGAACCCCTCGGCCTCCGGATTGGTCGACCGCGCCAGCCGGGCGACCGGGTAGAGGATCGGCGGATGGCTGGTCGCCGGAAACACGCCCGCCACGCGCACTTTCGGTGACGCCTTGGCGTCGGTCAGATAGACAATCCCGAACGGCGCCGCCCCGCGCTCGATCAGCGCCAAGGCGGCGCGGACATTCTCCGCGCGCACTACCTTCGGAGCGACCGCGGTCCAGGCACCGAGCCTCTCGAGCGCCGTCTTGCCGTATTTGCCTGCCGGCACGCTGTCGGGATCGGCCATCGCCAGCGCGCCGGCGCCCAATATCCGCGCGAGCCGGGCGCCACCGGCCGGAATCGACGAATGGCGCCCGATGGGCTCGACCACGACCAGCCGATTGCCGACCAGATCGGCGCGCGTCCCCTCCGCGAGCAACCCTTTAGCCGCCAGCGCGTCCATCCACTCCTCATCGGCCGAGACGAACAGGTCGCCCGGCGCGCCCGCTTCGGCCTGGCGTGCCAAGGTAGACGAGGCGGCGAACGAGATTACCGGGCGCGCGTGGCCCGCTTTCGCCCAAACGTCCGCCGCGGCGGTCAGCGATTCCTGCAGGCTCGCCGCGGCCAGTACGATCGGCGCCTGGGGGGACGGCGCCGCGCCGATCGCCAGCGCGGCCAATCCGGCGAGAACGAAACGGCGCGTGAACGACTGGATCATGCCCGGCGCATACACCGCGCGGCTGGCGCCTCAAAGCACGCGATAGGTCGCGATGTCGGCGCGGATGCCGTGCGCGGCGAAAAAGGCGTTGCGATCGAACCGCCGCTTCGCCTGGTGCCGGGCGATCGCGGCGGCGACTATCGGAATGACCTCGTCGCTTTCCCATTCGGCGACAGTGACGAAATTATATTCGCCCGGCCCGCCAACCTGTTCGAGCAGATCATGGCGGACGAAACCGGGCTGCGTGCGCATCACGGCATCGGTGTCGTCAACCGCGTCGATGAACGCCTGGCGCGCCGCATCGGGCACGATGAACTTGTCGACGCGATAGAAGGGAGCGGTAGCCATGGACAATGTCTCCTGATGGTCGTGAACCCGGCGCCGAAGCGATTGCCGGCGCCGCGAGACAGGGCTATGCAACCTCAAGCTTAGTTCAGGTCAAGGGCTTTTTGCATGCAGGCTATCCCCGCAATGCTGTCGGTCGGAGAAGTCGCGCGGCGAAGCGGCGTGGCGGTCTCGACGCTCCATTTCTACGAAGCCAAAGGACTGATCAGCGCCGAGCGGTCGGGCGGCAATCAACGCCGGTTCCGCCGCGGCGTGCTGCGCCGGGTCGCGGTGATAAAGATCGCGCAACGCACCGGCATCCCGCTCGGCGAAATCAAGGCGGCGCTCGACAAACTCCCCGCCGATCGCCCGGTCTCGGGCGAGGATTGGCGGCGCATGTCGGCGGCATGGCGCGACGATCTCGACCATCGCATCGCGCAACTCACGGCGCTGCGCGACCAGCTCGGCAGCTGCATCGGGTGCGGCTGCCTGTCGATGGAGGACTGCCCATTGCGCAATCCGGCGGACCGGCTGGGCAAGGACGCAAGCGGCGCGCGGCTGATCACAGGCTGAATGGCGTCGGGCTCGGGACCGCATTTTCTCATTGCGCCTCCCCGGCGAAGGCCGGGGCCTAGTATCAAAGGATGTGAGAGGGCATCCCGCCGATGCGAAGACGTGGCAACTGGGCCCCGGCCTTCGCCGGGGAGGCGTTGTTAGCTGCGGCTCGATCCGGCTTTAATTCGCCGCCTGCACGCGGCCGGTGCGCTGCAGCTTGCCCCAGCCGACGAGCGGGCCGCGCAGCGCCTGGGTGATCGCTTTCAGCACGACATAATACATTACCTGGCGGTACCCAACGCGCTGCGGGATCAGCAGCCACAGCAACGACCATTTCTCGCGGCGTTCGAGCGCGAAGGCGACGATCGCGGAAAGCAGGTCGATCGCGGTAAAGATCAGCCAATAAGCCAGCATCTTTTCGATACTGTGCTGGGTCTGGTCCCAGCCATGCTGTTCGACCGCGAGCCAGGTCAGCGCAAAGCTGACGATCAGCGCGAGGTCGATGATCGGGCTGATCGCGGCGAGCACGATCTGGAACACGATCGCCTGGGGCAAGCCGATCCAGGCGAGGCCACGCGGCTTGCCACGGCCGATGATCGTGCCGTGCTTCCACAGACATTGCAGCGTGCCATAGGCCCAGCGGAAGCGCTGTTTGGCGAGGCCCTTGAAGCTCTCCGGGCTTTCGGTCCAGGCGACGGCGAACTGGTCGTAATGGACTTTCCACCCGGCGCGCTGGATCGCGATCGTCAGATCCTGATCCTCGGCCAGCGTGTCGTCGGGATAGCCGCCGACCGAGCGGATCGCCTCGAGCCGCCACGCGCCGACCGCGCCCGGCACCACGGTCATCGCGTTGAGGCTGGCCAGCGCGCGGCGCTCCAGATTCTGCGCGGTGATATATTCGAGCGCCTGCCATCTGGTGACCAGATTGACGCGGTTGCCGACCTTGGCATTGCCCGCCACCGCGCCCAATTTCGGATCGCCGAACCAACGCGCTAGCCGCGCGATCGTCGTCGGCTCGAACTGCGTGTCGGCGTCGAGCGCGATGACGATCTCGCCAGTCGCGAGGTCGAGGCCGCGGTTGAGCGCGCGCGCCTTGCCGCCATTTTCGAGCGTCAACAGCCGCACTCGGGGGTCGCCGGCGAAAGCGTCGCGCACGATCTCGCTGGTGCGGTCCTTCGATCCGTCGTCGATCACGATCACCTCGATCCTGACATCGGTCGAGGCGAGCACGGTTCGGATCGATCGCTCGATCACTGCTTCCTCATTATAGGCGGGGATCATCACCGTGACGAAGCGGTCGGAATCGATCGCCGGGAATATCGTCCGCCCCTCGCGCCGTGCCTGGATCAGTGCGAGCGCCGACAACACGACCGCGCGCAGGATGCCGATCGAGATCGCGAAGAGGAATATCCAGCCGAGTGCCGTGACCACCGCGCCGAGCGTGCCGAACAGGAACAAATCGGCCTGGGCCGCAGCCCGATCGCCTGGCGAAATCGCCGGCATCGCCTGGTCGCGCGACAGGCCGGCAAGTTCGGACACGGGCACCAGGGTGAAGCCCATCGCGCGCAGTTTCTCGATGATCGTCGGCAGTGCCTCGATCGTCTGCTGACGGTCGCCGCCGGCATCGTGGAGCAGCACGATATTGTGGCTGCACTCGTCGTCGCCACCCGAAGCGCAGCCGGTCCCGCGCTTGGCGACGCCATCGACGACATTGTCGATGATCGCCTGGACGCCCGGCCGTTGCCAGTCCTCGGCATCGACATGGAGGCCGACCGAAATATAGCCGCGCTGCTGCGCGGCGTAGACCGGACCAAGTTCGTCTGCGGTGGTTGGTTCGGCGTCGCCGAAATAGGGCGCGCGGAACAGGCGCAACGAGCGCCCGGTGAAGGCCTGGAACAACCGCTGATTGGCGTTGAGTTCGATATCGGTGTCGGTCGCCGAAGCGCCGGCGAGATTGGGATGCGTGTAGGTGTGGCTGCCGACTTCATGCCCCTCACGCACGATCCGTTCGAGGAGCCGGCGTTCGGTCAAGGCGTTCTCCCCGACTATGAAGAAGGTCGCCGGCACATTGTAACGCTTCAAAATGTCGAGGATCTTCGGCGTCCATTGCGGATCGGGACCATCGTCGAACGTCAGTGCGATCTTGTTGGGGCTATAACCGGTCCGCTGGGTCAGATATGTGCTGGGCAGCTTCAGGAAATCGACCGCGTTAATGTAGCCGTCACGCAGAGTCGTCACCTTGCGTTGTCCGGCGGCAGGCGTCGCCACGATCTTGAGGATTTCGCCGCGTCCCTCGATCTGGGCATCGGTGCCGTTGGGGATCGGTTCGATCGCACTGGCTGGCGGCAGGGTCGGGTGTGATTTGCCGAAGATCGCCCAGAGCCCCGGGTCCTCCGCCCCCAACCGCCACAGTGCAATCCCACCGAGCCCAGCGCGGCGCAGGAACGCGATCTGATTGTAGGCCGACGCCGCATCGAGGAACCAGACGACGTGCTTCTTGTGGTCGTCCTCCTCATAAGCGAAACCCGAATTGCCGCTGACGGGATCGAACACTGGCATCGCATCTGAATCGCGCGCCGCCTGCCAGGCTTCTTCCACGGTCACCGGATCGGCGCCCCCAGGATACCAATTATAGCCATAATTGCCGATCGTCACGACCAGCTTCGATGCCGAGACGCCGTGCGCGGCATCGGCGACGGCACGCGCGAACCAGGCCTGCGACGCGACCGGCCCGGGATCGCCCGAATTCTCATGCTCGTCATACGACATCAGGAAGATGCGATCGACGATCTTGGCGTAGGCCGGCAGGTTCCACGATTTGTCCCCGACCGGCACCGCGATCGTTATCAGCCAGCCGTGCCGGTCAAATCGGGCATTCGCCTCGTCGAGAAACGCGAGATAGTCGCGTTGCGCCGAGGCCGGCAGCTGCTCGAAATCGAACATCGCGCCCGCCGCGTGATTGGCGAGCAGCCAAGGTTCGAGCTTGTCGAGGAAGGCCTTGCGCAGCTTCGGGTCGCGGAGCATCGCCGCCATGCCGGGGCCATCGAACTGCCCCTGGATCGCATTCTGGATCATCGGCAGGATCAGAGGCCGCCGCGCCGCGCCGTTGATCACTGCGCGCCCCGCGGTATCGCTGAACACGGTGATCGTATGCTTCGGTCCGGTGACCGACACCCATCCGGGAATCACCCAGTCGAGATCGTTGATGTGCCGGCGCAGCGATTCGGCGCTCTGCGGGTCCCACGGCACGTGGAAGGCGATCGCCAACGGCACGTTGCCGACGGTCTTCGCCTCCTTCGCCCGCGTCTCGCCGGTCAGCTTGCGCCCATACCAGTCGATCGTGCGGCCGGTGCGTTTGAGCAGGGTGTCGTGCGGCGGCGCCAGCCGATGAAGCGGTCGCTCGGTATTGATCGGCAGCAACGGTTGCGACGGCACGATCCCGATCGAGGCGCCGAACACCGCCGCGGACAGCACCAGCAGCATGATGAACGCGACGACGCCGAGCGCGAAGCGCCGCCGCCGCCGGCCCGAGGGATCATAGAAGATTGGGGCGCCGGCTGCTGTCATCGGATGCGCGTCGTGGCACTGCCAGCGCCGGCCTTCAAGTGGGTGCGTTCGATCGGCGCGATCGGCCGCGCATCAAGCCGCCGCACGCGCGACCGATCGCTCGTACACCGCGAATAGATCGCTGAAATGCGCGTCCATCAATCGAACCTGCGGCGCCAAAGCCGCAGCACGCCGGCGCTCGGCCTGGAGATCTTCGCCAAGATAGACGGTCAGCCGTTCGCCAAGATCGCGCGCGTCGCACGCGGCATAGCGGATGCCGCATCCCGGCCGGTGGTGGTCGGCCGCACCCCCGCGGTCTGGCAGGATCAGCGGCAAACCGCTCGCCGCTCCTTCGGCCGCGACCATGCAGAAGGTTTCGGCCTCGCAGCCATGGATCAACGCGTCGGCGCTGGCCAGCATGCGCGCCAGCCGGCCACGATCGGCGATCGCCGGGGCGACAATGATATGCGGCGAGCCGCGCGTGGCGCGAATCACCCGCGCGCGGTCGCGTCCGGCGCCGAACAGGACCAGCCCGACGGCGTGGTGCGATCCGGCCGCGAGCACGGCTTCGCAGATCATCGGCCAGCGCTTCTCGGGCGCCATGCGGCCGAGCCCGACCAGCAAGATTGCGTCGGGCGGCAGGCCGCATTGTTCGAGCATCTCGCGGCGCAAATCCTCGTCGCGCAGATCGGGGGAGAAAACCCCCGGCTGCACCCCCATCGGGATGGTCTGCGCCTTGGTCACGCCGCCGGCGCGCAATCGCTGGGTCAAATCGTCGCTGGCGCTCACCACGAAGTCGAACTGGCGATCGAGTTTGCGCAAATGCCGCCAATACCATTCGAGCCTGCGGTCGATCGTCGAGATCGAGAACATGCGCTGCAGCCAGCGATAAGGATAGGCCGACAGGAAGTCGCAATGCATGATCAGCGAGCGCGGGGCATCGCCGCGCCACCGCCCGACCATCGATGCGCTGGTCCAGGGCGAGGCGACCTCGACCAGATCAGGCCGCCACTGATCGAGCGCGGCATGAAGCCGGTCCTGATCGTCAAAATAGTGATAATTGCGGTCGAGCGGAAACGGCGCGGCGGCGATCGTCGCGATGATCGCCCCCGGCGCGACTTCCTCGACCCGGTTCTCGTCGCCGGGCGCGAGAATGACGATTTCATGCCCCGCAGGCGGCCCCGCCTGCAGCTTGCGCTCGACATAGGTCTTCACGCCGCCGCCGGCCGGCGTGTAGAAAGCACAGACGTCGACGATGCGCATCAGCGTGGCTCGACGTTCAGGGCTTCGCGCGCCAGGTCGGCGATAGCGAGCGCCGCGCCGATCACGACCTGGCCGGCAAACACCACGCCCGCGACCACGGCGACCGTATCGGCGACATTCGGCACGTCGTGCAGCATGCCGGCAGCGAGCCCTGCAAACACCAGATCCTTGTTGGGCAGGAACGGCAAGCGAGTGACGAACTGACGCGCCGCCGACAGCAGCAGCCACCAGCCAACGGACACGCCGGGCATGACCATTGCCCACAGCAACCCGAACATCAACGTCACCGCGATCGACCGCGCCGTGTGGATCGCAGCGATCCGCCAGAATTGCCCGCGCGACAACGCGAACAGGCGATGGCGGAACAGCATCACGACCATCGAAGAGGCGACCAGGAACACGCCCGACCACAGGACTTGCACGTTCATCGCGCCGAATTCGAGCGGCCCCGGCACCGCGATCGCCGCCAGCAGCAAAGCCAGGGTGACGATATTGCCGGCCAGCGCCGACAGCACCGCGACGTCGCGCACTGCCCCGAAGGGCGAGCCGGGGATCGACGCGTTGCGGCGTGCCCAGAGGTAGAATTGCAACTCGCCCGAATAGCCGAACAGCAATTCGTTCGACGCCGATTTGCGGAGCAAAGCGGTGAGCCCGCCGATCAGCGGCAACGGCCACAGCCCACGGAAGATGATATAGTCGGCGATCGGCTGGATCGCGAGCAGCAACGCCATGCCCACCCAGAAGCCGGCCGATACCGGCAGCAGTTGATCGAGCGCGATCAGGTCGGCCCGACCCAGAACGCGTGCAACAACGAAAATGATCGCGATCGAGAGGATCGGCCCCGTCCAACGAAGCCAGGGAGCAGCAGCGCGATCCCCCGCGCTTCTTGCCCAATCGGCAACCGTGGCGACCTCCATTCCGCGTACGGCCCGTGACATGTCGTTCATTCGATCGCTACCTTACCCGTCCCTTTCCCATGTTGATCCCTGGCCGCTCACGCCCCCATGGCCGGCAAAAGTTCGCTGTACCGGGCAAAACGCGCCCCGCGCGACAGACTGGCAACCGTGCGCGCGATACTGTCCGTCAGTGCCGGTACGTTGGTGTCTCCAGGATGAACGGCGAGGCGCATCCATGGACGGCGAGGCAAAGCCACGCGTGCCATAGCCGCGACCGCCAAGGACGAAGCGATCCGCCAGCGGCTGCGGCTGGCCCAGGTGATCACCGGTCCCTTGGCGACGACCTCACCGGTCATGGGACGCCACACTTTCATGTGATCCTCGGCGAGCGCGAAGCCTTCCTCGCCCAGCGCGCGCATCGCGCCCTCGCCATAGAGCCAGGCCGGTGCGATGAACCCGGCCGCCGGTCGGCCGATAATGTCCTCGATCAGCTTGCGCCCATCGGCCATTCGTACGCGCGCGGTATCGTGATCGAGGCCCAGGAATTCCCCCTCGCCCGCGGTCATCCGCTTCGCCTTGAACTTCGCCAGCGCGCCGTCATGCTCGCTGCGGTCGAGGTGGAACCAGCCATGGACGAACATGTCGACCCCGGAATCCGACCAGGCCCGCAGCCGCGAGGCGAAGGGCGTGCCGGCACGAACAGGCGAATCGCCCCAATGATCGGGCACGACCAGCATCGCGTAGCGCGGCGCCGGCATGTCGCGTGAGACGAGATCGGCGAGCCGATCGACCTTCCCCTCGAACTTGGGAGAGACGTCGTGGATCGAAACCAGCAGGGAGGGTTCTGGGCGGGGCATAAGCGGAAAAGCAACGTCGCGTAGGGTTGCGCGCCGCTAGGCCCGTTCCGGGCAGACCGCAAGTGCAGGAATGTCGCAGTCTGTCGCCGTTTTTTGCACACGGAGGGGCTACGCGGCGCTGCGCGTCCCAAACCAGAGCACGTGGCGCGGGCCCTTGCCGTTGCTGCGGGCGCGGGTCACGACCTCGTCCACAACGAACCCATATGAGCCGAACTTGCGGGCGAACCGCGGATCGGGGGCCGCCGACCAGATCGCCAGGATGCCGCCCGGGCGCAGCGCGCGCCACGCTGCTTCGAGGCCGCGTTCCGAATAGAGCCGGCCGTTGCTCGCGCGGGTCAGGCCATCGGGACCGTTGTCAACGTCGAGCAGGATGGCGTCATATTGCCCTTGCCCATTATCGATCAGCGCCGCCACATCGTCGCCGACGACGCTGACGCGCGGATCGTCGAGGCAGCCGGCGGCGAGTTCGGCCATCGGTCCGCGCGCCCAGTCGATGATCTCGGGCACGAGTTCGGCCACGGTCAGCTTGGCGTCGACGCCCAGCGCGCGAAGCGCGGCGCGCAACGTGAAGCCCATGCCATAGCCGCCGATCAGCAAATGCGGCGCGTTGCGGGCACCCAGCCGTTGGCACGTCGCGGTCGCCAGCGCTTCCTCCGACCCGCTCATCCGGCTGTTCATCAACTCGTTGCGGTCGAGCACGATCATGAAGTCGGCGCCACGGCGGAACAGGCGCAGCTCGTCATTGGTGCCGGGAATGCGCGCGACGTCGATCAGTTCGCGGGGGATCATGGTATTGCGCCTCCGAATTTCGTCGTCACCCCGGCCTTGTGCCGGGGTCCACCGGGCGGCTTGGCCCGAAGCAAGAGGGTCAAGGACCACGCCTGCGGCACCGTGGATCCCGGCACAAGGCCGGGATGACGGAAGACCTTAATTCTCATCCCCCATGCGCAATGCCGCAATGAAAGCCTCCTGCGGAATCTGCACCGAGCCATATTCGCGCATCCGCTTCTTGCCTTCCTTCTGCTTTTCCAGAAGCTTGCGCTTGCGAGTTATATCGCCGCCGTAACATTTTGCGGTGACGTCCTTGCGCATGGCGGCAATCGTCTCGCGCGCGATCACCTTGCCGCCGATCGCCGCTTGGATCGGGATCTTGAACAGATGGCGCGGGATGAGGTCCTTCAACCGCTCGCACATGCCGCGCCCGCGGCTTTCGGCGGTGCCGCGATGGACGATCATGCTGAGCGCGTCGACCGGCTCGTTATTGACCAGGATCGACATCTTGACGAGGTCGCCCTCGCGATAGCCGATCTGGTGATAGTCGAAGCTGGCATAGCCGCGGCTGATCGACTTGAGGCGGTCGTAGAAGTCGAACACCACTTCGTTGAGCGGCAGCTCATAGGTCACCTGCGCGCGCCCGCCGACATAGGTCAGGTTCTTCTGGATGCCGCGGCGATCCTGGCAGAGCTTGAGGATCGAGCCGAGATATTCGTCGGGGCAATAGATCGTCGCCTCGATCCACGGCTCGCTGATCAGCGCGATCTTGTTGGGATCCGGCATGTCGGCCGGATTGTGCAGCTCGATATGGCCCTGCCCATGGGTCAGCTCGATCTGATAGACGACCGACGGCGCGGTGGTGATCAGGTCGAGATCGTATTCGCTGGTCAGCCGCTCCTGGATGATCTCCAGATGCAGGAGGCCGAGGAAGCCGCAGCGGAAGCCGAAGCCGAGCGCGGCCGAAGTCTCCATCTCGAACGAAAAGCTGGCATCGTTGAGGCGCAACCTCGAAATGCTCTCACGAAGCTTCTCGAAGTCGTTGGCATCGACCGGAAACAGCCCACAGAACACCACCGGCTGGACTTCCTTGAAGCCCGGCAGCGGCGCGGCGGCGGGCCGCTTGGTATCGGTCAGCGTGTCGCCGACGCGCGCCTGGGCGACGTCCTTGATCTGCGCGGTGATGAAGCCGATCTCGCCCGGACCCAAATCGGTCAGTTGCTCGATCTTGGGCCGGAAGCAGCCGACGCGGTCGACCAGATGCTGCGTGCCGGCCTGCATGAAGGTGACCTGCTGGCCCTTCTTGAGCACGCCGTCGATCACGCGCACCAGGATGACGACGCCGAGATACGGGTCGTACCAGCTGTCGACCAGCATCGCCTTGAGCGGCGCGGAGGCGTCGCCTTTGGGCGCCGGGATGCGCTGGACCACCGCCTCGAGCACTTCGGCGATACCGATCCCCGATTTGGCCGAGGTCAGCACCGCGTTGGACGCGTCGAGGCCGATGACTTCCTCGATCTCCAGCTTGACCTTCTCCGGCTCGGCGGCGGGCAAGTCGATCTTGTTGATCACCGGCACGATTTCATGGTCGTGCTCGATCGATTGATAGACGTTGGCGAGCGTCTGTGCCTCGACCCCTTGCGCCGCGTCGACCACCAGCAGCGCGCCCTCGCAGGCCGCCAGGCTGCGCGAGACTTCGTACGCGAAGTCGACATGGCCCGGCGTGTCCATCAGGTTGAGCGTATAGGTCTCGCCGTCCTGCGCCTTGTACGACAGACGCACGGTCTGCGCCTTGATGGTGATGCCGCGCTCGCGCTCGATGTCCATATTGTCGAGCACCTGCTCGGACATTTCACGTTCCGACAACCCGCCGGTCGCCTGGATCAGGCGGTCGGCGAGCGTCGACTTGCCATGGTCGATATGGGCGATGATCGAGAAATTGCGGATTTTGTCGAGCGGCGTGGACACGATGATCTTTGCAATGAAGAGGGATTTGCCGCGCCGATAGCAGGCATGCGGCCAAACGCCAAAGGGCAAGGGTCCTAAGCGCCGGCCAGCGACTTCTCCGTACCGAGGATGGCGCGGAGCGCGGTCAGATAGCGCTGACCCCCTTCTCCACTCACCATCGTCCAGCGCACGCCGCGGCGTTCGAGCACTTCCATCGACAATTCGTAGAAGCGCCGGCGCTTTTCCGGCGTGCCGAACATCCGCGTGCCGTCATCCACCCAGGGAAGGTCGATGTCGAACAGCAGATAGAGATCGGCGAAGCCGTTCCATGAATCGAACCATTTGTCGTGGCGCCCAAACAGCATCTCCGCCCAGACCTCGGTCATCAGCGGATCGGTGTCGAGGATCACCGGCGTCCGCCCGCTGGCAATCGCCTGGCGCGACTGGGCATCGTGCGCCTGAGCGATCGCGACGAGGTCGGCCATCGTCCAATTGGTGCCGAACGCCTCGGTATAAGTGCGGCCATATTCGACCACGCAAGCCGAACCGAAATGGCGCGCCAATTCGGGCGCCATGGTGGACTTGCCGGTGCTTTCGGGGCCGTGGAGGCAGATCGAGCGGAGTTTCATGCCGCGGCCCTTTGCCGCGCGGCTCGCCAGCGCGCCAGTCCCCAGATCGAAATGCCGAGCAACAGAACGTAGAGCGCCGTGGTGATCCAGAGTCCCTTGGCCGCATAGAGACCAATCGACAGGATATTGGCGGCGATCCACAGCCACCAATTCTCGAGCTTGCGGACCGACATCAGGATCTGCGCGGCGACGCTGGTCATCGCCACCGACGCATCCCACCAGGGCAAAGCGGCATCGGTGAAGCGGTGCATCAGCCAGCCCCAGCCTGCGATCGCGATCAGAATGCCGGCGAGCCAGCCGAGCCGCGCGCTCGCCGTCAGATGCTCGACCACCACGTCGCCGGAATCGATCTGCGAGCGGCGCCATTGCCGCCAGCCATAGAGCTGAACGACCAGGAAAAAGACCTGAAGCAGCGTGTCGCTATAGAGCTTGGCGCGAAAGAAGACCGCGCCGTAAATCACGACGCCGGCGATCCCGAACGCATAGTTCCAGATGCTCCGGCGCGCGACCAGCCAGACGTTGGCGAGGATCAACAGCGCGGCGACGCCTTCGACCGGCGACATCTCGCTCAGAAATTCGCGGACGATACCGAGCGATGTCATCGCCCCCGACGATAACGCGACGCACGCCATCGGCAAGGATTTCCACGCGGGCCCGCCCCCGACATCGCCAAGCCAATGGCGAAAAACGCCTATTTCAGGTCGTTACGCTCTGCTAAATATCGGCCATGATGCGGGGCGGATCGCAATGCCCGCATTGTCATGTGCACGTCACGGCAATGCCAGACACGTGCGAACTGGGTCATCCGCGCCGGGCTGCTCGAAGGGCACCGGCGCATGGGGAGGTTTAGATGCGTAAGTTGATGATAGCGGCTGCAGCTGCCGCGATGGCGCTTTCCGTTTCGCCGGCATTCGCCGGGCCTGACAAATCGTCAGGCCGCAAGGATCAGGATCGCGGCATGCGCGAAATGCCGCATTGCGCGAAGCCGCTGGGCACGATCGCGATGGTCGAGCCCGAAAATCAATGGTGGCGGCAGTACAGCTTGGGCAGTCCCGAAGCGATCCTGAAGGTTTTCGTCCAGGAATCGCATTGCTTCACCCTGGTCAATCGCGGCCGCTCGATGCAGAGCCGTGCCATGGAACGCGCGCTGGCCGATAATGGCGAGCTGCAACGCGGGTCGAACATGGGCAAGGGTCAGGTTCGCGCGGCCGACTATTTGCTCGAACCCAACATCGTCACCACGAACGACAATTCCGGCGGCAGCAATGTCGGTGGCGCGATCGGTGGCGTGCTAAGCCGTTTCGGCGGCGGCGGCGCGAACGTGATCGGCTCGCTCGCCGGCGGAATCAACATCAAGAAAGGTGAGGCAAACGTCACCCTATCGGTGGTCGATTCGCGCACCACCGAAGAGCGCGTCGTCGAGGGCTATTACCGCAAGACCGATGTCGGCTTCAGCGCGTCGACCAGCGCGAGCTGGTGGGGCGGCTTCGCCGGGGCCGGCGGCGGTGGCTATCAGAACACGCAGATCGGTCAGGTCATCGTTCTCGCCTATCTCGACGCGTACATCAAATTGGTCGATCAGCTCGGCGGCCGGTAATTGCGACACGATAGGGTCTACTGGTCCCTCTCCCGCTTGCGGGAGAAAACCTGATTATCCCGTTCACTGATCCCTCTCCCGCGTGCGGGAGAGGGAGGGGCCCGCCGCCGAAGGCGGTGGGTGGGTGAGGGTCTTCTTACTTCTTTTTGGGTACCGACCGCGTGGAAGAAGAAAGAAGACTCTCACCCAACCTGCACCGGGTGAACAGCGCCCCGCGCTGTTCAGGTCATGCCGGGGGCATGACCGACCCGGCGCACCCGTAAACGGGAGAGGGCTCTAACTTCACCACTCCCGCCACAATCCAAGGCGTTGCCGACAACCTACACACGCCCTAAGCATCCCTTCCAGAACCGCCAGGAGGGGACATGCGTCACGTTGCGATCATCGGATCGGGTCCCGCCGGCTATTACACCGCCGAAGCATGCCAGAAGCAGTTCGGCGACCAGGTCCGGGTCGACATTATCGACCGCCTCCCCGTCCCCTATGGCCTGATCCGCACCGGCGTCGCCCCCGACCACCAGTCGATCAAGGGCGTATCGCGCCGCTACGAGGCGACCGCGCTGTCGGACAATGTCCGCTTCGTCGGCAACGTGACGGTGGGCAAGGATGTCGCGATCGCCGAGCTCGTCTATCTCTACGACGCCGTGGTGCTGGCGACCGGTGCCCCGGCCGACCGCCCGCTCGGCATCCCCGGCGACGATCTGCCCGGCGTGGTCGGATCGGCGGCGTTCGTCGGCTGGTATAATGGCCATCCCGATTTCGCCGGCCTCGCGCCCGTGCTGAGCGGCCCGGGCGCGGTGATCGTCGGCGCGGGCAATGTCGCGCTCGACGTCGCGCGCGTGCTCGCCAAGACCGGCGCCGAATTTGCCGGCTCCGACATTGTCGGCCACGCGCTCGACTCGCTCGCGATGGCTTCGCACGAAAGGATCACCATCCTGGCGCGCCGCGGCCCGCACCAGATCGCGATGACCCCCAAGGAATTGGGCGAGCTCGGACATCTCGAACGCGCGGCACCCCATGTCGACCCCGCCGATTTGCCGCCCGAGGCCGAAGACGCCGCGCTCGAGCCGGGGCTGCGCAAGTCGGTGACGCATTTGCGCAATTTCGCGGCGCTCGACGCGCAAAAGCCGATCACCATCGAGTTCGATTTCTACGCAATGCCCGTCGCGATCGAAGGCGACGGCAAGGTCGAGCGCGTGATCGTCGAACGGACGGCGATCGATGCGGAAGGCCGTGCCAACGGCACCGGCGAAACCTATGTCGTTCCCGCGGCGCTGGTCGTGAGCTGCATCGGCTATCGCACCCCGCCGATCGACGGTGTGCCTTATGATGCCAAGCTCGGCCGCTTCGCCAATGACGAGGGCCGGATCGCCCCAGGCCTCTACGCGGTCGGCTGGGCACGGCGTGGGCCGAGCGGCACGATCGGCACCAACCGTCCCGACGGTTTCATGATCGCCGAACAGATCGCCGCCGACACGCGCGACGATTACGGCAAGGAAGGACGCGCCGGACTCGACATGCTGCTGCGCGACCGCAATGTCGACGTCGTGACGTTCCGCGACTGGCAGAAGATCGAGGCGGCCGAGATCGCCGCGGCACGCGACGGTTCGCCGCGCGAGAAGTTCACCAGCATCGAGGAGATGCTGGCGGCGCGGGGAGGCTGATTGAACCGCTTGCGCGACTCCCTTCGCGTGGTTATAGGCGCCCCCTCGCAAGCCTGGGTTCACCCGGAAATGCGCCGGTCGGGGAATAGCTCAGCCTGGTAGAGCACTGCCTTCGGGAGGCAGGGGCCGGAGGTTCGAATCCTCTTTCCCCGACCAATTTCCCGGCAAGAGCGAACGTCCGGGGGACGTTCGCCCGGGAAATTCCCGAGCGACAGCGAGGGCGGGAAGCCCAATTAGCCGAAACGAAGAAAACGCCGGGACGTCTCCGCCCCGGCGCCGAGTTGTTCAGGCCCTCCCCTGAATTCTATTCGTAGCGCAGCGCCTTGATCGGGCTTGCCTGCGCCACCCGCATTGCATGTCCCGCGATCGTCCCCGCCGCGATCACCACGGCCAGCAAGCCGGCCTCGACGAACGGCAGCGGAGTCAGCGTCACCCGCGTGTCGAAGCCGTTGAGCCAGCCACGCATTAGCCACCAGGCGATCGGCCAGGCGACCAGATTGGCGATCAGCACCGGGCGGCTGAACTGCCACACCAGCAACCGCACGATGTCACGCGTACGTGCGCCGAGTACCTTGCGGATGCCGATCTCCTTGGTGCGCCGTTCGGCAGTGAACGCCGCCAGCCCGAACAGGCCGAGACACCCGATCACCACTGCCAGGATCGCGAACATGCCGAACAATTGCGCGCTCTTCTCGTCGATATTGTAGAGATCATGGATGATGTCCTCGACGAAACGCGAATTGAGCGGCAGGCCGGGAACCGAACGTTTCCATACCCGCTCGACCGTCGCCTGCGCCGTCCGCGGATCGCCGCTGAAGCGCACCATCAGCTGATTGAAGGCACCGTTGGTGATGTAATAATAGATGATCGGCTGCACCGGATCGCGTGCCGAGCGATACCGGACGTCGCTCACCACGCCGACGACATTGGCAGTGACCGCGCCCGCTTCGTTGCTGGCGATGATATACTGGACCTGCTTGCCGACCGCCGCCGCGGGCGAAGCAAAGCCCAGGCGCCGGGCGGCAGACTCGGACAGGACGACATTGACGCCGCGCGCCACCAATGCCTTTTCGGCATTGAGGTCAGGCGGGTTTGGCAGGGTCGAATCGTCCATCGCGACTGCTTCGGAGAAATTGCGCCCCGCGAGCACGCGCATTCCCAACGTATCGAAGGCATGGGTGTCGACGCCATAGACGCCCAATGTGACCGGCTTGCCGCCCGGCACGTTGACGTCGGTGGTCGAATTGTTGCCCGATGCGATGCCGAGCGACACGCGCGCGGCGTCGACGATGCCGGGCTGCTTGCGCAGTTCCTGGAGCAAGGTCGGCGCCGCCGCCTCGACCGGCGCGCGGGCGATGCCGTTGAGCTGAAGCAGCCCGTCGCGTTTGTATCCGGCGTCGAGGTTACGGGCATATTCGGTCTGGGCGTAGATCACAGAAGTACAGATGATCAGCCCGATCGACACCGCGAACTGGGTGATGACCAGCAGGCTCCGCAGCCGTCCGCTGCCTTCGGCGTCGGCCGCCGACTTGTTCGCCTTGAGAATCCGCGCCGGCTCGAACCGCGACAAATAGAAGGCCGGGTAAAGGCCCCCCGCCAGCCCGACCAGCACGGTTAGCGCGATGACTGGCAGGAGAATGCCTGACAACCCGAAATAGCTGAACGTCATATCGGCATCGAGGAAGGAATTGAGCGGCCGGATGGCGAGCTCGGCCAGGGCGAGCGCGATCAGCATTGCGATCGACGCGACCAGCATCGACTCGCCGACGAATTGCGTGATGAGCTGCTGCCGGTTCGCGCCCAGCACCTTGCGCAACGCGACTTCGCGGGCACGCTGCGAGGCGCGCGCAGTGGCGAGGTTGGTGAAGTTCATGCACGCCATCGCCAGGATCAGCAACGCCACCACGCCGAACGTGAGCACCGACTGGCGATTGCCGTTGGGCCGCCCCTGCCCGTTCCCCTTGCTCAAGTGGAGATCGCGCACGTTGATCAGGTGGAAATCCTCGAACTGGCCGGCATTGGTCACGGGATTGCTGCCCACGTCGTCGGGGATGTTGCGCTTTTTCCAGGCGGCCAATTGCGCCTGGATCGCCTTGGGGTCGCTGCCCGGCTTGAGCCGGACGTAGATTTCTCCGTTCGACCATGTCCAGGAGGTCACCACGTCGGGCGTCTTGCGGAAATAGTCGACCGGATCGATCCGCACGACCGCGGTCATGTCGAAATGGCTGTTCTTGGGCAGATCCTTGAACACGCCCGTGACGCGGTAATCGGCCGTCATATCGCCGCTGGCGACGGTGATCGTCTTGCCCAGCGGATCGCTGTCGCCGAACCGCGCCGCGGCCTCGCTCTCGCTCAGCACGATCGAATGCGGATCGTCGAGCGCAGTCGCGCCATTGCCGCGCACGAACGGCACGCGCACGATATCGAACAGCGGGCCGTCGGTGATGAACGACTTTTTGGCGGCGGTCGGCGTGCCATCCTGCAGAAACGTGACGTTTTGCGACGACGCCCACACCACCTTTTCGACCTGCGGAAAATCCTTCTTGAGCGCACCGCCGGCGACATAGGCAGTGGTCAGGGACAAGCCCGGCTGCTGCCCCTGCGGCGACGGGAGATATTCGGTCGCCAGCTCATAGGTGTTATCGGCTTCGGGCAGCCAGTTATCATAGCTGAACTCGTAGCGGACATAGGTCAGGATCAACAGGCACGCGGCCAAACCGATCGCCAGCCCGGCGATATTGATAACCGCATAGACGCGGTTCTTGAGCAGGGCACGGATGCCGACGGTCAGGTAATTACGCCACATCGGGCCTCTCCTATTCGTAGCGCAGAGCGTTGATCGGGTTGGTGCGCGCGACGCGGATCGCCTGTCCGGCGACCGTCGCCAGGGCGATCGCGAGCGTCAGCGCACCGGCGGCGGCAAACGGCGTGACGCCGAGCGCGATCCGCGTATCGAAGCGGTTGAGCCAGTCGCGCATCAGCCACCAGGCGACGGGCCAGGCGATCAGATTGGCGACGAGCACCGGCCGGCTGAACTGCCAGACCAGCAACCGAACGATGTCGCGGGTGCGCGCGCCCAGCACCTTGCGGATGCCGATCTCCTTGGTCCGGCGCGCGGCGGTGAAGACCGCCAGGCCGAACAGGCCGAGACAGCCGATCACCACCGCCAGGATCGCGAACGCCGCGAACAACTGGCCGCGCGCGGTTTCGCGGTCATATTGCGCCCGCACCAAATCGTCCGCGAAGCTCGCCTTGAACGGGACATTCGGAACGGTCCGGCGCCACACCTGTTCGACGGCGTCGCGCATCGCGGCGGGGGCGACGCCACCATAGCGGACCGCGACCTGGCGGAAGCCGTTGCGCTGCATCACATAGACGATCGGCTGCAATGGTTCGCGCAGCGAGCGGAAACGAGCATCCGACACCACGCCGACGATCGTGCACGGCACCTGACCGAATTCGGGAAGCGTCAATGTTCCTTTCAACTGCTTGCCGATCGCGTTCCGGATATCGGCAAAGCCCAGTCGGCGCGCCGCGCTTTCGGTAACGACGACATTGAGGCCCCGGGCGACGAGCGCACGCTCCGCGTCCGGGCTGACCGGATGCGGCGTGGTGCCGTCATCGCGCCCATAAACAGGGGAAAAGTCGCGGCCGGCCAGGATCCGCATGCCCATCGCCTGGAAGAAACCCTCCTGGATCCCATAGGCGCCCAATTCGACCGATGCTGCATTGCCCGGCTGGTAGAAGGCGGTGATCGAATTGTTGGTCGGCGCAACCGCGATCTGCGTCCCTGCCGCGGCGCGAACGCCGGGCAATTTGCGGATCTGGTCGACCAGCGCCAGCGCCTGCGCGTCGGAGACACCACGAAAATCGAGGTTTTCGACCTGGAGAAGCCCGTCGCGGCGATAGCCGGCATCGACCGCCTGGGCATAAGCCGTCTGCGCGTAGATGACGCTGGTACATACGATCAGCGCGATCGACACCGCGAATTGCGCGACGACCAGGATGTTGCGCAGCCGCCCCGACCCGTGTGCGTCCGACGCCGACTTGTTCGCCTTCAGTATCTTGGCGGGCTCGAAACGCGACAGATAGACCGCGGGATAAAGGCCGCCGAGCACGCCGACCAGGAGCACCAGCGCCAGGCCCGGCAGCAGCACGCCGCCCGCGCCGAGATAGTGGAGTTGCATGTCGGCGTCGAGGAAGCGGTTGAAGAACGGCAGGATCAGCTCGACCGCGGTGAACGCCACCAGCAGCGAGATCATCGCGACCATCACCGATTCCCCGACGAACTGGATGATCAATTGCCGCGGGCTCGCCCCCAATACCTTGCGCAAGGCAACTTCGCGGGCGCGCTGCGAGGCGCGAGCGGTCGCTAGGTTGACGAAATTGACGCAGGCCATGCCGAGCACCAGCATCGCGATGACCGCGAAGGTCGCCACCGTGGCGACGTCGTTGCCCGGCGTCATCGCGCCATTCTGCGCCTTGCCGAGATGCACGCCGCGCAGATTGACCAGCTTGTAGTCCTGTGCGTCGCCCGGATTGTAACGTTGTCCGTTGGTGACGGTATCGGGAATGTTGCGCTTTTCCCAGGCGGGGATCTGCGCCCTGATCGCGTCGATGTCCGCGCCGGGGCGCAGCTTCACGTAATGCCAGCCTTCCTGATCGTCCCAGTTGGTGAAGGCCTGACCGCGGTCGGCGAATTGAACGTCCATGTCGAACCGGGCGACCATCGTCGCGCTGAAGCTGCTGTTCTTGGGGATGTCCTTGAAGACGCCGGTGACCCGGTAATCGACATTGCCCGTGTTATCGACGACGGTCAGCGTATTGCCGATCGGATCGGCGTTGCCGAACCGCCGCTTCGCCTCGCTCTCGCTCAGCGCCATCGAGTGGGTGTCGTTGAGCGCGTTGTGCGCGTCGCCCTCCACGAACGGCACCTGGATGATATCGAAGATGTTGCCGTCGACCATCCGGATCAGGTCCTGGGACGGCTCGCCGTCCTGGATCACGATCGGCGAGAAGCCGCGGACGAAGACCACTTTCTCGATCTGCGGAAAGTCCTTCGCCAGCGCGCGGCCCGCGGCAAGCGAGCTCATCTGCAGGTACATCTCCTCGCCACCCTGCGGCGTGGGATGATAATAGGTCTGGAGCTGGTAGGCTTGGTCGGCGCCTTTCCACCAGCCGTCATAGCTCTCCTCGTAGCGGACGTAGAGCAGGATCAGCACACACGCCGCGAGCCCGATCGCGAGGCCGAGGATATTGATCACCGCATAGACGCGGCTCTTCAGCAGCGAGCGAATGCCGACCGTAAGGTAATTGCGCCACATCTGGCTTCTCCTATTCGTAGCGCAAGGCGTGGATGGGGTTGCGACGCGCAACGCGGACCGCCTGCCCGGCGACGGTCGCGACCGCGATGACGAGGGCGAGGCCGCCGGCAATGAGGAACGGCGTCGGCGTGAGCGCGATGCGCGCGTCGAATCCGTTCAGCCAATCGCGCATCACCCACCACGCGGCCGGCCAGGCAATGAGATTTGCCAACAGCACCGGGCGGCTGAACTGTACGACGAGCAACCGCACAATGTCGCGGACGCGCGCGCCGAGCACCTTGCGGATGCCGATCTCCTTCGTGCGGCGCTCGGTGGTGAACGCGGCCAGGCTGTAGAGGCCGAGGCCGGCGATCAGGATCGCCAGCGCGGAGAAGGAAGCGAACAGCATCGTCCGCGTCCGTTCAACGGTATAAAGCTCGCGGACGACATCGTCGGTGAAGCGCGCCTCGAACGGGATCTCCGGCTCGAACCGCCGCCACACCTTGTCGAGTGCGGCCATTACCTCGCCCGGCCGCGCTTGGGTGTAGCGGACCAGCACCTGACTGGTGAGGCCGGGGTCATAGACATAGACGATCGGCGCGACCGCATCGCGAGCGGTGCCGAACCTCGTATCCTCGACCACGCCGGCGATAGCTGCGGGCACCTTCGCCGCTCCGTTGAACCAGACGTCGACGATCTGGCCGATTGCGGCTTGCGGCGTGCGGTATCCGAGCTTGATCGCGGCGGCACGGTTGATCATGACGTTGATCCCGCGCGCCGCGAGCTGGGCCGGCGTCTCGTCGGCGATGCGATCGGCGGCCTGGCGATCGCCGAGCATCCGCCCGGCGAGCAGCTTTACGTCCATGGTCGGCAGAAAATCGCCATCCATGTTGTAGACCGTCAGCGTGGCATATTGCGACGCACCAGGCGCGCGGGCGAGCCACACCATTTTCGTCGCATCGCCGGGTGCGAATCCGGTCCGCCCTACCTTGGTCACCCCGGGGATCGCGAGCATCGCGCGACGTGCGCCCTCATATTCGCTGCCCTGGGTATAGCGCCAGGCATTGGCGATCTGGATCAACCCATCGCGGCGAAAGCCGGGATCGACCTGCTCGACGAAGCGGGTCTGCGACCAGATCACCGCGGTACTGGTCACCAGGCCGATGGCGATGGCGAACTGGACGACGACGAGCACCATACGCAGCCTTCCGCTGCCGGCGGTTTCGGTCGATCCACGATTGCCGTTGAGCACGGCCGCCGGTTTGAACCTGCTCAGATAGAGTGCCGGATATAGCCCGCCGGCCAGCCCGGTAACCGCGAACAGCGCCAGCACGGGCAACAGCATGCCGTCCTTGCCCAGATAGCGGAGCTGCATGTCGGCTCCCATCGCGCGTGCGACCCACGGCATCGCGAGTTCGGCGATCGCCATCGCAATCAGGATCGCTACCGCGGCAATCAGCACGTTCTCGGCCATGAATTGGGCGATCAGCTCGCGCCGCCGCGCGCCAAGCACCTTGCGCAACGCCACTTCGCGCGTCCGCTGGAGCGCGCGCGCGGTCGTCAGATTGACGAAGTTCATCACCGCCATGCCGAGCGTCAGCAGCGCGACGACAGCGAACGTGACCAGCGCGCGCGGATCGCCCGCCGGCGTAAGCGCCGCTTCCTGTGCCTTGCCCAGATGGACGCCGGTGACCGGCTCCAATCGCAGGTCGAACACATCGGCCATGGAAAACTGCTTGCCGTCGATCGTGCCGGTCGGCACGACACGCCTCTCCCAGCCCGGGAGCGCTGCGTTCACCATCGCCGCGTCGGCGTTGGCGCGCAGCTTGACGTAGTGGATCTGGTCGAAATTCCCCCAACCGCGCCGCTCGACGGGAATGTCGGCGGCATCACCACGATACATGATGCCGATACGCAGGCTGGTGTTGCGCGGCAGATCGCGCAACACGCCACTCACTTTATAGTCGCGCTTGCCCGGGCCTGCGCCGAGCGTGAAGCGCCTACCCAATATGTCGGCGGTGCCGAATTGGCGGGTCGCCTCCTTCTCGGTCAACACGATCGAATTGGTGTCGGGCAAGGCAGTCGCCGCCGATCCGTAAGCGAACGGCAGATCGAAGACCTTGAAGAAATTGCCGTCGACCGTCGTCGCGTCGACGAATACCGGCTGCCCATCGCGTTCGGTCACGGTCTTGCCCGCCGAAAGCGAGGTGACCGCTTCGACTTGCGGGAATCCGGCGGCAAGCTGCTCTCCGACCGGAAACGGACTTGCCTGCGTCCGCACATCGGGCTGGCTGGGCGGGTGGATCGTCGTCTGGACCTGGAACAAGCGGCCGCTATCTTTCAGCCAGCCATCATAGCTCTGCTCGTACCGGATATAGCCGAGGATCAGGACGCAGCCGGCAAGCGCCAGCGCCAAGCCGCCGATATTGATCGCGGCATAGACGCGGTTGCGCATCAGGATGCGTATCGCGATCAGCAGATAATGGCCCAGCATCGACGTCGATCCTCTCCCGTCCCGCTCAGGCTGCGCGGCGGCGTTCCTGGAGGATGCGGCCATCGAGCATGTTGACCACGCGGCTGGCGTAATCGGCGTGCGAGGGCGAGTGCGTGACCATGACGATGGTCGAGCCCTGCGCGTTCAGCGTCTGGAGCATCTTCATCACTTCCTCGCCGTGATTCGTGTCGAGGTTGCCGGTCGGTTCGTCGGCCAGGATCAATTTGGGTTCGGCGACCAGCGCGCGGGCGACCGCGACGCGCTGCTGCTGACCACCGGACAGCTGGCTCGGAAAATGCCGCGCGCGGTGGGCGATGCCGACACGATCCATCACTTCCTCGGTGCGGCGGCGACGTTCGGCGGCGGGCACCGAATGATAAAGCAGCGCCAGCTCGACATTCTCGCGCACCGACAATTCGTCGACCAGGTTGAAGCTCTGGAAGATGAAGCCGATCGACGCCTTGCGGACTTCCGCCAGCTTGGATTCGGACAGGCCGGCGACTTCCTTGCCGTCGAACACATAGCTGCCACTGGTCGGGCTATCGAGCATGCCCATCAGGTTGAGCAAGGTCGACTTGCCGCAGCCCGACGGCCCCATGATCGCGACGAATTCGCCGGGCATGATGTCGAGGTCGATCGCGTCGAGCGCGGTCGTCTCCACGGTGTCGGTGCGGTAGGTCCGCGACAGCGCGCGCATGTGCAGCATAGTCTTCACTCCTTCGCGTTCGAAAGGTCGAGCCGATCCTTGTCGGCGAAACCGGTATAGGGACTGGTGATGACGCGCTCGCCGGCATCGAGCCCGTCGAGCACTTCGATGAAATCGGGGTTGCGACGGCCGAGACGGACCTGGCGCTTCACCGCGCCGTTGCCGTCGGGCGCGACGACGAAGACATAGGCGCCACCGCTCTCGTTGTAGAAAGCGCCGTTGGGGATCAATTTGGCCGGTGCCGGGTCGCCCAGGGTCAGCTTGGCCTGAAGCGTCTGGCCGCGCTGCACGCCCTGAGGTTCCTCGCCCAGGAATTGCAGATCGACCTGGAACTGGCCGTTCTGCACCTGCGGGTAGATTTTCATCACGCGAGCGCGGAAGGTCTTTCCGTTCCAGTCGACGCTCGCCGACTGCCCGACCTGGACGCGGCCGAGATAGAATTCGTCGACTCCCGCCTGGAGCTTGTTGCGCCCCGGCGAGTCGATCTGACCGATCCGCTCGCCGCGCTGGAGCGACTGGCCGATCTGGATCGAAAAGCCGGAGAGCTTGCCGGTGACCGGCGCCTTGAGATTGAGCGCGTCGAGATTGTTGCGCGCGATGCCCAGACCCGCCGACATCGACTTCATCGATGCCTGTTGCTGGTCGAGCTGGCTCGATTGCAACCGTTCGTCGCTAGCCTGGCTGCGCCGAAGTACCGCGAGACGGCGTTGCTGATATTGGTAATTGTCGGTCGTGTCGTTGAACTGCTTGCCCGACACATAGCCCTTGGCCGCCAGCGGCGCCTCGCGCTCATATTGGCGGCGCGCCGTGGTGAGCGCGAGCTGCGCGTCGAGGATCGCGCGTTCGTTGGCCAGGCGGGTCTGCGACAGCGCGAGTTCCTGGCTGCGCATATTGTTGATCTGCTGCTCGACCTCGGTCTGGCGGGCGAGCGTCGAGAGTTGAAGTTCCGCGTTGGACAGCATCGCGATCGGCTGGCCAGCGACGACATCGGTGCCGTCCTCGACCAGGACCTTGTCGACCCGCCCGCCCTCGATCGAATCGATATAGACGGTGAGCAAAGGCGTCACCTTGGCGCGCAGCGGGATGAAATCCTCGAACCGGCCGGTCTGCACGGTCGAGATCGTCAGCCGGTTCTTGGTCACCGTCTGCGACCCCGCGCCAGGCATGAACCACCAGAACAGGAGCGCGAGCACCAGTACCGCGCCGGCACCGATCGCGATCTTGACGTTGCGCGACATGCCGCGGCGCTCGACCACCTTGTCCATCTGGCTACCGCTGACCGCCCGGTCAGGGGTCGCGGACGCCGCCGTCTTCAAAGACGCGATATTCACGAACGCTCGCTCCCGATTTGCAGCAGGAATAAAGAGTGTCCGTTTCCGGACACAGGTGTCCGGAAACGGACAGTGTCACTCTGGAGCGAGAAGGCGATCCGGACCGAGGAAATCTGGATCGCGGCGCTCCAGTGCGACGCCGGCTGAAAGAACAGCACCCAGCTCATGCCGAGTAACACGAGCACCGTGAGGAGTTTGCGGTTGGCTGCCGTGTCTTTCATCGGTTCTGTCCACCTTGTTTTGGTTCGTCACTCCCTCAGCACGATGCGTGCCAATTGAGGTTTAGGGTGCTTCCGAGTTCCGCTTTCCGTCGTCACCCCGGCCTTGTGCCGGGTCTGCCCCGCCTCCGGTGATGACCGCCGTTGGGCATACCAACTTCTCCCCCGTCATGCCGGGCTAGTCCCGGCATCCACCGTGCCCCGCACCCCATCTTCTTGGGATACGCGGCACAGTGGACCCCGGCACAAGGCCGGGGTGACGCTTGGGAATAGGGGCGACGATTTCCTTTCCCGCTGGTCACAGGAGATATCCGAACGCTTCCGCAAAACCCCCTGGCACGGAAATTGATTGTCCGGTTCCGGACACCAGCTGTACGGAAGCGGGCAATGGCGACACCGGAATTCGATCTCTGCATCATCGTCGATGACGACGAGGACATTCTGATAGCGGCGCGGCTCGCGCTGCGCGGGCTGTTTCGCGAGTTGATCACGGTGTCGTCCCCCGAACGTGCCATCGCTGCTACTGCCGGGCGCCAGCCCGACGTCATCCTGCTCGACGCCAATTTCGCGCGCGGCGCGACCGACGCGCGCGAGGGGTTGGCGCTGCTCGACCGGCTGCTGACCAACGATCCCGAGGCGATCGTGGTGATGATCACCGCACATGCCGGGGTGAACATCGCGGTCGAGGCGATGAAGCGCGGTGCGACCGACTTCGTATCCAAGCCCTGGGAGAATGAACGGCTGGTCCAGACGGTGCGCACCGCCGCCGCCCTGCGCCAGTCGCGCGCGACCGCAGACGGGCCGGCACCGACGCCGGCATCGTCGAGCGCGGCGCGCGGGCCATCGCCGCTGATCGGCAGTGCCCCGTCGATGGCGCGGGTCCATTCGCTGATCGCCCGCGCCGCACCGACCGAGGCGAATGTGCTGGTGCTCGGCGAAAACGGCACCGGCAAGGAATTGGTCGCGCGCGCGCTGCATCAGCAATCGCACCGCGCCGATCGCGAGATGGTGACGGTCGACCTTGGCGCCATTGCCACCGAACTGATCGATTCCGAATTGTTCGGTCATGTCAAAGGCGCGTTCACCGACGCGCGCACCGACCGCGTCGGCCGCATCCAGGCGGCCGATGGCGGCACCTTGTTCCTCGACGAGATCGGCAATCTGCCGCTTCACTTGCAGCCCAAATTGCTGACCGTGCTCGAACAGCGCAAGGTCACCCCGGTCGGCGCGAACCAGCCGATCCCGATCGACATCCGCGTGATCGCCGCGACCAACATGACGCCGGCGATGCTGCGCGACGAACGCCAGTTCCGGCAGGATCTGCTGTTTCGGCTCAATACGGTCGAGATCGACCTGCCGCCGCTGCGCGATCGCCGCGAGGACGTGCCGGCGCTGATTGATCATTATCTCGGTCATTATGCAGAGCGGTACAAACGACCGCGCCCGGATCTGTCGCCGGAGGCATTGGGGGCGCTGGTCGCGCATGACTGGCCGGGCAATGTCCGCGCGCTGCGGCATGCGGTCGAGCGCGCGGTGATCCTAGCGGGCGACGGTCCGCTCGGGACCGAAGCCTTCGCCCTCGCGCCGGCGACGACGCCACGCGTCACCGCCGAACCGGTAATGTCGGACCTCAATCTCGATCGCGTCGAGCGGCGGCTGGTCGAGGAAGCGCTGAAGAAGCACGGCTACAACATCTCGTCCGCCGCGCACGAGCTCGGCCTGTCGCGGGCGGCGCTCTACCGCCGAATGGAGAAGCATGGGCTTTGACCGCCGCTTCGCGCTGATCCTGGTCGGCTGGCTGGTCGCCTGCCTGCTCGCGCTGATCGCGCTGACAGTGGCGATCGCAACCCCAGGCCTCGCCGCAGTCAGGATCGTCGCCGGCTTGCTCGTACTCGGCATGGTGGCCGGCCTGCTCCACCATATAGATCGCACCAATCGCACCGTCGCGCGGTTCGTCGAGGCCTTGCGCTATGGCGATTTCTCGACCCGGTTCGACGGCCGCGGCGGCGCCGGGTTCGATACGTTGGGCGGCGCGCTCGACGCGGCGATGCGCGGGCTGCAAGCGCAGCGCGACCGCACCGTCGAGGAGTTGCGGTTCCTCGAAGCGCTGACCGACGACGTTCCGGTGGCGTTGCTGACGGTCGATGCCGATCACGGCGTGACCTTGGTCAACAAGGCGGCGCGGCGGCTGTTTGCCGCGCATCAGGGCACCCGGCCGGAAGATTTCACCGTTTATGGCGAAACCTTCGCGTCGCGGCTGGCCGATGGCGCCGCCCCCGCCGCCGAACTGCTGTTGCTGCGATCGGCGACCGGACCGCAGCGCGCGATCGTGCGCAATGCCTCGCTCGAGCGGCTGGGGCTGATGACGCGCGCGATCACCGTCGAACCGGTCCAGGGGACGCTCGACGCGATCGAGATGGCGGCGCAGACCGACCTGGTCCGCGTATTGACGCACGAAATCCTCAATTCGCTGACGCCGGTGACCTCGCTGGCGTCGAGCACGGCGGACGTGCTGGCGGAACCGGAGCCCGATCTCGATCTCGCGCGTACCGCCGCCGGGGCGCTGGCACGGCGCGCCGAGGGGCTGGAATATTTCATCCGCTCCTACCGCGCGGTCGCGCATGTTCCCGACCCGCGCCGCCAGCGGTTCAAGGCCGCAGCGTTCGTCCGCGACCTCGAACGCCTGTTCGCGGCCGAATGGCCAGACATAACGCTCGAGACCGAGGTGACGCCGGATCTCGAACTCGACGCCGATCCCGATCTGTTGGCCCAGGCGCTGATCAACCTGTTGCGCAACGCCGCGCAGGCGACGCGCGAGCGCGACGAGCATCCGCTGGTCGAATTGCGATTGCTCGGCGACAGCGCGGGGATGCGGATCCTGGTGTCAGATCGCGGTCCGGGCGTGCCCGAGGCAATGCGCAGCGAGATCTTCCTGCCGTTCTTCACGACCAGGGCCAAGGGAACGGGGGTCGGCCTGAACCTGGTCCGCCAGATCGTGATCGCGCATGGCTGGACGATCGAAGTCGGCGAGGGCCTCGAAGGAGGCGCGGAGTTCAGGGTTTTCGTCCGGTGAGTGGACACCGATCCAATATCAACGCTTCCCCGGCGAAGGCCGGGGAGGCGTTTTACTGGGTGTCGGAAAGCAGATCCAATTCCGGCTCCCCTGCCCCCTCTTCCTCCAAGGTCGCCAGTGTCACGCCGACCAGCCTGATCCCTGCCCGCAGCGGAAACAAGGTCGCCACCAGCCGCTCGGCCACCGCGATCAGATCGGCGTGATTGGCGATCGCACCGCTCAGCGTCTTGCTGCGTGTGACGATGCGGAAATCGGCGTAGCGCACCTTCACCACCACGGTCTTGCCGGTCGTCCGGGTCCGCTCGCACCACGCCCAGACCTGATCCGCCATCCGCCGGACCTGTTCGAGCACCTGGTCCGGCGTGGTCAGATCCTGTTCGAAGGTCGTTTCCGATCCCGACGATTTGCGCGGCCGGTCGGGCGTGACCTCGCGATCGTCCTCGCCATGCGCGATCTTGTGATACCATAGCCCCGATTTGCCGAAATGCGCCTGGAGAAACGCCGGATCGCGCTCGCGCAGATCGGCGCCGGTGACGATCCCCAGTCGGTTGAGCTTCTCCGCGGTGCGCGGCCCGATGCCATGGAAACGCCCGACCTCCAGGCCGGCGACGAAATCGGCGCCGGTCCCCGGCGGGATGACGAATTGGCCGTTGGGCTTGTTGTGATCCGAGGCGAGCTTGGCGAGGAACTTGTTGTACGAAATCCCCGCCGAGGCGGTCAGCGCGGTCGCCTCGAAGATGCGTGCGCGAATCTCCCGCGCGGTGGCGGTCGCCGAAGGCAGCTCGCGCAGATTGGCGGTGACGTCGAGATAGGCCTCGTCGAGCGAGAGCGGCTCGACCAAGGGGGTATATTGCTCGAAGATGTCGCGGATCTGGCGTGAGACGCTGCGATAGACGTCGAATCGGTGCGGCACGAAGATCAAATCGGGGCATCGGCGCAAGGCGACGACGGAGGGCATCGCCGACCGCACGCCGAACGTCCGCGCCTCATAGCTTGCCGCCGCGACGACGCCCCGGCCGGTCGCCGATCCCACCGCCACGGGCCGGCCGCGCAACGCCGGATCGTCGCGCTGTTCGACCGAGGCGAAAAAGGCATCCATGTCGATATGGATGATTTTACGCGTCATAATGGACGAAATGACGCGCCCCCAACCTCTTGGCAACCGTCCACGACGAGAGCAGGATGGTGCCGGGGCTCGAAAGGGGCGCCGCGTAAAAAGGGGGGTCGTATGAGGAATAGTCGCTTCGGCAGGGGCTTGAGCGCGATCGCCGCGCTCGCGATGGTTTCGAGTTGCGGTGGCGGCGGTGGCGGATCTGCGAGCGGAACCGGAGGCACCCCGACCCCTACCCCCACTCCGACGCCGACCGCGACTCCGACGCCGACCGCCGGTTGCACGTTGCGCGAGCGTCAGGATTGGGCGTTCGCCCAGCTCAAGGAATGGTATCTGTTCCCCGACACGCTGCCGGCGAGCCTCGACCCGACGCCTTATGCGTCGGTCGAAGACTATATCGACGCGCTGACCGCGACCGCACGCTCGCAGCACAAGGACCGCTATTTCACCTATCTGACCTCGATCGCCGCGGAGGATGCCTATTACAATTCGGGATCGAGCGCGGGCTTCGGTATCCGGCTGGGGCTGACCAGCACCAATCGCCTGTTCGTGACCGAAGCGTTCGAGGGCGGGGCAGCGCTCAACGCCGGGATCGATCGCGGGACGGAAATCGTCGCGATCGGCACCAGTAGTTCGAATCTGCGCAATGTCAGCGACCTCATTGTCGGTTCCGACACCAGCGCGTTGAGCAATGCGCTCGGTCCCGACACCGCGGGCACGTCCCGCGTGCTGCGCGTGATGTCACTCACCGGCGTGACCAGCACCGTCACGGTCACCAAGACCCAATTCGCGCTCGACCCGGTGTCGAGCCGCTATGGTGCCAAGATCATTTCCGATGGCGGGCAGCAATTCGGCTATATCAACCTCCGCACCTTCATCAATCCGGCCGAGCAACCGTTGAAGGACGCGTTCCTGCGGTTCAGGACCAACGGCATCACCAACATCATCATCGACTTGCGCTACAATGGTGGCGGGCTGATCTCGGTCGCCGATTTGATGGGCGATTTGATGGGGGCCAATCGCGCGCCGACCGACGTGTGGGAATATATGACTTTCCGCCCGGAAAAATCGGCGGAGAACAGCAATCATACGTTCACGCTGATGTCGCAGTCGATCGCGCCGACCAAGATCGCGTTCATCGGCGGCGGCGGCACCGCGTCGGCGAGCGAACTCGTGATCAACGGCATGGTCCCCTATCTCCACGCCAATGCCGGCCTCATCGGCTCGAACACGTACGGCAAGCCGGTCGGCCAGATCGCGATCGACAAGACCGCATGCGACGACCGCTTTCGCGTCATCGCCTTCGCGATCCAGAATGCGGCGCATAACGGTGCTTATTATGACGGCCTTGCCAGCTTCATGGAGGCGAGCTGCCAGGCGAGCGATGACATTTCGTATCAGTTGGGCGACCCGAACGAGCAATCCACCCGCCGCGCGCTCGATTATCTGGAAGGCAAGAGCTGCACCCCGGTCACCGCGAGCGTCAGCACCAACACGGCCGGCGGGCCGCCGCATGCAGCCAGGGCTCAACTACCGGTGACGGAACAGGCACGCGAATTGCTGACGCCCGATCGCCCGTCGACGCCGCAGCGCGAAGTGCCGGGACTGTTCTAGCGATCGGGGCGGCGCGGAAGAAAAGAACCAAAGGTACTCAATCATTTGTCTACCCAGCGCGCCTAAATTCTAACCGTCATGCCGGGCTCGTCCCGGCATCCACGGAGCGGTTGAGCCCACTCCCTCAGCCTCTTTCCGGTGCTTGCGGCACGGAGGATGCCGGGACAGGCCCGGCATGACGAATTGGTGGGGGGAACGCCCTCCGGCATCATTCGCGAACGGCAGCGCAACCGGCTGGGCGATCCGTAAAAGGTTGCGGCGGGCAGGCCCTGGCCTAAGTTGGCCGCGATGTCCGAACTGCAATCCCCCATTCCCGCCGCGACTCTCGTTCTCATGCGCGATCGTGGCGGCATGCCGCCGGAAATCCTGATGGTCGAGCGTGCCAAGGCGATGGCGTTCGCCGGCGGCGCGCTGGTGTTTCCGGGCGGGCGAGTCGATCCGGGCGACCGCGCGCTGGCGGCCGAACTCGGTCGCGATGCCGAGGATGCGCCGGCGCGGATCGCGGCGATCCGCGAGACGATCGAGGAAGCGGGCGTGCCGGTCGGCCTCAGTTCGGCGCCCGACGCCGCGACGCTGATCGCGTTGCGCGAGGGCCTTCATGCCGGCGAGGCGTTCGGACTGCTGCTCGATCGGCACAGCCTGTCGGTCGATCTCGACGCCTTGACCTGGTTCGCCCGCTGGTTGCCTGCACACGCCCATATGCGGATCTTCGACACACGCTTCTATCTCGCCCGGGCGCCCGAGGACGCCGCCGCGGCGACGGTCGACGCGACGGAGAATGTGCGCCTGTTCTGGGCAAGCGCCGCCGAAGTGCTGGCCGCGTGCGATGCAGGCCGCGCCAAGGTGATCTTCCCGACGCGCCGCAACCTCGAACGGCTGGCGCAATATGGCAGCTTCGGCGAGGCCGTCGCCGCGGCGCACGCCTTTCCGCCACGCACGATCACGCCATGGAGCGAAGAGCGCGAGGGCGTGCCGCATCTCTGCATCCCCGACGATCTGGATTATCCGGTGACCAGCGAAGTCCTGCATTTGGCGATGCGGGGATGACACGCCGCCGCAGGCGCCGCACGCGCCGTGCGCGCCGTTCTCAGCGGCGCGGCTGGACCATGCTCGTCTTTTTCGCCGCCCTGTTCGTGCTGGTGGTTGGCGTGCTCCATTTCCGCAATCGGCCGCAGGACCTGCCCTGGACGCCGCTCGATCTCGGCCAGCCGATCGGGTGGTTCACCGGGAGCAAACTCGCCGCGCTCGACGATGATTATCCGCAATGCCGCGCGCTGCTGGAGCGCGCCGGCGTGCACTTCGCCGAACTCGAGCCGATCGAGAAAGGACAATGCGGCTATGCCGACGCGGTGCGGCTCGATCCCGGTGGTGCACGCGCGATCGGCTTCGATCCGGCCAAGCCGGGCATGGCCTGCTCGGTCGCCGCGGCGTTGTCGATGTGGGAGTGGAATGTCGTCCAGCCCGCCGCTCTGCGCCATTTCGGCAGCCGGGTCGCCAGGTTCGAGCATTTCGGAACCTATAATTGCCGCCCAATCGCGGGCAGCACGCACCTCAGCCAGCATTCCTATGCGCGCGCGATCGACATTGCCGGGTTCGTGCTGGCGGATGGGCGGCGGATCACGGTCGCGCGCGATTGGCGGGGGGATGACGAGAAAGCGGCGTTCCTGCGTGAGGTTCGCGATGGCGCGTGCGGGCTGTTCTCGACCACCTTGTCGCCCGATTACAATGCCGCGCATCACGATCACCTGCATCTCGACGAGCAGCCGCGCGGCGGGTGGCGGGCCTGTCGCTGAAGCGCGTCAGGCCCGCCTGAGGAAGTTCAGTTCGGCAAGGCCGCCGAGGTGTCGACCTTTTCGACCCAGGCCGGGAAGAAGCTGGGCTGGCGGTTCGACCAGCCGGACGCGGTCGCCGCAGCCTCGCTGATCGACTGCAGCAGCTTGCGGCGCAGGTCGGGGTGAAGGTGCGGCAACGCCGCCGCCGCGCAGAACGCACCGGGCAGCCACGGCCGGACCTCGGCACCGATCAGGCGCTCGTAGAGGAAGCGATAGGCCGAAAAGCTGGTCAGCCGCCCCTGCCCCAGGTCGAATGCGCTGACCGTGATCAGCGGCGCCATGAAAATCTCGACCGAGTCGAGCCCGCTATCGTCGGGGACGATCGTACGAATCTCGTCGAGCCGGTCATAGACCCGCGCCTGGGCGCGAATCGATGCCGCCTCCACGGTATCGCGCGACCAGCGCGACAGCGCATCCTCACGCTCCAGCCCGACATCCAGGCTGCGGCGCACATAACGCTGCGTCGCTGCGGAAAAGCCCGCGAATTCCTTAATCTCGGCCAATGTCATCGCGCCGTCGGCCGGTCTCTTACTGGCACTCATCTGAACACCCCACCCGCTTACCAATGGAAGGACATCATGCGCTCAGATGGTTAACGCCATGCTTAACGCGTCGTCGCCCTGCGTTAAGCATGGAATCATAGACTGTGCTGCGGCGCAACAAAGTTTGCGACGAAGCGAGCTTCGCGCGCGGATCGGTCAAAAAGTGAGGGATTTAGGCAACGCTTTGTTACGCGGGCGGTGATAATGATCTGGTTGCCAGGACCTCCGCAAGCACGACTTCGATGCGTCGTCCGATATCGCGAAAGGTAAGATCGGGGAAAAGCGACCGCTTAGCGATCTCCTTGCGCATTTCCCCAAGATGCCTTTCGGTCGCGACCGAATCGCCGGATCGAGCCGCAACCGCCGCTTCTGCAGCGCACAGTAGTGCTTGGTCCGTGAGTGTAGACTCCGAACGCCACAGCTTCCGTTCGGCATGTTGCCAATCAGCTTCCCACACTGCCGTGAAATAGGCGTCGCAGGATGCGAGCCACTCGCTGTCTCCATAGGCAGCACGAAATGCGTCAAGCATGGATCGGGTGGCGACGATGTCGACAACCTTGGCATCCAGAGCTCGTCCGATTGCCCATTGTTCCATCGCCTTCTCGAGATCGTCCATCGGCGGAGAAGCGGCGGCGATATCGCGGAGTAACCAAGCGGGCCAGTCGCGCAGGCGTACCGTGTATTTGCTGTAGCCGGCGAGAACGCCAAGTCGATAATTCGCGACATCGAGTCCTCTGCGCATCGCCCAGAGCTGCTGGCCGTCGCTGCGATAATTTTGGGTTGGATGTGGAAGTAGAGAAAGAACCGTCAACCAAGCGGACCAGATGCCTAAGCCGAAAACAAGGAATCGCGGGTCGGCGGCGGGTAAGCCCCCTGTCGGCGCAACAACGCCCAGCGCGGGAGCACCGTAAATCAAGCAACCGATTGCCAGCAATGCGCTCGCAAGTGGGCCGCCGACGATAGTGAACCGCCGCCGCCAAAGCGTAGCTCCCGCCGGCTCAACTGGTACGCTGAACACAAATCCGCCGACGTCATGTTCGTACTTTCGCGCCATGTAGACGAGCCGGCGATTATGAACGTGCCAGGCAAACGGCCGCGCCGCAAACACCAGGACTCTGTGTCCGCTTGCTATCGCTGCGACTGCATGACCCAGTTCGTGAACGACCACCGCAACGAACGCGCTCGCAACTGCAGAGAACATGGCTGGTAGCAGAGCGGCTGACCCAGTGCCCCACGCCGCGACACCTACCAATACGACGTAAAGGTAGACCAGGACTCCTACCCAAGTCCGCGTACCGCGTGCGAGGCGCCGCAGCAGCCCGGGCGCATCCGAATCCCCCATCTAACTAGTCTGCGGCAGGCACTCAACGCGGGTCAAGCAAGCAGATCAGCTGTCCTGTTGCCGTTCCGCCTCGGCCGCTTCGTCGAATCCCGACGATTTGGGCGGCTCGCCCTTGTCGCCGGGCTGCGTTGCCGAGGGCGGGTCGGATGCGTCCATCGATTCGTCGAGGCCGCGATCGAGCTGGGCATCCTCGTTTTCGGGGTCCTTCTTCAGGCGCTTTTCGATCGACTTGTCCTGGCCGGCGTCCTGGCGCGGGTCCTGTGCGACATGCTCGGAACTGTCGCTCTGCCGATCGCGGTCGGTCGCTGGAATGTCGGTCACGTCACTCTCCTACTCGGCCCGCACGGACCGATGTTACGCAAGCAAAACGTATGGGCGACAGGGGATGTTCCAAAAGAAAAGGCCCGGCGGATCGTTCCGCCGGGCCCGTTTCTCGTGTCGCTGTCGCCTGCCGTTTAGTTGCGGTTCGAGCCGAACAGGCGGAGAATGAACAGGAACATGTTGATGAAGTCGAGGTACAGGTTGAGCGCGGCCATGATCTTGACCCGCCCCTCATTCGGCGTGCCCGCTACATAGCTGTACATCGCCTTGGTCTTCTGTGTGTCCCACGCGGTCAGGCCGGCGAAGATCAGCACGCCGAGCACGCTGATCACCAGGCCGAGCGGCCCCGAATGCAGGAACATGTTGACCAGGCTGGCGACGATGATGCCGACCAGGCCAATGATCAGGAACGTCCCGAACGCCGACAGATCGCGCTTCGTGGTGTAGCCATAGAGGCTGAGGCCCGCAAAGCCCGCCGCGGTGGCGAAGAACGCGCCCGCGATCGAGGAGGCGGTATAAGCGAGGAAGATCGTCGAGAGCGACGCGCCGAGCAAGCCGGCATAGGCCCAGAACAACGCCTGCAGCGTTCCGGTCGCCATCCGCTGCTGTCCGAAGCTCATCGCGAAGACGATGCCGAGCGGCGCCAGCGTGACGATCCAGCCCAGCGCCGACAATCCGCCGGTCTGGAAATTGACCAGCGCCTGGATGGCGCCCGACGCATAGACGCCCAGCGCAACGACGCCGGTCAGCAGCACGGCCGAGGCCATGTAGTTATAGACCGACAGCATGTACGCCCGCAGTCCCTCGTCATACGCGGCGCCGCGCGCGTCGACCGCCGCGCCGAAGGGCGCCATGCCGGAACGAGGATCAGACCAATTGGCCATCGAAAACTCCTTTGCCCGGCCACAACGGCCGGATGCGGCCAATATCGTAGGTACTGGTGCGCTATTCAAGCGAAACACGACAGCCAGCAACATTCGGAAACAATCGGCAAATGGGTTAAGGGTCCCAGCCCATGCATCGCCTGTTCGTCGCGCTCCGTCCGCCGCCCGACATTCGCCGCCGCCTGAGCGAGCCGATGGGTGGCGTTCCCCATGCGCGCTGGCAGGATGACGAGCAGCTCCATTTGACCGTCCGCTATATCGGCGAAGTCGACAGGCCGATGGCCGAGGATGTCGCGCTGGCGCTTGGCCAGGTCCGTGCCGCGTCGCCGCGCGTAGCGCTCCAGGGTGTCGGCGCGTTCGACAAGAAAGGCCGAGTCGATGCCTTATGGGCGGGTGTCGCGCGCCCGGACGATCTGGCGCGATTGCACAAGAAGGTCGACCAGGCGCTGGTCAGACTGGGCCTCGAACCCGAAGGACGCGCTTACCTGCCGCATATCACGCTCGCGCGCATCCCGCGCACCGCGGGTTTCGGGCCGGCGATCGAACGCTGGATCGCCGATCATGCGGCGTTTTCCAGCGAGCCGTTCGAGTTCAGCCACCTGACGCTCTACGAAAGCCACCTGACTGGGGAAGGTGCGCGGTACGAGCCGGTCGCGCGCTGGGCGCTGGATTGAACACCGCCGTCATCCCCGCGAAAAACGCCTCCGTTTGAAGATTGGATCACGTTTAGAAGGGATCGACTTCGCACCCCAATTCGTCATGCCGGGCTCGTCCCGGCATCCACCGGGCAGCTAAGCCTAGCCCTTGAGCCTCGTGTCCCGCGCTTGCGGCACGGTGGACCCCGGCACAAGGCCGGGGTGAAGCTGGGAGTTAGGCGCGCTGAACATCGATCCCCCCCAGATACGGGGACGTGGTCTAAGCCCTACCCCTTGGCCAACACCCCGCAAGCGACCCGCGCGCCGCTATTGCCCGAGGGATCGGTCTTCAAATCGTCGGCGGCCGCGTGGATCACCATCGCCGCGCCGTCGGCATCCATCAGCGCGTCGAAGCTGCCGCCCGCCAGCTGCGTGGTGAGCGTGCCGCGGCCGTCGGCGCCGATCATCAGATTGGGCATGTCGCCTTCGTGCGGCCCCTGAGGGTTCATCGATCCGTGCTTCATGTTGGTCGGGTTCCAATGCCCGCCCGCGCTCGCGAAATCGGGCGCCTCGCACTTGCCGACCGTATGCAGGTGCGCGCCGTGCATCCCAGGCGGCAGATCGTGCGCGTCGACCGACACGCTGAGGCCGCCATCGACTTCGTGGACCGTCACCTTGCCAACGTCCTTACCCGCCGCGGTCACGAGGGTCGCGGTCGCGATCCGCCCCGCCGCCACGGACGGCGCTTCCGTGCTCGTCCCGTTGGTGGCGCATCCCACCAGCACCATCGGTGCGAGCGCCATCATCGCCGCCAGTCCGCGCATCCCGTTTCTCCCTGTGATCCGATCGCGACAAGTATCGACGCGCCGCGATTGTTCCGCAAGCGTCGCGCGGCGGCGATTTTGCTCGCCGTGAAGGCCGCATAGTACCGTATGCAATCCCCCTCCCGCTTGCGGGAGGGGTTAGGGGAGGGCATGTCGATCATGAGTTCGGAGGCGAACCGGGAGGCAAACACGCCCTCCCCCCGACCCCTCCCGCAAGCGGGAGGGGAGATTAGGGAAGCAGACAGGGAGAACCAACTATGCGCGGCAAGTGGTTGCTGTTGCTCATGATCGCGCTGGCGGCATGCGGCCGCGACCAGAATGATCCGCGGCCGCCGCGAGTCGATTCGGCGCCGGTCATGCCCAAGCTCGCTTCCACCCTGGTGGTGCCGGTCGACGTGCGGCTCGCCGAACTGGAGAGCGAGCTCAATCGCGCCACGCCGCAAACCCTGTGGTCGATCGACCAGCGCGAGGAGAAATGCGTGCCGGCACAGCGCCTGACCGCCTGCGCGATCAAGCGCAAGGACGGCAGCTGCCGCATCGGCATCAAGAAGCTGAAAGTAACGCCCGATCTGTCGTGCCGCATCGTCGGCCAGGTGACGCGCGGCCGCATCGCGCTGGGCGGCAGCGGGGCCGATATCGTCATCACCTTGCCGGTTCGCGCCACGGTCAGCGCGCGCGATGTCGGTGGGATCATCAAGCGCGAAACCGCGACCGGCGCCGCCAGCGTCCGCGCGGTGGCGAAATTGGGGATGACCCGCGCCTGGCAACCGACCGCGACGGTGCGCATCGCCTATGACTGGACCAACCCGCCCGGAGTCACGATCCTGGGCAAGCGCATCACTTTCGTCAGCAAGGCGGATGCGAAACTGGCGGGGGTGATTGCCGGGCTGGAACGCAGCCTGCCGCGACAGCTCGCCAAGGTTCAGGTGCGCGACAAGGTCGCGGCGGCCTGGCGCGGGGCGTTCAGCACGTTGCTGCTCAATCGCGACAAGCCGCCGGTGTGGATGCGCGTCACGCCGCAACGGCTGGGGGTGCAGGGTTATAGCGTGCAGGGCCGCAACCTGTTGCTGACCATTGCCGCCGAAGCCAATGCGGAGACCTTTGTCGGGATCAAGCCAGACGCGCCGCCCCCCACGCCGCTGCCGCCCGCCGCTCCGCGCATCGGGCAGCGCGGCCTGAGGTTCAACATCCCTGTCCTCGCCGATTATGGCGAGCTGGAACCGGTGGTCGAGCGCGCGCTGGCCAAGCGCGCCGCGCGCGGCATCACCCTGCCCAAGCTCGGCGCGGTCGACGTCAAATTCGGAGACGTGACGATCTACGCGACCGAGAACGGTCGGCTGGCGGTCGGCGTGCCGGTCAGGGCGAAGCTAAAGAGCGGCTATCTCGGCGAGCGGCGCGGCGAGGTCTGGCTGACCGGCCTACCGTTCAACGAGCCCGATTCCGAAGTGATCCGCGTCGACGCCCTGCAAATAAAAACGCGCAGCGACAGCAAGGCGGTCGACCTGCTGGTCGCCTTGTTCACCGATCCCGATACGGTCGGCGCGATCCAGGCCGCGCTGACCGAGAATTTCGCCAAGGATTACGACCATGTCCTGACCGCGGCGCGACGCGCCTTGGCCGAGCGGCGCGAGGGCGATTTCCAACTCTCCGCCAAGATCGACGAGGTCCATCACGGGCGGATCATGGTGACCGGCAGCGGGCTGTTCCTGGCGGTCGAGGCGCGCGGAGCGGCGAGCGTTCTGTATCGCCCCCGGCGGTGAGTTACTGGGCTGATCTGGAACAGTCTTCGAACTCCTCCAAACCGTCACCCCGGCCCTGTGCCGGGGTCCAACGGGAGGCCTACTGAGAAGCAAGAGGCTCAATCCGATGCGCGTGCGGCACGTTGGATCCCGGCACAAGGCCGGGATGACGGAGGAACCGAGCCACTCCGCGCCCTCCGCGCCTCCGCGCGAACCCAATTCTCTTAGCGCCTTCGCGTCTTTGCGCGAACAAACCTCACTTCCCCGCGCCACAACCCCCATCCCCGCACCCCGCTGACGCTCCCCACCCTGACACCGCGGCCCTGCCCCTCGGGGACAGGTGATTCGGTCCACAGACGGACCTCCACACCAACTTCGCTCGAAAAATCTGCCCCCGACCTCAGAGTCCTAGGGTCGGCGAGCGGCGAGGATTTGTCGAATGGAGCTCGCCTCCACACTTCCGGCGTCGAAAAGGAATACGCTCGAGCAGGGCGCCTGAAGAAGCGTCAGGATTTTGGGGTCAGGACTGGGCATGACGGTGGCGCTCGGGCCACGGAGCGGCGGGCTGGCCGAGTTCGGCCGGCGTAGCGCGATGAGGTAGCGCCCGGGTTTCATTCGGTCCGGTTCCGAGAAGGTGGAATTGTCCCAGGTGACCGAGAGGTGGGCAGGCGCTCGACCGAGAAGCACCTCTTCGACCTCTATATCGAAACGCGCATAATCGGTCATCAGCCCCCCTTTGGGGTCCTGATACATCTTGCGCAGGTCCGCCGGCAAATTGGGCGACTTCAGCATCCGTCGGCGAAATGCTTCGTCGCGGATGATGCGGTAATTGGCGATACGGCCGACCACCACGACATCCGCGTAGCGTACGTCCTCGAGTTTCTGAGGGACGAACATCATGCAGGCGTGAACCGAACCCGGCAGGACCGTCGCCGCGGCTGCTGCAGCCGCCATCCAGCGGAAACGCAAACCAACTTTCCTGAAGTGCCGCATCGGGTTGAGCCGATCAATTGTTGTCGCGGCCCGAAAGTAGGACCGCAAACTTAACGACAGCTTTCAATCTTTCGGTTTCTCCGTCGCAACGGCGGGTTACCTTCACGCGGCGCCGGGTTCGGCCGCAGCCTGGGCCGCCGCCGCCCGCCGCGCTTCCCCGCGCCGTCGCGCGCGCTGGCCGTAGAGGAAGGTCCACAGGGTCAGCAGCCCCATCGTCGCGTAGCCGACGATGGGGCCGACGATGAGGTAGGTGCGGATGCTGAGCGCGAAGACAAGCGCCACCGACACCGCGACATTGGCGAGCAGGCCCAGGCCCCAGACCAGGGTCATCACCGTCATTGTCCGGCGGAAGCCGGCATGGACCTGGAGCGCCTCGAACGCCTGCGCCTCGTCGGCCGACTTGCGGTGCATGCTCGCCCGCGCGAGCTGGTAGATCAGCGGCTTGCCGATCGCCGCCGAGCCGAGAAAGACCAAGGCGATCACCCCGGTGACGAGGTTCTCGCGCAGCTGCAGGAATTTGGGCCCGCCGCCGCCGATCATCGCCAGCAGCGACAGGACGATGCCCGCCACCACCAGCGCCGAGAGCGCATCGACCCGGCGATGGCGCGCGAACTCGATCAGACTCCACGCGATCGGCGGCGCCGACGAGAGGAGCAGGGCTCGCACGTCGCCGAGCGAGGCTTGGGCATAGGAGTAGATCGCGAACGGCAGGATGAAATTGACCAGCGCCTCGACCAGGACATGGCCGCCATTGTTGCGAAGATAGGCGACGATCCGCGCACCCAATCCGATCTTCTCGTTCACCCGCGCTTCCTCGCTACCCCGCTGGCAAGGATAAGGCAGCGGGTGGATGCTGCAAGTGCGGGAGGGAAGGCGCTGCGGGCGGATTGGCGTATTCAGGAGGGACGTCGCTTACCGTCGACGCGACTCAGGAAGCGCGGCGGGCTCCTGCTTTCGCTGGAACACAGACCAGCCACATCTGCCCTGTCGAGTTGGCATCACAACCCGGTTGCGCTCAAAATTGGTTGCGCTACCATAGCACGAATAAGCACGAGCATCGGGGAGAGGAAAATGCGGATCGTCAGGCGCGTCATGGGCATGTTGGCGGTATTGCCCATGCTGTTCGCGGCCACACCGGGCTGGGCCGATCCCGAGCAGCCGCGCAAGGTCGAGGTCGACCTTTCCCGCGCCGGCGCGCCGGTCGATCGCTTCTTCGATCTGTCGATCGGGTCGGATTATCCCGGCACCTTGATCCGCGACGACAGCCAGGCGCAGCTCGCGACCGCGACGAAAGAGCTCGGCTTTCGCTACATCCGCTTCCACGCGATCTTCCACGACGTGCTCGGCACGGTGCGCGAGACGAACGGCAAGATCAGCTATGACTGGTCGGGGATCGACCGGCTCTATGACGCCTTGCTCGCCAAGCATATCCGCCCGTTCGTCGAACTCGGCTTCACGCCCAATGCCATGAAGACGTCGGAACAGACGATCTTCTATTGGAAAGGCAATACGTCGCATCCCAAGCCGGACGCGTGGCGCGACCTGACCGACGCGTTCGTCCGTCATCTGCGCGATCGTTACGGCGCCGAGGAAGTCCGCCGCTGGTATTTCGAGGTGTGGAACGAGCCCAATCTCGACGGTTTCTGGGAAGGCGCGGACAAGCCCGCTTATTTCGCGCTCTATGACCTGACCGCGCGCACCATCAAGGCGATCGACCCGGCCTTGCGGGTCGGCGGCCCGTCGACCGCGGGTGCCGCCTGGGTGCCCGAATTCCTGGAGCACGCCGCCAAGAACGGCACGCCGGTCGATTTCGTCACGACCCACACCTACGGCGTCGACGGCGGCTTCCTCGACGAGCAGGGCAAGGCCGACACCAAATTGTCGCCCTCGCCCGACGCGATCGTCGGCGACGTCCGCCGCGTGCGCGAGCAGATCGAGAAGTCGCCCTTCCCCGGCCTGCCGCTGTTCTTCAGCGAGTGGAGCACGAGCTACACGCCGCGCGACTTCGTCCATGACAGCTATATCAGCGCGCCCTACATCCTGACCAAGCTGAAGGCGACGCAGGGCCTGGCCCAGGGCATGAGCTATTGGACCTATACCGACCTGTTCGAGGAGCCGGGCCCGCCGCCCACGCCGTTCCATGGCGGGTTCGGGCTGATGAACCGCGAAGGCATCCGCAAGCCGGCATGGTTCGCCTACCAATATCTCCACGCCTTGCGCGGGCGGACGGTGGCCGTCGCCGACGCCAATGCCATGGCGGCGGTCGACGCCCGGCGTATCAGCATGGTCCTATGGGACTGGCACCAGCCCGAGCAGAAGCTGAGCAACAAGCCGTTCTACACGCGCCTGCTTCCGGCCACGCCCAGCGCGCCGATCCTGGTCGACCTGCGCCATGTCAAGCCGGGCCGCTATCGCCTGCGCATCAACCGCACCGGCTATCGCGCCAACGATCCGATGTCGGCCTATATCGACATGGGCATGCCGGACTCGCTGAGCCCGACGCAGCTCACCAAGCTGCGCACGCTGACCCGCGACCTTCCCGAAAAGGATAATGTCGTCCGTGTGGGCGCGGATGGCCGGCTGACGACGCGGATCGCGATGCGCAGCAACGACGTGGTGCTGGTGACGCTCGATCCGGTGAAGTGATCCGCGCAGCGTGGTTTGCCCGGCCCAGGCAAACCACGCCCGATCGGCTCCCCGGGGATCAGCCCCGCTTCTTTTCCTCATGCGATTGCCCACGCGGCTGTGCGCGCCGCGGCGCCGGCGGCCGGGCCGGGCGGGCCTGCGGCGGGCGGCCGCCGGGAGGGCCAGCCATTGGCGGCCGAGGCGGCGCGAAGCCGCGCGCTCCACCAGGCTGCGGCGGCATGCCGGCGGACCGCTCCTGCGGTGGTCGCGCGACATGAGGATTGCCCGGACGCGGTACCCTCGGCGGACCATTATCGGGCCGCATGCCGCCAGGCTGTCCATAGCCCTGGAAGGTTGGCGGCCGGCGGACGGCGACCGCCGGCCTGGCGCCCGGGCCCCCGGGTCCGCCAAATCCGGGCGCGCCGCCATGCGCCGGTGCCGGCATGCCCTGTGTGCCAGGCCGCGGCGCCCCGCCGAGCTGGGCAGCCAGCGCGGGCCGCGGCATAAAGGGCCGGCCCGCCGCCTGCGCTCTGATCACGCCGGGGCCGCTCAGCCGCGCGGGCGCCATGGTCGCGGCGACCGGCGGCGCCCCGCGATTGGCGGAGGCAAACATCTGCGGCGCGCGGCGCGCCGTCTCGAAATGCCGTTGCTGATCGGCGGTCGGCGCCAGATGCGGCTCGCGGCTCGCCGCAAGCAACGCCGGGGTGGGACGCATCTGCACGCCGCCCGGGCCGCCGTTGAAGCTGACCTTGTTGACGGTCGTGTTGTTCACGATCACCGTCTTGTTATAAACATTGGTGATGTTGACGTTGGTGACGTTGGTCACCGACCGGTTGTAGAAATAATGCGGCCCGCGCCAATAGCCGCCCTCATAGCCCAGGCCGGTATAGCCGAAGCCGTAAGAGATGCCGCCATACCAGCCGACATGGTTGCCCCAATAACCGGTGTGGAAGACATAGGCGCCATTGCTCCATCCCCACCAGGGCGGCGTCCAGACATAGCCGGGCCGCGGCGCCAGCGCCCAGGTGCCGGGCACCCAGAAATAGTCGTCGACATCGTCGTCCCACGCCCAATAGCCGGGCAGCCAGATATAATCCGGCCCGGGCAGCGGCGGCTGAACATAGACTGGCAAGGGCGGCGGCATGGTGCGAACCGAAATGTTCACGAAAAGCTGGGCCTGCGCGGGGGCCGCGGCCATGGGGATGGCGGCGGCGGCCAGCAGGACCATGACGCCGAGACGATAGCGAGCCATAAATCCTCCGTGGATCGAGCCGGCGGGGGGTACCGGCGCGCGCACCTAGCGACCGCGATCCTGAACGCGGAATGACGCAGCGGTATCGAGGGCGTTCAGGAAAATCGGTGCCGCTTCAGTACCATAGGTCCGGCATTCCCAATCCATCGCCAAATCGCGCCGAAGCGCCCGGCGGTTTCGATGAAGCGATTGGCGTTCCACCGCGGGCGGGCGCGTGGTGTCGAGCGCGGTGCATGCGGCAAGCGATCCAATGCAGCACGGGCATCTGGTTGGCGACGTGCCGGCGTTGTTGGTGGTGGCGGTGGTGCTGGGTGGGTTGATGATGGCGGAGGGGCGGCGGCGTCGCGTTTAGGGGATAGCAGTTGGCACCGCAATTTCCTGCAGGGCTAAGCGCTTGCCCGCCGGTAGAACGCCAGGGAGCCGGCAAGGACCAGCAGCGCGCCGCCGCACATCCGGTCGAGCCAAAGCGCCCCGGACGTCCGCAACATCCTGACCGCGTGAGATCCGAGCAGGGCGTAGCCGAACATGACCAGGAAATCGATGCTCGCAAACACGGTGGCGAGCACGGCATATTGCCCGATCTGAGGTGCAACGGGATCGATGAACTGCGGCAGAAAGGCGGAAAAAAACAGATAGCCTTTGGGATTCGTCACCGCCACCAGGAAACTCTTGAAAAAGATCGACCAGGCCGATCCGGACCCGTCGCGACCTGCGGACCGAAGCCGTTGGTCAAGGGTTCCCTTGGAGCGCAGAAGCATGACGCCGAGAAAGGCGAGATAGCCGACACCGATCCATTTGACGACGCCGAACCAGAATTCCGAAGCGGCAAGTAGAGCGCCCAGACCAAGGGCAACGGCGCCGATCAGGACGACATCGGACAGCATTGCTCCAATCATGCCGAAGCAGGCAGAGCGCACGCCGAACCGCGAACCGTTGGTGAGCGCGAGCAGCACGGTTGGACCGGGTGTCGCAATGCCGATGAAGGCTACCAAGGCAAATACAAGAACGGTCATCTCGGCCATATTTTCGCCCCTCGATCGGACTGTCTGTTGCCGCACTATTCGCGAAAACCTCGCAACATGCGACACTCCCGTGGTTAAAACATGTTGCATAGCGAGCTTCAGGATTTTTGCGACCAGCGCCGGGCGGGCGCGGGCGTCACGGCGAAGAGGATGCAGCGCGGGCACTTGGTCGGCGATGTGCTGGCGTTGTTGGTGGGGGCTGTGATGCTTGGGGGGCTGATGATGGCGCAGGGGCGGCGGCGTAGCGTTTAGGGTTATTGCGCGTGGTCCCGTAATCGCAGTCGAGTTCGAAGCCGAACTCGGCCTCTCCACCAACCCATCAAATTATGGCAAAATCGCGCTGTCACTCAATTAGCCGTGTCTCAACACACGGGGTACACTCAAAAACTGTCACCATAAATCGACCGCAGTCCCAATATCGAACCACCGTTTCGGGTACAAAATGACTCGCTCTGGACTCGATAATCGATTTATCGTTCCATTCTAATCGTGACACGAGAATATGACGCCTACCTTGAGATTGCCTACGCGGTCCTAATTCGGGCCCGAATGCCCATGTCGACCCGGCAGATAATGAAAGCCGCTTATTTGTCCGGGCTGGTCCCGAATCATTTACACGGGCGTACGCAGCATAAAACACTGGGTGCACGACTAAGCGAAGACATTCTCGTTTATCGGAAGCGAAGCAGGTTCTTCCGAACACAGCCAGGGCGTTTCTTTCTCAGAGAATTCATCAGCGATCGCTCGCTGCCGCTCTCATATCGCACCGCGATCGTTGCTAGGAGAAGGCGGCGCACATTAAAAAAGAACAATATAGCTTGCATTCCTGAACAGCAGTTAGCGGATACGCTCCGGCAGAGCCATAGCGGCTTTCTAAGCCCCGCCGATTTCACTGAAATAATTTCGGCGGGCCTTGTCCGATATTGTCATCTCGACGTCGTAAGAGAGAGGAATCTCGTACCGATCTACTCGTACGCCGTTCTGCATCGAGCAGGGGAATTACTTCTCCATTCAAAGAGTAAATACGCCGAAGCGAGAACATCTTTTGCCGAACGCCTAATGCTGGGCTTTCCGATCCCGCTTTGCCACGACGACATGACCCTATTCGATATGGAGGATCACGGTCTTGCAAACGCAGGATTGACCGCTGTCGCGATCGATCTCGATCTAGAGTTTTCCGCCGAACTTCCCTGGCTCGAACAAAGCGCGTATATAAGCGGCCTGATACCAATCCCCGATCGATCTGGTCAGATTGATTTGGTTGGTGTGGTCAACCTTGAAGCGCCAGGGAACTTTGAACCCACTGGCCGGCGGTTGGCGATTGGCGACCTTGAATGGGTCGAGCCGGAAAAGCGCAACCACAAATCCCGTGCGTTCGACCCTTGGTCGAGATTTATCTGGCGCGAGTTCCCGAGTTTGATCGCGGCAAATCGATGAACCAGCCTCACGCTTTCACCCTCGAAGAGGAGCGGTATCTAATAAATCAAATATCGCAGGGCGATGATCGGGTAGCGACAAAAGCCCTTCAGTGGCTTTGCGAGCGCAGTAGGGCGGGAGCGTTCTTCGCCGACGCAAATAAGATTCGGGCCGTTGTAAGGCTAAGCCTTCATCGGACTTTACCCAGTGCACGGCGCTGGGCAGTGAACACCTTATCCGAGATCGGAACTGGAGATGATTTGTCACCAATTATCGGTCTCGTTCCTTACACAGAATCAGATCCGGACTTGCTGGCGGCGATAGTCGCGGCCGTATTCTCACACCATTCAGACGAGAAGGCCGTCACCGCCCTAACAAAGGTAGGGGTGCCGATTGAGGGGCTAGCGCTGATCGCAGCCTCACAATTTAGCACTACTCAAAAGAAGAAGCTTGTCGAAACACTTGTTCCGCTCGAAACAACGGATGCGGGCGAATTGAGAGCCGCAATCATATTGGCAGGAAAAAAGCAGGCGCCCGAGCACCTATTTGATAAGAAATTTACCAATGCCATCGCACTTAGCGAGTTAAACCTCCACGACACACCATCGGTCAGTAAGTATTCTATCTGGGCTCTCGCTCAACTCGGATTGGGATTCTCATCACTCCAACTCCCTCTTTCTAAACTTGAATCGAGTCCTGCCGAGGTGCGAAAATGGGTATTCAGATTGCTATTTTCTGATGAGCACGCGTTGTCGAAGAATTTGGACCTTCTTGAAACTGCGCAACGCGACCCCAGTAGCGATGTTCGCGAAGAATCAGCAATTGAGCTACGGGACATATTTGTTCCCGGCATCGAAACCTACGTTAGTAATTGGCTGTTCCGAGAAGATCACGGCGAAGCCCAATCCTCCCTCCTCGACCATATGGCCGCTCAAAGCGACAAGACAGAGCACTATTCTCCAATAGTTCTGGAGTTTTACAGAAAATACAACCCTAAATCTAACTCTCGAATTCGACTAGAAGCTGCGGCGGCCGGAAGAATTTTGTATAAAGAGCTTCGAAAATTGGAACTGCAGGAAGAATCCGGGTTATTATTTGACAATGATAATGACATAATCGGAGTGCCAAACATGGTTGTCAATCAGACCTTCCACAATAGTCAAATAGGATCCGTCACGGGTTCCGGATCTATAAATGCCGAAACGATAAACGCAGTCTCTCAAAGCGACGATATAACGCGGCAGATATTAGAGAAAGTGATGATGCTGCTTATCACTCTACCGGACGAAAAGAGAACTCAAGGTGAGCAGATCATTCAAGAGGTTGCTGCCAAGCCTACGCATAGTGGCTGGAAGAAGCTCCTTAGCTTCATGAGCGGCGTCAAGGATGCAACCAAAGCAGTTGCAGGTACGGTTGGCGGTGTGGAAGATATTATCCACGAGATTGCCGACGCGGCTGGGTGAACCCCCACCCTTCCCCCACCCCCTCCCCCCTGCTATCGGCCCTCCCGACTCTCGCATTCGCCCGTCCGGGCGCGCCCGCGCGGGACGCTCGCCTTTCCAGGCATAGCGCCCGCCTCCCCGCCGCGCCCGCGACCGGCCACACAGGGAAAGGACCCTTTGAATGACCGCCATCGGCCAGGACACGCTCAATACCCGCGACACGCTCAGCGCGGGCGGCAAGAGTTACGATTATTTCTCCCTGGCCAAGGCGAGCGCCAAGCTCGGCGACATTTCCCGCCTGCCCTTCTCGATGAAGGTGCTGCTCGAAAACCTGCTGCGGTTCGAGGATGGCGTGACCGTCACGCCGGAGGATTGCCAGGCGATCGTCGATTGGCAGAAGAACCCGGTCGCGCCGGATCGCGAGATCCAATACCGCCCGGCGCGCGTGCTGATGCAGGATTTCACCGGCGTGCCCTGCGTGGTCGACCTGGCGGCGATGCGCGACGCGATCACCAAGCTGGGCGGCGATGCGGCCAAGATCAATCCGCAGGTTCCCGTCCATCTGGTCATCGACCATTCGGTCATGGTCGACGAGTTCGGCACGCCCAAGGCGTTCGGCGATAACGTCGACCTGGAATATGCGCGCAATTTCGAGCGCTACGAATTCCTGAAATGGGGATCGAAGGCGCTCGACAATTTCTCGGTGGTGCCGCCGGGCACCGGCATCTGCCACCAGGTCAATCTGGAATATGTCGCGCAGGCGGTGTGGTCGTCGAAGGAAAGCGGTGCGCACGCCACGGCGGGTGCGACGATCGCCTATCCCGACACGTTGGTCGGCACCGACAGCCACACGACGATGGTCAACGGCCTGGGCGTGCTCGGCTGGGGCGTCGGCGGGATCGAGGCGGAAGCGGCGATGCTCGGCCAGCCGGTCTCGATGCTGATCCCCGAAGTGGTCGGCTTCAAGCTGACCGGCGCGCTCAACGAAGGCATCACCGCGACCGACCTGGTGCTGACCGTCACCCAGATGCTGCGGCAAAAGGGCGTGGTCGGGCGCTTCGTCGAATTCTATGGCCCGGGCCTCGACAGCATGACGCTGGCCGACCGCGCGACGATCGCCAACATGGCGCCCGAATATGGCGCGACCTGCGGCTTCTTCCCGATCGACGACAAGACGCTCGATTATATGCGGCTGACCGGCCGCCCCGACGAGACGATCGCGCTGACCGAAGCCTATGCCAAGGCGCAGGGCATGTGGCGCGATGCCGGCGCCGCCGACCCGATCTTCACCGACACGCTCGAGCTCGACATGAGTGAGGTGGTCGCCAGCCTGGCCGGCCCGAAGCGCCCGCAGGACCGCGTCAGCCTGAACAAGGTCGACGAAGTGTTCAACGGTGACCTCAGCAAGATCTATCACAAGGAACGCCCGCAGCGCGCCGCGGTCGAGGGCATGTCGCACGATATCGGCGACGGCGACGTCGTCATCGCCGCGATCACCAGTTGCACCAATACCTCCAACCCGTCGGTGCTGGTCGCGGCCGGTCTCGTCGCGCGCAAGGCGCATGCCAAGGGCCTGATGCCCAAGCCGTGGGTCAAGACCAGCCTGGCGCCCGGATCGCAGGTGGTGACCGACTATCTGGTCAAGGCGGGGCTGCAGGCCGATCTCGACGCGATCGGGTTCAATCTGGTCGGCTATGGCTGCACCACCTGCATCGGCAATTCGGGGCCGCTCGCCGCCCCGATTTCGGCCGCGATCAACGAGAATGATCTGGTCGCCGCTTCGGTGTTGTCGGGCAACCGCAATTTCGAAGGCCGCGTCAGCCCCGACGTGCGCGCCAACTTCCTCGCCTCGCCGCCTCTGGTGGTCGCTTATGCGCTCAAGGGCACGGTGACCGAGGATATGGTCGAAACCCCGATCGGGCAGGACCAGCAGGGCGTCGACGTCTATCTGAAGGACATCTGGCCGACCAATCTGGAAATCGCCGACCTGATGGCGGCGAATATCGACTCCGGCATGTTCAAGCACCGCTATGGCGCGGTCTATGAAGGCGACGAGAAGTGGCGCGCGATCGACGTGCTCGGCTCGGACACCTACACCTGGCGCGCCGGGTCGACCTATATCCACAACCCGCCCTATTTCGACGGCATCACGATGACCCCGGCGCCGGTCGCCGACATCATCGAGGCGCGGCCACTGGCGATCCTGGGCGATTCGATCACCACCGACCACATCTCGCCGGCCGGATCGATCAAGGCCGACAGCCCGGCGGGCAGCTTCCTGCAGGAGCATCAGGTCAGCCGCGCTGATTTCAACTCGTACGGCGCGCGGCGCGGTAACGACGAAGTGATGGTGCGCGGCACCTTCGCCAATATCCGCATCAAGAACGAGATGGTCCCGGGCGTCGAGGGCGGCATGTCGCGCTATGACGGACAGGTCCTGCCGATTTACGACGTGGCGATGAAGTTCAAGGCCGACGGCGTGCCGATGGTGATCGTCGCCGGCAAGGAATATGGCACCGGATCGTCGCGCGACTGGGCGGCGAAGGGCACCAACCTGCTCGGCGTCCGCGCGGTCATCACCGAGAGCTTCGAGCGCATCCATCGCTCCAACCTGGTCGGCATGGGCGTGCTGCCGCTGCAATTCGCGGACGGCGTGACGCGGCAGACTTTGGGCCTGACCGGGGACGAGACCTTCACCATCCGCAACGTCGCCGGCTTGCGCCCGCGCCAGGATGTCGAGGTCGAGCTGACCCGTGCCGATGGGTCGCAGACGACGTTCATGACGCGCTGCCGGATCGATACGGTCAACGAGCTGGAATATTTCCTCAACGGCGGTATCCTGCAGTTCGTGCTGCGGAAACTGGCGGCTTAGGGGCTCTTTCCCCTCCCGCTCGCGGGAGGGGCTAGGGGAGGGCATGTTGGCCTGAGGAACCGCCCGCTCAAATTACAGCCCGTCATCAACTCAGATGGAGGCGAGATTATCGCGTAGTCTGGCGTTGGCGATAGTGATGAGCTTTCGCATGACGGCGACGAGGGCGACGATGGGTTTTTTGCCGTTGCTGATGAGGCGTTTGT
>Ga0157371_10000307_pt1 | contig 63760 bp, 59 predicted proteins | sample C45metaG_FD_113462 | JGI IMG/M metagenome (GOLD analysis project Ga0157371, IMG submission 113462) | Corn rhizosphere microbial communities from Kellogg Biological Station, Michigan, USA - C4-5 metaG | ecosystem: Host-associated > Plants > Roots > Rhizosphere > Soil | place: USA: Michigan... | reverse complement strand
TTGATGTATGGCGTGGGGCCAAAACTGATCCGGGCCACACCAAGGTCTGCCAGCTCTCGGATATCTTTCAGGTCGCCCGATATCATAACATTGACCGGTAAAGTCGTGCGGTCGCATATTTCTTTGATCAGCTTTTTGTCTTTTAGCCCGGGCACGAAAAAACCATCTGCTCCTGCCGCCTTATAGGCTGCCCCGCGAGCGAGCACCTCATCCAGCAAGACCGCATGATCGATGCCGTCATCTGCCTTGAGAAACACGTCCGTTCTCGCATTGATGAAGACCGGGACACGGTGGTCTTCGGCAGCGCTGCGAATAGCTCGAAGCCGGTCCACCTGATAATCGACATCATAGAGGCCCGTCCCGTGCACCACCTGATCCTCGAAGTTCAATCCGATGACACCGAGGGTGAGCAGACGACCTACGTTGCGCCTGACCGTTGCAGCATCACTCGAATAACCGCCTTCAAAATCCACAGTGAGAGGCAGATCGATGCATTTCATTATTCGAGCGACGACCGCCAGTGCGTCATCGAGCGGCATCTCCTCACCATCCGAATAGCCTTGCGCGGCAGCAACGGACCAGCTTCCGGTTGCAATGGCCTTCGCACCGCTGCGGGCAACGGCCATCGCGCTTCCTGCATCCCAGATGTTGTAAAGGACGATGGGATCGCCCGGAATGTGCAAGCTTCGAAACTTTTCTGCACGTTCAATCTGATTGCTCATTTTGGTGTCTCCCGTGTGCTATCTTTGAGCTTTCGCTCAATTTCGATCAGCCGTCGCCTGTTCTAAAGGCCGCAGCCGTTACCTGGAAACGACTAGCACCGGGAAAATGCTCAGAACGCCGATTTTCGGGCACCTATTTCTTTTTGTCTAAAATTTCGAAAGTCCTCTACTTGCGAGTCAGGATGAGTACCGCAAGCAGCTAAAATCAAACATCCCGTTCAAACCGCCCATTCCTCATCCGTCGTAAACACAATTGTCAGCCACCGATCCGTCCCCTCGCCGCCGAGTGCATCGCCGATCTCGTCGCGGATCGCGTCCCATTCTTCGAGACGCCGGGGTGGCCAGTTTTTCGGGACGATGAAGAAGAGTTCGATCTGGCGGCCTCGGCCCACGCGGGCGACATAGGAATAGTGCGAGGCGAAGCCGAATTTTTCGACGGTCTCGGCCGCTACCCTGTCCACATGCTGCTTGAATTCAAACGGCGTCACCAGAAGGATGTCGGCGAGTGCCTGCTTCACATTGCCGAGCGGCATGGGAATGATGATGAGGCAGACCAGCGCCAGAACGGCGGGGTCGATATAGGGCGCGATCCACTGATGCGCCGTTCCCGTCAGCCCGTAGCCGATGGCGAAGGCGAGGAACAGGGCCGCGCTCAGGAGCGCGCTCATCAGCCAGCTTTTGGCGTCCAGCGCCACGAAGGCCGATTTCAGTCTGCGGTTCTGGCGTTTGACGAACCATGCCATGATGAGCGAAACGGCAAAGCTGACGAAGGTGACGATGATGGCGTAATCGAACTCGATCGATCTGCCGCCGTCCATCAGGCTGTCGATGGCGTTGATCAGGGCATAGATCGCAGCGCCCATCAAAAGCGTGCCGTTGAGGCCGAGGACCATCGGCTCCAGATGCCAGAAGCCCATGGTGAAACGCTCTGCCAGCCTTCCACCGGGCCGTGGGGCGGCGGAAGCCGCGATCAGCCGCGCCACCAGTAGCGCCAGCACCGTCATGAAGGCATCCGTCAGGGCATAAACGCCATCGAACACCACCGCGAAAGAGCCGGAAAACAGGCCTGCGCCAATGCCGAACGCGGCCAGAAGAACCGTGATGGCAATTGAGAATTTCAGCAGAGATTGTTCGGTCATGACGCGTATTTAACCTTCAAAAGCGGGCGCCGCCTTCCTATAAACAGCACAGATGGAGCGGGATAGCGAAAACTGTGGAAGGTTTTCGCCTGTAGTCACGCTCCGATTCTTTGATCTGCTGCAAACAAGACAGGACAAAACCCATGGATCTCGGCATTTCCGGCAAACGCGCCCTCGTTCTCGCCTCCTCTCGCGGCCTTGGGCTGGGCATCGCCACGGCGCTGGCGAATGAAGGCGTGAATGTTCTTCTCGTTGGCAGAAGCAGCGAAAAGCTGGACGCGAACTGCAAGACGATCAATGCACTCGGCAAGGGCAAGGCCGACTGGGTGCGGGGCGATCTTGGCGACGACAATTTCGTCGAGGCCATGGTTCAGGCCGTGAACGACAAGCTCGGCGGCATTGACATTCTCGTCAACAACACCGGTGGCCCGACGCCGGGTCTTGCGCAGGAGATCACGACAGAGAAGCTGGAGAGCTTCTTCCAGTCGATGGTGCTGCGCGTCATCACGCTCACCAATGCGCTGCTGCCGCAGATGAAGGAACAGGGCTTTGGCCGCATCCTGACCGTTGCCTCCTCCGGCGTGTTCGAACCCATACCCAATCTGGCGCTCTCCAACACGCTGCGTGGGGCGCTGGTGGGCTGGAGCAAGACATTGTCGAGCGAAGTGGCCGGTTTCGGCATCACCTCCAACCTTCTTCTGCCCGGCCGCATCCATACCGACCGCATCGACGAGCTGGATGGCGCCAATGCCAAGCGCCTGGGTAAAAGCATGGAGGAAATCCGCGAGGCTTCGGTCAAGAGCATTCCGGCAGGCAGGCTTGGTACGGTGGAAGAATTCGCCGCCGCCGGGGCTTTCCTCTGCTCGGTTCCGGCAAGCTACATCACCGGCACAATGCTGCGGGTGGATGGCGGCGCGGCGAAATCGAACTGACGCCGGTTACACGCCGGAGCGGTCAAGAGGCCGCTCCGTAGACTACGAAGCGGTTTCTGCCGGTATTCTTGGCTTCGTAGAGTGCCGTGTCGGCGCGGCGCAGCACATCGCTCGCGCTCTCGCCGGGATCGGCAAAGGCAATGCCAGCCGAACAGCTGTAACGGAAATCCGGCACATCGCTCAGCGGCGATGCCTCTGTCAACGTCGCCAGCAGCTTCTGCATGGTGCTTTCCGCGCTCAGCATTCGCGACCCGCTGAGAACGAGCAGAAACTCCTCACCGCCGATCCGCCCCACCAGATCGTCCCGGCCGATCGCGGCGGAAAGCCGGGTGGCGAAATCCTTAAGGACGAGATCGCCGCAGGCATGCCCGAAACGGTCGTTCACCGCCTTGAAATGGTCGATATCCATGATGATCACCGCAAGCGCCTGCGCCTTGTTGGGGCCAAGCATCTGGTTGAGGATATCCATGGCATAGCGGCGGTTGCCGAGGCCTGTGAGTTCGTCGCTCAGCGCCGATTTCAGCGCCCTGTCGCGCTCCTGCCGCAGATCGCGCAACTGGATGCCAAGCTCGGAAACATCGGTCACGACACACAACATCCAGCCGCCCGGCAGCGTCGTTTCCGTCGTCAGCATCCAGCGTCCATCGTTCAGGCTGGTTTCGATGGTGCGGTAAGGCAACTTGCCGCGCCTTGTCCGCGCCGAGCGCAACCACAGTTCGAAATCGGTGGTTTCGACCGCCGTTCCTGTCGAGCTGCGATAGCCGCCGCGCATCAGCTCCATCCAGTTCGGAAAACCGTCCGGAGCCATGCCCAGCGCCTCGCGGAAGGCCGCATTGGCAAAGCGCAACTCATCGCTGCCATCGAAAAGGGCATAACCCTGCTGCGATGACGCCATGAGGTTCATAAGCTGAGAATGGAACATTTCCACGTCGCCGCGAATGAGGACCTCCGGCCCGGGCGGCACATCTTGGAGGGCGGAACATGCCTGCTTGCGGGACATCTGGACTTCCGGGTTACAACGCGACAGCTACAATTAAGAAAGCTCCCTGAGGATATAGCCTTTATTTATACTTTGCGATTGCGAAAAAATATTTAATTTGCATGGCGAAACTGTATTTATAACGGAAAATTACTTTATTCTAATGTTTTAATAAACCGAGAAGTGGCGCTTGCCATTCTGCCGGGCCTGTGCAATCAACCGCCCTCCTCTGACATCGGGATGCCAAATGCGTCCCTTATTCTCACGCCGGGCCGCCTTTGGGCCGGGCGAGCATTTCTATCGGCGACAAGGATATGGCGATGACGCAAAAGCGGGCACTGGGCCTCGATTTCGGCACGACCAACACGGTCATGGCTCTTTCCGACGGCGGCGGCGAAAGCCGCTCCATGCAGTTTACCAGCAGCGCGGGCACGGATGACAGCATGCGCACCGCGCTCTCCTTCATGAAGGATTCGGGCCTTGGTGCGGCTGCCCTGCACGTGGAAGCGGGCCACGCAGCCATCAGGCAATTCATCGACAATGCGGGCGATTGCCGCTTCCTGCAGTCGATCAAGACATTTGCGGCCTCGCCGCTCTTCCAGGGCACGTTGATCTTCGCCAAGCGCCAGAGCTTCGAGGATTTGATGGACGTGTTCCTGCGCAAGCTGAAAACCTATGCGGGCGCAGAGTGGCCAAGCGACGTCTCGACCGTCATCGCCGGTCGCCCCGTGCGTTTCGCCGGCAGCAATCCGGATGAGACGCTGGCGCTCTCCCGCTACAACGAAGCGCTGACGCGTGCCGGTTTTCCCGAAATCCACTATGTCTACGAGCCGGTGGCGGCCGCCTATTATTTCGCCCAGAGCCTGAAGAAGGACGCCAATGTGCTGGTGGCGGATTTCGGCGGCGGCACCACCGACTATTCGCTGATCCGCTTCGAGAGCCATGCCGGCAAGCTTTCCGCCACCCCCATCGGCCATTCCGGCGTCGGTGTCGCCGGTGACCATTTCGACTTCCGCATGATCGACAATCTGGTTTCGCCGGAAATCGGCAAGGGCAGCAAGTTCAAGAGCTTCGACAAGGTGCTGGACGTGCCTTCCGGCTACTACGTGAATTTCGGTCGCTGGAACCAGCTGTCGATCTTCAAGACCTCGAAGGAATTCACCGATCTGAAATCGCTGGTGCGCTCGGCGCTGGAGCCGGACAAGCTCGAACTCTTCATCGATCTCGTGGAGCATGACGAGGGTTATCCGCTTTATCAGTCGATTTCCGCCACCAAGATGGCGCTGTCCTCGGCCGAAGAAGCGGAATTCAACTTCGCGCCGCTCGGCAAGGCCGGCCGCAAAATGGTCAAGCGCAGCGACTTCAACAACTGGATCGCCGACGACCTCGCCAAGATCGAGGGCGCGCTGGACGAGGTTCTGGAGAAGACGCAAGTCGCGCCTGAGGCAATCGACAAGGTGTTCCTCACCGGCGGCACCTCCTTCGTGCCGGCGGTGCGCGAGCTTTTCACCCGTCGTTTCGACGCGGACCGGATCGAAACCGGCGGCGAGCTGCTCTCGATTGCCCATGGTTTGGCCATGATCGGCGAAAGCGGTGACATTCAGCGCTGGACAGCGTGATTTACGGGTTCCCCGGGCGGGGAACATGGGATAATTTCACCCCATGATCGCCGCTCACGACCTCTCCCCGGCCGAACTCGCCGCGCTTCTGCATTTCCATGCGGATGCGGGCGTGGACTGGTTGCTGGAAGACGGACCTGTTGACCGTTTCGCCGAATTTGCCGCCTCCCGCCCTGCCCGACCGGCAGTGCGTCAGGAAAGCTCTGCGCCCGCACACCAGATGGACGGCGGCGCGGAGCGTCGTGCCGATGCTCCGCAGCGGCAGACGACAGGTCGCAGCGCGCCGACGAGAGGCGCGCCGCCTGCTCCGGCACTTCAGCAGAATGTTGCCATGCCGGACGAACAGGCCGTGGCGGCTGCCCGTTTTGCGGCTGAAAGCGCAAGGTCGCTTTCCGAACTGAAAATCGCGCTTGAGGGTTTCAGCGGCTGCAACCTCAAGAACAGCGCCCGCAACACGGTATTCACCGAAGGCGACCCTGCTTGCGCCGTCATGGTGATCGGCCCGATGCCGGATGCGGATGACGACCGCGAGGGCCAGCTTTTTGCCGGCAAGACCGGGCTGCTGCTCGACCGTATGCTGGCCGCTATCGGCCTTGACCGCGCACGCATCATGCTCGGCAATGTCGTGCCCTGGCGTCCACCGGGCAACCGCCCGCCGACTCAGGCCGAAATGGATATTTGCCGCCCCTTCATTGAGCGCCAGATCGCACTTGCGGAGCCGAAACACCTGTTGCTTCTTGGCAACTTGACCGCGCGTTTCTTTTTCGGCGGCACCGGAACGATCCATACGCTGCGCGGACAGTGGCGTGATGTCGCAGCCGGGCACCTGGTTTTACCGGCGCTGGCGAGCCTGCATCCGCAGGAACTTCTAAACGCACCTGCCAGCAAGTCATTGGCATGGCAGGATTTATTGGCGTTTAAGGCAAAAATCTCCGAAGGCTGATTGCCTGATTCTTACTCAGAGTAAACGAAGTATGAAAAAAGCCATGCGTATTACGCATAACAGCGGCGCGCTGACCCGGCTTGCCGAATCCATGCTGCACTGCGATAAGCCAGCCTGTGTCTTGGGAGGAATTCGGTTTAAGGAACCAAGGCAATGACCACTCGCTTCCGTCCGGTACATTCCGGCTTTGAAACGCTCAGACTGGCGGGCCTCGGCCCTCGCTCCAGTCAGGGTTACCATCGTTTCGGCGCTGCCGCTAACGAACAGATGACCGCACGTGCTGCCATGCAGCAGGTTCGCGTCACACGTCCTGCAGCTGTCTTTGCGGATTTCCGCGAGCGCTGAGAGCACTCAGGCCGGTGTAAAACCGGTCCATATCTTTGATTGCGCGCTGGCGTCTTTCTTCGGGAAGGCGCCTTTTGCATTTGCGGGACTAGGCGCCGACACGACAACGGCTCTGGCATCGACGATGCCGCATGTTTGCGACCTCCGCCAAATTTGGTGCGTCACCCCTGCGGCGTGGAGGCCTTGCGTGCCGCGCGTCTCGCCAGGCCCAGCTGGTGCTCGCGGAAAATGATGAAGATGCCGGCGAAAATCACGATTGCCGTGCCGATCAGCATGGTGAGCGTTGGAATGTCTCCGAACAGGATATAGGAGACCGCTATCCCGAAAACGATGGAGCTGTATTCGAAGGGCGCGATAGTGGAGACCTCCGCGTGGCGATAGCTCTCCGTCAGGAAGATCTGTGCGACGCCGCCACAAATGCCGCTGGTGATCAACAGCACGGCCTGCTTGGTATCCAGAGCGCTCCAGCCGAAGGGTACGCTGACGAGCGACAGCAAGGTGGCCGTGAGCGAGAAATAGAGAACGATGGTCGGCGTCTTTTCCGTTTCCACCAGTTGCCGCACCTGGATCATTGCGAGACCACCAAGTGCTGCCCCGCAGAGCACGGCGATCGCGCCCAGCCCCTCGCCCGCAGCAAAACCGCCTTCGCGCAACAGGGTCATCTTCGGCCACAGGATAACCAGCACGCCCATCATGCCAACGAAAACCGCGCTCCAGCGGTAGATGCGCACCTTCTCGCGCAGGATGAAGGCGGCGAACACGACGGCCAGCAGCGGTGAGGCATAACCGATGGCGATGAATTCCGGCAACGGCAGCAGCGTCAGCCCGTAAAACCCGCAGGCCATGGAGAGAATGCCGAGAAACCCGCGCTTGAAATGGCCGATGAGATTGTTGGTGTGCAGCGCGCTCGTCAGCGCATGCAGCCAGGCAAGATAAACGACGATGGGGATGATGGCGAAAGCGGAGCGGAAGAAAGTGATCTGACCGGCCGGCACATCGGGACCGGAGGCCTTGATACAAGTCTGCATCACCAGAAAAAAGCCAACCGAAATCAGCTTCAGGCTTATCCCCCGAAAGGGATTTGTCGGTTCGGCGTTCATCGGCAGTTACTCATATCGGCTGCGCAAACACGCCATCGGGAGATTGTTCATGCGGGGGAGGACGACGCGGGGGAATTGGATTTGCCCAAGGCTAGAGCATTCCCGAAGCGCTTTACAACAAAAAATGTTATTTACCCATGAATTCCGTTGATCTGGTGAGGCGCAGGATTGCTTTCCCCGGCTTGTGGCCTCCTCACCCCCATTGTTCAGGCCTTCAGCCCTGATGGCGACGTGAGAATCAGACCAAAAGCGACACGCGCTAAAATTTGAAGAAAATAAAATACAATTTCAGCAATCGTTCAACATTTGCTGGCATGGTCCGCAGGTCCGGCAGCGGCAGGATCGTCTGCAGGGCCGGCAAAGCCTTCCATGGCAGGACAGAACGTCCTCCCGATGCGCACATGATTGTGACGAATACTCTACCTATTTTACATCCGGGCCTTATGACGACATGATGCCCGGAGGACAACGACAAAGTTATTCAGGAACAGTCATGCGAACAGACACGGGCCAGATCGTTCACCTGGCAGATTACCGCCCCACCGATTTCGTTCTGGAGCGGGTGGATCTCACCTTCGAACTCGACCCCAAGAATACCAAGGTCGAAGCCCGTCTGATCTTTCATCGCCGAGAGGGCGTCGATGTGTCAGCGCCGCTCGTTCTCGATGGCGACGAGTTGACACTTTCGGGCCTGCTGCTTGATCAGGTGGACATTCCCGCAAGCCAATATGACGCGACGCCTGATAGCCTGACGATCCGCGATCTGCCTGCGGCGACGCCCTTCGAGATCTGTGTCACCAATTACATCAATCCGCAGGTCAATACGCAGCTGATGGGGCTTTACCGCACCAACGGCGTTTATTGCACCCAGTGCGAGGCGGAAGGTTTCCGCCGCATCACCTATTTCCCGGACCGGCCCGATGTTCTGGCACCCTATACGGTGACGATCATCGCCGCGAAGGAGGGCAATCCGCTGCTGTTGTCGAACGGCAACTTCCTCGGCGGCGGCAATTACGATGAAGGCCGCCACTTTGCAGCCTGGTTCGATCCGCACCCGAAACCCAGCTATCTCTTTGCGCTTGTCGCCGGCGATCTCGGCGTGGTGGAAGACACGTTCACCACCCTTTCCGGCCGCGAAGTGGCGCTGAAGATCTATGTCGAGCATGGCAAGGAGCCGCGCGCGGCCTATGCCATGGATGCGCTGAAGCGCTCGATGAAGTGGGATGAGGAACGCTTCGGCCGTGAATACGACCTCGATATCTTCATGATCGTCGCCGTGTCCGATTTCAACATGGGCGCGATGGAGAACAAGGGTCTCAACGTCTTCAACGACAAATTCGTGCTGGCCGACCCGGAAACTGCGTCTGATGCAGACTACGCCAATATCGAGCGCATCATCGCGCATGAATATTTCCACAACTGGACCGGCAACCGCATTACCTGCCGCGACTGGTTCCAGCTGTGCCTGAAAGAAGGCCTGACGGTCTATCGCGACCAGGAATTTTCCGCCGACATGCGCTCGCGCCCGGTCAAGCGCATCGCCGATGTGCGTCACCTGAAATCGGAGCAGTTTCCAGAGGATTCCGGTCCGCTGGCCCATCCACCACGCCCCGATACCTATCGCGAAATCAACAACTTCTACACGACGACCGTTTATGAAAAGGGCGCCGAAGTCACCCGCATGATCGCCACGATCCTTGGCGAAGACGACTTCAAGAAAGGCATGGACCTTTATTTCGAACGTCATGACGGCGAAGCGGCGACTGTTGAGGATTTCGTCAAGAGTTTTGCCGATGCCAGCGGCCGCGACCTGTCGCAGTTTTCGCTGTGGTACACCGAGGCCGGCACGCCGCTCGTCTCCGTTTCTTCCGCCTACGATGCCGCCAAGGCGACCTTCAGGCTGACGCTGGAACAGACCGTCGCACCAACGCCCGGCCAACCGGTGAAGCAACCGCGTCATATTCCGCTGTCGCTGGCGCTGATTCTCGACAATGGCCAGATCGCCGAGCCGCAGGCTGTCACGGGCGGAGAATACCGCGACGGCGTGCTGCATCTGACCGAACGCAACCAGACATTCTCCTTCTCCGGCATTTCATCGCGCCCAGTGCTGTCGCTCAACCGCAGCTTCTCGGCGCCGATCAACCTGCATTTCGAACAGAGTGCTGCCGATCTGGTGCAGGTTGCCCGGCACGAGACGGATATGTTTGCCCGTTTCCAGGCGCTTACCGATCTCGCTTTGCCGGCGCTGATTGCCGCTACCAAGGCCGTGCAGAACGGCCAAGAAGTACGCTCGGACGCCGACCTCATCGCAACGTTGATCGAAATCGTCGGCGACGCTTCGCTTGAACCCGCTTTCCGGGCACAGGCGCTGGCGCTGCCGAGCGAAACGGACATCGCTCGCGAACTGGGCGGCAATACCGACCCGGACGCCATCCACAAGGCCCGCAACGCGACGATCAAGGCCATTGCCACGGCCGGTCTCGAAACGCTCCGCCGGCTCGCCGACAGTGACGGAAATGGTGAAGCCTACAGCCCCGATGCCGACAGCGCCGGACGGCGTTCGCTTCGCAACGGCGCGTTGAGCTTCCTTGCTTTCGCCGAGGGAACGCCTGACAGGGCGGCAAAGGCCTATGCCAGCGCCACCAACATGACCGATCTTGCGCATGCGCTTGGTGTACTGACCCAACGTTTCCCCGACAGCACGGAGACAAAAGAGGCGCTTGCCGCCTTCGAAGCCCGCTTTGCCGACAATGCGCTGGTTCTCGACAAATGGTTCTCGCTGCAGGCCGCCATTCCCGGCGACGGCGCGCTGGAACGTATCAAGGCGCTGATGACGTCGAAACACTTCATCGCCTCCAATCCCAACCGGGTACGGTCGCTGGTGGGCACGCTCGCCTTCTCCAACCCGACCGGTTTCCACCGCGCCGATGGTGCCGCTTACCGGTTCCTCGCCGAGCAGATCATAGCCATCGACAAGCGTAACCCGCAGCTTGCCGCGCGCATTCTCACCTCCATGCGCTCCTGGCGGTCGCTGGAAGCAAGCCGCGCCGAACACGCCAAGGCAGCACTTTCGACGATCGCCGAAGCAAAAGGTCTTTCGACGGATGTCAGCGATATCGTCGGGCGTATTCTGAAAGGATAATACCCGGCGAACATTCGCCAACTCCCCTATTCCGGACAATGCGTGTGCGCCGTCTTGATTTCCGTCAAGGCGGCGCAACGCATTGCGCGACACAATCGTCAGCGACAGGCCGGAACGCGGCCGCAAGCGGAAAGGGACTTCAGATGACGGATATTTCCAACACCAGCAATTCGTTCCAGCGTTTCATCACCGAGGCCCCGGCCCATCAGGCTGTCTGGCTTCAGGCCGTGCAGGGGCTGGGTGCGGCGTCCACGCTGGATGCCAAGACGCAATGCCTGGTCTATATCGGCATTCTCGCCGCACTGCGGCTTGAAGGCGGTGTGGAATTTCATGTGCTGGAAGCCAAAGCGCATGGCGCAAGCCGTGACGATATCATCAGCGCGGTGCTGACCGGGCTTCCTGCCGCCGGAAACGGCGTTCTCGGCGCACTTGGACCTGCTCTCGAAGCTTTCGACAGGGCTTGAGAACCACCGGCCGTAACACACCGGAACGTCCCAGACCGGCCATCCGGGTGTCGGTTTTTCCAATGCCCGCCGCCGCTGTGCAGACCGTAACGCGCTGTCCCGAAAAAATACGGAGTCGGTTCAAGGGGTTAAAATTCTTTTAACTTTTGCCTCTGGACACGGCGAATCGCATTTGATTCACTATGCATATTCGAGCGGCGGCGCTTCGAATCAGTGGGGATATCTTGAAGGCGGGACAATGACGAACGTGCGGCGGGCGACTGCGGGCGATGAGCGGCCGTATGCCAAATTTTCTGATCTTGCGGCCTGGGGCGAAAGGCTTTCCAGCGACCTGATGGGTTTGATGAACGGCTCCGACCGCCCGATGCCGCAGGTCGAGACCCTGCTGAAGCGCCTCATTCCCATTCTCATTCTTGCATTTCTCGTCGTCATCGCGGCGTCACGCATGCTGGGCATCGTTGCCGAATATAGCCGCATGGAAGAGGCAGCCCGCCACTCTACCGCACTGACAGCGCTGACGGCCAAAGCAGCCCTTATCAACAACGGTATTGTCTTTGCCTCGCAAGAGCGCACCCGCGCGGAGGCGAGCCTTGCCGCAGCGCTGCCTTCGGGCAGCCTTGCTGATGGCACCATGGTGCTTCTGTCGGGCAGCAACGGCCGGATTTTCGCCGGCGCCGGCAAGGGCGCCACGCTTTATATCGGCACCTCCCTGCCGGCTTTGCTTCCCGAAATCGCCATTGTTCAGCGTTTTCCCGGCGCGCCCGGCACCATCGAAACGAATATCGACAACCAGCCGCATTATGCGACGATGATCCCCTTCGGCGACGATGGAGGCATGGTCATCGCGGCGCGCTCGCTTGAGCCGATCCGTTCTTTCTGGCGCAGCGAAATCGCCATGAACGTGACGCTGTTTGCCGGAATCTCCTCGATCCTTCTCGTCGTGCTCTACGCCTATTACATGCAGGTCAAACGCGCCCGCGACGCTGACGACATCTTCGCTGAATCGAACCTGCGGGTGGAGACGGCGCTGTCACGTGGCCGCTGCGGCCTGTGGGACTTCGATCTTTCCACGCGGCGCATGTTCTGGTCCGGCTCGCTCTACGAAATCCTCGGCAGACCGCCGAAGGCCGCACCGCTGTCCTTTTCGGATGCGGCGCGCATGATGCATTCCGAAGATGGGAACCTCTACGAGCTTGCCCGTGCTGTCGGCTGCGGTGATCTGCGCCAGATCGACCAGATCTTTCGCATGCGCCACGCGAAAGGCCACTATGTCTGGCTGCGCGCCCGCGCCCAGGTCATCCGCACCAATAACGGCCCGCGCGTCATCGGCATCGCCATGGACGTGACTGAGCAGCACCGCCTTGCGCAACGTTATGCCGAGGCAGACCAGCGCCTTGCAGACGCCATCGAATCCACCTCGGAAGCCTTCGTGCTATGGGACAAGAATGACCGTCTCGTCATGTGCAACACCCATTACCAGAAGGCTTACGGCCTGCCGGACAGCGTTCTGGTAGCGGGCACCGAAAAGAGCGCCGTGCAGGCGGCTGCGGCACGCCCGGTTGTGGAGCGGCGCGTTGCGGACCCCGATCAGTCTGGCCTTTCGCGCATGACGGAAGTGCAGCTTGCCGATGATCGCTGGCTACAGATCAATGAACGCCGCACCCGTGACGGCGGCCTCGTCTCCGTCGGCACCGACATTACGCTTCTGAAGCGCCATCAGGAGCGCCTACGTGACTCCGAACGCCGGCTGATGGCCACCATCGGCGATCTTTCCGCCTCGCAGCATAAGCTGGAGCGGCAGAAGACGGAGCTTTCGGACGCCAACGCCAATTATCTCGCCGAAAAAGAGCGCGCCCAGGCGGCAAACCTCGCAAAGTCCGAATTCCTCGCCAATATGAGCCATGAACTGCGCACGCCGCTCAACGCCATTCTCGGCTTTTCCGACATCCTGCAAAACGAGATGTTCGGGCCGGTTGGCTCGCCGAAATATTCCGAATATGCCCGGGATATCCACGACAGCGGCAAGCACCTCCTAAATGTCATCAACGACATTCTGGATATGTCCAAGATCGAAGCGGGCCATATGCGGATCAACCGCGAGACAATCGATCTCGCGCCGCTTATCGAGGAAACCCTGCGGCTGACCGCCATCCAGGCGGAACAGAAGAACATCACCGTGCAGCAGAAGGTCTGCGCCGGGCTGACGATGCAGGGCGACCGCCGCGCCATGAAGCAGATCATGCTCAACCTTCTGTCCAATGCCGTGAAGTTCACCGGTAATGGCGGCCGCGTAGCGCTGCGCACCCATGTGCATCAGGCCGCCATGATCCTCACCATCGCCGATACCGGCATCGGCATTCCCGCCGAGGCGCTCGACAAGATTGGCCAGCCCTTCGAGCAGGTGCAGAGCCAATACGCCAAAAGCCAGGGCGGCTCGGGCCTCGGGCTCGCCATCTCGCGCTCGCTCGTCAGGCTGCATGGCGGCACGATGAAAATCCGCTCCTGCGAAGGCAGAGGCACAGTAGTAACGATTATCATCCCGCATGCGGCAGGGTGCTGTGGCACGGTGCATTGAGGAATATCGGGCTGTGCCCGCTGGGTTGCAGTAAGTGAAGGCAGAACGCGCGATACCCACCATCACCCGCCATTCTTCACCGTTGCCACAAACGCCTTCCTGACAACCTTCGCCAGCCGCTTCACCTCGCCCTCCAACGTGGAAATATCCGGGCAATCCCCGGCCCGGCAAACCAGATCGATAAGACCGGCAGGCGCTTCCTTCGGATTGAAAGCGCCGTCGATGCACAGCCGCACGATCTGCGATATCTCGGTGTAAAGCGCAGTCGCCGCCATGCAGTCGTCGAAGGATTGCTGCTCCATCACCGGGGCGGCCAGCACCTGCAATGCCTCTGCCGTGTTACGACCCGGTTCGTGCGGCTGGAGACCCTTGGCGGGACCGACCAAAGCCAGATATTGGGCGATGAATTCGAGGTCGATCAGCCCACCATTGATGAGCTTGAAATCCCAGATGTTTTCCGGCGGCTTTTCCTGTTCAATGAGACTTCGCATTTCCAGCACATCGGCTGAGACTTTCGCCACATCGCGCTTCTGGGACAGTACCGAGGCGATGATGCCGCGCGCATCTTCCATCAGCGAGGCTTCGCCACAGATCAGGCGAGCGCGGGAAAGCGCCATATGTTCCCAGGTCCAGGCTTCCTCGCGCTGGTATTTCTCAAAAGCGGAAATGCGCGTCGCCACCGGCCCCTTGTTGCCGGAGGGGCGAAGCCGCATGTCCACCTCGTAAAGCACGCCCTCGGCTGTGGGTGCCGATAGTGCGGCAATCAGCCTTTGGGTGACGCGAGTGAAGTAACGCACCACATCGAGCGGTTTTGCGCCGGTCGATTCATGGGCGGCATCGTCGTAATCGTAGAGGAGAATGAGGTCGACATCCGAACCCGCGGTCAGCTCGAAGGAGCCGAGCTTGCCCATGCCCATCACGGCCACGCGCCCGCCCGGATATGGCCCATGTGCCGTCTCCATCTCCGAGAGAACGGCATTCAGGGCCGCTTCAATAACCAGATCGGCAAGATGTGTGAAGGCGCGGGCGGCGATCTCGCCACGAATCGCGCCTGTCAAAAGCCGCACGCCGATGAGAAAGCGCTGCTCGGCGGCGAAAATACGGAGCCGGTCTAGAATATCCTCGTAGTGGCGGGCGTTGGAAAGGAAATTGCCCATGCGCTGGGAAAGATATTCGCGCGTCGGGATGTCACTCATCAGCGCCGGGTCCAGCATGCCGTCAAAAACATGCGGGCGGGCGGCGATGATTTCGGCAAGGCGCGGGGCCGACGACATGATCGTCACCAGCAGCGACAGCAGCGCCTGATTGTTGCCGAGCAGCGAGAAGAGCTGGATGCCCGCCGGTAGCCCGGAGAGGAAATTATCAAAGCGCAGCAGCGCCTCATCCGCCCGCTTGCTTTCGCCAAAGGCGCGCAGCAGATCCGGCGTCAGCTCCGTCAGCCGCTCGCGTGCCTCGACCGATTGCGTTGCCCGGTACCGGCCATTGTGCCAGGTGCGGATGACGCGGGAAATATCCTCCGGCCGCTGAAAACCAAGTGCTGAAAGGGTTTTCAGCGTATCTGGATCGTCCTTCTGGCCAGTGAAGACCAGATTGCCTGCCTCACCGGAGAGTTTCGTCTCCTGTTCGAACAGCGCCGAATAACGGCGCTCCACCAGCCGCAGCACCTTTTCCAGCTTCTCGGAAAACGCCTTGGTATCTTCAAAACCGAGCATGAAGGCAATGCGCTTCAGTTCGGTTTCGGTGTCGGGCAGCACGTGGGTCTGCTCATCGCGCACCATCTGAATGCGGTGTTCCACTTCGCGCAGGAACCAGTAGGCGTCAGTCAGGCTGTCGCGCGTTTCGGCATCGATCCATTTCGCTTCGGTGAGCGCCGCCAGCGCCTCCTGCGTCGCGCGGACCCTGAGCGCCGGCATACGGCCGCCGGCGATCAGCTGCTGCGTCTGCGCGAAGAACTCGATCTCGCGAATGCCGCCGCGTCCGAGCTTGACGTTATGGCCCTTAACCGCAATCGCGCCATGGCCCTTATGCGCATGGATCTGCCGCTTGATGGAGTGAATATCGGCAATCGCCGCGTAATCTAGATATTTGCGGAAGATGAAAGGCGTCAGTTCGCGCAGGAAATTGTCGCCGGCCTTCAGATCGCCGGCCACCGGCCGCGCCTTGATATAGGCGGCGCGTTCCCAGTTTTGGCCCCTGCCCTCGTAATAAAGCAGCGCCGCTTCCACGGGAATGGCGAGCGGCGTCGAGCCGGGGTCTGGCCGGAGCCTCAAATCGGTGCGGAAGACGTAACCGTCTGCCGTGCGTTCCTGCATGATACGCACGAGGCGGCGCATCATGCGGCCGAAATTCTCTGTCGCAGCATAGGGATCATCGATAATGCCGGCAGAGGGTTCAAAGAACACCACTGCGTCGATGTCCGAGGAATAGTTCAGTTCGCGCGCGCCGAGCTTGCCCATGCCAAGCACGATCAGGCCGGAACCTTCGCTTGGCGCGGCAACGTTCTTAAGTTTGAGCTTGCCGGTCTCATGGCCGACAAGCAGCAGGTGGTCGATGGCGGCCGACAGCGAAGCATCCGCCATGTCGCTCAGCCAGCGCGTGGTATCGCGGGCGGTGAAGATGCGCGCAAGATCGGCAAGCGCTGCGACGAAGGAAAGCCGACGCTTGGCGATCCTCAAGCGCGACATCACCTCGTTTTCGACGGGCACGCCGCCCTCTTGCCCCGGCTTCCAGCAATCGCGCGCTTCACGGACGAGATCGGCCAGTAGTGGCTCCAGCGGCTTCGAAATCGCGAGCGTCAGCAGCCCCTCATCCGCCGCGGCCATGTCGCGCAGATAGGGCGACAGCGTGAAAGCCGCAGCGATGAAGTCCTTCAGCGGGCTTTCGGCGGCAAGAAGCGCGGCCACAGCTGGCTCGCCCTTGGCGATATCCTTCAGCGTGGAGAGAACGGATTTCAGTTCCGTCTGCGTATAGGGGCGGATAACTCCCGGCAGAACCTCGCTCAGCCGCCTTTCAGCGGTTTCCCGTTTCGTCACTGTCTCTCTCCCTCTCCCGAGCGACCCATCCTTGCGCTTCGACCTGCCTGATTCTCAGGAAGGATCGCTCCCCGCAAAATCGTCCTGCCGCCACGCATTGTCGAAGCTTCCGGGCGCATACACTCCGCGTTGTAACAAATGCGTGGCGCTTTGCGATCAGGAAAACCGTTTTTGCCGATCTTTTCCGCGGTCTGGCCTGCGGAAGCGCCATTTCAGTCGTGGCCGGCAATCTCGCGTAATGTCTCGGCAATTATGCCCACGTAGCGTCCTGCTCAACGAAACCCGACTCCCAGGTTTTGCAACGCTTGATGCTGCAACGGATATGATCATGAAACAGATTTTTACAGTGAAATGGCAAAAGAACCTGCGTGCAATGGCGTTGTGCCTGACCGCGCTGCCCCTGGCGCAGGGCATCTGCACGCCCGTCCTCGCTGCCGATCTCGGCAAATCGGACAGGTTCGCCGAACCGCAGGGCGATTTCGACAATGCCCGCTACAGCAGTTCCAGTGAGTGGAAAATCACACTTGGCGTGGGTGCTGCCTACGCTCCCAAATATGAGGGCTCGGACAAGCTGGAAGCAGGCGCGGTTCCCCTGGTTTCCGTTGAGTATGGAGATACGCTGAGCATCGATTTCAGCGGCGTCACCGTAAACCTGCTGAACAGCAACGGCTTCAGACTGGGCGTCAAGGGCGGCTGGGAAGCCGGGCGCAAGGAAAAGGACGACAAGAAAAATCTTCGCGGAATGGGTGACATCAAGGCGGGCGGCGTGGTCGGCGGTGTTATCGCTTATGGCATCGATCCCTTCGAGGTCTATGCGAAGGTGGACAAGACCATCAGCGGGAGCGAAGGGTTGACCGCAACCGTCGGCGCCAGCGTTTCGCACAAAGTCGACCAGTTCATCCTTGGCGCGGACCTCTCCGCCACCTGGGCGGACGACAAGCACATGAAATCCTATTTCGGCGTCACCTCGGCCCAATCCGCCCGTTCCGGCCTGCGCCGCTATGACGCCAAGGCAGGCTTCAAGCGCATCGACGCCAGCGCCTCCCTCACTTATCTTATGACCGAGAACTGGTCGATCACCGGCGCCGGCGGTGTTGGCTTCCTGCTGGGCGATGCCAAGGACAGCCCGCTCTCCAAGAAGGACATCCAGCCCTTCGCGATGATTGGCGTGGCTTATACGTTCTGACCCGATGGCGACGTGGCGTTGCGGGGATGCGTAACCATCTCCGCAACGCCGTCACGTGTCTGTCCCGCCGCCTGAAATTGTCGCCTGCCCTGGGCGGAGGATCGTCGCTAAGTTCAGAGAATCCTGTCCCTGTATTCCGGCGGCGCCACCCAGCATTGCGCACGTTTTCCGAACCAACGGTAGCGATTGCGGGCGACAAAACGATAGACGGGATCGCGCAGAAATGCGGGAATTATGCGCAACATGCCAAGCAGCCGCCAGGGCATGCCAAGCGCCTCATAGATCGCAAGAACGCCGTCGCTATCCTGTCGCACCCTGTCGCCATCGACAACGAGCAGGCTGACCGGATTTTTGGGGTCCATTCCGTGCCGCCGGTAGATTTCCGTGCCGACGGCTCCCTGCATGGAGGCCAGCCGGAAATATCCGGCCTTGTCATGCCGCAGTACGAATTGCGCATTCACCGAACACAACACACATTCGGCATCGAACAGAATGATCGGTCCATGGTGGTCGCCGACCAAGGGGGCCATGTTTGCCATCGATCATAAGTCCTTTTGCCGATCGCGATGCGATCCCCTCATAAAGTGCAGCTGTAGAACCTTATAAGATATTCTTCCGATCATCTTTCAATTCAATCTCGAGAGACGATTATTTCTCGGAGGTGAACGAATTTCCGCACAAATAGCGGTGACCAGCCGGTGCTGGTGTCGGCGGCGTTGGACAGCGCGGCTTACTGGGTCGAAACGGGAAAGATCATCGAAACGGTCAGGCCCGGGCAGACGGAATTTGTAGTGTCGGTGTCCGACAGCGCAAGCGATCCGCCGTGCAATTCCATCACGGCCTCCACCAGCGACAGGCCGAGCCCCGTGCCGGGTTTGGAGCGGCTTTCGTCCAGCCGCACGAAACGTTTCAGCACCTCGCCGCGCTTGTCGGCGGGGATGCCGGGGCCGTTATCGGAGACGGACAGCACGATGGCGTCCGGTTCGCTCACCAGACGCACGATGAGTTTTTTGTCGCCCTCGCATTCGCAGGCATATTTCATGGCGTTGTCGATGAGGTTTGAAAGCGCCTGGCCGATCAGCTCACGGTTGCCCTGCACCGAAAGACCGGGTTCGATCTCGGCCTCAAGCGTAAGTCCCGCGTCCTCGGCCACCGGTTCGTAAAGTTCGGCGCTGTCGGCGGCGATTGCCGACATGTCCACATCGGTCATTTCGGCGGCGATGGAGCCTGCTTCGACGCGGGAAATCATCAACAATGCATTGAAGGTGCGGATCAACTGGTCGGATTCGGCGATGATGCCTTCGAGTGCCGCGCGCCGTTTCGTCTCATCGTTGTCATCCAAGGCGGCGGCCGCCTTGTTGCGCAGCCGCGTCAGCGGTGTCTTGAGGTCGTGGGCGATGTTGTCGGACACCTGCCGCAAGCCCTCGTTCAGCTTTTCGATACGGCCGAGCATGGCGTTGAGCGAGCCGGACAGCCGGTCGAACTCGTCGCCGGAGCGGCCCTGCGGCAGGCGCTGCGAAAGATCGCCGGCCATGATCTTCTTGGTCGCCGCCGACATGCGGTCGATGCGTTTCAAGGCATTGCGGCCGATGCCGAACCAGATGAGCAGCGCACCGGCGCTCATGATGGCAAGCGCCACCATCAGCGCATTGCGCACCAGCGCCCGGAATTTGGTGGGCTCGCCGAGATCGCGGCCGATCAGGATGCGCAGGCCGTTGTCCAGCATGAAGACATTGGCGGTCGCCATATGCTGCACGCTGTCGCCGCTTTCGGAATAACGTTCGTAACGGAAGGGGAAACCCGTCCAGCCCTCCTTGTCAAACACGCCGGGCTGCACGGAAGCGACATTGCCTGCAAGGATTTCGCCATTGGGGCCGGCGATGATGTAAAGGCTCGCCCCCGGCTGGCGGGCACGGCGCTCCATCATCCGCAACAGCGGGTTGATGCCGCCGCGATTGTAGATGCGCTGCACATCCGACACTTCCTGCAGCACCGCGTCACGCGTCTGCTGGTTCAGCAGCCGTTCGGAAAGGGCGGTGACATAAAAGACCAGAAAGGCGGCGCAGAGCGCAAACAGCAGGATATAGAGCGCAGAAAGGCGCACCGCTGTTGACCGGAACAATATTCTGAGGCGGACCATTTTCGCCAATCAGCCCTCGTCCTTCATCATGTAACCCGCGCCGCGAATGGTCTTCAGCAGCGGCTTTTCGAAGTCCTTTTCGATCTTCGAACGAAGGCGGGACACATGCACGTCGATGACATTGGTCTGCGGGTCGAAATGATAATCCCAGACGTTTTCCAGAAGCATGGTGCGGGTCACCACCTGGCCGGCATTCTTCATGAGATATTCCAGCAGGCGGAACTCACGCGGCTGCAACAGGATTTCCTTACCGCCGCGACGGACATCGTGGGACAGCCGGTCAAGTTCGAGATCGCCAACACGGTAGACCATGTCCTGTTCGGGTTTGCCCTTGCGGCGGCCCAGCACTTCGATGCGTGCGAGAAGTTCGGAAAAGGCATAGGGTTTGGGCAGATAATCATCGCCGCCAGCACGCAGGCCGGTCACGCGGTCGTCCACCTGCCCAAGCGCCGAAAGAATGAGAACCGGCGTCTCGATGCCGCGCCGGCGCAGCTCGCTGATGACGGAAAGTCCGTCGCGGCGCGGCAGCATGCGGTCGATCACCATCACGTCATAGGAATTCTCGCAGCCCATGAACAGGCCGCTTTCACCATCGCTCGCGTGATCGGCAACGATACCGACTTCCCGGAACGCCTTGGTCATATAGGCCGCAGCCTCGAGATCGTCTTCAATAACAAGAATCTTCATGTGCGGGACAATAGCGCCCTCGCCCTTTTCCGCACAACCGGAAACAGATGCGACAGACATTTCCTGAACCTTGTTTTCCATGAGATTTCCTCCTCGGTGCTGACTGGACCGGCTTTGTGGGTCCTTGTCTTCTCCCCGGCGGGGGGAAGGTGGCCCGAAGGGTCGGATGAGGGGGCAAGGCGCGGTCTATCGCGGGCCTTGCCCTTGATCCCGCTGCCGCGACCTCCTCCTCCCTAGCGGAGAAGAAACAAGCGGCACGCGCGTTCCACATACTCTGTCCCGCCCTCAAGGGGAGACACAGTCCCGAGCGACGCCGGCTCGAAGAAGAACCGGCGTCGCATCTCAGATTATCAACCCTGGTCGATATCCAGTGCGATGAAGCGGCTGCCGCTGTCCGTCTGGATCTGGAACAGCGCCTTGGAGCGTCCATCCTTCTTCGCCTGCTCGAGAACCTTCTCGATATCGGCGGCAGAAGCCACCTGCTGGTTGTTGACGGAGGTGATCTTCTCACCCGTCTTCAGGCCACGGGCAGCGGCGTCGCTGTCCGGATCGACATCAGTGATGGCAAGGCCGTTGCCGTCGTCAGCGGGCGCAACCGTCAGGCCGAGGCTCGACAGCACCTTTGCGCTGGAAGGCTTGCTGCCACTGTCGTTTTCCTGGCCCGGCGTTGCCTTGGAGGCATCGTCGCTTGCGAGATCGCCAAGCGTCACGGTGACCGACTGCGACTTGCCGCCGCGCCAGAGCGAGATTTCAACCTTGCTGTTTGGCGTCATGCTGCCGATGCGGCGCGACAGATCGCGGGCATCCTTGACCGGATCGCCATTGACGGCAGTGATGATGTCACCCTGCTTGATGCCAGCCTTGTCGCCCGGCGAACCGGACTGCGGCGAGACGACGAGCGCGCCCTTCGCTTCGGCAAGACCAAGCGACTCGGCAATGTCCTTGCTGACGGGCTGGATCTGCACGCCGAGCCAGCCGCGTTCGACCTTGCCGTCCTTTTGCAGGTCGGCGATCACGTCCTTGGCAACGGACGACGGGATGGCGAAAGCAATACCGACATTGCCGCCAGATGGCGAGAAGATCGCGGTGTTGATGCCAACGACTTCACCGTTGAGATTGAAGGCGGGACCACCGGAGTTGCCGCGGTTCACGGCGGCGTCGATCTGCAGGTAATCGTCATAGGGGCCGGAGCCGATATCGCGGCCACGGGCGGAAACGATGCCCGAGGTTACCGTGCCGCCGAGGCCGAAGGGGTTACCGACGGCTACGACCCAGTCACCGACGCGAATCTTGCTATCGTCGGCAAACTGCACATAGGTGAACTTGCGGTTCACATCGACCTTCAGCAGCGCCAGATCGGTACGCGGATCACGGCCAACGAGCTTGGCTTCGAGTTCGGTACCGTCATTCATCACCACCGTGTAGGCGGAGCCGTCATCGACAACGTGGTTGTTGGTGACGACATAACCGTCTTCGGAGATGAAGAAGCCGGATCCTTGAGCGACGGGGCGCAGCGGACCCTTGCCGTCACGGTGACGGTTCGGACCACGGTCGGGACGGTCCTGGTTGGGGCCGCCGAATTCCTTGAAGAAGCGCTTCAGGGGATGGTCGTCCGGCAGCTGGTCGAGACCACGGCCGCCGAAATTGAAGGAAAAGTTGCTGGAATCATCGGAAGCGGGCTGCACGTTCGACTGGACGCGAACGGAGACGACGGCGGGCGAAACCGCCTCGACCACATTGGCGAAGCTCGGAACCTGCGGCGCAGTCACCTCGACCGGAGCGGCAAAGGAATGAACGATCGGTGCGGCGATGCCTGTGGAAAGCATCAGCGCGGCAAGACCGCCAACGGTCGTTGCCTTCAGAACCGTCTTCAGCGAGGAGCGTCCGTTTTGCGAGTGAGACATGGTGTACCTTCTTTCTTCATTCAGACTGGAACCCGTTTGACCGGGGGAGAAGCGGTGGATGATGAAGATATAGGAGGCGACACCTTACAGCGAAGTGTCTGACGAATGAAAAAACCGTAATGTTGAAAAAGAACCGAGGACGGATATGAAAATCGGTTATTTTTCAATGAGATTACGAATTCTCTCTTCTTCGTCCGCGCTCAGTTTTTCCGGCCGCTCCTGGGTGGCGCGCCGACGCGAAAAAACGAGGATGGCGAATATTCCCGCAAGCGCCAGAACGATGGGCGCGCCCCACAAAAGTGCGGTGCGCATGCTGAAACGCGGTTTCAGCAGCACGAATTCGCCATAACGAGACACGACGTAGTCGACTACAGCCTGATCGCTATCGCCTGCCACCAGCCTGTCCCGCACCAGAACGCGCAGGTCCCGTGCCAGTTCGGCATTGCTGTCATCGATCGACTGGTTCTGACAGACCATGCAGCGCAGTTGAGATGTGAGATTGCGGGCGCGCTGTTCCAGTGCGGGGTCTTTCAACACCTCGTCCGGGTTGAAGGCGAAGGCCGGCCATGACGTAAACATGAGAACGAGAAGGAGCGTGAGCCCCGCCACAACCTCCCTCATTCCGCCGCCTCCGGCATCGCGGCCGTTTTTGCCGGCTTCGCCTTGCGGCTCGGTGCGCCCACCCTCAACCGCCTGTCGGAGAGCGATATCAAACCGCCGGCCATCATGAACAGCGTGCCGCCCCAGATGCACAGGATGAAGGGTTTCCACCAGATGCGCACTACCATGCCGCCATCCGCCATCGGGTCACCGAGCGAGACGTAGAGTTGGCTGAGGCCGAAGGTCAAAATGCCCGCTTCCGTGGTCGGCATTCGCCGTGCGGTGTAGAGCCGCTTGGAGGACCAGACGTCGGCCACTTCCACACCCGCCTTGCGTATGGTGAAATGGCCGCGATCCTCGGTGAAATTAGGGCCGACGGCATGGCGGATGCCATCGAAGGTGAGACTGTAGCCGCCCGCCTTCGCCTCCATGCCCTGCTTCATTTCAAGAACGGTTTCGGTCTCGAAGGTGGTGACGGTGACGATGCCGAGCACGGTGATGCCAAGCCCCATATGGGCAAGTGCGGCGCCGAAGGCCGAACGCGGCAGGCCCTTGAGGCGTCGAAAAGCGATGCCGAAGGCCAGTTTGCCGAAATTGGCCCGATACCAGAGATCGGCAAGCGCCCCGAAGATCAGCCAGAAACCGGCTGCGATGCCAAGTGCGGCGAGTACCGGGCCGCCATTTTCCACGTACCAGAGCGTCAGCCCGGCAAGGGCTGCAATGGCGGCCGCCACATAAAGCCGCTGGAAAGCGCCGAGAAGATCGCCGCGCTTCCAGGCGAGCATCGGCCCGAATGGCGTGACGATCAGGACCGGGATCATCAGGAGGCCGAAGGTGAGATTGAAGAACGGCGCGCCGACAGAGATTTTTTCGCCTGTCAGCGTTTCGAGAATGAGCGGATAGAGCGTGCCGATCAGTACCGTTGCGGTCGAGACCGTCAGGATCAGATTGTTGAGGACCAGCGCCCCTTCGCGTGAGATCGGCGCGAACAATCCACCCACCTTCAGCGAGGGCGCCCGCCATGCGAACAGCGCGAAAGCTCCGCCGATGAAAACGGTAAGGATGCCGAGAATGAAGATGCCGCGGCTCGGATCGGTGGCAAAGGCGTGCACGGAGGTCAAGACGCCGGAGCGCACGAGGAAGGTGCCGAGCAGCGACAGCGAAAAGGTCATGATCGCCAGAAGCACGGTCCAGATTTTCAGCGCTTCGCGCTTTTCCATGACGAGTGCCGAATGCAGCAGTGCGGTGCCCGCAAGCCATGGCATGAAGGAGGCGTTTTCAACCGGATCCCAGAACCACCAGCCGCCCCAGCCGAGTTCGTAATAGGCCCAGTAAGATCCCATGGAGATACCTGCCGTCAGGAAGGTCCATGCGGCGAGCGTCCACGGCCTTACCCAGCGCGCCCAGGCCGCATCGATCCGGCCCTCCAGAAGTGCAGCGACGGCGAAGGAGAAACAGACTGAAAAGCCGACATAACCGAGATAAAGCAGCGGCGGATGGATCGCGAGGCCGAAGTCCTGAAGGATAGGGTTCAGGTCCTGCCCTTCGGCCGGCATCCGCTCCAGACGCATGAACGGATTGGAGGTGAGCAGGATGAACAGCAGGAACGCGACGGAAATCCAGGCCTGCACGGACAGCACATTGGCTTTCAGCGTTTCCGGCAGGTTGCGACCGAAGACGGCAACGAGCGCGCTGAAAAACACCAGGATCAGCAGCCACAACAGCATGGAGCCCTCATGGTTGCCCCAGACGCCGGTCAACTTGTAGAGCATCGGCATCAGCGAATGGGAGTTTTCCCAGACGTTGCGCACGGAGAAATCCGAGACCGCATAGGCCCGCGTCAGCGCTGCAAAGGACAAGGCCACGAGCAGGAACATCACGACGGAGCCGAGCGAGGCGATATCCATCAGCGCCCGGTCGTTACGGCGCGCGCCGATCACCGGCAGCGTCGAGACGATCAGCCCCACGGCGAGTGCCAGAACCAGAACGTAGTGGCCGATCTCATTGATCATTTTATCGCTCCGGTCTTGTCGGCTGAAGCCCCCGCAGGAGAAGGCGCTGCGCCGGAAGGTTGCCCGCCCTCTCCGGTGTTCTGCCACAGGCCCTTGTCTTTCAGCCGGTCGGCCACTTCCTTCGGCATGTAGTTTTCGTCATGCTTGGCCAGAACGCTGTCGGCAACAAAGCCATGGGTCGCGGCATCGAAAACGCCTTCAGTCACCACGCCCTGCCCCTCGCGGAAAAGATCGGGCAGAATGCCAGTATAGCTGACGGGCACGTTTGCTTCACCGTCAGTCACTGTGAAGCTCACCGTGCGGCCCTCCCCGCGCTTGACGGAGCCTTCCGCCACCAGCCCACCAAGGCGGATGCGGGTGCCGGGATTGACCGGCGTCTTCTCCAGATCGGCCGGCATGTAGAAATAGGCTATGGACTGGCCGAAGGCGAACATGACGAGCAGCACGGCCGCGACGATGAAGCTCATGCCGCTGCCGATGATTGCGAGCCGTTTCTGTTTGCGGGTCATTGCGTCACTCCCTGCGGCATCGCGCGCCCTTGCCCGTCCATGCGAACGGGTCCGGCGGAAACTCCCAATTCCTTCGCCAGCGCCAGAAGCTGCTTACCCTCTTCGCCCTCAGGCGGGAAAACCTGCAAACCGGCTCTCAGTGCCTCGCCCGCCTTCGCTGCATTGTTCAAGACGGAATAGGCGCGCACGAGGCGCATCCAGCCTTCGAAATCACCGGGATTTTCCTTGAGCTTGGCGTCGAGGCTCGCCACCATGCCCTCGATCATCGCCTGCCGGTCGGCGGGCGTCATGTCTTTCGCCGCCGCCACGTCGCCTGCGGTCGGGCCGGGCGCTGCCTCGCCGCCGGTTCTGGCGATATGTTCCCGCACCAGCGGCAACCATGGCGCACCGGCTGGTGCATCCGCCGCCAGTGCTGCAAAGGCCGCACGTGCCTCCTGCGCCTTGCCCGCCTGCTCCAGCGACAGCGCCAGATAAAAGCGGGCGCGTGGATTGCCGGGTTTCAGCCGCTCGGCTTCGGCAAAGGCCTCACGCGCAGCCTCGATGACGATGCCGTCATTGCTCGCCACCAGTGTTTCGCCAAGTCCCGTCAGCCGTTCTGTGCTCGGCCCTTGCAAACGAAGCGCGTTGCGATAGGCAAGCTCGGCATCGCCAAGCCGCATCGTCTTGAAATAGATCGGCGCCAGGATATCCCAGCCTGCACCGTCGTCGGGGTTTTCGGCCAGGTGCCGCTCGGCACGGGCGACCAGAAGGTTCATGTCGTTGCCGGGTTGCTCCAGACGCGCCTCGAGCGGCATGTCCGGCACTTCCGGACTTCCCTTCCAGATGTAAAGACAGAGGCCAAGTGCGGGCAGCAAAACGGTAATCAGGGTTACGGCGAGATTGTGCCGCAGCGGCCGGGCGCTGCTTTCAGCGTCTTGACGGGTATCGGCTGCGGCAAGCAGCCGGCGGCCGATTTCGGCGCGGGCATATTCCGCCTCCGTCTCGCCGATCAGGCCGGCGGCACGCTCGCGGTCCAGTTCGGCAAGCTGGTCGCGATAGACTGCAACCTCGCCGTCGCGGCGCGTCTGCGACACCTCGGTCTTCCGCATCAGCGGGTACATCAGGACGATGGCGACAGCCGCCGTCAATATCGCAACGACAATCCAGAACATAAGGCTCAATTACTCGAATGCACGGCACATGGAAACATGAAGCGCGGAGATGACGCGAATTTGAGACATCACGCCGCACCGCCCGGCGTCCAGCTGCACCGCTATAGCCCTTCCTGTCACTCGGAAAGGTCCATGACCTTGATTTACGTCAAAGGAGACCAGCTGCCATCGGCATTGCGACAGGCCGCACCGCGAACCCGGGTTTCCTTTTCATCGACAGTCAGCGTGTGGGAATATTGCCGGCAATTCTGGTTGCCCACCTGATAGGGCGCATTGGCAACCACCTGGCCGCTGGCATCGTCGCCGGTCCATGTCACCGGCGTACCGACCGGGGCGGTTTCCAGTGCGCGATATTCGGCCTCGAGCGCTTTGGTGCGGTCACCCTTTTCGAGCTGCAGACCGCTTCGTCCGACAATGCCGCCCTGCATGTTGGCAAGGAACGGCGTTGAAGGTTGTGCCGAACCGCCGAACAGACTGCCACCGGCCGAGCGGGTGCCCGTGGTGGTGCAGGCGCTCAGCATCGATACGCACAGGATCGAGAGAAGTGCCGGGCGTGACACCAGCGAACGCATCGTCACGGAGCGGCAGCCATCATACACGTCAACCAAACCCTGTCCTCTTTTCCTTACCGCACCGCGCGTTATATATCGGCATTGAATTTCTTGCCTTTTTTCTTGCCTCACGCAAGCTCTTTCGAGAGGCCAGGCAAAATCAAATCGGCTTTCAGGCCACCTATCCCGCTGCGCGAGAGGGAAAAGTGGCCATGGTACTCAGACACCACTTCGGAAACGATCGACAATCCGAGGCCGGTGCCCGGACGGCTTTCGTCCAGCCGCCTGCCGCGCTTCATCGCTTCACTTATCTGCCCGGGCTCCAGCCCCGGCCCGTCATCCTCCACGATCAACTCCACCCATGAGCGCCGGCCCATTTCGGGGTCGGAGGACGGGTGAGTGCCGGTCGCAAGCGTGACGACGACTTTGGTCTGTGCAAAACGCGCGGCATTCTCCAGAAGATTGCCGACGATCTCCTCCAGATCCTGCTGTTCCATGCCCAGCACCGCCCCCGGATGCTCGAAATTCAGCTCGAACTGCTTGTCGGGGTTGAGGCGGCGCATGACGCGCACCAGCCGTTCCAGCGCCGGCTCCGCTTCCACACGGGCAAGAATCGAGCCGCGCTGGGCGGCGATGCGGGCGCGCGAAAGATAGGATTGCACCTGCGCCTGCATGGCGTCAGCCTGCGCGCGCACCAGATCGCCATGCTGCGGCTCCAGCGTGCGGGCCTCGTTCAGAAGCACGGCAATCGGCGTTTTCAGCGAATGTGCGAGATTGCCGACCTGCATGCGGGCGCGCTCGACGATGCGCCGGTTGCTGTCGATCAGCGCATTGACTTCGTTCGCCAACGGCTGGATTTCGCGCGGGAATTCGCCTTCGAGGCTTTCCGCCTCCCCGCCCCTGATCTTTCCGAGCGCCAGACGGGCCTGATCGAGCGGCCGCAGACTGTAGAGAATCGCAAGGCCATTGACGACCAGACTGCCGACACCGAAGACGGCGAGCGCCAGATAAAGGCTGTTGGAGAAATTGCGCACATCGTCTTCAACGACATTCAGGTTGCCGGAAACGCGGAAACGCGCCGCGCGGCCTTCACCATCCAGCACGACTTCCGTTTCCGCCACCCGCACCTTGTTGCCCGCCTCGTCGGTCACGGCATAAAAACGCTCGTATCTGTTATCGAAGGGAGCATCGATAATGCTCGGCACCGGCAAGGACGCGACGCCGAGCGAAGAGGAGACCAGCGGTGCCGTCTGGAAATTGCCGAGCGGCTCCACCACCCAGTACCAGCCGGTATCGGGCTGCGAGAACCGGAGATCGCCGAGCTGCGGGCTGCCGGCCAGCGTATTCTCGTTCGAAATCGTCACGGAATTAATGACGTTATAAAGCTGCGCCCGCAGAAGATCGGTGAAGCTGCGCTCCACGCCCTGCCGGTAGAGCGTCGAGATCACGACGGCAATGACCACCAGCGCCAGCGCCGACCAGGCGGAGGCGAGAAGAAGAACGCGGGCGGTAAGAGAGCTACTTCGCATCTGCCGGCGCTTGCATCCGGTAACCGAGGCCACGGATGGTCTCGATCAGATCAACCCCGAGCTTCTTGCGCAAACGTCCGACAAACACCTCGATCGTGTTGGAATCCCTGTCGAAATCCTGATCGTACATATGTTCGACCAGCTCCGTGCGCGAGACGACCTCGCCCATGTGATGCATGAGATAGGAAAGCAGGCGGAACTCATGCGAGGTGAGCTTCAGCGTCACGCCGTTGACCGTTGCCTTGGAGGATTTGGTATCGAGCTTGACCGGTCCGCAGACGAGCTCGGAGGAAGCGTGGCCAGCGGCGCGGCGGATGAGCGCACGCACGCGGGCAAGAACTTCTTCCACATGGAAGGGCTTGGTCACGTAATCGTCGGCACCGGCATCAATGCCCGCCACCTTGTCGCTCCAGCGGTCACGGGCGGTGAGAATGAGGACCGGCATGGCCTTGCCCGCCGCGCGCCATTTCTCGACGACGGTGATGCCGTCCATCTGCGGCAGGCCGATATCGAGAACGATCGCGTCATAGGGTTCGGTATCGCCGAGATAATGGCCTTCCTCGCCGTCAAATGCCTGATCGACAACATAACCGGCTTCTTTCAGCGCGTCGGTCAGCTGACGATTGAGATTGGCATCGTCCTCAACCACGAGAATACGCATTATCCGCCCTTTCCTTACGTCCCGGCCCGCGCGCGCGTCGCCGGTCATGCTAACTGTGTCGGATTGTTTTCCGATATTTCGGCGATGCGGGCAAGGCTACATCGGCACGCGCATCGTTACCTTGCGCGGGCGCTCGCCATTACCCTGGACGAGAACGGTAACTACACAGGACTGACCGTCACCGGAGGGATAGACCGAAAGAAGCTGACCACCGGTTTCGCGCACCACGCGGGCAACGGCCGCGCCGCAATCGCTTGCAGCCAGAATGTAATGGCCCTGCAAATCAGCCTCGGGCGCCGTGAAACCGGAAAGCCCGGCTGCAAGCGTCGCGATGATGAGAGGTGATGCCATTGCACAAATCTTCCAAAAAAATCGGCTGCGTCTCGAACCGTATTGTGACCGAATATGTAGCGCAAAGCGTCTGAATGGCAAATGAATGCCGCCCCCGACGCCACGACGCACGGCGGGGACGGTATGGGCGCTAGTGGCGTCAGCGGATGGCACGAGTTGCCGAAAGGCGGCCGTAAAGTGCGACGAGGCCGCCAATTCCGCCCGCAACGGTCACCAGTCCCTCCGCCAGCTCGCCGTGCAGGCCGGCGGGAAGATCAAGACCAGCGACGCTGAAAAGCGGTGCGAAAACCGCAACCAGGGCGCCCCAGATCGTGCGCGATTGATACCATGCCTTGGTACTCTCCATAATCTCGTCCTTTGCGTTGTTTTTCAGGTGGTTGTCAGAGTGGGAGAACGGCGTGCGCCGCCACTCCCAGAGGCACCGCACGGCCGAGCTGACGGACACGCACGGAAATGTGATCCCGCAAGGTCGGGAAATCTGTGAGTTCGCCCGCTCTGGGGTACAGCCAGAAGGGTTCGGAGACCTCTGCCGTGCGTCGAACGGCCTCGCGATCCAGCACCTCCACGCGGTAACGCTCGAACGGCTCTTCCAGCGGTATCTCGCTCGCGTCCCAGCCATCGGCCTCCATCCGGCCTCGGCGCACCCAGCGCAGCAAAATGCCGTCCCTGCGCCGCTCGGCCGCAAGATGCACCGGCGCAAGCGGCGTTTCAGCCCGCAAGCCACCCTCGAAGACAAAAGGACCGGCGGGGGCGCCCGCCATTCCCGCAGCCTCGACGATCCAGTTCAGCCGCCGTCCGCGTTCGGTCGCGGCAAGACCGAGCGGCTGCACCGCCGCGTCCAGCACCACAACAGGGGCGCCCACCGGCGCGCCAATGGCCAACGCATCTTCCGTGCCGCCAAGCCCACGCAACAAAGCGGAAAGCCGCCAGCGCGCGGGCGCAGTTTCCTCTGCGCGCGCGAAAGCGATGATCTCCCAAACACCGTTTGCGGCCCTCACCGCCATGCGGTTCTCGCCGTTCAGCACCAAAAGCTCCGTGGCCGAGGAAAGCTCGCCGGATGGCAGATCGATCAGGATGGTGTTTTGCCGGTCGAAACGGCCGGAGGGGCCTGATGTCAGCGGCATGGCCAACGTGCCGATCATCGCGGGCCGGTCAAGCACGGCGCGCTGCCGGTAGCCCTCCGTGCCGGCGGAGGACGAAACGACGATTGGCCGCCATGGCCGTGCAAAAACGGCAATCTGCGCCGAATTTTCAGACGCTGTGCCGTCATGGCGCGGCAGGTCGAGAAACAGCACCTCCGGGGCAAAGCCTTCCGCGCCCTTTGCCCCGCCAACACGACGCTCATCCACAGCGCTCGAAAAAGCAGCGGATGCGGCGGAAAAGGCGCGCGCCTCCACCTGCCGTACAGCACCGTCCTCAATCCGGCTGACCAGGAACCTCCCTGCCGGAGCCTCCGAAAACACACTCTGCGGGAGACGAATGCAATCGCCGGGTTCCAGAGCGATATCTCCGGGCGGCAACGCAAAACGCAGTGTGCGCCGTGCCTGCCTGTTGTCACGCAACAGGGCCTCCGCCGCGGCTTCCGCCTTTTCCGTCGGGAGTGCCGCGCTAAGGTCGAGCCGCATGACGCGGCTGCCGGCATTGTCGATACGGCGCGAACGCACGCTCGCCTGCTCGTAGTCCAGCGCCGGATTGAACGAGGTCAGCACGGCCTCTGCGGCGAAATCGCTGTCATGGCCGCGATTTTCCGACCACAGCGGTTCGTCGTCCAGATCGGCCAGCACGGCAGCGTCACGCACGGGCAGAACCGCCGTATTGCGAGAGCGGAAGCGCAGGGTTCCGCCGTCCTCGGCCACATCCACCTGAAACGCCGACATCAGCGGCTCCAGGAGGTTGCGGGCCGAGGTCACGTCGCCCTGCACATATCCCGTCAGATCGCCACTGACGGCGGAGACGTCGAAGCCGGAAAATCCATGGTCCGTCAGGATCGCGGCGATGGTATCGGCAAGTGTGGCAGTCCCAAGCCGGCCGTTCAGCCAATGGCCGGTACGCCAGTTGGCCCCATCGCTCCAGGCCGCGCCGTTCTGTGGAAAGGCGGGGAACGGCCGCGCATCCCAGGTCCACATATAGACGCGGTTATGATCCACCATCGCCGCATCCCCCTTCCCCCTCCAATGGTCGAGATGCGCCTCCAGAAACCGTCGCTGCTGGCTGTCGGCGCGGCTTCTGCGGGAAAAATAGGGATAAGCGTTTTCCGCCGATTTCGGATCGGGAAAGACATTCGGGCGCGTCGCACTCTTGTCCACCGCCGGGCAGCCGAGTTCGGTGAACCAGATCGGTTTCGACCCCGGCACCCATGCGGTTGGCGTCAATTTCTCCGCACCGCGCACCCGGTCAAAATGGGCATTCTGCCACCAGCTTCGCAGGTCCTTGTAGCGGAATACCCACGGCTTGCCCTTGAGACCATCAGTGATGGGCGTGCGCCGCCGCGCCGCGCGGTCGGCATGGCTGGCGTAATACCAGTCGAAACCCTCGCCCGCCGTGATGGCACGACGGAAGGCGTTAGCATCGTCCGGGCCGCTCATACCATCAGGATTGCCGTTTGTGGCATCCTCGTCGCGCCAATCGGAAAGCGGCATGTAATTGTCGATGCCGATCGCATCGATATCAGGGCTTGCCCACAGCGGATCTAGATTGAAGAACACGTCGCCGGAACCGTCCGCCGGCTGATAGCCGAAATATTCGCTCCAGTCCGCGCCATAGGTCAGTTTCGTTGCCGACCCGACAACGGCGCGCACATCCGCCGCCAGCCGCACCAGTTCCTCCACGAAAGGAAAGGCGTCGTTATGGTCGCGCAGGCTTGTCAGCCCGCGCAGCTCCGAGCCGATCAGGAAGGCATCCACCCCACCCGCCTGCGCCACCAGCGCCGCATAATGCAGCACCATGCGGCGATACCCCTCAGTGCGGTTGCAGAAGGTGGAAATCTCCGTGCGCGTGCCTGCACTGCGGTCGGGCGAACCTGCCAGGCCAGGTGCCGGAAAACAGGTGATGCGTCCGCGCCAGCCATAGGCGCCCTGCTCGCCTTTGCCGTAGGGGTCCGGCAGGCCGTTGCCGGCTGGCACATCCATCATCACGAATGGATAAAGGCAAACCTTCAGACCACGCGCCTTGAGGTCGACTATTGCCTGCACAACGCTTTGATCATCCGGCGTGCCACCATAGGCCGGGCCGCCGCCGTGACGGCTGACGAGATGCGCTTGCCCGCGCGAAACACCGGCGACGGACCATGCCGCACTTTCCCTGTCGCGACCTGCCACTTCCACACCCGGCAGAATGCGGCATTCGCCCGCGCGCATGTCGGTGCCGAACCAGCTCACCACCAGCGCCACGCTTTGCAGATTGGGGCACAGCGCCTGCAATTCGTCGATCGCGGCCTGCCAGTCGGTCAAGGCCGTCAGGCAATTGCGGTTCATGATGCGACTTTCGCCCATGCCGGTGCGTTCCGAAACCTGCGCCGTGGCGTAACCGTGTTCCGTCGCACCGGGAATGACGGTGATGGCACGGATGGCTTTTTCCAGTCGGCCGACCGGTCGCACCACCTCGAACTGCATCAGCGGAATGCGGTTGCCATAGCTGTCAAGCGGCAGGCGTTCGAACACCACATAGGCCAACCCGCGAAAGGCGGGTGCATTGCCTGCGGCCTGTTTTGCCTCGATCAGCGGATCCGGTAATTGCGTCTCGCTGCCGGGATAAAAGCGCATCTCGATGGCGCTCAGGTCCAGTTCCCGCCCATCGGCCCAGACACGCCGCACCATGGCCGCCTCGCCCTCGCACAGCCCGACGGCGAGATTGGCGAAATAGCGGAAGGTCTCGACCTTCGGGCCGCGCTTGCTCTTGCCGCCACGACGCGTCACCTCGACGCTTTCCTCAAAGCGCGTCGCCCAGATCAGCGTACCGCCGATCCTCGCCGTGCCGTAAAGCCGGTTGATGGCCGCGCCTTCGTCCGCACCTGGAATACGCGCTGTGGAAAGCCGGGCGCCGGACACCGTCCGCCCGTTCGAAAGCAGCGCGCGGTCGACGGCATTGCCCGCCAGCGCGCCAGCCGCGCGGCCGATGATGGCACCCACGGGGCCGAAAACGCCGCCGAGTGCTGCACCCGCCGCCTGAAAGAGAATGGTCGCCATGGTCGCCTCGAAAAATGTCAGGGTTCGGGAAAACGGAAGACGCCGGCAATACGTCGCTTCCAGCCGGGCACCAGCGCCGAGCGCACCACTGCCACCTGTTCATAGGCATGGATGAAATGCTGCGGCCCGGCGAGGATGCCGAGATGTTTCGCCGCTGCATCGGCCCGCCAGCGGAACAGCAGCAGGTCGCCCGGCATAGCCTCTTCCATATCAGGCACCGCCGAAAAATAACGTTTCGCGGCCTCCAGCAACCGGTCCTCGCCGCCCCGCTCGGCCCAATCTGGTGTGTAGGGCGGCGGCAGTTCCGGTTCCTCGCCGTAAAGCGAGCGCCAGATGCCCCTGACAAGGCCGAGGCAATCGCAGCCAACGCCTTGCAACGACGCCTGATGCCGGTAGGGCGTGCCGATCCAGCCTTGCGCGAGCGCCAGCACTTTTTCTGAGGTACTGCTCATGGAAACAGCGCCCCGCCGTCATGGGTCTGGCCGCCGCTGGCGTAGGAATAGGCGAAATCCGCCCCCGGCAGATGCGGAAAGCCACGAAAGTTCAGGTAATTGGCGAATTTCGCCTTACAGGTCGCAAAACTCTTGTCGCAACCGGCGATGACGGAAAAAACATCACCCGGCTGCGGCGGTTGCTCCGGAGCGAGCCAAAAGGACAGAAGCGTGCCGCCATCGCGTTTCTCGTGGCCGTCGAGATCGAAACCCTTGCCGGCAAGTTGGCCGCTCAGAAACTGCAATTTCCCACGGCTGAAGAAACCATCGGCGAAAGCGTCCAGCCCTGTCACCAGCAGGTTGCCCGCCGCGTCCATGCCCGCAACGCTGCCAGTGCCGGTAAATCGCTTGAGATCGACGCCGCATCGCCGATCACCAAGGGCGGTATCGCAACGCCGCCCATAGACCCTGCCCTGCGGCTGGGAAAGACGATGGGCGATGCTGCGCAGCTCGGCACGAAACGCTCCGCCCGCCCGTGTCACCTCACCGATTTCGCGCATGTTCAGCAGCACATGCTGTTCCGGCACCTGCCAGTTGACGAGGTAGAGCGCCACCTGCGCACCATCGAAACGTCCGGCGGCCAGATCGCTTTCGGAAATCGCCTCACTGGAAAAGCCGCCCGTCACTTCGCCCGCACTCGCGCCAAGTCCGGCCTCGCTGTCGCTGTCACTCGCACTAAAGCCGCTTGCGGCCAGATAGGCGGTACCGGCGAAGGAAAGCGTCTCGTCATGATCGGTAAAACCGATGACCTCGCCGTCCTTCAGCGTCACTTTCCAGCAATGGCAGGTGGTCGTGGCCTCGTCCGCCAGATGTTCGGCCAAAGCGGCAGGAATGGGCTTCATGGCAGGATTTCCATCAATGGAATGGAGGGAATGCGGCCCGCCTCGAAGGCGGTGAGGTTCACGTCGATGCGGTCGATTGCAAATCGCACCGGCACGTCGAATTCGAAACCGGCCCGAATTGCGGCACCGGCAGGCGGCGCCTTACCGGCGCGAAACGTCACCGTACCGGTCACATGGTCGACCGAAAAATCCGACAAAACGGCTTTCACCCCATCGACTGAGATGATGACCGAAGCCTCGACCGGCTTCGCCACCCGCCGGGTGAAAGAACCGCCCGCATCGGCATAGGTCTTCACCAGCTGAAAAGCCGTCGTCGTGCCGTCACCGGTGCCAATCTTCTGGTCGCTTGCAGCAGGTGTCTGGCCCGGCGGACATGATTTGAAATCCACCGGGTCGCGAAACCGAAAACCATGGAGTTCACCGCGCCGCGCCTCGAAAAAGGACAGCACCTCGTAAAGATCGGCAACGGAGCGAATGCCCGATCCTGCGTCATAGGCGCGTCTGGCATTCTTCCAACGCTGGTTGCGGTTCTCCCGCCCATTGGAAAGGTTGACGATATCGGTTCTCCTTACCGGCCCGCCGCTTACGCCAAGCGCCAGCCTCAGCGGAAACCGCACTTCATGAAATGCCGCCATGTCGTTGTTCCTGGATTCGTTTTGATAGTCTGGGAAAGATGGAAGGGTCACGCTCGACACAGAGGTCTTGCAGGGAGGAGGTCCAATCCGTCACAGGCCGCGCTGGCCACGCCCGACGCTGCGCGCCAGCATGGCGGCGATCTGGCCTTCACTTTTTCTGAAGCTCGCCGCGTCCGTCGCCGTCACATTGAAAACGATCTGCGCGCCGCCGCCACCCGCCGGTGCGGCAACACCGAGCGCCCCATCCGAACCACGCTTCAGCGGCAGGATCGCCTCGGCACCCGCTTCGCCCATCAGGCCAAGCCCGCCGCCCATCGGGAAGAAGGCCGGGCTTGCGACCACACCGCCATCGGCAAAGGGCGTGATACTGCGTCCCGGCACCCCACCATCGGCAAAGGCAAACAGCGAACCGCCGCCATTCAAAAGCCCGCCCACGGCATTGCCGATCATGTTCTCAAGCGGCTTCAGCCCGGCGGAAAGCGCAATGCCGGAGAGCCGCTCGCCAAGCCCGCGCAACACGTCATCCAACCCCTTGCCGCCCGTCACCGCGGCCTGCATGGCAGAAGTCAACGCCGCCCCGAACCGCTCGGAACGCCGTTCGAGATCACCCATCACCTCCGAAAGCGCTTCCGCTTCCTCGCGACTGTCCGCAATCGATCCTTCGCCTGCCATCACGCTTGCCTTTCTGATTCAAAACGGAGCCGTAGATGTTTGAATTGCCTGGTCGTTTTCACGAAAGATGCACGTCCCCCAAAATAGCAAACCACACTCACCCATCCGGAAACCGCCGCATCATCGCATCCATCGCCGGGCGGTCGAGGGTGTGGAAAGCGGGGCGGATGCCGCCGGTCATGGCAAAGAATTCCCTTGGCGTCAGCCGCCAGAAGGTTTCGGAGGAAAGCCGCAGCAGGTGGAAACCGGTGTGTATTACCGCCTCCCAGGGAAAAGGACGCGGCGTCAGATCGCCCACCTCACCTGCTGCGGCACTCAGGGGTCCGGCGGCGTGCCCCTCGAACCGGCAAAGGTGGCTGTCAGTAGATCGGCGACGATGGCGGCGTGGCCGGCAACGCCGCCTTCCACCGTGGCTGCGGCCACGTCCTCATCGGAAAACACGTTGCCCGCGCCGCGCAGACCTGCGCCGATCACCCGTATCATATCGGTCGCCTTCATACGTCCGGCTGCGAAACGTTCGGCGAGCGCGGTGAGATCATCGGCCTGAAAGGCGGTTTCGAGTTCGGCGAGAGCGCCGAGCGTCAGGCAAAGAACGCGCCTTTCGCCATCGATCAGCGCCTCGATCTCGCCGCGATGGCGGTTCGCCCGCCCGTAACGTAACCCTTGCGGCATCACAGTGCTCCGAAATTGAGGAAACCGGCCGATTCCAGCGCAGTCTCGAATTGCACTTCGCCATCGTGGCGACCGGAATATTCGAGCGCGACGATCTGGAACGGCCCGGTGATTGTGCCGAAGTCAGGAATGACGATCTGCCAGCCCGGAATGGAGCCGGCGAAAAATGCGCCACGCACCAGCGCATCGCTTGCCTGATCCTTGAAGATGCCCGACGCCGTCAGCGATGCCCGCTGCACGCCGGCGCCGGCCAGAAGCTCGCGCCAGCGCCCGGCGCTTTCGCCGTCGGTAATATCAACCGCCTGCGCGTTGAAGGCCAGACGCTTGGTTCTGAGCCCCGCCACGGTCACATAGGAGCCGGCGTTGTTGAACTTCAGCAGCAGGTCCTTGCCCTTCTGCGCCACCATGGTGTTCTCCCTCTCGTTTCGATTGCTGTCGTCTCGTTTGATGTTGCCGGGTCGCAACTGGCCTGCTACCAAAAGCATTCCCGCATCTCGCACCCGCGATTTTCATCATGTCTGATGCCACCCCCTTCACGTCTCGCGCGCGCCTTATCGGCGTGCTTGCGGTTGGGCAGGTCGTCAGCTGGGGCACCGGTTTCGACATGCTGGCCATACTGGGGCCACGCATCGGACAGGAACTGGCCATCGCAAACGAGGTCGTTTTTGCCGGTCTCACCGTCATGATGACGATCAGCGCCCTCTGCGGCCCGCTTTTGGGAAGAACGCTGGTGCGCCGTGGTGCCGCCCCTGTTCTTGTGGCGGGTTCGTTGCTCTTCACGGCGGGTTTTATCGTGCTCGCCTTTGCGGGCGGCGTGATCAGCTATGTTCTCGGCTGGGTCGTGATGGGTCTGGCCGCAACCTGCGGCCTGACGACGGCGGCCCATACGGCTGTGGTGGAACGTGTCGGCGCGGAAAGTGGCCGGTCGCTGACGCTTCTGATGGTGTTTACCGGACTTTCGGCAGCGGTTTTCCTGCCCGTCACCACCGTCGCAGATCAGCACCTGGGCTGGCGCGGCACCCTTTTGCTATATGCCTGTCTGCAGATATTCGTGCTTCTGCCACTCTATGTTTTTGTCCTTCCCGGACGAAGGACGAGCAATACTCAGGGCACGTCGAAAGGCGCTGCGGTCTCGACATCGCCTGTCGATACGCGGCGCGCCTTTCTGCTTCTGGCGGCAATGACGACGCTTAGCGCCTTCACAGCCTTTGGCTTTTCGCCGCTCCTGCCTCTGCTGCTGGTCCATGCCGGCGCATCGCAATCGCTCGCCGTGCAACTGGCAGCCGTGCGCAGCGTGCTTGCGATCATGGCGCGCGGGTTGGATTTTCTGCTTGGAAAACACGGCAATCCTTTCGTCACCTGCATGATCGGCTTAGGTATGCTGCTCGCATCCTTCGTGCTGTTGCTCGTTTTTGCCCCGGCCATGCCCGCTTTCATCGGTTTCATCATTTTCTTCGGCTTTGGCGCGGGCGTGCTCACCGTCAGTCGCGCGGTTTTGCCGCTCGCAGTATTTTCACCGGAACAATATGGCCTTCAGGCTGCGCGTATCTCCCTGCCGCAGAACCTTGCGATTGCCGTGGCGCCCGTCATTTTCACGCTGGCGCTGGATCGCGGCGGGGTGGCGGCCATGCTCACCATCGCCGCCGTGCTGATCAGCATTTCGTTTCTGCTGCTGATCGTGCTTTGGCGCACCGTGCGCAAACAGAATTCCTGAACCGACCCTATTCCGTTACCGCCCTGAAACGCATTTCTGCGAAGAAGTTCCGTGTCTTCGGCTCGCGCCGCGAACGGCTCGAGAGAAGCTGCAGATTGACGAGCGAGATACCGACAAGCGGAAGGGCGGCATCGTCGAGCAGGGTTTTCACCCGCCCGGCGATCTCACCCGCGCACCTGCGGCCATTGGCATCGCTCCAGATGTCCAGCGACAGAAAATGTTCTTCGGCCTTTTCCGTCGCCGTCGAGTAATCGCGGCTTTCAAGTTCGCCGATAACGATCAGGGGCAGGATGGCGCGCGGCAAAAGCCGGTCGACGATACCGCCGGGGATGAGCGCCATCAGAGCAGCGTCGCCGGAAAGTTTTGCGAAAATCGCCTGTAGAAGCACATTTGCGGCACTCACGGGCTTTCCTCCTCACAGCGGCAGACGATGAAACGGCGGGTCTCGTCCGGATCCATCACGGCCCGGATCGCCAGAATGCGCCGTCCCTTGCGAAAGCGCATGCCGGCAACAATGTCGCTGCGCCAGACCAGCCAGACGCGGTGGGTGATTGTTACGCCCTCAGCCGAGGCCCGCTCATGCGAGGCATTCGAAACAGGTTCGATAGCCGCCCAGAGCGAACGCAGGAAACTCCAGCTTTCCGCGGCCCCACCCTGCCCGTCCGTTACCTCGCTGCGCACCTCCAGCTCCAACCGCGCCGTAAGCTTGCCGGGGTCGAGAAAAACGAGGTTCATGGCTCAGAGCCCCACACGGCAGAACGGCGACACCAGCCGCTCGTAACCGGCCGGAACCGCTGCGGGTTGATTTTCCAGAGCAACGGCACCGCGGAAGGCGAACATCTGGGCCACATGCATCAGCATGGCGCGTTTCAGCGTATCGGGCACATCGGTTCCCGCCTCACCGTAACCGGCAATGAAGTCGATCTCGATGCCGTTCATCACCCGTCCGGGTGCTGGCAGGTCGCGCAGCCACAGCCGCGCCGGGCGCGCCTCGCCGTCAAGCAATCTGTCGGCGGCTGTGATGTCGGCCGCGCGCCCTTGACCGTCAAAAACCAGAATCGTTTCGATGGTTTGCACCGGTCCCTTACCAATCAGAATCATGCCACTCGGCGGCCACCGGTCGAGATAGAGCCGCCAGGTCTGGCGTATCAGGCAAAGTCCCGTCGTACGTTCCAGATGCTCGCGGGCGGTAAGGATCAGCGCAGCCAGCAGCGCATCCTCGTCGCCGCCGTCGAGACGCAAATGCGCCTTCACCTCGGCAAGCGTCAGCGGCTCCGCCTGCGGCGGATGAATGAGGGCATAGGTCATGGGGTCTCCGGATATGGGACAGAAAGAATTCCGGCCGAAAGCGTTTGGCGAAAATGTAGCATCCGCACGCCGTCACCCCCGACTTGGTCCGGGGTGACGGGGAAGATTGTGGTCAATTCACCCCGAACTTCACCAGCTTGATCGCCTCGAAGTTCTGCACGCCGCCGCCCACGCGCTTGGTGGTGTAGAACAGCACATAGGGTTTTGCCGAATAGGGATCGCGCAGGATGCGTACGCCGGTGCGGTCCACCACGAGGTAACCGGCGCGGAAATCACCGAAAGCGATGGCGAAGCTGTTTGCCGCGACATTCGGCATGTCTTCGGCCTCCATCACGGGAAAGCCCATCAGCGAGGCGGGCTGCCCGGCGGCAGCGGGCGGATGCCAGAGATAGGCGCCGCTGGTATCCTTGAAGCGGCGCAGCGCGCCTTGCGTCTTGCGGTTCATCACGAAGTTGCCGTTCTGGCGGTGGCCTGCCTTCAGTCCATAGACGGCATCCAGCAGCACATCCATTGGCCCCGCGGAGGCGAAGCCACCCGCAACACCGGTGGCGACATAACCGATATTGCCCCAGCTCCAGCTGTCATTGGCGACGGCCGTATAGGAGAGGAAACCCTTCGGTTTGTTGGTGCCGTCGCCGGCGATGAACGCCGCTGCCTCCTGTTCGGCAAAGGCAATGTCCACTTCCGAGGCGATCCAGGCCTCGATATCCACGGCCGCATCATCCAGCAACCCCTGGGTTGCGGCAGGCATGGCGTATAGTTCCATGGTCGGGAAGGAAAGTTCGGAGAGCTTCGGTGTCGTCGTCTCGGGGCGAGCCGCCGTTTCAGAGACCCAGCCGGTGGCAAATCCGCCCGGCGAAAACGGCTTCTTCAGCACGGCAGTGGAAACCTGCCGCACGGTCGCCAGCGACCGGATCGGTGAAATCGCCGTCATGCGGCGGCCGATCTCGCCATCCGTTTCGGTGGGCAGCAGATAACCACCATCGGCGCCTGTCGATCCGGCAAAGGCCTTGGCCTCCAGATCGCGCAGCGCGCCCTCCTCACCCCGGCGGATATAGGCCTCGAAGGCGGCCTTGTGCTCATCCGTATCGAGGGAATGCGCCTGCTTGCGGCCGAGCGCCGGGCGCGCTTTCTTGAGCGCCAGATCGTCCATGATCTTGCGGTTGTCATCGAGCGCCTTGTCGATGCGGTCGAGCTTGTCGCGGGTCACGACGTCGGACCCCATCTTGCGTTCGATATCGGAAAGCCGCTGGTCGTTGGTGTCGCGGAAGGTCTCGAAGGCCTCCATGAACTCGTCGAAGGCCGCCGTCATCGTATCGGGCACGGCCTTCACCTGCGGCGCAACCGTCATTGCGGCCGATTTTGTCATCTGGTCTGTCATGTCGCCATCCTTGTTTTCGGAAGTGTTTGGGAGGAAGTCAGCGTTTGAAGGCTGTGTCGAAAAGCGAACGCGCCGCGCGGCGCATGGTGCGCATCAGCTCGGTTTCGCGGTCGCGGAAGAAGCGGGCGTGTTTGACATCCGATACCCGCGCGGACGGCAGCATCGGAAAGGTCACCACAGAGATTTCCCAGAGATCGGCCTCAAGAATGCGCCTGACGCCAGAGCGTGCCGCCTTGCCGGAGCGCCCCTCCTTGCTGGAACGTACCGTGCGAAAACCGATCGAAAGTCCGTCCAGCGCGCCTGTCTTCATCAGCGAATGGACCTCGCGCGAACGGGCGACGCCGGGCGCGAGAACACCTTCCACGTAAAGCCCGCGCTCATCCTCGCGGATGGTGCGCCATGCGCCGATCGGCTCGGCCGGATCGTGCTGGTAGAGCATCCGGATACCGCCCGCACCGCGTTCCTCGATGGAGCGGCGGAAAGCGCCGCGCTCGATCACGTCGCGGCCGAGATCGACCTCGCCGAAGACGCTGGCATAACCGGAAAACGTGCCGTCGCCAGCTATGCCGCGCAGTTCCAGATTGGCGAATTTGCGCGTGGCGGGGCGCGGCCCGCGATAGACGTGCATGTGAAACTCCTGCGATGTGAAAAGGGGGTGCCGCGTGGAGGCTAAGCGCGCGGACGGGCGTTGTAACGGTCGGCCACGCGCACCAGCAGGCCAAGCCCCCACCAAGCCACCATGCTGGCAGCGGCAGAGCCCGCCACCATGATTTCCCGGCCTGAAAGCGCGCCGGCAATCTCGAGTTGCTGCACGATCCACAGGCCCACGGGGCCGCCGAAGATCATGCCGCAGGAGACGCCGGTCACGAAACGGCTCGCCGCCTCGCGTTTGCTTTTCGGCAGGAGGTAGACGAGCGACACACCCGCGCCTGCGACGGCACCGGTGATGCGGGCGGCCCAGATGCCGCCTTCATTGGCGAATTCAGACATGGGTAATCATTCCGGTTTAGGATGTGAAAAATCGGACAGACGCGTCGCGTCGCCCGCAGGTCGGGTGTGCAGTTTCAAAACGCCATTTCGCGAATCTTCAGAATCGCTTGAACGGCGAACCTCACAAAACGATTCCGCTGGTTCAGAAATTGGTCGAAGACGCAGCCCGGTGGCTCAAGCACGGTGGCTAATACCCCACCGCCTCCCGCTTTTCCTCGTCGGTCAGAAACGACGCCGCGCCGATCCTTGTCCACAGGGCGTCCCGCTCACCGGCAAGACCGGCGATCCTGTCAAGATCCGGTTCCAGCCGCAGCCCGGAGCCGAAAATCGGCGATAGCCAGCCGCAGAGCCGTGCCGCCGTGCGGTTGACGAGCGGCAGCACGGTGAGACGATAAAAAGCGCGGTTTGCCTCCTGGTAGTTGGCATAGGTATTGTCGCCGGGAATGCCGATCAGCATCGGCGGTACGCCGAGTGCAAGCGCGATGTCGCGTGCCGCACCGTTGCGTGCTTCCAGAAAATCCATATCGCGCGGCGAAAGCCCCATGGCCTTCCAGTCGAGACCGCCTTCCAGAAGAAGCGGCCGGCCTGCATTCATCGCGCCCTGATAACCTTCCTCCAGCTCGCGCTTCAGCCGCTCATATTGCTCGGTGGAGAGATTGCCACCCTCCTTCGGCTGATAGACCAGTGCACCGGAAGGGCGGGCGGAATTGTCGAGCAGACGTTTGTTCCACTGGCTTGCGGCATTGTGCAGATCGAGAGCCGCGCCCGCCGAAGCAAGTGGCGCGAACCCGGCCCGATCGTCCAGCGGATGAAAAAGCTTCAGGTGCAGCAGCCCCAGCCCGTCACGTTCAGAGGCAATGCGCCTGATGGCGCGGCCCTCGGCACGATAATCGTAACCCACGGGCCAGCCATCCGCGCCTTCGATGATGCTCACCCGGTCCGGCCGCAGAAGATGCAGCTCGCGCAGTCGTTCGCCGACCACTAGCGGCTCGATATAGGCGTTGCCAGCCAACATCAGATGGCCATACAGCGTCTCGAAAAAGTTCGGCCCGCCCATATGAGCGCTCGGCTTGCCTAGAAGTGCGAGCAGCGAATGATCGCCGATCTCCTCATCGCCATCGTAAAGCAGCCAGCTCACTGATGCGGAGGCTTCTGCCACCATGCGGGCGGCGCGGTGCGCTACCGGGTTTTTCATGAAGCCCTCGCGGGCGAGTGCGGCATAGGAGCGGCCGGACCAGAATGCCTGCCCACCCTGCGCCGCAACCGCCATGAAGCCGCCCGTCGCTGTCTTGCGTTCAGGCACGGCTCTGCCATCCGCCGGGCGCCGCCACGGCAGGGAAAACGGAAATCGCATGGAATTGTCCTTGTTTTAATGCGGGCTCAGTTTCCCGCCAGGCACTCATCCCTGTGCTCGTCACAGGGATTCAGCCAGCCCAAGTTTTTGGACTGAAAGCACTCCTTTTCGCCACGCAGACGCGCGTCGGCTGGCTTCGTGTGACAAGCACAGGAATGAGGATCGAGAGCCCGAGTCTTGACGAAACTTACCGGATTGGCGCTTTCACTGCCGTATCGCTGTTGAAATCAGCGGCAACCCGCGTCTCGCGCAGCGGCTTCACCGTGCGCGTCGAAAGATCATAAGCGGGGTCGGCTTTGTAGGCCGCGAGCGCCGCCTCGTTTTCGAACTCTCCATAGACGATGAAATCGACCGAATTGCCCCATTGGTCCTTCTTCACATTCTCGCCGATTTCCAGCTTCAGCGAATGCGGTATGGCGGTGAGGCCGGAGAGCCCCTTGCGCACGGCGTCGCGGTTTTCCTCGGGAACGGTGAAAAAAACGATATGGCGGATCACGGTGTCACCTGTCATGCAAAATTCGAATATGGCCCTTGCGGCGCTTGCTAACGGGTTATCATCTGCCCCGCGCCGGTTCAATCCGCGCCGCCAAAAGTGCGCGATGAAATGCCCGGCCGTAGTCCCCGACAAGCCGCGCCCGGTCGCGGCCATTGATGATGGCGCGCGCACCCTCCCAATCCTCACGCTTGCCCTCGAAGACATCGGCAAGTTTCCGGCCGGTAAAGCTGCCGGCTATCATGCCGTGGATCAGGATCGCGGTTGCCACATCCGGTTCCATGGCGCGCTCGGGACGCTCCAGAAGGTCCACACCGGTCAGCTGCGACATGGCCTCGTAATTGCGGCGATGCGTCAGTTGCACGAAACCGCGCCCGAGCCAGCTTTTGCCCTCGGCGTCTGGCCGCCAATAGGGTTTGCGCACCATGGGCAGCCTGCCTGCCGCAAAGGCCCGGTCCAGCCTTGCGATCGCCTCGGCATCGTTTGCCGCCAATGTCTCGCGCACCGGCTGCATGGTCGCAGCCGTCTCGTGAAAAGTCGTGGCCAGCATGTAGGCGAGCCAGTGGGGATCACCACCCGGCAGGGCCTTGCCGAAACCGGCCAGGATCGTCTTCGTGCCGTCAAGCTGTGCAGCTCGCAGGCGACCACCGTAGATGGAAATTCGCGCCGACGCGAAGAATCGCGCCTCGTCATAGGCCACAACCGGCTCCTGAAAATCGGGGGCGATATCACCCTTTGTTTTTTCCACATGACGGCCGTCAGAACTAAATCGATTTGAAAAAATCCTAATCGATTTTAATCCGCTGACCGGGGTTTTGAGGTAAAAAATTCCTTGAGTTGCGGAACCTTAGCGCGCTAACTCCATTCACCGCGCACTTCCGCAGCGTTGACCATTCAAGGAGGAATGCCACCATGACAGCGACAATCCCCCAGACCGTTTATGACCGGCTCGAAAACGAGTGGCGCCAGATGCGCGAAACCGGTTCTCAGCCGAAACCCGCGCAGTCTCCGAAGAAGTAGCATCTGACAGACGTCCGATTTTGGGCGTTAACGGCGACCCGAATTTCTTCTCCCCGCCGGGGAGAAGAACCAATATGCGTCGGCTAGATAGGCAATTGGCTCTCATTCATGGGGCCAATTAGCGCCGATATCACATTCCGCGCACCCTCGGCTCACTCGCAACACTCGTCGTCAACGCCGTTATTGCCCAGACCAGCGCATCCAGCCGGTCGGGCGAGCGTCCGGATGAAAGACCGTCGGGTCCGAAATCCGCCATCTGGTCGGTTAGTTTTTCAAACCGTGCGGCGTGGCGCACCCTGCCCTGTTCGTAGAGTGCCGCCACTGGCTCGGCGCGGGTGAACTTGCCCCGGCTTGCCCGCACCAGGGTCAGCGGCAGATTGGCGTCTATGCTCTGCAACATTGCCCGCACCATCTCGCCGCCCTGATTGACTTCCGCCACCACCCGGTCGGCCTCATGACGGCGAACGGCAGCGACAACGGCCCGCGCCCAGCCGCCCGGTGTTTCACCTTCCACCGAACAATCCGCAAGCACGACCAACTTGCCTGATATGCCAAGCCCGGCCGCCACGATGCCGCAGCAGGAATTTTCACCGATACCGGCGGGCGGGCCTACCGCGACCACGATCCGCGCCAGCGGCTCATGGTCGGTTTCCACAATTGCTTCCAGATCGGCACGTTTCCACAGCGCGCCTTCGCGCTCATCAATCAGTTCGCCGCCGATTTCCTGACGCCCCAGCCGCGTACCGCCGTAACGGTCGTGCATGGCTTTCAGGAAACCCGGTGAGAGATTTTGCGCATTCATCGCCGTCGGCATTTTGGCCACCCGGCTCGAAGGGTCGGCGAGAAGCGCCTTCAGGAGGGGAATGGGCCGTGGCGTCGTCGTCACCAATTGCCGTGGGGCCTCACCAAGACGCAGGCCAAATTGCAGCATGTCCCAGGTTTCCTGCGGATATTTCCATTTTCCAAGTTCATCGGCCCAAGCCATGTGAAATTGCGGGCCGCGCAGGCTTTCTGGGTCTTCAGAGGAAAACACCTGCGCCATGGCCCCGTTTGGCCAGATGAGCCGGCGGCGCGATACCTCGAAGGCGGGGCGGCAACGGCGGGCGATACGGCAGATACCGGAAATGCCGTCGATCATCACCTCACGGGCATCCCCCAGGGTTTCCGCAACAAGCGCGATGCGCAGATCAGATTGCTTGCCGGCGGACGCAATCCTGTGCACCCATTCGGCCCCGGCGCGGGTCTTGCCGGATCCTCGCCCGCCGATCAGAAGCCACGTCCGCCAGTCACCCTCAGGCGGCTGTTGCGGCAGGTTGCCGATGAAACGCCAGTCGCGCAGAAGGGTGAAGACCTGCTTTTGCAGTTGGGGTTCGCTCGAAACATCCGTCATGTGTCAGCTTCTGTAGATGCACTACGAGCCAGATCGGCCTCCAGCCTCGCGTGGCATTTCTGTTCCGCCAGTTCGTCGATGCGTTTGAGGAAATGCGCCACCGCCATTTCGTAATCTTCGGTATCGGCTTCGTCCTCGTCGGCAAGAGCCTGCCTCTCTTCTGCCAGCACCCGTTGCAGGGCATCGATCCGTTCCAGTGTGCGCACAATCAGCGAAAGCTGATCCGTTGCGGCCTTCACGTCGGCGCGCGCCTGTTTGCCCGAGGCATCCTCCACCGTTGATAAAAATGCCGCTTCGCTTGTCTGCCGCAGGTTGCGGTACATGCAGAACTGTTCGCGCATCTCCACCGTCAGCTCGTTCAGCAATTGCCGCAGATTGCCATTGCGCGCCGCATCTTCGGCAGCCAGCTTGTCGGCCCGCGATTTTATCTCGGGTGCGGCCTCCAGCCTGCCCTCGCCGCCATAGGCGCAGCTTTCCTGCCAGACGCCGTGGAGCGCCAGATCGCAATTGCAGATATTTGCCATGAGGTGGACCTGCGAGAGAAATGACGTGTCGCGGAAAGAGCATCGGCTAAACCGACCTTTGCCGCTCAGCCGCAAATCTCCGACTGTGACCTAAACCTATCAAACCACCGTCACGCTGTAAAGGATTATTTTCCTATGATTGTGATTTTTATCCTTCGAACAGGGTTTGCACCCTCGCCCGCCGCATACTACACTCGTGCCAGACGGCGGGAAAAAGGGGCAAGTCAAGTTGTTGAAACAATGGGTTGGGCGGTTGTTTGCGGGTCTTTCGGCAACCGGCATCGTCTTTGGCACTATTCTGTTCTGCGCTTCGCTCACGCCGTCTCTTCTGCCGCGCACATGGCTGATGCAGGGTGTGCTGTGCGGATTTTCCTTTGCCATCGGTTATCTGATCGGCGTGGCGCTCACCGCCATCTGGACCTATCTGGAATTGCCCCACCCCTCGCGCCATAACCGGCGCAGCATCCGCTTTCTCATCGCCCTTGCCAGCGCGATAACGGCGATCGCGTTTCTTTGGCAGGCGAAAGACTGGCAGAATTCCATCCGTATCCTGATGGAGCTAGATCCGTTGCCCAGCGCCCACCCCACCAAGACCGGCGGCGTTGCGGTGCTGGTCTCCGCCCTCCTCATCGGCGCTGGACGGCTTTTCCAGCTCATCCGGCGATTCTTCTCGGTGCGCAGCCGTCACTTCCTGCCGCGCCGGCTCGCCAATGTGCTCGGTATAGCCGCCGCCATCGTGCTGTCATGGATGCTGCTGAACGGTCTGATCTTCGATATCGGCCTGAAGTTTGCCGATTCCTCGCTGAAACAGGTGGATGCGCTGATCGAGCCGGATGTACCGCGCCCTTCCGATGCGCTCAAAACCGGCAGCAGCGCTTCCCTGATGACATGGGAATCGCTTGGCCGCAGAGGCCGCGAATTCGTGGCCGGCGGGCCGGAGGCACAAGAGATTTCCGCCTTCACCCACCGCCCGGCCAGGGAACCGCTCAGGGTCTATGCAGGCCTGAATTCTGCGGCAACGCCCGAGGAAAGGGCAGCACTCGCGCTTGAGGAGCTGAAGCGGGTTGGCGGGTTCGAGCGCAAGGTGTTGCTGGTCGTCATTCCCACCGGCACCGGCTGGATCGATCCGGAAGCGCTTGATACGGTCGAATATCTGCATGACGGCGATATCGCCAGCGTTGCCGTGCAATATTCCTATCTTTCCAGCTGGATCGCGCTTCTGACCGAACCGGATTACGGTGTGGAAACGGCGCGCGCGCTGTTTCAGGCCGTCTACGGTTACTGGACCACCCTGCCGAAGGAGACGCGCCCGAAACTCTATCTGCACGGGCTGAGCCTCGGTTCGCTGAACTCGCAGAAATCATCCGATCTTTACGACGTGCTCTCGGACCCGTTCCAGGGTGCGCTGTGGAGCGGTCCGCCCTTTTCCAGCCCCACATGGCGTATGGCCACCAATGGGCGCGTGGCGGGTACGCCGGAATGGCTGCCGCGTTTCCGCGATTCCTCGGTCATCCGCTTCGCCAACCAATATACCACTGCGCATATGCCTGATGCGAAGTGGGGCCCGATGCGCATCGTCTATCTGCAATATGCCAGCGACCCGATCACCTTCTTCGAGGCCGCATCGCTTTACCGGCGACCGCAATGGATGGTTCATCACGGCCCTGACGTCTCCACATCCTTCCGCTGGTTCCCGGTCGTGACCCTGCTGCAGCTCGGTCTTGATGTTGCCGCCGCCACCACGGCGCCGATCGGTTACGGCCATGTCTACGCGCCGGAGCACTATATCGATGCGTGGATGGAGGTAACCGCACCGCAGGGCTGGAATGCGGATGATATCCAGCGGCTCAAGATGTTGTTCAAGGCCCGCCGCGGCTCCACCGATCCGGCGTGACGCGACGGGCGTGTCGTTTCTGAGCGTCAGTCCTTCAGCGCGGCCACATGGTCGGCCACATAGGTTTCCAGCGAGCGCGGTGCGTGGCCGGTCAAAGTCTCGACATCACCGGTGACCGCCGACGTCCAGCCTTCGCGCACCGGATAGAAGATCGACGCGAGGAAGGCGGCGTAATCCTTCGGAACGCCAGCGCCGGTCAGAATGCCGATGAAAACATCGTCCGAAACCGCGCTATAGCCGACCGGCTTGCCGATGGCCTGCGAGATGATCGCGGCCGCCTCGCCGTAACTCAAAGCCTTCGGCCCGGTCAGGTTGAACGCCTTATTGTCGAAAGCCGTCGAGGTCAGCGCTGCCGCTGCACTGTCGGCGATATCGCGCACGTCGATGAAGCTCGACTTGCCTTCGCCTGCCGGAACGGCGATCTGGCCGTGTTCGATGCCGGCCTTCCAGTAGGTGTGGAAATTATCGGCAAACCAGTTGGGGCGCAGAATGACGTAAGGCGCGCCGGAAGCGATGATCTTCAGTTCCACCTGGCGATAGGGAATGGAATCGTCGGCATCGACGCCGAAGACGCTGAGGAACACGATCTTCACATTGCGGCGGGCAGCTTCCTCGACAACCGGCGTCAGCGCGTCGATTGCATCCAGACGCCCGCCAGCCAGGATCAGAAACAGACGATCGACGCCATCGAAGGCATCCGTGTAGGTCGAGGCATCGGTATAATCGAAGCGCACCCCTTCCGCGCCTTCGGCTGCCTTGCCGGTGCGCGAGGCTGCTTTCACGCTTTCGCCCTTGGCCAGAAGCGCCTTTACCAGCGGCGTGCCGATGGTGCCGGTGGAACCGATTACGAGTATCTTGCCAGTCATCTCAAATCTCCGTAGTATCTAATAGAAACCATGTTTCGAAAACATACGTACTGCGTATTCGAAATCAGGAAAAGAGAGCACTTTCCGGTTATCTGGTTTCCTCAAGGAAACCGACCCGGGCTTTTCAGAGCGGGATGAGACGATGGAACATGTCTATGACGTTTACGAGGATCGCTGCCCCACACGCATGGTGCTGGACAGGATCGCTGACAAATGGGCGCTGCTGATCCTCGACAAGCTGCGAGTGGACGCGGTGCGCTTCAACCTGCTGCGGCGGGAAATCAAGGGCATTTCGCAGAAGGTTCTGTCTCAGACGCTGAAAAAGCTCGAGCGCGACGGCCTGATTTCGCGGCAGGCCTTTCCGACGGTGCCGGTCACGGTCGAATATTCCCTGACGCCGCTCGGGCGCACGCTGACCGACACGGTTGCGGCACTGGCCCACTGGGCGGAGGGCAATATGGACGCGGTGCTGGCGGCGCAGAAGGCTTATGACGAGAGGGGTGGGTTAGGGTAAGGCAGACCCCCACCTTCCTGATTCCTGTGCTTGTCAAAGGAATGAGGGAGACGAGAGCATTGCGCGCACTCGTCCGCCTTTCGCCTGCCAAATCCTCCAACGCCTACCGAGAAATCCGCGTGGAAAGAATGATCGACGATAGCGTGCGTTCCACGCCGTCCAGCGCGCCGATCCTGTCGATCAACCGGTCAAGGTCGAGAATGGAAGGTGCTGCCAGAATGGCGATCAGGTCGAAAGTGCCGCTGACCGAATGCAGCGTTGTCACCTCCTTGATGGCGGTGAGCGCCGCCGTCACGCCGGGCAGCGCCTTTGGCCCGATGGTGATCAGCACATGGGCGCGCACCAGCCCGGAAAGATAGCTTTCCGAAAGTCTCAGGCCATAACCGGTGATCACCCCTTCGGCCTCGAGCCGCTCGATGCGAGCCTGCACGGTGGTGCGCGAAAGGCCGAGTTTGCGGGCCAGTTCCGCCACCGGCATGCGGGCGTTTTCGGAAATCAGGGCGAGCAGCGCCCGGTCCTTGTCGGCAATCGTCATAATGACCAATCCTGTCGTCTAATTGTCCAATATTAACCCGCTATCCGCACATAGTGAAGCTGCGAATCGTCCAAAAAAGCTGACATTCTGTCTATGAAGCGCATCTGGTGCGCAGAGGCATATGAATTTACTGCGGGGAACAAAAACATGAAAAACATCGTCGTCATCGGCGCGGGCAATATCGGTTCAGCCATCGCCTGGATGCTGGCTGTCACGGGCGATTATCGCATCACGGTTGCCGATCGCTCGGCAGACCAGCTGACAAATGTGCCGGCGCATGAGCGTGTCGATACTGAAATCGTCGACATTGGCGACCGTCCGGCGCTGGAAGCGCTGTTGAAAGGCAAGTTCGCCGTGCTTTCCGCTGCCCCCTTCCACCTGACGGCGGGCATTGCGGAAGCTGCGGTTACAGTCGGCACGCATTATCTCGATCTGACTGAAGACGTCGAATCCACCCGCAAGGTCAAGGCACTGGCGGAAACGGCTGAGACAGCGCTCATTCCCCAATGCGGCCTTGCCCCCGGGTTCATTTCCATCGTCGCCGCAGATCTTGCCGCCCGGTTCGACAAGCTGGACAGCGTGCGCATGCGTGTCGGCGCGCTGCCGCAATATCCGTCCAATGCGCTCAACTACAACCTTACCTGGAGCACGGACGGGCTGATCAACGAGTATATCGAGCCCTGCGAAGCCATCGTCGAAGGCCGCCTCACCGCCGTTCCGGCGCTGGAAGAGCGCGAAGAGTTCTCGCTCGACGGCGTGACATATGAGGCCTTCAACACCTCGGGCGGCCTCGGCACGCTATGTGCGACGCTGGAAGGCAAGGTGCGGACGATGAATTACCGCACCATCCGTTATCCAGGCCATGTCGCGATCATGAAGGCGCTTTTGAACGACCTCAACCTGCGCAACCGCCGCGATGTGCTGAAGGACCTTTTCGAAAACGCCCTGCCCGGCACCATGCAGGACGTGGTCATTGTCTTCGTTACCGTCTGCGGCACCCGCAACGGCCGTTTCCTGCAGGAAACCTATGCCAACAAGGTCTATGCCGGCCCCGTTTCCGGCCGGATGATGAGCGCAATCCAGATCACCACCGCAGCCGGTATCTGCACGGTTCTCGATCTGCTTGCGGAAGGCGCCCTGCCGCAGAAGGGGTTTGTCCGGCAGGAAGAAGTGGCCCTGCCGAAATTCCTGGAAAACCGGTTTGGAAGATATTACGGCGCGCATGAACCGCTGGCCCGGGTTGGGTGAGTTAAGGGGAGCAATCGGCCCCGACACTGTCATCCTCGGGCTTGTCCCGAGGATCTAACGTCTCACTAAATCGATAGGTCGCAGATGCTCGGGACAGGCCCGAGCATGACGACGAGCGGCGGAATGCCTCTCCCAAATCACGTCCCGCAAAAGGTCCGAAACACCTTCTCATCGCTCATCGGCGGCTGCATGTAGACGAAATTGTCCGGCCGTTCCTCAAATGGCGTGGCAATCGCCGCCAGCATGGCGTGGAACGGTTCGAAATCGCCGTCTTCCACCGCCGCCTCGATCAGTTCCTCGATGCGGTGGTTGCGGGGAATGATGGCCGGGTTGACGGCGAGCATCGCCCGCGACCTCTCGGAGGCAGAAACTTCTTCCCGCCCGGCCCGCTCCTGCCAGCGCGCCAGCCATGCATCCGCCGCCGCGATATCGATGAACATGCCGCGAAACGGCTCGGCATCGCCCTCTACCGCGTGAGAAAGACGCCGGAAGGTCAGCGTATAATCGGCTTCCGATGCCTGCATCAGCGAAAGAAGCGCCTGCACCAGCTCGATATCGCCGTCCTCTTCGCCCGTCAGCCCAAGCTTTTCGCGCATGCCGGCAAGCCAGCGCTTGGGAAACGCGGCGGCGAAATCAGCGAGCACGGCGTTTGCGAGTTCGGCTGCTTTCTCCACTTGAGGGTCAAGCAGCGGCAACAGGCATTCCGCCAGCCTTGCAATGTTCCATTGGGCGATACCCGGTTGATTGTTGAAGGCGTAGCGCCCCTGTGCGTCGATGGAGGAGAACACCTTGTTCGAGTTGTATTCGTCAAGGAAGGCGCATGGACCGAAGTCTATCGTCTCGCCGGAGATCGCCATATTGTCGGTATTCATCACGCCGTGGATGAAGCCAACCATCATCCAGCGGGCGATGAGTTCGCACTGCCTCAGAGCGATGCCCTGCAACAGGGCGAGATAGGGATTGTCCGCGTTTTTCACTTCGGGATAGTGGCGGTCAATCACATAATCCGCGAGATTTCTGATCCCCTCATCATCCTCGCGCGCGGCGAAGAACTGGAAGGTGCCGACCCTGATATGGCTTGCCGCAACACGGGTGAAAACCCCGCCCGGCAGACCCACCTCGCGCTGCACCCTGTCACCGGACAGGACGGCGGCGAGCGCCCTTGTCGCGGGAACGCCGAGCGCGAACATTGCCTCGGAGACGATATATTCGCGTAGCACCGGGCCGAGTGCCGCGCGCCCGTCGCCCCTTCGCGAAAACGGCGTCGGGCCGGAGCCCTTCAGCTGGATATCCCGACGTTTGCCGTGTTTGTCGATGACTTCACCGAGAAGAATGGCACGACCATCGCCGAGCTGCGGCACGAAACCGCCGAACTGGTGGCCGGCATAGGCCATGGCCAGCGGCTCGGCCCCTTGCGGTACCACATTGCCGGAAAAGATCGCCGCCAGCCTGTCGTCGTCGAGGCCTGAGACGTCGAGAAGAAGCTCGTCTGCCAGCGCGCGATTGAAGGCGATGAGGCGTGGCGCCTTCACCGGCGTTGGCAAGACGGCGGCGCTGAACCTTTCCGGCAGGCGGGCATAGGAATTGTCGAATCTGATCACGGGTAAACTCCCTGCTTTTACCTGATATGGCCCTTTTTCCGCCCGGTTGCGAGGGGTGAATAGCCACAATTACGGGAAGCCGCAGCGGAGTTTGGAAAAATCAATTTGAACTACAGGTATATTTGAACATACAAACATCCAATGAATGAGCCGCAATGCAAGCAGGATAAATTCGTGCCAAAGTTCCCCTATGACGACAGTGAAATGGGCGAGGCCATCCGCCGCTTCGACTGGGCGTCGACAAGCACGGGGCCGATAGAGACATGGCCGGTATCACTCAAAACCACCGTGCAGATGATCCTCAAGCAAGGCCATGCAATCTGTCTGTTCTGGGGGCCTGACCTCAACATCGTCTACAACGACGCCTACCGCCCGTTTCTTGGGCTGAAGGAAGAGGGTGCGCTCGGCAAGCCGTTTCACATCATCTGGTCCGATGTCTGGAACGATGTGAAACCCTTCGTTGATCAGGCACTCTCCGGCAAGGGCACGTTCGCCGAGGACATGCATCTCGTCATGGACCGCAACGGCTACCCCGAAGACACCTACTGGACCTTTTCCTACAGCCCGCTTTACGACGACCAGGGCAAGATCGCAGGGCTGATAGACATAGCCGTCGACACGACCGGAGCGGTGCAGAGCCGCAGCCGGGAGGATCTTCTGCGGCGCGAACTCGTCCACCGGGTCAAGAATACGATGGCGATCACCACGGCGGTCGTCAGCGCCACCCTGCGCCATTCGCAGACGCTTGAAGATGCGCGCGACACCATCAAAAGACGTATCGCAGCACTCGGCAACGCCCAGAACCTCATTCATGCTTCGGGAAAGGGTGCCAGCATCTCCGCGCTTGTCCGCGAGTCCGTTTATCCGCATCTCGACGACAAGGCGCGCGTAACGATTTCCGGACCGGACATGGAAATCGCGCCGCAACAGGCGCTGGGCCTGTCTCTGGCCATTTATGAACTGGCCACCAACGCGATGAAATATGGCGCACTTTCCAACGAGAGCGGCAAAATCGAAATCTTTTGGACGCTGGACGAGGATGACCGCTTCGAACTGCGCTGGCGCGAGACGGACGGACCTGCGGTCAGGACGCCGACGCGTACGGGTTTCGGCTCGCGGCTGACCAACCAGATCGTTGCGGCTTACTTCTCCGGCGAAGGCCGCACCTTCTATCATCCAGACGGGCTGCTGTTCGAGCTGGATGGCAAATACGAGGCTGGCGACGGCGAAACCTCTGGCGGTTGAACTTTCTTTCGTCCCATTCGTTGCGTTTCCTGAAACAAAGTAGCCGCAACGAAAGGAACGGGAATGACCGTCGTTGAAGCCGTAGCCGCCGAGCCGGAAAGCGCAATCCGCATCCTGCACACCGATCTGCCTGTTAACGCCACTTTCCATGTATGGCTGAAGGCGAAAAAACCGGCGGAACCCGGTGCCGTCTCCTTTTCCAATGCGAATGGAAAATTCGCTGAGGTTTCAAGCCTCAACACGGAAGAGTTCGGATTTAGAATCTATCAGGTCTTCGGCGGCGGCCATGTGGAACTGAGCTACGATACTGTCACGACCGCCGTTTCCGTCATCTACTGGTTCACCGCCGCCGACGTGCTGGAAACCGGCATAACCGTCGTCCATACCAAGCCGGACAATGCCGCACCGGAACTGCCTGACAGCTATCACTTCCGCCCGCCCTTCGGCTGGATGAACGATCCGAACGGCTTTGGCCGGTTCGAAGGACGGCCGCATCTGTTCTACCAGCATTATTCACACGGGCTGCGCTGGAACACCATGCATTGGGGCCACGCGGTTTCCTCCGATTACCTGCGCTGGCGGCATCTGCCGATCTTCCTCTTCCCTTCAGAGGACCTGACAACGCGGCCGGACAAGCGCGGCGGCGCTTATTCCGGCTCGACAATTCCTTTGGTCGAAGGTTCGGGCATCCGCGTGTTCTTCACCGAGCAGGTGCAGGATCGCATTCCCGAACAGCAGATCCAGCTCACCGCCACTTCTTCCGATCTCATCATGGCCGGACAGGCCGAAGTCATTCTCGGCCATCGCCCGGACGGACAGGGGCTGACGCCGGACTTCCGCGATCCTTACGTCTTTCGCGGCCCGGATGGACTTTGGAAAATGCTGCTCGGAAGTCAGAGCGACGGTGGCGGCGTCATCCTGCTTTACGAGACGCTGGACCCGACGGCGGCGTCAGGCTGGACCTATGTGGGCAAGCTTTGGGTGGAAACGCGCTACAAGACCACTGCCATTGAATGCCCCTGCCTTCTGCCGCTCGACGGCCCGGCCAATGCCCGATCCACGCGCTGGGTTCTGGTCTATGGGCTGATGCATTCAGAAGACCCTGAAACCGGCCGCAAGAACCTGACCATGGCCGATGTCGGCTGGTTCGACGGCAAGGTCTTCACCAAGGAATTTGGGCAGGAGCTGGATTTCGGCACCGACAATTACGCCTTCCAGGCGTTTCTGGATGGCGACAGCATCATCGGCATCGGCTGGCTCGCCAATTGGGCGGATGCCAATCCGGAGATCGATTTCCCGACATCCATGACGCTGCCGCGCCGGATCCACTATTCGAACGGCGAGCTACTGACCCCGCCAATCGGTGCGGCGGAAAGCCTGCGAAGCCATATTGTCGATCGCACGCGGCTGGCGGCCGGGGAGCGCGTCACCTTCATCAACGGTGCGGTGGAGATGCTGATCGAGCTTGCCTCGCCCGGCGCACCGTTCGAGTTGGTGCTCGATCATCCCGTGGTCACACTGGGCCTCATCGCCGATGAAACGGGCCTGTGGATCCGCCATGATGACGGGCGCGATGGCCCCTCGCCGCACTATATCGCCAGAGGGGCAAGGGCCTCGCACATCCGCGTCTTTCTGGACTACGGATCCATCGAAGTGTTCGCCAACCGGGGCCGGTATGTGGGGACAAAACGCATAGAGGGTTTCGAGCCCGTGCGTTCAGCGCTCCTCAAGGCAGCGCCGGGGGCTGTAGTGCACGCCACCAGCTGGGCGCTGCGTCCGTGAGGAACCTTTTGGCGGATCTGCTGTTGATAAGCAGCAACCGCTCAAAGGAGAAACGGCATGACAAAAATCAGCGATTCCCGCGATCCCATCCTGTTTCCGACAGAAGCCAACGAAAACAAGACCGAGAAAAAACGCGCGGGCAAGGGTGTCGTCATCATTATTGGCGCAGTCGCGATCATGGCTTTCGTGGTGTATCTGGCGGCGATCACCATCGCCACCACGCAGTCTTAACCGCACACACGCCGCAGAGGCGTCAGCGCTGTCCGCTTCGCAACCCGCGGGTTGTCAGGATCGCCAGAAGCGAGACGATGACACCCAGCCCATAGAGATAGAGCATCGGCATCGTCACATCCGCACGATCGATCTGCAGAACGAGATCGCTCGCGGCAGCGACGGTGCCGCTTGCGCCCGCACCGGCCGCGGCACCCAGCGTCGCGACCGTAGGCAGCAGCGCGCCCGTCATCTTGCGTTCCTCTTCCGGCGCGGCTTCCATGGCTGCCTGGCTGATGCCTGCCCAGGACATGCCGAAAGCTGAACCGATCAATATCTGCCCGATCAGCATTTCCGGCCAGTTCCCCGTCGCCAGCCCAAGCCCGAGCAGCGCACAGCCCGGCACCATCTGGTAGGGTCCGTAATGCAGGCAAAGCTGCCGCAGGCGGCCCGAACGCAGGCTGCCGATCAGCATTGCCACGAAGCTCCAGGCAAGCGGCATCGTCACGACGATAAAACCGGCGAAGGTCGGCTCATGGTGCCAGAGATTGATGGCGACATAAGCGAGATAGACGCTGCCGAGTGCATGGGCATAGGACATCAGGAACAGCACCCAGAAACCGCTGCCAAGTACCGTTTTCAACCGGAAGGAATCCCTGGGGAACAGGCCGGTGGAAGGCCGGATGCCCGCCTTCAGCGATGCCCACAACAGGGCCGCACCAACCAGCAGCGACATGATGCGCAGACCGGCATCCTCAAAGGCGGAGGGTGCGGAGAAAGCCAATGCGCCAACAAGGCAAAGGAGCAGCGGCACCATCGGCTTGCGCGAGGTCGCGACCGACCGTTCTGCCGAGACCGCAATCGCCGTATAGGCCAGCAGCAGCACGATCAGCGGCGCAGACAGCAGGAATGTGGCGCGCCAGGAGATGTGCTCCGTGGCAAACCCGCCGGTGAGCGGCCCGACGAAGGACGCCACCGCCCAGATGGCCGCCTCGATGGCAAAGACCTTCGGCAGTAGAGCCGAGCGAAAGCCGGCAGGTATGAGGCTGTAACACACGGCCACGATCAGGCCATCGGCAAGTCCCTGCAACGCCCGGCCGATGACGACCCATAAAAAGCTGTCGGCGAGCGCCGACATGACGGAGCCGAAGGAAAAGATAAGGCAGCACAGGAATAGAACGCTGCGTGCGCCAAAACGCTCGCGAAACAGAACGGCGGTGACACCGCCTGCCACGGAACCGACGAAATAGAGGCTGTAGGCCCAGCTATAGAACGCCGCGCCGCCAATCTCGCGCACCGCGACCGGCAGGGCCGTGACTACCGCAAACTGGTTGAAGGCATGCAGGCCGATACCGGAGGAAATGACGGTCAGAAGCGAGAGGTTCGCCCCACCAAGCAATTCCGACCAGCTATTTTTCTCCGTCATTTCCATACTCGTCAAAGCCGTATCCTTTCCATTCTTGCGATACGGCGGGCAAACTAGAACCTCAAGCACCATTGAGGTCAAGGCGCCTTTTCACCTATTCCGCTCGAGCGAACTTGCAGGCATCAGGAACCCTCTGCCTCCCCGGTCGTTTGCGCAATGACCAGACAGAAAGGATACCACCATGGACCGCAAGAAAATCACACCTCTCAACGAAGACGCCATGGACGAGGAACTGCTCGATCTCGATATCGACGCCCTTCCGGCAAAGGGAGAAATTCCGCAGTCCATCGAACATGAAATCGAGGAAGAAGAGGCCGAGAGCGAGGACGACCCCTATCAGGAAAGCGACGAGGCCCTTCCCGATGACGCGGAAGAGCGCGTGATCGACCGCAATCCCTCGCGCGAAGGCGGTGCGTTCGACGAGGTTTAGGGCTGGCGGCGAGGCGGGATGCGGCCGTCAGTGGGCCTTCGCAGGCTTGTGGGCGGCCTTTTCGACGCCGGCCGCTAGATCATCGAGGATCGGGCAATCCGGCCGGTGGTCGCCGCCGCAGCAATGGGCAAGGTGGGACAGCGTCTTCACCATGCCCTTCATCTCGGCAATCTTCTGCTCGAGATCGGCGATATGGCCGAGCGCAATGTCCTTCACCGCCGAACTCTCGCGGCTCTTGTCCTGCCAGAGTTTCAGGAGCGTTTCCGTCTCCTCCAGCGAGAAGCCAAGCGTGCGCGCCCGCTTGATAAAGCGAAGATTATGCACGTCCTGCTCGCCATAGACCCGGTAGTTGTTGCCGGTGCGGGCGGCGGGGGTGATGAGGCCGATCTGTTCGTAATAACGGATCATCTTGGCGGAAACGCCGGATGCATCCGAAGCCTGTCCGATATTCATAATGCCACTTCCCTGGGGGCGACTTTCGCCCGTTTATGGCTACAATGTAAGGATTCCCATCATGGGAAGGTCAAGGGATAACGACATTTTTTATCGCACACACAATCGTGAGTGCCTGGCCGGGCTTCGAATTCGATGGTTAAGCCGCCACACGTCTGGCGAGATAAATCGTCGCCCCACCGCAATCGGGATCGTTGACGATGTGGTCGAGAAGTAGAAACCCGTGCGCGGCAAGCAGGCTTTCATATTCTTCGCGAGCGAGGCTGGCATGGTAAAGCGGTTTTCCCTGAAGGGTCCCCGTCGCTTCCCCGTGTCCCGGCCCGGCCGTGAACATCAGTGCGGCGCCGTCATTGGCGTGCTGCCGGAAAATACCGAACATGCGGCGCTGATCGTCGGCTTTCAGATGGAAAAAACTATGCCAGGCAATCAACCCGTCGAAGCGGCAACTCAATACGAGTTCACGCATATCGGCGACCACCCAGCGCTTTTCCGGAAATCTGGTGCGGCAAATTTCTATCAGGGGATATGACGTATCGATGCCGGTCACGTCATATCCGTTGCCGATGAAGTAGCCGGCGATCGGCTCGCCTGAACCGCAGCCGATATCGAGGATGGATCCGCCCTGCGGCAAAAGCGACGTGAACCGATCCAGCCAGGATTTTTCGGCGAGGGAGCGACCGCGCAGCCTGTCGAAATCGGCCCCATGGTCGGTGTAGAGCTTGATCACATCGTTGGAGGCATCCGCCATGTCCGCTTTTCCTTGGGGCTGGCCAGCCGTGTAATCATCTGTGCACTGCCAGCCGGGCAATATCGCGCAGGAAGGCGTCGCGCACTGCGGGGCCGAGAGGTTCATTCGACGGCTTGTCGGCAACGCGAAGCCTTGCGAAGACGATGTGCTGGCCTTCGCGCTCCGCCCAGCCAACGAACCAGCCGAAGGGGCGGCTTCGGTCGGGGTTGCCTTTTTCGTCGCGCATGAAGCCCGTGCCGGTCTTGCCGTGCACGCTCCAGCTCTCCGGCGCATCGAACACCGGCACGATCGCCCGCGTCTTTGCCTGCGCGTCGCGCGAAACCGGCAGATTTCCGGCCAGAAGGCGGCGGATGAAGCCCACCTGCTCGACCGGGGAAACGGTCAGGGAAGCGCCGAGCCAGGAATGGGTGAGACCGTTATTCTTGCCGGGCTCACCGGATACATCGGCATTGCCGTAACCCAGACGTTTGACATAGGCGGCGAATTTTTCCGGGCCGAGGCGGCGGGTGAGTTCGCGCGAATACCACAGCACCGAATCCTGCTCCCATATGGTCGGATCAACCGTCTTGCGGTCCTGCGCGCGGGCCTCCGTGCCGGGTTTCCAGTCCCATGCGGGGGTCTTGTCATCCAGCAGGATGCCGGCGTCATAACCGATCAGAGCCAACGGCACCTTGAAGGTGGAGGCCGGCGCCACGCGCTGATCGCAGGCGCCCTGCTGGTTGATGACAGCGCCGGTCTCGATGGAGGTGACCAGCGTGCATTCAAAAGCCTGCGATTGCTGGGCGGAGGCGGAAAGCGGCAGAATACCCTGAAGGGCAATGCACGAAAGAACGATGGCGGGCAGCCGATAGCGCATGCGTTTTGATGTCCCTCGTCCGCATTCTGCGGATCATATGCCGGAATGGATGAACGGCGGCCCTTGTTTCAGGCATGCCGTTCTTCCGAAACACGCCTTAAGAAAACGATGGGGCAGGAATAGGACCAACACGAAAATTGGCGACTTCCGTCAGCTATTCTCTTTTTCGCCCGCCGTCTCACCCACTGTGAGCGGCCAGTCCACCACATAATCCTCGAAATCGTCAACCTCCACGTCCAGCTCGTTGACGGTGCGGCCGCGCGCGGAAATCCCGGCCTGATGCACCGTGTTCACGTCGCCGGAGACGAGATAGTGCCACCAGTACAGATCCTTGCCATCGCGTACCAGCGCGTAGGCGCAGGTGGGCGGCAGCCAGCCGATTTCGTGCACCTTTTTCAAATCCAGCTGGATACAGTCCGGCACGGTGGCGCGGCGGTTCTCATAGTCGGAGCACCGACAGCTTTCACCGTCGAGCAGCTGACAGCGGACCGACGTGAACACCACTTCGCCGGTGTCCCAATCTTCCAGCTTGTTCAGACAGCACAGGCCGCAGCCGTCGCACAGGCTTTCCCATTCCTGGCCACTCATCTCTTCCAGTGATTTGGTTTTCCAGAACGGCGCGTCATTCATCGTTAACATTTCCGTTCCATTTTGATCTCTTGGAGGGCAAGGTTTAACCGATCCCTAATCCTTAATATCGTATCGCCAAGGGCTGGTTTGTACGATATTTTAGCATTTTGGCGAGTGGCAATGGGTCATTGACCCGCGAGAGGCCGCCGCGTCAAGCAATTCCAGCAGAACCATGTCATGGTTTTGCGTCCGGAATTGGATGAAGCGCAGAAACATCGACAATCCGCGTTGCGTTGAACAGGAAAACATCGCCAGGTGCAGGAAGAAAAAGACGATAAAAACGGTCGCAAGAAGCGGCACATCCTGCTGAGAATCGATAGCTTTATCGACTCCGGCCTGTGGACGGCTGCGGCAAGGCTGGTGGATTTCTGGGAAGACGTCACCATTGCCTCGCGCAAACTGCATGTGCGCGGCTGGAAGAAGCTTCTCGTCAACCTGACATGCGACGCGCTGACCTTCGGAACGGCCGGCTGTGTCGTTCTTCTGGCGCTTGCCATGCCCGCCTTTGAGGAGACCAAGAAGGACTGGCGTTATCGCGGTGATTTTGCTGTGACCTTCCTTGACCGTTATGGCAACACCATCGGCCATCGCGGCATCATCCATGAGGATTCCGTCCCGATCGACCAGATGCCGGATCATTTCATCAAGGCGGTTCTGGCCACCGAAGACAGGCGCTTCTTCGACCATTTCGGCATCGATTTCATCGGCCTTGCACGCGCCATGAGTGAGAATGCCCGCGCCGGCGGCGTCGTGCAGGGCGGCTCGACGCTGACGCAGCAGCTTGCCAAGAACCTGTTCCTTACCAATGAGCGCTCGCTTGAGCGCAAGATCAAGGAAGCCTTCCTCGCCCTGTGGCTCGAGGCCAACATGTCGAAGAAGGAAATCCTCAGCCTTTATCTCGACCGCGCCTATATGGGCGGCGGCACGTTCGGGGCGGCAGCGGCGGCGCAATTTTACTTCGGCAAGAACCTGACCGATGTCACGCTTGCCGAATCCGCCATCCTCGCCGGCCTGTTCAAGGCGCCGGCCAAATACGCACCGCATGTCAACCTGCCCGCCGCACGTGCGCGCGCCAACACCGTGCTTTCCAACCTGGTGCAGAGCGGGCTGATGACCGAGGGTCAGGTGATCGGCGCGCGGCGCAATCCGGCCACCGTCATCGACCGCGCCGATGTGAAGGCCCCGGATTATTTCCTCGACTGGGCGTTTGACGAGGTACAGCGACTGGCGGCGCAGGGCAGGTTCAAGGACCATACCGTCGTCGTGCGCACCACCATCGATACCGGGCTGCAACAGGCAGCCGAGCAGGCGATGGAAATGGAGCTGCGCGAGTATGGCGAGGGCTACCGCGTCAAGCAGGGCGCGATGGTGATGATCGA
>Ga0157371_10000306_pt1 | contig 64149 bp, 61 predicted proteins | sample C45metaG_FD_113462 | JGI IMG/M metagenome (GOLD analysis project Ga0157371, IMG submission 113462) | Corn rhizosphere microbial communities from Kellogg Biological Station, Michigan, USA - C4-5 metaG | ecosystem: Host-associated > Plants > Roots > Rhizosphere > Soil | place: USA: Michigan... | reverse complement strand
TTTGGCGTGCTTGAGCACTGGGCCGCGAATGTCGTAGCAGACGTTGGCGAGCTTGTTCGATTTGCTGACCTGCATGGCGATGTGTTCCCGAAAATGAACGATCCAGGCGTCGTATGAACGACCGTACTGGGAATCCTGCGTCTTCACACAGGTCTGACGCCTTGAGTCGCGGCATTCATAATCCGTTTGAATGCGCGTGGCGTGGCTGCCAGACTGGCGTTTGACGAGGCGCAATCATACGTGCCGCCTGATCCGTGGAAAAGGTACAGATCGGGCTTTTTCAGCTGCTGAGGTGTGACGATGGAAAAGTTGGAAAAAACCCTGGAAGAATGGAAGGCAATGCTCGACCCGGAGCAATACAACGTTTGCCGCCTCAAGGGCACCGAACGTCCGTTCTCCGGTAAATACAACGGCACCAAGACCGACGGTGTGTACCACTGCATCTGCTGCAACGAGCCGTTGTTCGACTCCAAGACCAAGTTCGACTCCGGCTGCGGCTGGCCGAGCTTTTACGCACCGATCGGTGACAGTGCGATGGTCGAGATTCGTGACGTCAGCCACGGCATGATCCGCACCGAAGTGGTCTGCGCCAAATGTGATGCGCACCTGGGCCACGTGTTTCCGGACGGCCCGCCGCCGACCGGCCTGCGTTATTGCATCAACTCGGTGTGCCTGGACCTGGTACCGCGCGAGTAAGAACTCGGGAGCGATCCATTGATCGCTCATTGGATTATTAAATTGCACACAATTCAATTGCTCGCTATGTTTAGCCTATCTTCCCTCATTCAGAGTCCGGACCATGAGCGACAACTTGCTGAGCATCCCTTGCACCACCATCACGGGTGAGCAAAAGACCCTGGCCGATTACGCCGGCAAGGCCGTGCTGGTGGTCAATACCGCCAGCAAATGCGGATTCACCCCACAGTACAAAGGCCTCGAAGAGTTGTGGCAGACCTATAAGGATCAAGGCCTGGTGGTCCTCGGCTTTCCGTGCAATCAGTTCGGCAAGCAAGAGCCGGGCAATGAAGGGGCGATCTCCGAGTTCTGCGAGCTGAATTTCGGTGTCAGCTTTCCGTTGTTCAAAAAGATCGAAGTCAATGGTGCCGGGGCTCACCCGCTGTTTGTGCAGTTGAAAAAGCGCGCACCGGGCGTACTCGGTTCCCAGGGCATCAAATGGAACTTCACCAAGTTCCTGATCGGCAAGGACGGTCAGTTGGTCAAGCGCTTCGCCCCCGCGACCAAGCCGCAGGACCTGAGCCGCGAGATCGAAGCCCTGCTCAAATGAACACGTTGTCAGTCGATTCGCTCAAGCTCGACAGTCAGCTGTGTTTCAAGCTGTACGCTGCGTCGCGGGCGGTGATCCGTGCCTACAAGCCGATGCTCGATCAACTCGGCCTGACCTATCCGCAGTACCTGGCGATGCTGGTGTTGTGGGAATGGCAGGAAGCGGCTCCAGAACAGCCGACGGTCAAGGCGCTGGGTGAGCGTCTGGCGCTGGACTCCGGCACCCTGACGCCGCTGCTCAAGCGTCTTGAGCAACTGCAACTGGTGCAGCGCCAGCGTTCGGCGCGCGATGAGCGCGAAGTGCACTTGAGCCTGTCGCCAGCCGGCAAGGCACTGCGCGATCAAGTCAGGCCGCTCAAGGCTCGCCTGTTGTGCGACAGCGGAGTGGATCTGGATCGCCTGAACGATCTGCGCGAGGGCCTGGATCACCTGTTGGGGCAAATCAAAGCACTGTCGTAGTCGGTATCCACAAGTCGAGCAGGGTGGCCAGCTCTTCCCGGCGGAAGGGCTTGGCCAGGTAGTCGCTCATGCCCGCTGCGCGGCAGCGTTCGCGTTCCTCGGACATGGCGTTGGCAGTCAGGGCGACGATGGGTAATTCTGGCCAGCGCCCGCTGCGACGGATCTGCCGACTGGCTTCATAGCCGTCCATCACCGGCATGTTGCAGTCCATCAACACCAGGTCGAATTCACTTTGCTCGAGCTGATCCAGCGCTTCGGCGCCATGAGCGGCGACGATCACCTCGCAACCAAGTTTTCCAAGCATGCCCTTCGCCACCAGTTGATTGACCGGGTTGTCTTCCACCAACAGGACGCGCCCGCGTTTCAGGGCGGTGAGTGCTTCGACTCGGGCGCCGTTGATCAGGTTGGTTTCAGGCTGCAAAATCCGCCGCAATGTCTGGTAAAGCGCATTGCGTGCCAGAGGTCGCGCCTGCTGTTGCAAGGGCGCCAGGGCGCTCGCTTGTTCGCTGGGCATGAAGTTGCCGTAGGCGGTCACCAGCAGAATCGGGGCGTCCAGAGTAGGACGCAGGCGGAACAGGCATTCGGGGCAGTCGGTAATCAGCACGTCGCAGTCCAGGCCGATCAACGAGTCATCAATGGAGCGCTGTTGATAATCGAGTCCCCAGCCGGGCAACAGTTTTTTCAACAGTTCGGCCAAGCCGCTGCTGGCGGCCGTGATCGCGATGACCTTGCCGGGCAAAGGTATCGGCGGCGTGGCCCGGGTGTGTGAGGGCAATGGCAGGTCGGCGCAGAACTGGCTGCCGAAGCCTGCTTCAGAGCTGATGGTCAGACGCCCCTGCATGGCTTCGCAGAGGTTGTAGGTCAGCGCCAGACCCAACCCGGTGCCGCCGAACTGGCGGGTGATGCCGGCCCCGGCCTGCGTAAAGGGCTGGAAAATCTTGACCTGGGCATCCTGGGCAATCCCGATCCCGGTGTCGCAGACTTCAATGCGTACGCCGTCCTCGAAGGTGGAAAGACGCACGTCGACGCGACCGAAGCGGGTGAACTTGAGGGCGTTGGATAACAGGTTGCTGACGATCTGACGGACCCGGGTCGGATCCCCCAGAACCAGCGCCGGAAAGTGCGGATCGATCAGGCATGTCAGCTCGACGCTGGGCGCTGCGTTCTGCGACAGCAGGTTGGCGGTGTCTTCGATCAGCGAACCGAGATCGAAGGGGATGTGTTCGAGTTCGAGCTGGCCGGCATCGAACTTCGACAGGTCGAGGATATCGTTGAGCAGTTCCACCAGCACTTTGCCCGAGTCATGGGCGATGGACAGCTGTTGCTGTTGCTCGGCATTGAGCGGGCCGTCCAGCGAGAGCGCGATCATACCCAGCAAGCCGTTGAGCGGCGTGCGGATTTCATGGCTCATGTTCGCCAGGAACGCCGCACGCGCTTCGGCCATGTCCAGCGCGGTGCTGCGGGCGACTTCCAGTTCCTCATTGGATTGACTGAGCCTGGCGTTGATCGCCTTGAGTTCGGCGGTGCGGGCCGAGACGATGTTTTCCAGTTGCCCTAAATAGTCGGTGAGTCGATTTTCCGCGTTGCGTCGTTGTTGAATCTCGGTGGCAATGTTTTCGAACTGTTGATTGGCCACACTGACCAGGACGCCAATTTCATCGTTGGAGTGCCCGGCCGGGCATTCCAGTGAAGTAGGCTCCGCGCTGCGCGGATCGCGACCACTGAGTTCACGGATGACCCGCACCAGTGGCTTGGTCAGCATGACGTAGAACAATGCGAGCAAAATGCCGGTCAGGATCAGGCTGCGGGCGAAGCCGTTGAGCAATGTCACCTCGGCGCGACGCAGGAAGCGGCTGCCAAAGGCGTACGTATCGACCTGCAGCTGCAAGGTGCCCAATGATTCGTTTGGCAAGTGGTCGAGGTAGAGACGGTCTTCAAATTGGCGGTTGGCGCCGAACAGGAAGTCGCTGATCATCCGGTAATTGTTTTGCATGGCCGGTCGTTTGACGCTGGCCAGCACGGTATTGTTGTTGTCGGTCAGTTTCGCGTTGATGATCGCCGGCGAGCGCAGCAGGCCCATGGTCAGTTCCTGGGCGAGTTCAGCGTCGATGTTGTAGGCGATACGCGATGCCGGGTTATGGCTGATTTCCAGCAAAGACAATATTTCGCGGTTGATGGAAGCGTCTTCGCTGGCATAATCGATGCCAATTTGCAGCAGGCTGAGCAGCGTGCCCAGAATGAATCCGACAAGCACAGTAAGCCTGGCTTGCTTGTATGACAGCCGCTGGGTGAACTTGATATCCATGGGGTGTTGAACCACTTCCGTTTCCCTTCGCTGCTCAAGCATAGTCGATCATGCATCGATACCGATGTTCTCGCGAGCCCTTGCACAATAAGGGATGCGCCGGACACCGAACGCTGTGTTTCTTCGCTGTAATGCCATCATCACTGTGAACGTGCCCGAGGAGAAGACGTGGATTCCCGATTGAATGCTTTTCTTGAACGCGCCGATGCCGTTCTGGCCCGTATCGAGCCACTGTTGCCCGCGCCTCGGCAAGCCATCGACTGGACGCATTGCCTGGCCGCACGCTGGCAGCGCGAGGGGCGCAGCGGTTTTCTGTTGCCACTGCAAGTGAGCCTCGACACGCGCTTGTCCGACCTGATCGGTGTTGACCGCCAAGTGGAACAACTGGGGCGCAATACCCAACAGTTCCTCGACGGCATGCCCGCCAACCACGCCTTGCTGTGGGGCTCGCGCGGCACCGGTAAATCGTCGCTGGTTCGCGCCTTGCTGGCCGAGCACGCCCACGCCGGCTTGCGGTTGATCGAGATCGAGCGCGATCACCTGGCGGATCTGCCGCGAGTGGTCGAACAGATTGCCAGGTTGCCCCAGCGTTTTGTGTTGTTTTGCGATGACCTGTCGTTCGAGTCGGGCGAGGGCGACTATCGCGTGCTCAAGAGCGTGCTCGACGGCTCGCTTGAACAGGCGCCGGATAACGTTTTGCTGTACGCCACCTCCAACCGTCGCCACCTGGTGCCGGAAAAGGAAAGCGATAACGAAAACTGGAAAAGGGTCGACGGCGAACTGCATCCCAGCGAGGCGGTGGAAGACAAGATCGCGCTGTCGGACCGTTTTGGATTGTGGCTGTCGTTCTATCCATTTACTCAAGAGCATTTCCTCAACGTCGTCGAACACTGGATCGGGCAATTGGCCGATAAAGCGGGCCTGGCGTGGCAGCGTGACGAACAACTGGACATCCTCGCGGTGCGCTGGGCTACGGGCCGAGGCAATCGCAACGGACGTTGCGCGTATCAATTTGCCCGCTATTGGGTCGGGCTGAAGTTGTTGGAGCAAAAAGCATGATCGATTTACAGAAGAGCGGCCAAGGCCTGGATGGTTACGGCATGTTGTGGGCGCAGTTGGAGTCGTTGTTGGCCGACGAGCGTGATTTTATCGCCAACGCAGCCCAGTTCTCGGCGTTTCTGTTCAACCAGCTCGATGACCTGAACTGGGCCGGTTTCTACCTCAATCGCAACGATGAACTGGTACTGGGACCGTTTCAGGGGCAGATCGCCTGTGTACGGATTCCGTTCGGTCGTGGCGTGTGCGGAACCGCGGCGTCCACCTTGCAGACCCAGCGTGTTGAAGACGTGCACGCATTTGCCGGGCACATCGCTTGCGACAGCGCCTCCAATAGCGAGCTCGTCGTGCCGCTGGTCAAGGACGGTCGCCTGATCGGCGTGCTGGACCTGGACAGCCCGAAGCTGGCGCGTTTTACCGTTGAAGATCAGGCCGGTATCGAGCAGCTGGCGGCGATTTTTCTGCGTCTGACCGATTGTTGATCATCCCTTCAAGCCTGCCTTGAGCCGCAGGCTTGAAGGGTCGACCGTATCGATTTGCTGCGGGTCGAGATAGCGCTCGGCGTACTGCTTATAGATGCCGGCGTTGATGAACAATTCAAACAACTCCGGATCGATATGGGCGTCACGACACATGGTGGCCATGATGCCCAGCGCTTCGCTCAGGGTCTTGGCCTTCTTGTAGGGCCGATCGGCGGCGGTCAGTGCCTCGAAAATATCGGCAATCGCCATCATCCGCGCCGGCAGGCTCATTTCTTCACGCTTCAACTGTTTGGGATAACCGGTGCCGTCCATTTTCTCGTGGTGGCCGCCCGCTATTTCCGCGACACTCTGGAGGTGGCCAGGGAAGGGCAGTTGGCTGAGCATCAGGATCGTCTGCACCATGTGGTGGTTGATGATGTAGCGCTCCTCGCGGGTCAGCGTGCCTCGGGTGATGCTCAGGTTATAGAGCTCGCCCCGGTTGTATTTGTAACGCGGTACATCCAGTTTGAAACCCCATGGGTTGTCCGGCGGAATCAGTTCGCTTTCGGCACGTTCGAACAGGTGCTCGGGTTTGTCCGCCAACAAGGGCTCACTGACAGGCAAGGTCGGCGCCGGGGTTCGTGCCTGGCGACGATTTTCTTCCCAGGACACACCCAGGCGGTCATCCAGGGTTCGGGTCCAGGTTCGTTGGGCAATGCTGCGCAGGCGTAGCAGATCAGCTTCGGCCATGGCCTCGCCGCCCAGATTGCAACGGGCGACAAAGGCGAAATCATCATCGAGCGCCGCCAGGGTGGCATTGCGCAATTCAGTCAGAGCCTGCTCGTCACCGCCCGAAGCGACGGCCTGCCAATAGGCGATCCAGGCATCGCGCTTGAGCACTTCGAAACGGGTACGAATTTCGTGAATGCGGTCGTTCAGGGTTTCCAGTTTGGTGGCCTTATCGACCACGTACTCTGGCGTGGTGACCTTGCCGCAGTCGTGCAGCCAGGCTGCAATGTGCAGCGCCTCCCATTCGTCTTCGGTGGGTCGATAGCTGCTGAAGGCCGGTTCCTGGCTGGCAGCGGCAGCTTGGGCGAGCATCAGCGTCAGTGCCGGCACTCGCTGGCAATGACCGCCGGTGTAAGGGCTTTTGGCATCGATCGCGCCAGCGAGCAATTGAATGAACGAATCTAGCAGCTGTTTCTGTTTGGCTTGCAGACGCTGACTCTCAATGCTCACGGCCGCCGCGCCGGAAACAGCCTGGAGAAACGCAATGCGATCCGGGCGGAGTTTGTCCAGGTCAGTTTGCGTGCCGCTGTCGGCCAACAGCAGAATCAGCAAGCCCACGGTTTCGTTGTGTCGATTGTGCAACCGGATGCCGATCAGGTGAACCCGGGGACATTCCAGTGCGAGCAAGACTTTTTGCAGATCCCCCGCCTGTTCGAAACCCAGGCTGGTCACGACATTGTCGGCATTCGACAGTGACTGCATCCACTGGGGGCTCAGCGGGTCGTGAAGGTCGTGACCTTGAACAGCGAACGACGGCAATGCCTGTGACGTGTCGTTGATGACCAGGCCATGGGGCTCCATGCGATCACTATCACGCTCGCGCAGGTAAATGAGGCCCGCCTGGGCTTGCCCGATCTTCACGGTTTCAAACAGCACCCGTTGCAGCAAGGGCTCGAAGCGGGTCTCGGCGCTCAAGCTGTCGGTAATCTGGAAAAAACTCCCCAGGGTGTCTTTCATCCGGGCCATCGAGACGCTGAGTTGGTCGATCTCAAGCACCAGCGAGCGATGGCCGACCGGAAAATTGAAATTGAAACTGCGAACAGCATCGGCTTCCTGCACCAGAGCATGCAGTGGCTTGACCAGGATTCTTGAGATCAGCCATCCCGCCGGCAGGCACAACAGCAATGTCGTCAGGGTAATCAGCGCACCTTGCCAGCGCATGCGGTAGGCATCGACGAGCAATTCGTCCTCGGGCACCAGCAGCGCCAGTTGCAGTCCCTGGGGACCGCCTTCCTGCATGCTGCTACGCGCCACGATCCATTGACGGCCGGCGGCGTGCAGGCGCTTGCCGGTCGGTGGATGGGCGAGCAGGGCACTGAGACCGGGGCTCAGGTCGGCTACCTTGATCAGGCGGGCGGTCTGGTCGTCGACGATCAGTTTGCTGCTGTCGGGGTAGGCAATCGCGTTGCCCTGGGCATCGAACAGTACGATTTCGGTATGGGGGGTAACCACATGCTTGGCCAGGGTTGCCGATAATTCGGCCAGTGTCAGGTCGGCACCGATCACTGCGTCTTCGCCACTGCGCCGGGCCAGAGTGGTGCCGATGTTGTGGGTGGAGAAAAAAATGTAGGGTTCGGTGGTGATCTGGCCCTCGTCGCCGCGCGCGCTGGAAAACCAGGCACGAGTGCGCGGATCGAAAGTTTCGTCGGGATTGTCCTGGCGGCTGAGCTGGTTCAGGGATTGATCAAAAAACAATGATTGAGAACGGGGCTGCCCACTGCTGGCGTCGTGATCGATGCTCCAGACTTGATACGCCGCTGTATCCGGCGCATTCAAGGCTGTCTTCAGGGCCGTGGTTCGCAGAGGCCGAACCATGAAAAAGTCGCCGTTGCTGTAGCCCAGATACAACGATGCCAGATTGGGATTGTCATTGAGCGATTGGCTGAACGGCTTGAGTAAAGCCAGGCGCTGCTCCAGATCCGGGGCCTGAGTCGCCGGGTAGTCCATCAGCAGGCTTAGCAGGTGGCGAATGGGTTCATAGGTGCCTTGCAGGTCCAGGCGGACATCCTGCTCGATGCGGTTGAAGAGCTTTTCGCTGCTGGAAAGAATGATCTGAGTGGTTTGCCCGTAGTTGAAAATGCCCAGCACCACGCCGGTCAGCAACAGCAGGAAGGTAAACATCACACTGATGTGAACGTGCAGGGGAAACCGACGTTCGGGGCGCAGTGGGCTGGGCATTGCGGTCTCTCCATGATGTTTAACACACTGCTCAGCGTCCAAGCATAGTTAAGGCTCCGCCGTTCTGCCTTTGTCGTTTTGCGCTATTTGTTGTTGCAAGGCATGCTCCAGTTCGTGCATGGCACGCTCCATGGCTTTGACACAGCGCGCCACTTCATCGCGGTGGAACGCAGTGTGGCAGGCGGTTTCGAGCGCCTCGCAGCTGTCGATCAATCGGCAGGCCTGGACGATGCGCGCGGCACCCTTGATTTTATGTGCAACGTCGATGAATGACTGTCGGCCTTGTGACGGGGCCAAGGCTTGCAACTCTTGTCGGTCCAGGCGGTTGCTGTTCAATAGCTCGGACAACAATCGCTGGTTCAGGATCGGATTGCCCCCCGTCAACAGGTGCAGACCTTCGAGACTGAAAGCCGGATCGCGGACCTTCGGCGCCCGTCCTTCGACCCACTGACTCAAAGCGGTCAGACTGAGTGGTTTAAACAGGCAGTCGTCCATCCCGGCGTGTTTGCAGCGCTGAATTTCCTCCAGCTGTGCGTTGGCGGTGAACCCCAGAATGGTGCATGGTCTGGCCCGGGTTTGTTGTTCCTGTTGGCGAATGGCGCGAGCCAGTTCGTATCCATTCATGAGGGGCATGTTGCAGTCGGCAATCACCAGGTCAAACGCCCCGTCCTTCCACGCCCGCAGTCCCGCCTCGCCATTCGGTGCGGCGCTGAAGCGATGCCCCAGGAACTCCAGTTGCTGGCACATGAGCAAGCGATTGGCCGGATGATCATCGACCACCAGGACGTTCAACGCAGCCTGGGTGGTGTGGATCTGCGGGACAGCGGTTTCGGGCGTCTCAATGGTCGGCAGCGTCGAAAGGTGCAACGAGACCTGGACCTGCGTGCCGACACCGCTCTGGCTGTTCAACTGCAGGCTGCCACCCATCATCTCGCACAGATTGCGGCTGATCACCAGACCCAGTCCCGCACCGCCCCTGGCCGGCTGCCCTGAATCATTGGCCTGGGCGAAAGGCTCGAACAGACGCTGCTGATCCTGCTCGCTGATTCCGACCCCGTTGTCTTGAACCTGCAACTGCAGCAGAACGCTGTCGGCGTCATTGGTGGGAAGCAACTTGACCACAATCCTGACCTGGCCCTGCTCGGTAAACTTGATGGCGTTGCTCACCAGGTTGGACAGCACTTGCTTGAAGCGCATCGGGTCCAACAAGACATCGCTGGGCGGGTTAACAGGATCGAAGTCCAGCAGCAGGAGCAGATTTTTCTGGCGTGCCAGGCCGTCGAAAATACGCACGACCGACATCACCGTTTCACTCAGGTTGACGCGTTCCGGGCTCAGGCTCAAACGCCCGGATTCGATCCGTGCAATGTCAAGAATGTCCCCGATCAGCTCCAGTAGCTCTTTGGCCGAGTGATAGGCCACCTCAATGCCCGGACGATCGCAATGGTTGTGATCGATGCGTTTGAGGGTGAGCTCAAGCATGCCGATGATCGCGTTCATCGGCGTGCGGATCTCATGACTCATGGTGGCCAGAAAGGTACTTTTGGCGCGGCTGGCCTCATCTGCACGCTCTTTGGCAGCCCGAAGGTCATCGAACAGTTGTCGTCGATCGCTGATATCGATCCAGCCGCCGATAACGCCTTGAACTTCGCCGCTAGAGTCCCGGTAGGGAAGAATCCAATGATAAATCGTCAGCATGCGGTCACCGATGTGCAGTGGCCGGTCGAGAATCAGCGGCCTGCCTTCGGCCACGACGCGCTGGTAATCCGCTTGATACGCTCGCGCTTCGGAGGAGTGGCTCATGCTGCCCTGCATGACATTCTTGCCCATCACATCTTCGCGTTTCACGCCAAACGTTTCCAGGTAACTGTCGTTGCAGCTTTGCAGCAGACCTTGGCGATCACGCACGTAGATAGGATGAGGCGTGCCATTGACCAGCGATCGCATGAATTCGAGTTGATCGTTGAGCGCCAGTTCAGCGGCTTGGCGCTGACGGATCTGGCGACGCATGTATGCATTCCAGGTGACGGAAATCAGTAGCAGCACGCCGACGCCGATAACGATCTGATAGAACACTCGGTGATAGTTGCGCCAGGTTTGCGAGACCGACGAGTAGCCTCGCCAACGGCTGTTGATAATACCCAGTTCTTCCGGCGTGATGCTCAGCAGCGCCTTGTCGAGGATTGAGTTCAATTCGTTGTCGTCGTGCCTGGTCGCCAGGGAGAACGCGGCTTGCTGGGTGCCAATGGTGGTGCTGATCTGGAGGGTGTTTTCGAAGATTCTGGAGGAGATGAAATAGTTGGCGATCACCAGTGAGTTCACGGCACCTTCAACCTGACCCTCGGCGAGCATTTCCACGGCACTGAAGGCGTCCGGGGTTTCTATCAGATGGATACCGGGGAAGTCGCGACGAAGGTAATCCACCAGTGGATTGCCCTGGGCAATCGCAAGGCGCTTGCCTGACAACTGCATCAGCGTGGTGGGGCTGCCGGCCGCCTTGCGAGTCAGCAGGACGACCGAGTTTTCCAGATAAGGGCGGCTGAAGTTCAGCTGCGTTTCCCGATGCGTGCTTGGCAGCAGGGCGGCGATGAGGTCGGCCCGATGGCTGCTGACCTGCTCGATCATCTCGTCATCGTTGCGGCTGCGATGAATATCGAAGCGCAAACCGGTGCGCAACCTGATCAGTTCGAGCAAGTCTGCGGTAACGCCTCGAAAGTTGGCGTCGCTGTCGAAAAAAGTCAGTGGTGCGTATGCCTCGTTGACCACGACGCGCACCACAGGATGTTGCGCCAGCCAGCGCTCTTCGCGGTGGGTGAGCTGCAACTTCTGATCGGTGAGCAGGATGTCACTGCCGGCACTCCAGCGTTTGGCGATGTTTTCCCGTTCATTGGCAGGGATGGCTTTGAGTATCGCGTTGATGATCTCAAGCAGTCGCGGATTGTCTTTGTGCACGGCAAAGCTGAATCCATGGGCCTCATGTTTACCGAAGTTGGCCATGCGGATGTTGTTCAGATAACCCTTGTTGATCATGTAGTGGGTTGAAATCGTATCGCCGAGAAACACATCGGCCTGGCCGAAGGCCACCGCATTGATTGCATTCTGGTAGGAGGGGTAGGCGGTGATGATCGCCTTGGGATACAAGGCTTTGACTTCTTCCAGCGGTAGATAGTGATACACCATGCTCAGGCGCAGCCCGGCCAATCCATCGCTCAGGGATCGGGTCTCTCCTTCGCGCGTCACCAGAACCGGTTGATCCACGGCATAGGGGGTGGACAGCACAATATCGGCATTGCGAGCCTCAAAACCGTTGGCGCTACCGAGCAGGTCGACCTCGCCTTTTTCCAGTGCCTGGATCGCATCCCCCCGGGACGCATAGCGCTGAACCTTGACGGGTAAACCGGTGGTCTGGCCCAGGATACCCGCGTAGTCGGCGGTAAAACCTTCATAGTCGCAGCCACTGACGGTCAGGTCGAAAGGAGGGTAATCAGGGGCAGACGTGCCCAGAATCAATTCACGCTTATTGTTAACCCATTGCTGTTGGGAATTATCCAGTTGGACTTCCATGTTCCCGATCATTGAACGACTGAGCAAGGTGAAGGCCTTGCTGGCGGTCGGTGCGGCGGGCGCTGAGGTGCTCAGGCATAAACCCACCGTCATCAATAGTAAATAATCCTTTAAACGACTGGGCATCCGGTCTCTCACACTAATGCGTTGCGTTTTGCCATATCAATAAGTTCAACGAGCGATTTGGCTTTGAGTTTTTGCATGAGGCGTTTTTTGTAGGTGCTGACCGTCTTGTTGCTCAGAAACATGCCTTTGGCAATTTCCTTGTTGGTGCGGCCTTGGGCAAAAAGTTGCAAAACCATTAATTCCCGGTCGTTGACTGACTTGAATAGTTCAAGGTCGGCGTATCGAATGTCATCACTTCGAACCGGGTTCAAGGCCTGGCTGGGGAAATAGTTGTAACCTGATAGTACCGCTTTGATTGCACTCACCAGTTCACTGAGATCCTCTTGTTTGCAAACATACCCAGACGCGCCGGATTGCATGCAGCGGATACCGAAAAGCGTCGGGCATTGTGCCGTTAACACTAGTGTTTTAAGGGGGGTACTCATAGCGTTGAATCGGGAGAGAACTTCCAGCCCATCCAGCTTGGGAATGCTGATGTCGAGAATAACCAGGTCGGGCATGCATTCACGCACCATCTGCATGGCATCGACCCCGTTGTCCGTTTCGCCGACAACTTTGTAACCTTCGTGTTCGAGCAACATTCGGACTGCAAGACGGATGACAGGGTGATCGTCGACAATAAAAACGGAGTTCATAATCAGATCCCATACGAGCTCAAATAAAGCGCGCACCTTAGCTCAGATAGTTGAGGGGGCGCATGAACTGACTGGGCGATAGCAGCAATATAGGACAAATCCTACAAAGGAAGAAGAATCAGACTACGTATCAACTAGGTTCTGCATGAGGACTATTGAAAGAGTTGTAGATGTGTCTACGTCACTGAGAACTGAGTTAGTCGTCTAGTTACTGTCGGATGTAGTCTATGTTTGTTGGCGTAGTTTTACACTGAGGCTAGCGTCAATAAGTTTCTAAAGTCTGATTGTTTCAGCGGCTTTATCAAGTAGCCCAATAACGGTAATCCTTGTTCGCAGGCCACTTTTTTAAGTTCGTTCAGTTCAATGTTTGTCAGGCTGCTCAGCAGTATCGCTTGCCTGATCATTCCCCTCTGGCTCGCCAGTTCGATCAACTCCAGGCCGGGAAGATCAGGGAGGCATTGATCGCACAGGAGAATGTCGAAGGGCTGCGATGCGTTGAACATCTGCTGCAAGGCGGACTGGGCGCTGTCAGTGGCGGTGAGTTGGGTGAAGCCGTAACTCTCAAGCAGATATTGGGTCGCCCTGAGCTGAAAGGGATGGTCTTCGACCAGCAGGATGCGCCAATCGTTTTTGAGCGTAGGAATTTTCATACTTCATCTGTCGGGCAGAGAGGGCGCCCATTATTTCGTGATTCGCCCGCGCAATCGATCAGTCGGCTCTGCACAGGTTGTAGGGCAATTCGTTTGACGTTGAAGTGCAGGTGAATGTCGATCAGCCGTCACCAGTCGGGGCGGCTGATCGAAAGGTTTTCACCCGTGGCTGGCGCGACCGGTCATTTCCAGTGCCATTTCACTGGCATAGCTGTCGGTCATGCCGGCAATGAAATCGATCATTCTCAGGAACGAGTTGTGTAAAGGACCATGAGGATCAGGCGCATTGTTGCCCAGCAGGTCAAGGATGCGGCGGCTCTTGAAGGACGGCGTCCGTCCGTTGTGTTGTTCCAGTGCCGCACCACAGAACGCGTTGAGCAGGATTTCCAGCGTGGTGTAAGCGCCGATTTCATGCAGTGTCTTGCGCTTGTCCTGGAAGATTTTTTTGCGCGCCATGTCTTTGGCATTCAAGACGCAACTTTTGGCTGGACCGTGCATATGTTCCACCAGGTCGCCGGTCAGCGTGCCGGCCAGCAGCGCATCTTGTTGCTCGACGAAAGCCCGGGCTGCGGCATTGGTCAGGTGCTCGATGGCTTTGCCCCGCAGGATTGCCAATTTGCGACGACGCGAATCCAGTGGTCCCAATTGGCGATAGGTTTGTGGAAGATCGTCGCCTACCAGGTCAAGCAGCAGCGACTCGACCTCGGCGTACTCCAGCAGATCCATCTCCAGGCCGTCTTCCAGATCGATCAGCGCGTAACAGATGTCATCGGCAGCTTCCATCAAGTACACCAACGGATGTCGCGCCCAGCGCTGTTCCTCCAATTGTGGAAGACCGAGTTTCTGAGCGATCTGCTCCAACAATCCAAGTTCGCTTTGATAACAGCCGAATTTGTGCTTTTTGTAGCCCAGTGAGTCGGCATGTTTTGCCGTCCATGGGTACTTCAAGTAAGTGCCCAAGGTGGCGTAGGTCAGTCGAGTGCCGCCGTCGAACTGGTGGTATTCCAGCTGGGTGAGCACCCGAAAACCTTGGGCGTTGCCTTCGAAATTAAGGAAGTCGTCGCGTTCGACCTCGCTCATGGCGTCCAGCCAGCCCCGGCCTGCGGCCTGCTGGAACCAGTGACGAATCGCGTCTTCGCCGGAATGGCCGAAGGGCGGATTGCCGATGTCGTGGGCGAGACAGGCCGATTGCACCACCATCCCCAGATCGCTCGGTTCGCACCAGTCAGGCAAGGCGCCGCGTATGGTTTCACCGACTCGCATGCCCAGGGACCGACCTACACAACTGACTTCCAGCGAGTGGGTCAGGCGTGTGTGGATATGGTCGTTGCTGGAGACTGGATGAACCTGGGTCTTGCGCCCGAGGCGGCGAAAAGCCCCCGAGAAAATAATGCGGTCGTGGTCTTTGTGGAAAGGGCTGCGGCCGAGTTCTTCAGGGCTGTGCAGCGGCTTTCCGAGGCGTTCGCGGGTAAGCAGTGTTTGCCAATCCAAGGCTGGGCTCTCCGTCAGGTGACTGATGCTCTAGCTTCGGGGTTCCCGTCTGTGGCCGCAAGTGGAACTAGAGCCCGGCAGCGTCGATGTCGATGAGCAGCAGACGCTCGCCGTTGTCAAAAAATTGCCCGGCGGTAAGGCAGTACTGATTGCTGGTGGCATCGCGGTAGGTGCTCGAGAGTGTCAGGCGCCGCTCTTCCCAGCCTTCGGCCAGCAAGTGATAAAAGTAAGGACGCCATGACCAGTTGTGACCCAGGTAGCGGTTATCGGCCTCCCAGCCGTTGTTGCGCCACTCCAGGTTGGGCGTCAACTGCGTGCCATGACGGTCGCATTGATAGAAGCGCAACAGCCAGGGAAACGCGTCCAGTTGTGGCAAGGCGCTCAGCGGTGCACGGGCCTGGGCCCAGACTTGCAGAATGGCCATCAACTCGCAGAGTTGCTGGCGCATGGTATTCAGTCGGCTGCGCTCGCCCAGCTTCTGTTGAACATAGCGTTGGCGCAGTTGTGCGAAATGCTCGACGAAGGCATTGGAAGCGAAAAAGTCCGCTTGCGCCCGGGCAAACAGAAAACCCTGCACATAGCGTGAGCCGCACTCGAGGGCAAAATTCAGCTGGGCTTCGGTTTCCACGCCTTCGGCGATGATCCAGCAACCGGTTTTCTCGGCCATTTGCGCCAGTGCCTTCACCACATCACTGCTGGGACCGCCCAATGCCGCGGCCTGGAACAGGCGCATGTCGAGCTTGAGAATGTCCGGTTGCAGGGCCAATACGCGATCGAGCTGAGAGTAGCCGGCACCGAAGTCATCGATGGCGATCCGTGCCCCGGCCTGTCGGTAGCGGGCCACGACGTCGGCCAGACGCTGAATGTCGCCCCCAAGCTCGGTGATTTCAAAGACGATGCGTTGCGGGTCGACATTGTGCCGGACCAATTGCTTGAGGCTCGGTAGCGCCTGGTTCGGCCGCAATCGGTTGATCCATCGGGGTGAAATGTTCAGGCTCAGAAACCAGTCCGCCGGCGCTTCGTGCAGGCGGCTCAGGGCGTTGTCGCGAATCTGGCGATCAAGACGACGCAGGGCAACGGCGGGCGTTCGCGGATCCGCGAATAGCGGTCCCACCGAGGCAAGTTGGCCGTCGGGTTGTCGAAGTCGACCCAGCGCTTCCACACCCGCGATACGGCCAGTGGCGGTATCGATGAACGGCTGAAAGCAGGCGAGCGGTTGCCCGTCGATCACGAGGCCTCCTTAGTAAGGTCTTGTTTTTGGATAAACCCGCTCACCGGATAGGCACACAGGATTGAACCTCTCGATAAAGAGGTTAATCCCGGTGGTATTGCAAGAATGCAGCCAGACTGTTCAGTCTTTACGCGGAGAGGTTTGCAGGACGAGCTTGATCAATGGCCCAAGCGAGGTGCCCAGGCGAACCAGTCGAGTCAGGCTGCTGACACCACCGCTCTTGGCACCTTTGCCGGTCAGAAACCCGAGCAATGTCACGGCCGCCATGCCCCACAGCGGGGCGTGCTTGATGCCGAAGCCATCCTGCAGGTTTTGCGTCATCCCGCGTACACGCTGCAAGGGCAACAGAAGTTGCGCCGATTCGTGGCGAATTTCCTGGCGATGCATTTCCATGCGCAGACGGATTAACGCCTTGCGCATTTCGGTGCGGGAGCTGTTATGGGGAAGTTCAGGCAGGCTCATGGCAGCAGGCGCTCCCGATCATTGGCCAATTCTTCCAAGGTGCCGTGGAAGGGTGAGGACTCATCGAAAATGGCTGCCTTCAGGCGCATGGCACAGAAGATCGCCGCGAGCGTATAGAACACGCAGAGCCCGATGATCGCCGGCAAGCGGTAAGTGTCCCAGAACAGGATCAGCACCAGCGTCGACAACCCCACCAGCAACAGCAAGGCAAAGACCAGCGCCAGGCCTGCGAACAGCAGCAGGCTTACAGTGCGCGCTTTTTGTTCCTGCAACTCGATGCCGAACAGTTCGACATGGCTGTGCAGCAGTCCAAGAAAAGCGGCACCCAAGCGCCGCGATGAAGCGCTTGTGCCCGTCGCGGACGAGCTGGATTCACCGATAGCCATAATTAGCGCCGAGTAGCCAGCAGGCCAATCAGGAAGCCGACGCCCGCTGCGATCCCGACCGATTGCCATGGATTGGTTTGAACATAGTCTTCGGCGGCGGTGACGGCTGCCTGGCCGCGTTCGCGCAGGGAATCTTCGGTCAGCTTCAGGGTTTCGCGGGCACGAAGCAGACTGTCGTGGATCTGGCTGCGCAACTCATCGGCCTGATCGCCAGCCAGAGTAGCGGTGTGCTCCAGCAACCGCTCGGTGTCGCTGACCAGTGTTTGAAAATCGTTCATCAGGATTTCTTGAGCAGTCTTTGCTTTGATGCTGGCCATTGATGATCTCCGTAAGTGGCTTCTGAAACGTTCGAGTATGAGCCCAGTGTGAAGGTTCAGTACAAATGAGTGGTACAACTTTTGCTATGTGATGGTGCGTTAACCCGTGCCACTGCGCTGTTGCCGGGCATGATTTCAGCAAAACCCTAACTCAAACAAACAAAACTCGCGTGAAGGTAACGACCTTGTGCGCCAAAGCGGTTCATCGCGACCAAGCGTTGATCAGGGCGAGCCGCAACTTGGTGCACGGACGACTCTGCGCGAACCGCTTTGGTGCTTTTTTTAGCCTTCAGGTCTGCCAACTCCATGGAAAATCTGCAAAGCGCTGTGGACAGTCTGGTCCATAGCTCCAATACGTTGTTCATCCTCATCGGCGCGGTCATGGTGCTGGCCATGCACGCCGGTTTCGCCTTTCTCGAAGTCGGCACGGTTCGACAGAAGAACCAGGTCAATGCCTTGTCGAAGATCCTCAGCGACTTCGCCATTTCGACCCTGGCCTACTTCTTTATAGGCTATTGGATTTCCTATGGGGTCACCTTCCTGCAGCCGGCGTCGGTCATTAACGCCGATCATGGCTACGCACTGGTGAAGTTTTTCTTTCTGCTGACCTTTGCCGCCGCCATTCCCGCGATTATTTCCGGGGGCATCGCAGAGCGCGCCAGGTTCGTCCCGCAGCTGTGTGCCACGGCGCTGATCGTGGCGTTCATCTATCCATTTTTCGAGGGCATGGTGTGGAATGGCAATTTCGGCTTGCAAGCCTGGTTGCTGGCGCGTTTTGGCGCCAGCTTCCATGATTTCGCAGGTTCTGTAGTCGTGCATGCCATGGGCGGCTGGCTGGCGCTTGCGGCAGTGTTGTTGCTCGGGCCACGGCAAGGGCGTTATCGCGAAGGGCGGTTGGTGGCGTTTGCTCCGTCGAGTATTCCCTTTCTCGCGCTGGGCTCGTGGATTCTGATTGTCGGCTGGTTTGGCTTCAACGTCATGAGTGCGCAGACACTGCAAGGCGTCAGCGGGCTGGTGGCGGTCAATTCGTTGATGGCCATGGTCGGCGGTACGATGGCGGCGTTGATCGTCGGGCGCAATGACCCAGGGTTTTTGCACAACGGTCCATTGGCCGGGTTGGTGGCGATCTGTGCAGGTTCGGACCTGATGCACCCGGTCGGCGCGCTGGTGACGGGCATCATCGCGGGGGCGCTGTTTGTCTGGTGCTTCACCGCGGCTCAAGTCAAATGGCGTATCGATGATGTGCTGGGTGTCTGGCCGTTGCATGGATTGTGCGGTGTCTGGGGCGGGATCGCTTGCGGCATTTTTGGCCAGAGCGCATTGGGTGGCTTGGGAGGCGTGAGCCTGATCAGCCAGTTGATCGGCACCGCTCTGGGGATCGTCGTGGCGTTGGCCGGCGGCTTTACGGTGTATGGCGTGATCAAGGCGTTCCATGGTCTGCGCCTTAGCCAGGAAGAGGAGTATTACGGCGCGGACTTGTCGGTGCACAAGATCGGTGCCGTAAGCCAGGACTGACTCACTGTTCTTCATCGTCGTCGGCTCCAGGATAAAAGCCGTGCAGCAGGCGATAACGATCATGGCGTATCTGGTCAGCCCGTTCCTGAACCTGATGGGCGGGCAACCCCAGCATGATCAATGCGTGGGAAGCGAGCATCAGGCTCGACTCCAGCAACTCAGGGACGACTTCACTGGCGCCGGCCGCTTTCAACTCGGTCAACTGGCTGTCGTCCCGGGTTCGTACCAGGATAGGAATCGTCGAGTTCAAGCGGCGAGCCTCCTTGAGAATCAGCAACGCTATGTCGCTCTGGTCCACGGCGATCACCAGCAGTTTTGCGCGCACCAGGCCTACCGCGAGCAGCAGTTCACCGCGGCGTGAATCGCCGTAATGCACGCAGCTTTCATTGACTGCGGCCTCTTGGACACGCACCGGGTCGTTGTCCAGCGCAACGTAGGGTTGCGACGCGTTGAGTAGGGCTCTGCCGATCGACTGACCGACGCGACCATAGCCACAAATCACCACATGGTTGTGCAAGTCGGCAGTGAGCGCGCTGATTTGCGCCAGTTTTACTTCTTCATTCGGTTTGCGATGCAGTCGTGTCGCGAGGTGGGGCGCGGCGCGCAGCAGTAATGGGGTGACCAGCATCGAGCAGAATGTCGCGGCCAGCAAAAGACCGCCGAAATCGGCGGGCATCATTTTGTTTTGCTGCATCTGTGCCATCAGCGCAAAGCAGAACTCGCCGCCCTGAGCCAATGCCAGACCACTGCGCCAGGCGGTTTCGCCATCGCTGCCGCGCCATTTGACCAGCAACGCAACTACCGTGCCCTTGATCGCCAGCAATCCTAGTGTCAGTCCAAGGATCGCCAAGCCGTGACTGGCAAACAACTTCAAGTCGATCAACATGCCGATACTGACGAAAAACACCCCGAGGAGAATGTCGCGGAATGGCCGGATATCGGCCTCGATCTGATGCCGATAATGGCTTTCCCCCAACAGCATGCCGGCCAGAAATGCGCCCAGGGCCGGGGAGAGACCGAGCAAGTGAGTCAGCCAGGCAGTGAGCAAAACGATGACCAGCGCCAGCAGCACGAAAAGTTCGGGAGAGCGGGCGGCGGCGACCTCATGAAACAAGTGGGGCAGCAACCAGCGGCTGGCCAGCAGCAGGCCGATGAACAGCACGATCGTCTTGCCCAGTGTCAGGGGTAAAGCCCAGTACCAGGCCTGGTCGCTGTTGCCGGCGAACACCGGTACCAGGGTCAGCAGCAACACCGCGACCACATCCTGGAATAACAGCACGGCAATGGCATTCTGGCCGTGGCTGCTGAAAATCTCGCCAAGGCTGCTCAACTCCTTGCTGACAATGGCCGTTGAGGACAGCGAAAGTCCGGCACCCAGTAAAAGGGCAGGAGTGGTCGGCATGCCAAGCGATATCAGCAAGGCACCCAGCACCGCGCCCGTACCGAGCACTTGCAGGCTGCCCAGACCAAACACGACTCGGCGCAGCGCGATCATTTTCGACAGGGAAAACTCCAGACCGAGAGAGAACAGCAGGAACACCACGCCCAATTCGGCAAGGTACGGCAGCTCTTCGCTTTCATTCACCCAGTTGAACGCCGTCGGCCCGATCATCAATCCCACGCACAGATAGCCGAGCACCGGCGGCAATCGCAGGCGCTGGAACAGTGCAATCACCACTAGTGAGGAGGCGAAGATGATCAATAGATTGGCGAACACAAAAATCTCCGGTGTCGGGTTCTGGCTATTCAAGCGTAGAAGTAAAAGAAACTTGAGCATCGCGTAAATGACATTTACGGCGACTGATATGCATCAGGGTTTTGCCGGCGTCATGGCGATTTGTGCGCCAAGGCCAGAAGATTCAATGGCTCGACGGCTTTTGCGGGCGGGCCTAGAATAGGCACTTAATTTCTATGGTTGAGCGCTCATGCCTCCTGAATGTCAGCTGTTCGGCACTGTCGGGTGCCATCTGTGTGAACTCGCCGAAGCCGAGCTGATGCCGTTTGTCGAACATGGCCTGCTGGTTGAATTGGTAGATATCGCTGACAGCGAAAGCTGGTTTAAAGCTTACAGCTTGCGGATTCCGGTGTTGCGTCGGGTCGATACCGGGGCTGAACTGGGCTGGCCATTCAGTGCCGATGAGGTGGTAGCGTTCCTGAGTTAAGCGATTTTTGCAGCCTCACTTTCCCGTCTGTCGAACTTTGCGATGGATCCCCTTGGCTTAATCGGTCCTCTTCGGATACTGTATGCGCATACAGCTATTCGCTTGTCTGACGGCGACTCCTGGTTTTCAGGGGGGAGAGTCGGTTCGGGGCATGAGGGGGATTTATCGTGGTCAATGTCGAGCAATTGAAAAACAGCGTGAACAAGATGTCGGTCGATGTTGTACGCGAGGCTGTCCTCGAGTTACGTCTGGACGGTCTGGTCACGGAAGGAAAAACTCCGTTCAACAAGCTGCATTTCAATACGTGTTTCGCCGAAATCGAGGCGTTGTTCCAGCGCGCCGGTTATCACAGGCAGCTGGATGTCGTGGGTTATCAGGGGTTGTTGTATGCGCTTTATGACCCCGGTCGCTGGGAAGCTGTTGATGTGCTGCGCTGGCTCAAGGAGTTCACTGAGGCGGCAGCGCGTACGCAGATACCGGCGTGAGGATTCTCTTCTAGGTGTGATCGGGCCAGTGCGGGATAATGCCGTCCTGCATTAAGGGTCAGAGCTTTCGTATGTCCACTTCATCTTTTTCTGCTGCACACAACCAGGCCAGCACGCTTTATTTGCCGCCGGGGCCGTGGCAGACCGTCCTCGATTGTTTGTGCGAACATTTCAGTGCAATCGGTCGTGAACAATGGCTGGACCGAATTGCACGCGGCCGTGTGCTTGACGCGCACGGGATGCCGATCGCGCTTGATCTGCGTTACAAGGAAGGCCTGCGGATTCACTATTTTCGTGAGGTTCCGGACGAAAAAGAGATTCCGGTGGTCGAGTCGATCCTGTACGCCGACGAACACCTGGTGGTGGCGGACAAACCGCATTTTCTGCCAGTGACTCCGGCTGGCGAGTATGTAGAGCAGACGTTGTTGCGACGGCTGATCCGTCGACTGGATAACCCGCATCTGGTGCCCTTGCACCGCATCGACCGGCATACCGCAGGGTTGGTGCTGTTTTCAGCGAACCCTCAGAGCCGTTCGGCTTACCAGTCATTGTTTCCTACACGACAAATCGAAAAACGTTACGAAGCAATCGCCCCGGCATTACCTGAGCTTTCGTTTCCACTGGTTCATAAAAGCCGGATGATCGATGGCGAGCCGTTCTTTCGCATGCAGGAAGGTCCGGGCGTCAGCAACACCGAGACAGCCGTCGAGGTCAGGGAGATGAACGGTGACCTCTGGCGCTATGGGCTTTATCCCGTGACCGGCAAGAAACATCAGTTGCGGGTGCACATGACTGCGCTGGGCGCCAGTATCTGCAACGATCCGTTCTATCCACAGGTGCTCAAGGATATTGAGGACGACTACGCCAATCCCTTGAAATTGCTGGCGCAGGGTTTACGGTTTTTGGACCCGATCACCGGGCTTGAGCGTGAATTCGAAAGCGCCATCACCCTGCAATGGTGATCGCAGTCCTTCAGGCACGAAAAAGCCCGCATCAAGCGGGCTTTTTCGTATCCGGTAATGCCGTAAAGATTACAACTCTTTGACGGTACGAACCTGATCCTTGTTGATGCGAGTGCGTTTGCCATCGAGTTGTTCGAACTCGTAGAAACCTGACTTCTCATCGTATTTTGGCGCGTCGACGGCCTGGATTTCGCGACCATCATTCAGGGTGATCACTGTAGGCGATGCGCAACCGGCGAGGGTCGCAAGGCCCAAGGCGAGCATGAAAGAGGCGAGGGTCCGTTGAGTCATGAGTGTGTCTCCGAATATGAATTCTTTTGGTTACTGAGCTTGAGACGTATGCATCGTGCGCAAGTTCCTTCTTGCGTCAGTCTGACACAGTGTTGTGTGAGCTTAATAGCTCCGGTGTATTGAGGTTGGCCAGGCGAGGGTCATTTTCGGGGCATTGCAGGGCAGTAGCGCCCAAGTTGCGCATGATCCGCCCCGGACTTCGTTCACCCTCATTCCACGCCTTTTCGAAATCCGGCAATAATGCCGTCGGGATAATGCAAAGCAAGGGTTCCCAGTGTTCGCCATGCCGCAGCATCAACGGTTTATCCGGATGCTGGCGGACGGTTTCGCGCATGTCATGGAGCAGGGCGGCATCGATGCGTGGCACGTCGCAAGGTAACACCAGTAAAAAACCATGACGGGCAGCCTTGAGGCCGGCGCGGATACCCGCCAGCGGTCCCGGAAAATCACCTTCGTCGTCATGGACCAACTGGTCAGCGTAAGGCGCGTATTTTTCCAGGTTCCTGTTGCAGGAGATGATCAGGTCATCGCTTAACTCACGGGTTTTGCGATGCAGGTGCGCGATCAGCGGCTCGCCATGCCATTCCAGCAGCCCCTTGTCCTGACCACCCATGCGTTGGCCTCGTCCCCCCGCCAGGAGCAGAATGGAGCAGGGCGGCAAATCTGTATTCGGGGTCATGGCAAGTCTCCATGGGGGCGTCGAAAAAATGAGGCGCTGTGATATAACACCGGGCTGTTTATCCTACAACTGGACGAGCCTATGAAAGCCAAGGCTGATGTACCTTTCGCGCCGCTCAATATCGCGGTGTTGACGGTCAGCGATACCCGTACCCTGGAAACCGATACCTCAGGACAAGTCTTCGTCGACCGCTTGAGCGCTGCTGGGCATAACCTGGCCGCTCGGGTTTTGCTTAAAGATGACCTCTACAAAATTCGTGCACAAGTCGCCAACTGGATTGCCGACGATGTCGTGCAAGTGGTGTTGATCACCGGTGGTACCGGGTTCACCGGTCGCGACAGCACGCCGGAAGCGGTGAGTTGCCTTCTGGACAAACAGGTCGATGGTTTCGGCGAGTTGTTCCGGCAGATTTCGGTAGCAGACATTGGCACTTCGACAGTTCAGTCCCGAGCCTTGGCCGGGTTGGCCAATGGCACGCTGGTCTGCTGTTTGCCCGGTTCGACCAACGCGGTGCGCACCGGCTGGGACGGCATTCTTGCCGAGCAGCTGGATTCGCGGCACCGCCCATGCAATTTCGTGGCTCATCTGAAACAGGCGGCACCCTGTGAATCCCGCGGGTAAGCCCGGCAAAACCGGCAGCCTCATGCCCGTTGAGGTAGCGTTGGCGCATCTGCTGGAAATGGCGGAGTCGTCAAAAATACTTGAGCGTGTACGCCTGCCGTTGGCGCAGGCCGAAGGGCGCGTATTGGCCGAAGACCTGATCTCCACGCTCGATCTGCCGCCTTGGCCGAACAGTGCCATGGACGGCTATGCCTTGCGCATCGCTGACTGGACAGGAGAACCGCTGCCGGTCAGCCAGAAGATTTTTGCCGGTCAGGCGCCTGAGCCGTTGAAGCCAGGAACCTGTGCCCGGATCTTCACTGGTGCACCGGTGCCTGAAGGGGCCGATTGCGTCGAGATGCAAGAGAACGCCGAGGTTCAGGCGGATGAGCGAGTTCGATTCATTGAGACCCTGAGTGTCGGTCAAAATATTCGGCCGCAAGGCCAGGAAACGACCGTTGGCGAGCTTGTATTGTCCGCCGGTACGCGCCTGGGTCCAATCGAACTGGGCCTGGCGGCGTCGTTGGGACGTGCTGAGCTTGAGGTAGTGCGCAAGGTTCGGGTTGCAGTCCTGTCTACCGGGGACGAATTGGTAGAACCGGGGCAGGCGCTTGGGCCGGGACAGATTTACAACAGCAATCGCGTGCTGCTGTGCAGCTGGTTGTGGCGCTTGGGTTGTGAAGTGATCGATGCCGGTATCCTTCCCGATGATTTATCAGCCACCCGTGCTCGTCTGGAAGAGCTGAAGGATGTCGACCTGATCCTTTCTACCGGCGGAGTGTCTGTGGGTGAGGCGGATTTCCTGGGCATCGCCTTACGCGAAGAAGGTGAGTTGTCCTTGTGGAAACTCGCTATCAAACCTGGCAAACCGCTGACGGTCGGACATTTTCACGGTGTGCCGGTGATTGGTTTGCCCGGTAATCCGGCGTCGACCCTGGTCACCTTTGCCTTGTTGACCAGGCCCTATCTCTTGCGTCGACAAGGAGTGAAGGAGGTTGAGCCGTTAAAATTTCAGGTGCCCGCGGGATTCGACTGGCCCAAGGCTGGCAATCGCCGAGAGTACTTGCGCGGACGCCTGGAAAACGGTCGGGCAATCATCTACAAGAACCAGAGTTCTGGCGTACTTCGCAGTGCCGCCTGGGCTGATGGTCTGGTCGAGGTGCTGGAAGATCGCACGCTGGTTGCCGGTGAATATGTGAGCTTCATTGCGCTGAGCGAGTTGCTTGGCTGATCCCTGTCACTGCGTGGTCGCGCAAGCCCGGTTGTATCTACCGGGCCTTGCGTGATGTCTGAGGTTCAACGGGCCAGCAGTGTCACGATCTGTTCAAAGCGGCTGTTGGCGACCCAGCCCAGCAACCCGAGGACCACGGCTGTTCCGCCCGCCGAGTAGGCCAGTCGGTGTTTTATGGATTTAACGTCGTTACGCACTTCGTCCATGTCCCTGCGGATGTATTTGAGGTGTGTCTCCAGTTCAATGACGCGAGGTTCCATTTCAACTCCTCCAGTGGGCTTTGCACTGGTGTCAGATTCAGCATGATGATTGATGCGACTTTCTGCGAACGGCGGTACCGCACCGATCGGTAACCTGAAGTCATGGCTTTGCATGGGCTGAAACGCTCCTTGCGTTGAAATCACTGGAGCGGCCGATACCGTTGTCGATTGTGCTTTTCAGGGCATTTGAAGCGGGGTTGTTCATTGCATGCACGTCCTTGTGGGGTTGCTAATGATGATTGAGAACCACAGACACCAAGGTCTACTAATCACCCTGGCTGGTCAATTGAGCCGATTCCTCACGTTTCGTAAGAAAAATCCCAGGCCTGTAGGACGCCAACGCACTGGCGCTGAAATAATTCAATTTCTACCGACTTTTTTCGGCCCCCCTGAGGTCAACATCTCTCATACGGATTTCAATCATGGGGACGACAACAATGGGTGAGCGTAAGGCGCTGTTGATTCTGCACGGCAAGCAGGCACTCAACGAGGAGGTCCGCGCGGCCGTCGAAGGCAAACGCCAGCAGGGCTGGGAACTGGCCGTCCGCTTGACCTGGGAGGCGGGTGACGCACAGCGACTGGTAGGAGAGGCGCTGAGTGCAGGGTATACGCACCTGATTGCTGGCGGCGGTGATGGCACCCTGCGTGATATCGCCGAGGCCATGGCGGTGCAATCGACCCAGGCCAGTCTGGTACTGATGCCTCTGGGGACCGCGAACGATTTTGCCCGCGCCGCCGGCGTGCCGCTCGAGCCGGCGCCAGCCCTGGACCTGCTGGACGCTGCGCCTCATGCTATCGATCTGGGGGAGGTTGGCGGGCAGATGTTTCTGAACATGGCCACCGGCGGCTTCGGTAGCCAGGTCACGGCAAACACTTCCGAAGACTTGAAAAAGGTACTCGGTGGGGCCGCCTATCTGTTCACCGGTTTGTCGCGTTTCAGCGAATTACATGCCGCTTACGGTGAGTTGCAGGGACCGGACTTTCACTGGAGTGGCGAGTTATTGGCCTTGGGCATCGGCAATGGCCGGCAAGCGGGCGGCGGTCATGTGCTATGCCCGCAAGCGCTGGCGGACGATGGTCTGCTGGATATCAGCATCTTGCCCGCGCCGCAGGAGGTGGTGAGTACGTTGAAGACCTTGCTGGCTGACGGATTCGGCATCGACAACATGTTTGTGCGAGCCCGCTTGCCATGGGTCGAGATCAAGGTTTCCGAAGGTCTGCACATAAATCTGGATGGCGAACCGCTGGAGGGTGACAGCCTGCGCTTCAGTGCGCGACCGGCAGCGTTGCGCGTGCATTTGCCTGAAAACTCGCCACTGCTCGGTAACTCGAAAAACGGCTAGTCGTCCAGGCTGATGATTTGCTCGCGTACGGCAAACAGGACCAGGCCTGCCACGTCATAGATCTGCAAGCGCTTCATGATCTGCGAGCGATGGGTTTCAACGGTCTTGATGCTGAGGCCCAGGCCATTGGCGATTTCCCGGGTGGATTTTCCGCGGACAATCAGTCGCAGGATTTCCAGTTGCCGCGCGGTCAGGTTGTGCGAGTCCGTTACCTGCGGCTGCTGTTTCTGGTTGCGGATCAGTGCCTGGTTGATCACCGTGTGAGCGATGGCCGGGCTCAGATAACGTTCGTTGTTGCGCAGGGCGTGCAGGGCATGTTCCAGCTCGGTCGCCGTGGTGTCCTTGAGCAAATATCCGTGAGCGCCGGATTCCAGCGCTTGCATGATGAGCGCAGGATCGGTGTGCATCGACAGGATCAGCACCTTGCTTTGCGGGCGCACCCGCTTGAGCCGTTGCAAGGCTTCAAGGCCACCGGTCTCTCTCATGGAGATATCCAGCAGAACGATGTCGGGGGACAGCTTCTCGACCATTTCCAGTAGTTGCGAGCCGTCGTTGGCCTCGCCGATTACCGCGTAGCCAGGAATGTCCAGCACCAGAGCGCGCACGCCGGCCCTGATAAGCGAGTGGTCATCCACCAGAAGTAAGTTACAAGTCAATGCATAACCTTATTCGAACTGGCCCGTTCAAGCGCTCGGGGCGCCCAGGGAAAAAGTGCTTCGATTTGAGTGCCTTTGCCCGGCTCGCTGGTCACGGCCAGGGTACCGCCCAGTTGCTCGATACGTTCCAGCATCCCGGCCATCCCGCGTTGTCCCTCTCTGCCGGGGTCGGCTGCTGGCGCGAAACCCAGGCCGTCGTCACTGATTAACAGCGTCAGGCCCTGGGGCAGACGTTGCAAGCGGACCAACAGATTTTTCGCTTCGGCGTGACGCAGAATATTAGTCACCGCTTCCTGGGTGATTCGAAAGGCGGCGAACGACATTTCCTCCGGTATTCCGGTCAGGCGCTGGTGGCATTCCAGGCTCCAGTGTATGGAGGTATTGGCCAGGGTCTTGAGCAGATGTGCGCGCAGGCTGGCTTCCAGGCCGAGACTGGTCAACTGTCTGGGGTTGAGGATGGCCGAGACATCGCGAACCTTGGCCAGGGTTTCGTCCAGTGTGTCGATGAGCGTTGAGCACTGGCCCTGCATTTCTTCCGGCATCCGGCGTTTGAGCCATTCACTTTGCAGTTTTGCAGCGGTCAGCAACTGGCCGATGTCGTCATGTAATTCGCGGCTGAGCCGGTGGCGTTCGTTTTCCTGGACTTGCAGCAGGCGGTCCGCCAGTTCTTGCGGCTGAAACTTGATCGACTTGCGCGAGAAATGACCTTGCCCCCACACAACCGCCAGCACCACAAGGTTGAGGACCATCAGGCTCGCCGGCAGCGGTGTGGAAGTGCCGAAAATCAGCACACTGCCAAACGCCGAGCACAGGCAAAGCAAAAGCGTGAGCCGTCGCGCATTTTTTGCGGAGGGTGGCCATGGCGTGAGTGATTTGAGGCTGGCGTACATAGCGGATGGAGCCAATGAATGTTCGCTGCGGGCAGCTCCGCCATGGTCGTTGACGGGACTGTATTTGGAAATCTGTAGTGACTCGCTTCAAGCAAGGTGCGGTCCCGTGATTAAGAAAGCTTCGAACTTCCATGGGCGCTGTTTCTTGCTCTGGCGTCACTTCGCCATTAATTGGCGTCAACTAATGGTCGGCATAATAACACTTAAGATACCGTCGGTCGCGTTTGCTATATATGCCCATATGGTCAGGAAAATCGCTATTGGACGATAGTTCCACAATGGAAAAAGTATGCGGGAATGGGGAGTTTTTATTGATGTCGAACTGTCGTTGACAGGTATGAAATATTCAATTGCGACATGAGCGTACTCAAGTTACCGAGCAGCCTCATGGCAATAAGAATAGGTGACACGGCAGGGTCTCAGGCGAATTAGGCCTGGCGTTCCGAATAAGAAACGAGCGTGAACGGTTTGGAATTAACCGATGGCTGAAATTGACGGTGTCCGACCTGAAACGCAAAGGCTTCGATCAGGGAAGTCTGTTCACTGTCATCCAGGCTGAGCTGGCCTGTGGTCTGATCGATAAGTTCGAGTTGCCAGGCCATCAACGTGAAGCAGTCCTTCAAGGCATCCAGCGCCTGTTCGTGCAGGTCCATGTGGTTTTGGGCATGATTCAATAAACCATGAATATGCAGCGAAAATTCAGACACGGCTTCCAGTGCGAGGGCATCGGCCCTGCTCGCCAGCTTGAGCAGGCTGCTGAGGATGCAATCGATTGCGTCTTTGTCATTGCTGATGAGTTGCAGATGGCTGAGGCACTCCTCCGACTTGGCCAGGAGCATTTCAGCTTCGACAAGGAACTCGGGTAGCCGCTGGGCCCACTGCTTGGGTTGGTTTGGCATGCTTATCTCCACAACGTCATGTCAAGTGAGGGGATGTCGCGTGTGTCTACGCGGGCGTCCAGCGCCCTGACACTGCCATGCCGGCATGAGATCGCGCTCCGGCAAGCCTGGACGCAGGCTGGGGAACTCGAGAGGGTGGATGGCCACTTACCTGCGATCGCACACAAAAGCCTGACTCCGTTCATGCAATGAGAATGGCGTCACATTAATGGCTATTGGATATTGCGAACATCAGGTTGGGCCTGATTGTTACTAGGGGAATCCCTTACACGAGGGAACCGAACGGGCAAACCGAGGTCGCGCCGCAGGGAATGTAGCAGATGGAATCACGTAGTCAGTAAAGCATGATGTTAATGTGACATCAATGTTCGTTCGTGGCATTTTGTCTTGGGGTCAAGATCCGGCGATAACAGCCGATAACTCCCTTTAGTGAATTCATCAGAACAAGCCCAGGAGTCATTGATGGCCGGCATTCTCGACACGGTAGACCAACGCACACAATTAGTGGGTGAGAATCGCCTGGAAATTCTCATGTTCCGGTTGGCCGGCCGGCAATTGTTCGCAATTAACGTCTTTAAAGTGCAGGAAGTGTTGCAACTGCCAAAACTGACGTTGATGCCGCAGCGCCATCCCTTTGTCTGTGGCGTGGTCAATCTGCGAGGCCAGACGTTGCCGGTGATCGACTTGTCCCAGGCCATCGGCATGCGTCCGCTGGTGCCAAGCCCGACCAGCACGATTATCGTCACCGAATACAACCGCTCGGTGCAGGCATTCCTGGTGGGTGGCGTAGACCGCATCGTCAACATGAACTGGGAAGCGATCCTGCCGCCTCCGACCAGCGCCGGCCGCCAGCATTACCTGACGGCCATCAGTAAAGTCGACGACCAGTTGGTGGAAATCATCGACGTTGAGAAAGTGCTGGCTGAAATCGTGCCTTACAACGCCAAGGTCTCCCGTGAAAAACTCGAAGACCCGGTGCTGGAACGCGCCCGTGGTCGTGAAGTGCTGTTGGTGGACGACTCCAATGTGGCCCTGTCGCAATTGCGCGACACGCTGGGTCAATTGGGCGTGAAGATGCACATCGCCAGTGACGGCTTGAAGGCACTGAACATGCTTAAGGCATGGGCCGATACGGGCGTGTCGATGACCGACAAACTGTTGATGGTGTTCACCGACGCAGAAATGCCGGAAATGGACGGCTATCGCCTCACCACCGAAATCCGCAACGACCCGCGCCTGCGTGGGCTTTACGTTGTGCTGCACACTTCGTTGTCGGGCAGCTTCAACGACTCGATGGTCAAGAAGGTCGGCTGTGACAATTTCCTCTCCAAGTTCCAGCCGGACAAACTCGTCGACGTGGTGCGCCAGCGCTTGATGCTCGACGAAGTCCCTGCCTGATGACAGCCCGACAGGCTGGCGCTGATGCCAGCCTTTGATTCGGCGATCAAGCTCGTATAGGGTGGCGTTTTTTGTCCACCAGGGAGCTGGCCATGCTGCGTCTGAGCGCGCTTTACCGTTATCCATTGAAATCCGGCAAGGGCGAGAGCCTGCAATCGATCGGCCTCGACAAACTGGGGTTGGACGGTGATCGACGCTGGATGCTGGTGGACGATGCCAGCGGGCGCTTTCTGACCCAGCGTGCGGTGGCGCAGATGAGTCAGTTGTCGGCGTTGTGGAACGCCGATGGCGGCTTGACCCTCAGCGCCGCAGGCCGCACACCCATCGACATCGCTTTGCCCGCCAGCGACGCGGAACTGCGTGGCGTGACGATCTGGCGCGACACCTTGCGTGTGCCGGATGCCGGTGTCGAAGCGGCAGCCTGGGTCAGCGAATTCATCGGCAAACCGACGCGTCTGGTGCAAGTGCCGCTTGATCGCGCGCGAACGACCCAATCGGGTTACGGCAAGGACGATGATCAGGTCGCGTTCGCCGATGGCTTCCCGCTGTTGCTGATCGGCCAGGCGTCCCTGGAGGACTTGTCGCAAAAGGTCGGACGCCCGCTGGAAATGCTGCGCTTTCGGCCCAATCTGGTGATCGAGGGCAGCGAAGCGTATGCCGAGGATGGCTGGAAGCGTCTGCGCATCGGCGATGTCGAGTTCCGTGTGGTCAAGTCTTGCGCGCGCTGCATTCTGACCACTATCGACCCGCAAACCGGTGAGCGCAGTGGAGATCGCGAACCCTTGGCCACCCTGCAGAAATACCGTGCCGAGGCCGATGGCGCGATGTTCGGCCAGAATCTGGTCAACGACAGCACCGGCCAACTTGAAGTCGGTATGCAGGTGACGATCCTGGAATAAAACGCCCTGAACGAAAAATGCCCGCGTCCCAAAAGGACGCGGGCATTTTTTTGTCTCGGTGAAAACCCGGGGTTTTAGCCGCGGTATTCGCACAGGTAAGCGGTGTCGACGGCCACTTTCAGCTGGAACTTGCTGTTGGCGGGCACGTTGAACTGGCTGCCGGCGGCGAAGGTTTCCCAATCGGTGCTATCAGGCAGTTTGACGGTCAGGGCGCCGGTCACCACGTGCATGATTTCACGCTGGCTGGTGCCGAATTCGTATTCGCCCGCAGCCATGACGCCGATGGTCGCAGGACCTTCAGCGGTGCCAAAGGCGATCGACTTGACGGTGCCGTCGAAGTACTCGTTGACTTTAAACATGGGCGATTCCTCGAAAAGGGCTAAAAAGGGCTGGCCAGTATGCACAAGGCCTCGAACGCCGTCACCTCTCGAGGGGTAGAACCTGTGGCAACAAACGCGCTGTATTACGCGCATCTTCCAGCGCCCGATGCTGTTGGCCATTGAACTGCATGCCCGCCAGTTGCAATGCGGCGTTGAGTCCCAGCGGGCGCTCCAGGCGTCGGGCCTTGGCAAAGCGTTGTTTGAGATTCATGTGCGGCACGCTGCCCAGAGCGCTGTCCAGTTGCAGACGCTGCCACTCCTGCAGCAGTTGCTTGCGATCGTAGTCGCCCCAACTGGCCCAGCCCTCCAAAACCGACTGATGTTGCCCCAGCCACTGCTCGAACGACGGCCAGACCTCGCTCAGCGTCTGCGCGGCGTCGACGTTTGCTTGAGTGATGTGCGTCAGCTCCCGGCAAAACGGCGTCAGCAGTGGTCGTTTCAAGGGTCGAACGAAGCACTGGAAAAAATCCACTTCGCGCCCTTTACGGTCCACCAGGGTGGCACCGATTTCGATTATTTCCATTTCTGTAACAGGCCAGCCACCGTCATCGGTGGTGGCTTCCAGATCGATTACCAGCCAATGAGGCATCGCAGGGTTCCTGGTATCCGCGTCCTGATAGGACTTGAGCGTAGCCAAACCCGACGGATCCGCCTAGCGGCTTATTCAACCTCCAACAAAATCTGACGATTTTTAACCTGATCGCCGACTTGGACCTGCAAGCGCTTGAGCACTCCGTCGATGCCTGACTTGAGCGGATGCTCCATTTTCATCGCTTCGAGCACCACCAGCAGTTGGCCTTTGCTGACCAGACTGCCCTCACTGACCAATACATCGACGATCGCCCCGTCCATCGGTGCCTTCAGGGTGCCGCTGCTGACGCTGGCCTGAGTGCTGATCAGCGCCTGGGTCCGATCGATCAGCCGCAGGCTGCCGGGACGGGTGGACAGCCACAGTTGGCCAGCGTCGAGTCGGTAGGCATGGCGTTGGCGAATGCCATCGATGTCCAGCGTTGCCCAACGCCCGTCGCACTGGATGACCTTCAATTGGAGGGTTCGGGCGCCGATCGTCAACCGGTAAGGCTGGTCAGGCAGTGCGTTCAGATCCACCTGCCAGTTCTGTTCCTCCACGCCGATGCGATAGTGCAGGGGCACACTGGCGTTGTTGCGCCAGCCGGCCAGTGGGGCGAGGTAGGCCTGCGCCGAGGCGTGATAAAACAGCGCCGCAGCGATGGCCAGTTCTTCAGCGCCTGGAACGTGCGGATGCAGGCAAGGGTGGTCGGCGAAACAGCTCGGGATGAACCCGGTACTGAACTCGCCACTGATGAACTGCGGGTGTTGCAGCAAACTGGCGAGTAAACGCTGATTGCTTTGCACCCCCAGCAACACGCTGTCCTGCACGGCCCGCAGCAACTTGCGCCGGGCCTCTTCACGGGTAGCGCCATGGGCGATGATTTTACCGAGCATCGGGTCATAGAACGGGCTGATGGCATGGCCTTCGATCAAGCCATGATCAATGCGCACACCGTCCTGCAACGCAAGCTCCCAGGCCTCGATCCGACCGGTTTGTGGCACAAAACCTTGCGCTGGGTCTTCGGCGTACAAGCGCACTTCCATGGCATGCCCGTTGAGTGCCACCTGCTCTTGTCGCAACGGCAGGGGCAAGCCTTCGGCGACGTGCAACTGCCAAGCCACGAGGTCCAGGCCGGTGATCAATTCGGTGACCGGGTGTTCCACTTGCAGCCGGGTGTTCATCTCCAGGAAGTAAAACTGCCCGCGCGCATCCAGCAGGAATTCCACGGTGCCGGCGCCGACGTAATTCACCGCGCGCCCAGCCTTGAGCGCCGCGTCGCCCATGGCCTGACGCAACTCGGTGGTCATGACCGGGCAGGGCGCTTCTTCGATGACTTTTTGATGGCGACGCTGGATCGAACAGTCGCGCTCGCCGAGGTGGATCAAGTGGCCGTGTTGGTCACCGAACACTTGCACTTCGACATGCCGTGGATCGATCAGCGCTTGTTCGAGGATCAACTCGTCGCTGCCAAACCCGTGCAGGGCTTCGGAACGCGCGGTTCGCAATTGTTCGAGCAACTCCCCGGCGCTGTGCACCAGGCGCATGCCACGTCCGCCACCCCCGGCGCTGGCCTTGATCATCAGCGGGTAACCGATGCGCTCGGCTTCGCGGCTCAGGGTCGCGTCGTCCTGTTCGGGGCCTTGATAGCCGTCGATGCAGGGCACGCCGGCCGCGAGCATGGCGAGCTTCGACAGGCGCTTGCTGCCCATCAGCTCAATGGCTTCGGGGCTGGGGCCGATGAAGGTGATGCCGGCGTGTTGGCAGGCGCGGGCGAATTCGGCGTTTTCGGAAAGGAAGCCATAGCCGGGGTGAATCGCATCGGCACCGGTGCGGCGGGCGGCGTCGAGGATGGCCGGGATGTTCAGGTAGGACTGCTGCACCGGGGCCGGGCCGATGTTGACGGCCTGGTCGGCCATTCGCACGTGCAGGGCGTCGGCGTCGGCATCGCTGAAGACGGCGACGGTTCGGTAGCCCAGGGCTTGGGCCGTGCGCTGGATGCGGCAGGCGATTTCACCACGGTTGGCGATCAGGATTTTTTTGAGGGCGGGCATCTTGTCTTCTCTCAAGTTGTGCGGTGAAAGTGCTGGCTTCATCGCGGGCAAGCCCGCTCCCACAGGGAATGCATTTCACTGTGGGAGCAGGCTTGCCTGCGATGCTTTTAAGAAGCCCACCCCGGTTTGCGTTTTTGCACGAACGCCATCGTCCCTTCGGTCCCTTCCGCGCCAGCCACCGCTTCGCTGAACCACTCAGCGGCCTCATCCAGCAATGCCTCGGAGGGCTGGCCGGCGCTCGCCAGCAACAGTTTTTTCGTCGTCGCATTCGCCCCTGGCGCGCAGCACAGCACATGGGCGAGCACTTCATCGAGACGCTCGGCCAAGGCTTGCGCGTCATGCTCGACGAAATGCACCAGGCCCATGCGCCGCGCCTGGGAGCCATCGAACCGCGCCGCGGTCAGCGCCAGTCGACGTGCCTGGGTCAAGCCGATGCGCTGGACCACGAACGGCGCAATCTGCGCCGGGAGCAGACCCAGGCTGGTTTCCGGCAGGCCGAATTGCGCGTTGTGATCGGCCAGGGCAATGTCGCTGACGCACGCCAGGCCCAATCCACCGCCGAGCACCGCGCCTTGCAGCACGGTGATGACCACTTGCGGCGCGTGTTGTACCGCTTGCAGCAGCGAACCGAAGGCTCTGTTCAAGTCGCGATAGGCGCTTGCCCCATGAGTGCGTGCATTGGCCATGTCCTTGATGTCGCCACCGGCGCAAAAATGCCCGCCGGCACCACCGATCACCAGTGCACGAACCGTTCGATCATCACGCACCGTCGCCAGCACCGCGCGCAGTTCGTCGACCATCTGCAAGCTCATGGCGTTGCGGCTGTCCGGGCGATTGAGGATGATGTGCAGCACGCCGTTGTGTGATTCCAGCAGCAGGGTCTGGCAGGCAGGCAGGGCGCTCATTTCTTTTTCCCCGGCAGGATGCCCATGAGTTTGCAGATGATCCCCAGCATGATTTCGTCGGCGCCACCGCCGATCGATACCAGCCGCACGTCACGGTAGGCGCGGGCCACCGGGTTGTCCCACATGAAGCCCATGCCGCCCCAATATTGCAGGCAGCTGTCGCTGACCTCGCGACCCAGGCGTCCGGCCTTGAGTTTGGCCATCGACGCCAGGCGCGTGACGTCCTGGCCTTTGATGTATTGCTCGGTGGCCTGATAGACCAGTGCGCGCAAGCATTCGATTTCGGTTTGCAGTTCGGCGAGGCGGAAGTGAATGACCTGGTTATCGATCAGCGCGCTGCCGAACGTCTTGCGTTCCTTGCAGTACTCGATGGTGCTGTCGACGCAGTATTCCAGGCCCTTGATCATGTTCGCCGCACCGAACAGGCGTTCTTCCTGGAACTGCAGCATCTGCATCATGAACCCCGCACCTTCGTGGCCGATGCGGTTGCGCTGCGGTACGCGCACGTTGTCGAAAAACACCTGGGCGGTTTCCGAACTGCGCATGCCGAGCTTGTCCAGATGCGAGCTGAGGCTGATGCCCGGGGTGTTCATCGGCACCATGATCAGTGACTTGTTGACGTGTGGTTTGTCGCCCGAGGTGTTGGCCAGCAAACAGATGAAGTCGGCGCTCGGCGAGTTGGTGATCCACATTTTGCTGCCATTGATCACGTAATCGTCGCCGTCCTTGCGGGCGCTGGTTTTCAACCCGGCCACGTCGGAACCGGCACCGACTTCGGAAACGCCGATGCAGCCAACCTGTTCGCCAGTAATTGCCGGGCGCAGGAATTCTTCGCGTAGTTCATCGGAGCCGAAGCGGGCGAGGGCTGGCGTACACATGTCGGTCTGCACGCCGATGGACATCGGAATGCCGCCGCAGTGGATGGTGCCAAACTCTTCGGCCGCAACGATCGAATAGCTGTAGTCGAGGCCCATGCCGCCAAACTTTTCCGGTTTGGAAATCCCAAGCAACCCGAGGTCACCGGCCTTGCGGAAGATCTCGTGAATCGGGAAGCGCCCGGCCTTTTCCCATTCCTCGACGTGCGGGTTGATCTCATGATCGACGAACTGGCGGACGGTGCGACGCAGTGCTTCGTGTTCCTGGGTGAAGATCATTCTTATTGTTCTCCTGTGACCTGCGATCAGAATCTCGCGACGCCAAAACTGTTGGTTTGCAGCGGCCGTACGTCAGCCTCATGACAGATGTCCAGCAGATACCCGAGCAACGTGCGGGTATCGCGCGGATCGATCAAACCGTCGTCCCACAGATTGGCGCTGCCATAAAGCGCCGTGGACTGGCTGTCGAGTTTCTGTGCGGTGACCTGCTCCAGCATGTCGAGCATTTTCGGATCGGGCACCAGACCGTCCTTTAGCTGCTTGGCCTCGGTGACGATGCGCAGCACTTTGCCGGCCTGGGCGCCGCCCATCACCGCCGTGCGGCTGTTGGGCCAGGCGAAGATGAAGCGCGGGTCGAGGCCGCGGCCACACATCGCATAGTTACCGGCGCCATAGGAACCGCCGACGACGATGGTCAACTTGGGCACTCGGGCGTTGGCCACCGCTTGAATCATCTTCGCGCCGTGCTTGATCACGCCTTGCTGTTCCGATTCGGTGCCGACCATGAACCCGGTGGTGTTGTGGAAAAACAGCAGCGGTGTCTGGCTCTGGTCACAAAGCTGAATGAATTGCGCCGCCTTGCTCGCCCCCCTGGGCGTGATCGGGCCGTTGTTGCCGATGAATCCGCAGGCACGTCCCTGAATCTGCAAGTGACCGCAAACGGTCTGCTGATCGAACTCGCTCTTGAACTCGAGGAAGTTCGAAGCGTCGGCAATTCGCGCGATGATTTCGCGCACGTCATAGGGCTTTTTCGGGTCGTCGGGAATCAGCCCGAGCAGCTCGTCGATAGGGTAGAGCGGGTCTTCCCAATACCGGGCGGGCGCGGCGGGCAAGCGCGCGCTCCAAGACAGCAGGCTGACGATTTCGCGGACCTGGCGCACGCCATCGGCGTCGTTCTCGGCCAGGTATTCGGCAGTGCCGGCAGTTTGCGCGTGCATCTCGGCGCCGCCCAGTTCTTCGTCGGTGGCGACCTCGCCGGTAGCGGCCTTGAGCAGCGGCGGGCCGGCCAGAAACAGCTTGGCTTTGCCCCGCACTACCACCACGTAATCCGAGAGCCCCGGCTGGTAAGCGCCGCCCGCCGTGGCTGAGCCGTGGACCACGGTGATCTGCGGCAGGCCCATGGCTGACATCCGCGCCTGATTGGCAAAGGTGCGCGCGCCTTCGACGAAAATCTCTGCTGCGTAATTGAGGTTGGCGCCGCCGCTCTCGGCGAGGGTAATGACCGGCAGTTTGTTCTCCATGGCGATCTGCTGCAGGCGCAGGGACTTTTTCAAACCGCTGGGGGAAATGGTCCCGCCCTTGATCGCGCTGTTATTCGCCACCACCAACACCCGCACGCCGGAGACGTAACCGATGCCCGCAATCAGCCCGCCACCGGCCGAGCTGCCGTCTTTGTCGTCGTGCAATTTATAGCCGGCCAGGCTCGCCAGTTCGAGGAACGGCGCGCCAGGGTCAAGCAGCAGATTGAGACGTTCACGGGGCAGCAACTGGCCGCGCTTGTCGAACTTGTCTTTGGCTTCGGCCGCTTTGTTCAGCAGGTTTTGCTCAAGCTGTCGGACCTGCTCGATGCCGGCCAGCATCGCGGCACGGTTGCGGGCGAACTGTTCGCTGAGCGGGTCGACTTGAGACTGAATGACCGGCATGGCTTATTCCTTGTCCTTAAGCACTTCGGGTAAGTAGGCGCGGTGGAAACCGTTGTACGACACACTGTTGGTGGCTTTGTGAATCGGCCACGCCCGCCCGCCCAGGCTCGCCGCGCCGTCGATCCGCAAGGTGCTGCCGCTGATGAACGCGGCGGCCGGGCTCAACAGGAAAACAATCGCCGCGCTGACTTCCGATTCCGTGCCGATGCGTTTGAGCGGCACGTGTTCGCGCAGGGTCGGAATCACAGCTTTGAACGCACCCTCGTAAGTGTCCATGCCGCTGGAAGCGATCCAGCCCGGCGCCACGGCGTTGACCCGCACCCCGGCGTAACCCCATTCGAATGCGGCGGTCTTGGTCAGGTTGTCCATGCCCGAACGCGCCGCGCCCGAGTGGCCCATGCCGGGCATGCCGCCCCACATGTCGGCGAGCATGTTGACGATGGCGCCGCCGTGCTTGCTCATGGATTGATTGAACACCTCCCGGGCCATCAGGAAGCCGCCCACCAGGTTGGTGCGCATCACGGTTTCGAAGCCCTTCTGATTGATCGACGCCAGCGGCGAGGGGTATTGCCCGCCGGCATTGTTGACCAATCCATGAATCGGCCCGTGCTTGCGAATCAACTCGCTGACCAGGTGCGTGACCGCGTCTTCCTCGCGAATGTCGCAGGTGGCCCAGTCCGCTGTGCCGCCGTCTTCGGCTATCTCGGCAGCGACGTTTTTCAACTTGTCGGCCTTGCGCCCGATCAACAACACATGTGCGCCGAGGGCCGCCAGTTCGTGCGCGGTGCAACGGCCGATGCCACTGCCGCCGCCAGTGACGATGATGGTTTGGCCGGCAAACAGATCGGCTCTGAAAATCGAATCGTAAACCATGGCGACAGTCCTCTAGTTGACCTGGTCGGCGATGCGCTGGGGCACCGGAATCTGGATCTCCAACAGCTGCTGTGCGAAAGCCTTGCCTTGCGGATCGATACGCAGGCTGGCCACGCCACCGCCGCCGAGCGCGTTCTCCAGAAGAAAATTGAAGCTGTGGGTGCCGGGCAGATACCAGCGTTCGACACGTCCGTGAATCGGGTCGAGGACGTGGCTCATCCAGTCGACCATGACTTCGGGTGTCAGGGCTTCGGCGATCCACGGCAGATACTCGGGCTCGCGGGCCATGACGCCGATGTTGCTGTGATTGCCTTTGTCACCCGAGCGGGCCACGGCGAGTTTGATCAGCGCCACGCTGGCATCGGCGCGGCCAGTGGGTTGTGGCGGATCGAACGGCACGGGCAAGTCAGCCGGATCGAGCACATCGACGGCGGGCAGGGCGCACGGGTGGCGTTGCCCCTTGAGATCAATCTCCAACGTGCAGGCGGTTTTGTCGATGAGGAACGAGAACAGCCGGATCAGCGGATACACCGTCGGGCGGCCTCCGACAATGCCGGTCAACCCCGGCGCCATGCCCGTCGCGGCCTGGGCAATTTCCCTGGAGAACACAATCAAGGCTTGTTTGCTCGGATGGCGCACGGCGAGTTTGATCACCACTTCGCGACTGTCCTGGCGCTGGCCGTGCGGGCCGTAGGTGGCCTCGCTGCCGAGCAGTTCGATGTTCACTTCGCTGTAGGGCGCCCAGCCGCGCTGGCTAAAGATTTCCGAGGTCTTGTTGATGATCGCCTCGCTGACTCGACGGGCCTTGTCGACCGCGTCGATCCCCGCGATCAGGCAACTGGCGGTGCAGCGGAATCCGTCCGGATACGTGGCGCTGACCTTGTACTGATCGGTGGGTGGCAGGCCTTTTGCGCAGTGCACCTGAACCGCGTTTACGCCTTGTTGCACCAGTTTCACTTCAGTGAAATCGCAGACCACGTCCGGCAAAAGATAGGCCTGCGGGTTGCCGATTTCATACAGCATTTGCTCGCCGACGGTCAGCGGCGTGACCAGTCCGCCCGAGCCTTCGGGTTTGCTGACGATAAATTGGCTGTCGGCGCTGACCTCGACGATGGGGAAACCGATGTGTTCGTAGTCGGGCACGTCACGCCAATCGGTGAAATTGCCGCCGGTGCATTGGGCGCCGCATTCGATGATGTGCCCGGCCAGGGCGGCCTGGGCCAACTTGTCGTAGTCATGCCAGGACCAGCCGAATTCATGCACCAGTGCGGCGCTGACCACCGCGCTGTCGACCACGCGTCCGGTGATGACAATGTCGGCGCCTAATCGCAGGGCTTCGACGATGCCCGGTGCGCCGAGATAGGCGTTGGTCGAGACGCACATCGGTGGCAAGGGCGCGCCGCTGAACATCTCCTGGACGCCAAGGCTGCTCAGCTGTTTGAACTGCGGTTGCAAGTCATCGCCCAGCAGCACGGCGATTTTCAACGCCACGCCGGCCTTGTCGCACGCCGATTGCAGGGCGGCGGCGCAGGCTTGCGGATTAACCCCGCCAGCGTTGCTGATGACACGGATCTGTTGTTCGGCGAGTTGCCCTAGCAGCGGGCTGAGGACTTCGATGAAGTCCCCCGCATAGCCTGCCTGCGGGTCTTTCATCCGTGCGCCGGCCATGATCGACATCGTTATCTCGGCTAAATAGTCGAAGACCAGATAGTCCAGACGCCCACCTTCCACCAGTTGCGCGGCGGCGGTCGAGGTGTCGCCCCAGAACGCGCTGGCGCAGCCGATGCGAATCGTTTTAGGCGCAGTCAATTCCATAACCCTCTTCGAAAGAAGTGTATCGAGACTACCAAGCAAGCGCTTGGTTTGTAAACGGCTGAAATATCTTCTCCCCGAGCGCTTGCTTGGTAGCCGTTGCCAGCTTAAATTGCCCGCGCATCCCGCTGTTTTCGCGGCGAGCGGCGCATCTGATTGATCGACTGTAGGAGAGAACGGGTGGACGAGCAAAAAGCCCTGAGGGTCATGCGCGAATTGGTCGACAGCGGCCAATTGACCGACCCGGACAGCGCCCGTGGCAAATTGCTGCAAGTGGCGGCTCACCTGTTTCGCAACAAAGGTTTTGAACGCACCACCGTGCGCGATCTGGCCGGCGCCGTGGGCATTCAGTCGGGCAGCATTTTTCATCACTTCAAAAGCAAGGACGAAATCCTCCGGGCGGTGATGGAGGAGACCATTCGCTACAACACCGCGTTGATGCGCGCAGCCTTGGCTGAGGCGAGCAATGTGCGCGAACGGGTTTTGGCGCTGATTCGCTGCGAATTGCAGTCGATCATGGGCGGCAGTGGCGAAGCGATGGCGGTGTTGGTGTATGAATGGCGTTCGCTCTCCGAAGAAGGGCAAGCGCAAGTGCTGGCGTTGCGTGACATCTATGAAGCGCTTTGGCTGCAGGTGCTGGGTGAAGCCAAGGACGCCGGTTTTATCCGTGGTGATGTGTTCATTACGCGTCGCTTCCTGACCGGTGCATTGTCCTGGACCACCACCTGGTTTCGTGCCGATGGCAGCATGAGCCTCGATCAATTGGCCGATGAAGCATTGATTCTTGTACTCGAAGAAAAACATTAAGTTGTTCTGAAGCCGCAGGAAACTGGCTAAGTGGCCGAAACCGCCTAGCTTGAATGCATTGATGCGTATTTTTGGGGAGTGGGTTGTTTTGATGTCTTCGCCAATCAGGATGGCCTCGCGGCTTTTGCTGGCATCGCTTGCAGCGTTATGCGTATTGCCGTCCCAGGCTGCGCAATTGGTGCGGATCGGTGCCGCACATTTCCCACCCTATACCGTGCGCCCAGAAACCGGTGCCGACACGGGACTTCTGCCGCAATTGGCGGAAGCCTTGAATCGGTTGCAGAGCGACTATCAGTTCGTCCTGGTGCCCACATCGATTCCCCGGCGATTCGGTGATTTCAAGCAAGGCCGGGTCGACATGGCGATTTTCGAGAACCCGGACTGGGGCTGGAAGGACATTCCCCACATCAGTGTCGACATGGGGCTTGAAGACGCCGAAATTTTTGTCGCGCAACGTGTGCCTGATCGCCAGCAAAACTATTTTGCCGATCTCACCGGTAAACGTCTGGCGCTGTTCAGCGGCTATCACTATGAGTTCGCCAACTTCAACGCCGAACCGAAATTTCTCGCGCAAAACTACAACGCCACGCTGACCTATTCACACGACAGCAACCTGCTGATGGTGCTGCGCGGGCGAGCGGACATTGCCTTGGTGACGCGGTCGTACCTGAGCGATTACCTGCTGCGCAACGAGAAGGTCGCTGATCAGTTGCTGGTGTCCCAGCGCATCGATCAGGTGTATCACCACTACGCCATCCTCCGCCCGGCCGCCCCCATCAGTGGCGAAGCGTTCGGCAAACTGCTGCAACGGTTGCGGGACAATGGCCAGATGCTGAAGATTTTCGATCCGTACAAAATCGCTGTGGTGCCGGTTCCTGGAAGCTGAAGTCGCGCCACAGGTCGCGTATTTCACGCGTCGCTTAAATTCCCAGCCCCGGCTGCCGCCATGGATCTGTGTACGCAGGACTCATGTGGGAGCGAGCCTGCTCGCGATGGGGGCGGCGCAAGCACCACAAGGTTGACTGCGGATCGCTGGCGGCACAGTCTTCCCGCTCCAGTTTTCAAAGAGGAGACAGTCAATGCCTTTCGCCACGGTTGACGGACAACCCCTTCACTACATCGATCAAGGCAACGGTCCGGCCGTTCTGCTGGCCGGCAGTTACCTGTGGGACCAGGCCATGTGGGCGCCGCAGATTGCTGCCTTGTCGCAGCACTATCGGGTGATTGCCCTGGACCTGTGGGGCCACGGTGAATCCGGTCCTCTTCCCGAAGGCACGCAGTCACTGGATGACATTGCACGTCAGGCCCTGGCGTTGCTCGATCATCTGAACCTTGAGCGTGTCACGCTGGTCGGCCTGTCGGTCGGTGGCATGTGGGGCGTGCGTCTGGCGCTCGCGGCGCCACAGCGAATCAACGGCCTGGTGCTGATGGACACCTATGTCGGTGTCGAACCGGAACCGACTCGCCAATACTATTTCTCGCTATTCAAACAGATCGAAGACACCGGCGTGATTGCCCCGCAACTGCTGGATATCGTGGTGCCGATTTTCTTCCGCCCGGGGATCGATCCACAGTCGGCGCTGTATCAGGCGTTTCGCGCGAAGCTGGCGGCGTTACCGCCGGAGCGGCTACGTAGAAGCATCGTGCCGATGGGGCGGATAACGTTTGGACGCGATGATCTGTTGCCGCGTCTGGGCGAGCTGAATGCCGAGAACACACTGGTGATGTGCGGTGATCAGGACAAACCGCGCCCACCGAGCGAAACGAAGGAAATGGCCGAGTTGATCGGTTGCCCTTATGAGCTGGTGCCGGAGGCTGGGCATATCTCCAATCTGGAGAATCCGCAGTTTGTGACTGAGGTGCTGCTGAAGTTTCTGTCTGAAAGAAATTAGTCGAGCTTGCTGGTCCATCGCGGGCTTGCCCGCGATGGCGCCAGTGAATTCACTTCGGTCCGAGAATTTTCGCCAGTTTGTCCGGCGACGGCGCACCTTGCTGTTGTTGTAACTCGCCTTTGTCATCCATATAGAAAATCGCCGGGGTGGCCTGTAGCTCCAGGTCTTCCATCAACTGCATGTTGGTCGCGAGCTTGGCCTGAATCCCTGGCGGAACATCTTTCAGGGCTTTTAGCGAACTGCCCTTGCCAGACTTTTCGTGCTCTTCCAGCGCCTTGCTCGGGTCCTTGGCGGCCAGCAGCGCGGCGGACTTGCCCGGGCTGTCTTCGCGAATGATCCCGACCATGATATGGCGCAGTTGCACCTTGCCGGCCTTGACCCACGGCCGCGCCTGTTCCCAGAACATGTTGCAGTAAGGGCAGTTCGGATCGCTGAACAGGTAGACGACACGCGGTGCATCCTTGGCGCCGTCACCGATCCAGTTGCTGGCTTCCATTTTTCCCCAGACTTCCTTGGCCATCGGCGCGTAAACCAGCTTCTGCAACGGGGCGTTGCTCAGGTCATTGCCCTCGGCGTCATACAAACTTCCCAGCAGCACGTGTTTGCCATCCGGGGTCAGGTACAGCGCCATGCCACGGTTCTGGTATTGCGCCGCGTAACCACGCAGACCATCGGGCGCATCGAACTGACCGACGATTTTGGCGCCCTTGGCTTCTATTTTCTTGATCGCATCAGGCAATTCTTCGGCGGCCTGCACCGACGGCAGATGCAGAAGCGCGGCACCGAGGGTCAGTGTCAGCAGGTGGCGGAGGCGGGGCATGGCAGTTTCCTTGAAGGGGTAGCCGAGGCGGCAGGAAGAGGGGAGTCGAAGTTTTCCAGGGCACGGGCCAGACTGGCCTGCGAGAGTTCGCCCAAATGGCTGCCCAGCAGTCGACCGTCCGGGCTATAGAACAGCGTTGTCGGCAGTGCCATGGAGCCCACGGCCTGGCCCAATCGACCGCTGCCATCGAACAGTACGTTGGCCAGGCTCAGGCCTTGGGTCTCCAGGAACGTGCTGACGCTTTGCATGCTTTCGGCCTGATTGACGAACAGGAAGGTCAGGTCCGGTCGCTGGTGCTGGGCATTTTCCAGCACCGGCATTTCCCGACGGCAGGGCGGACACCAAGTGGCCCACAGGTTGATGACCAACGGGCCGCCCTTATAGTCCGCCAGTTGCACGGTTTCACCAGCGGCATTGCGCAGGGTGATTTCCGGCAGGCGGGTGCCTTGTTCGTAAATGCTCAGCGAGAAGGTCGCCAACAGCCAGAACGCCAGGCCGCTGGCCACGCCAAAGCCAAGCGGACGGCGCAGACCCGGACGTCGCCAGCCGCGATACAACGCCGCGAGCAACAGCACCAGGACCCCGGGCAATGCGAGGAAACCACCGTCACGCAGATCGATGATCTGCCACGGGTTGTTGCGATATTGCGCCCAATAGGCGACCACGAAACAGAACCTGGCTGCCAGCAGGCCGAGTAAAAACAGGCTGAACAGCGCCGACTCCGGATTTTCGCCGCCGCGCTTGGCCACTCGCCAGCCGACAAAAGTCGCCAGTGCCAGCGCACTGATCAGCAGCAAATGGTTAAGCGCGATGGCAAAAGTGCCGAGGGTAAAAGTCAGCATTAACGAGCGTCTCGGGTGGTGATCCAGCGTTGCAGGAATGTTTCGGCATCCACCTCACCGGTGATGCGCTGGCTGCGGCGTTCTTCACCGTCGGCGCCGATCCACACGAAACTCGGTGGCCCCGGCACTTTATAACGGCCGAGCAGTTCGCGGCTGGCCGCATTGTCGACCGTCACGTCCAGCCGTAGCAAGCGCACATCACTCAAGGCTTGCATCACGTTGGCCTTGCCGAAGACCGTTTTTTCCATGACCTTGCACGACACACACCAGTCAGCGTAATAGTCCAGCAGCACCCATTGGCCCTGGGTCTTGGCGGCGTCCAGTTCCTGTTGCAGCGCTTGTGGGCTGTCGATTGTGGTGAACGCCTCATGACCGCCGGGGCGGGTGGTATTGCCGGAAGCGGCGGCGCTGTAGATCTGCAACGGTTTGAGCAGATCACCACTGCCCCCGGCGGCACCGATCAACAGCAGACTGCCCCAAATCCCGAGCAGCAGCGAGCTGGCGCCGAACAGATGGGCGATGCGGCCAAACCCCTGCGATTGTTTCCAGGCACTGAACGCGGCGATCAGCAGTAACGCGCCGCACAGGCCGATCCACAACGACTCATCCAGCACCGGGCGCAACATCAGCAGAGCCGTCGCCAGGAACAGGAAACCGAACACGCCTTTGAGCAGGTTCATCCAGGCACCGGGTTTGGGCAGGAAGCGATTGCCCACGGTCACCAGCAACAGCAGCGGTACACCGATGCCGATGCCCATGGCAAACAGAATCAGCCCGCCATGCACCGCGTTGCCGCTTTGCGCGATGTAAAGCAGGGCGCCGGCCAATGGCGCGGTCATGCACGGGCCGACCAGCAAACCGGACAAGGCCCCCAGCACGCCGGCGCCGATCAGGCTGCCCCCACGCTGATTGCGCGAGACGTTTTCCAGTCGATCGCGCACGGCCACCGGCAGTTGCAACTCGAAGAAGCCGAACATCGGCAATGCCAACAGCACAAACACCGCCGCGAAGCTGCCCAGCAGCCACGGGTTCTGCAACAGCGCCTGAAGGTTCGCACCGAGCATCGCGGCCAACACGCCCATCGCGGCATACACCAGCGCCATGCTGACGACGTAGCTGCCCGCCAGGGCAAACCCGCGTTTGGGCGCGGCACCACTTCCGACGATCAACCCGGCCAGGATCGGCAGCATCGGCAACGAGCAAGGGGTAAACGCCAGCAGCAGCCCCAAGCCAAAGAACACCAGCAAGCTCCAGCCCAGTGCCCGTTGTTGCAGGTCACTGGCCAGGGCTTGATCTGGCGCTTGGCTTAAGGTTGCCGTGGCAGCGCTGCCGCCCAAATCCACGACTTGGGTTTGCGGCGGATAACACAAGCCCGCGTCGGCGCACCCCTGGAAGCCTACTTTGACCTGACCGGTGACTCCCGCTGGAATCTTCAGTTCAAGACCTTGGCGATAAACCTCTTGCTCACCAAAAAACTCGTCACTGTGGGATTCGCCTTCAGGTAATACAGGATGCTGCTCCGGGGCCAATCCCTCGAATTTCAGACGTTTCTGATACAGGTAATAACCGTCGGTGATTTGCCAATAGAGCTGTGTTTCGCCCGATTCAAGGCGTTCGGACGTGAAAATGAATGCTTTGCCAACGGGAAGGAAGTCGGGTTTGGATTCAAATGGATTGTTGCCAGCCTGTGCCTGAGCGAGGCTGGCAAACAATCCAAAAACAAGCAGGAAAAAAACACGCATCGGCAACGCCTTGGAATTTACAGGTGCCGATCACGATGAGGGGCATCGATTAACCGGGTGTTAACGCAAGGCGTCAGCGAATGTCTTGATGTTTCAAAACGTGCTCCGCGGTTCAGCTTGTGTATTTAGCGAGCATCGTTATAGGTCAGTCGGTATTCGGACAGGGCACCATGAGCGCGCTTCCAATCCTGTGCGAAGGTCACGGCTGACTCGATTTGTTCCGCGGTCATGCCGCCACCGATTTGCGCAAGATTACTGATCGCGGTATCGAGTTGGAAAAAGTCACGAGTGCTGTCAATCACCAGCCAGATCAACCCATAACCTTTCACAAGGTCTTGTTCATATCCGTATTCATTGACGTCTTCCTCGTCCGTGTAGTCAAAGGCGAGCGCGTACCCATAATTGAGTACCGCGTTGACGTCGCTGATCTGCACCCTCTTTTCCAGCCATTGGCGCTTTGCAGCTTTATCGTTGCTGCCTGGACTGCGATTGCTATACCAGAGCATGGCTTTAGGGAATCCGGCATCGGCGGCTTTTTTCAGCAGATCATTAACGGCCGCATAACGAACGACTGCGTCTGAAATAAGGGTTGTATCCTTGTCATACCGCAGCGCCAGGATGTATTGCCCTTCTTCAAAGTTCGCCTCGGCGGATTTTTTCAGCCATTCAATATCCTGGGTCAGTTCATACATCTGAAGCATTGCTTCGCCACTGCCTCCATCGGCTGCTGCCTGAGCCAGCGTTTGGGCTTTCTTCACAGAGGTTTCGTCTGCCAGCCGCATCAAGGCGTAAACATGATCCTGGGCGGCGGCGAGCCGGTACCATTTTTTTGCTTCTTCGGTCACGGCCTTGTCCTGTCGCCGGAACACTTCGCCCAAGGCAAACTGCGCCGTAGCATCACCGGCACAGGCCGGAACCTTCAAATAAGCTTCCGCATGGGTGAACTCGCCCAGGTTGTACAGTTCCATTCCTCTTTTTTTTGCAATTTCCTGCTGCTGTTGCACGGATTTGATTAATAAAGTCAGGTTTTCGAGAAAACCGAACAGCATCGTCAGTGCATCTGGATGGGTATACATCATTGATTCCTGTGTTCATGGAGGGTTGAGGTGCCACCCGACACAGGCTATTGAATGAAGAGAAGTGAAGTGCGGTACATAGTTATCGCACGCCATTGAAGTGACGACTTGCCGGGACAGCCAGCGTTGAGCGCGACATAATCCCGGGTTAATCGGTAGCCGTTTTAATCAACGCATTTGCACAGGTAGAACCATGCACGTACTGGTTTGCGAAGACGATGAGCTAATCGCCAGCGGCATTGTCGCGGGGCTCACCGCCCAGGGTCTGACCGTGGAGCATGTCGCCACTGCCTCCGCTGCCAGGGCCATGCTCAAGGTCGCCGAGTTCGACGTAATGGTGCTCGACCTCGGCCTGCCCGATGAAGACGGCCTGAAGCTGTTGCAGCAGTTGCGACAGCATGGCCTGGAAATTCCGGTGCTGATCCTGACCGCGCGGGACTCGGTCACTGACCGTGTCGACGGCCTGCAAGCCGGAGCCGATGATTACCTGCTCAAGCCATTCGACCTGCGCGAACTGGCAGCGCGCCTGCACACGCTGTTGCGGCGAGTGGCGGGACGCAGCGTCAACCTGATCGAGCACGGCCGCCTGACATACGATCCGAGCAGCCGGGAAACCATGCTGGGCGGTCAGCCGGTGGACCTGTCCCGTCGCGAGCAGTCGCTATTGCAGGCCTTGCTGCACAACCGCGGCCGGGTGCTGTCCACCGAGCAACTCAAGGACAGCGTCTACGGTTTCAACGACGAGCTGGAAAGCAACGCCCTCAACGTGCATATCCATCACCTGCGGCGCAAACTGGGCAATGGCATTGTCGAGACAGTGCGTGGCCTGGGCTATCGCCTGGGGCCGGCCGATGGCGGAGAAGAGTCGAAGTGATGAGCCTGCGTTTGCGCCTGAGCCTGACGCTCGGCGCCGCCTTTGCGTTGATCTGGGCCCTGGCGGCGGCCTGGATGCTCAGCGACTTGCGCAATCAGATGATGTTTTCCCTCGACCAGCGGCTGGTGGCGTCGGCGCGTATGGTCGCCGGCCTGATGGAGCAATTGCCGCCGCTACCGAGCAAGGGCGAGGGTACGCATTTCAGCGCCGAACAATTGAACATCCCCGGCGGGATGGCCTGTCAGGTCAGTTCCTTGCGTGGCGAAATCCTCGCCCGCAGTCACAGCGAGCCGCAACAAACGCTGGAAGCCGAGAAACTGGGCTTCCACGATCAGATGATCGATGGTGCGCCATGGCGCAGTTTCACCCTGGCGCGCGGTGATCTGCGCATCACCACCGCCGATCGGCAGATCGAGCGTGAAGCCTTGAACATGTCGATCCTGCTGGCCGCGTCGGTGCCGGTGGGCGTCGCATTGCTCGGCTGCCTGTGCCTGCTCTGGCTCGGCATCGGCCAAGGGCTGGCGCCGCTCAACCGGATGCGTGATGCGCTGATGCGGCGCAGCGCCGACTCCCTTGAACCGTTGCAAATCCAGCCGTTGCCCAGTGAACTGCAACCGCTGCTGGACACCCAGAATCAATTGTTCCAGCGCATCGGCAAGACCATCGAACGCGAGCGCCGCCTGACCGGCGACGCGGCGCATGAACTGCGCAGCCCGCTGACCGCGATCAAGACCCATCTGCAGGTGGCGCGCATGACCGACGGCGCCGCGCGGGATCAGTCCCTGGCCCGGGCCGAAGAGGGTGCCGACCGCATGCACCGCACCCTGGAACAATTGCTGTTGCTGGCGCGCGTCGAAGGCAGCCTGTCGTTCGATGACGGTGTGCAATGCAGCGCCGAGCAAGTGGCGAAACTGGCGATTCAGGATGCGGCCAGCGGCGATCGTCTGCGGATCAAGTTCCAGGCGCCTGCGAAGTTCTCCGCTGCGCCGGTGCAAATGCCGGCCGTGTTGTCGATTGCGGCATTGCGCAACCTGCTGGACAACGCCCTGCGCCATACCCCGGGCGATGGGCCGGTGGAGCTGACCCTGGAAACCACCGGCAATCGGGCACGCTTTCTGGTCCGCGATCACGGCCCGGGCATTGCCGAAGACGACCTGCAACACCTGACCCAACGCTTCTGGCGCAACGGCCAGAGCACCGGCTGCGGCCTGGGCCTGGCAATTGTCCAGGCGATCGTCCAGCGCTGTGGCTGCACATTGCATTTCGACAGCCGGCCGGACGGGTTACGCGTTGAACTGACCATGCCGTTGCAACCTCTCTGACAACCACCCCAATCCCCTGTGGGAGCGAGCTTGCTCGCGATAGCGGCGGCACATCCAAATTGATGTGACTGACATACCGCCATCGCGAGCAAGCTCGCTCCCACAGGGGCTATGTTGCACATCAAAAGTAACGTCTCTCCATTAGTCGCAGGGCTCGAACGGCGCTATCGTCCCCGGCAGCTTTTTCTCAATGGATTGAGGTACAGCGCCATGGATGCACCCCTGCATATCTGTCAGGCCACCCCCGCCGACGCTGGCATTATCAGCCGGATCGTCGAGCGTTCCATTCGCGTCGGATGCGCGCTCGACCACCGTAACGATCCGCGAACCGTTGCCGCCTGGACCCACAACAAAACCACCGAACACATACAGCCCTGGCTGACCGATCAACGGTTTTATCTGAATATCGCGCTGTTGCAGGACAAACCGGTGGGTGTCGCCATGGCAGCGATCAACGGCAAGGTTGCGTTCTGTTACGTGCAACCTGAATGGTTTCGTCGCGGTGCCGGAGCAGCGCTGGTGCACGACCTCGAAAGCTGGCTGATCGAGCGGGGCGCGCGTCAGGCTCGACTCAACAGCACCCGCACCAGCGAGGCCTTTTACCGCCATCTGGGTTACCGGCCCTGCGCCGACACCTTCGCCGTGGCAGGTCTTCATGCCATCCCCATGCACAAGATATTGATGCCCCGTTTATATACCCCACCACAAAATATTCTTGAGTGAACAGCATGACCTGTGGGAGAGGGCTTTCATTCGATATGGATGTTGGCTGACCCACCGCAATCGCGGGCAAGCCCGCTCCCACAAAGAACCAGTGTTCAGTTCAGATTGGGATATTCCTCGATCCAACACGAAACATGGTTCACGGGATCACTGTCCGGCCATTGATGGGCAGGTCCGACTGCCTAAGATGGAGCGCAGACGCCTGAACCCCGCGAGCCCGAGCGAGCATTTTCATGACTTCAGCAAGAACCCTTTACGACAAACACATTGATTCCCACACGGTGTGTCGCCTCGATGACCAGGGTCACGTCCTGTTGTACATCGATCGCCAGGTCATCAACGAATACACCAGCCCCCAGGCATTCAGCGGTCTGCGCGAGGCCGGGCGCGGGGTCTGGCGTGCCGGCACCGCGTTGGCGGTGGTCGATCACGTCAACCCCACCGCACCGCTGCGCATCGCCGCCATGCCGGACCCCGGTGGTGCGCGGCAGGTGTCGTACCTGGCGGAAAACTGCCGGGATTTCGGCATCGAATTGATCGACATCCTCAACAAACGCCAAGGCATCGAACACGTGATTGCGCCTGAGCAGGGTTTCATCCTGCCCGGCATGGTGATCGCTGCCGGCGACAGCCACACCACCACGTATGGCGCTCTCGGCGCGTTCGGTTTCGGCATCGGCACCTCCGAGATCGAGCACCTGCTGGCGTCCCAGACCCTGGTCTATAAACGCCTGAAAAGCATGCGCGTGACGGTGGACGGCGATCTGGCGCCGGGGTTGACCTCCAAGGACGTGATCATGGCGCTGATCGGCCAGATCGGCGCATCCGGGGCTACCGGCTACGCCATCGAGTTTTGTGGCTCGACCATCGATGCGCTGAGTGTCGAAGCGCGCATGACCATTTGCAACATGGCGGTGGAGGCTGGCGCCCGAGGTGCCTTTATGGCGCCGGACGAAAAAGTCTTCGCCTACCTCAAGGACAAACTCCGCGCCCCTAAAGGTGAGTTGTGGGAGCGCGCCGTCGAGAAATGGCGGGACTTGCGCAGCGACCCGGATGCGCAGTTCGACCGCGAAGTGACAGTGGACGCAAGCGCCCTGGAGCCGATGGTCACCTGGGGCACCAGCCCGGACCAGGCCTCGCCCATCGGCGCCCGCGTGCCTGATCCGCAAGATGTCAGCGACTTGATCCTGCGCCAGGACATGCGCCGCGCGCTGAAGTACATGGGGCTGGAAGCCGGCATGCCGCTCAGCGACATCGTCATCAGCCACGCCTTCATCGGCTCTTGCACCAATGCGCGCATCGAAGACCTGCGCGATGCTGCCAGCGTGGTTCGCGGCAAACACGTCGCCGACCATGTACGGGCGATGATCGTGCCCGGCTCCACCGAAGTGCGCGATCAAGCCGAAGCCGAAGGGCTGGCGGCGATTTTTATCGAGGCCGGTTTCGAATGGCGCCAGTCCGGTTGCTCGATGTGCCTGGCGATGAACGACGACGTGCTTGCCCCCGGCGACCGCTGCGCCTCCAGCACCAACCGCAATTTCGAAGGTCGTCAGGGCGCCGGCGCCCGTACGCACCTGATGAGCCCGGCCATGGTTGCCGCAGCCGCCATCACCGGTCGCTTGACCGACATCCGTTACTTTGGAGCCCGCGCATGAGCCTGCAACCATTCACTCAAGTCACCGGCAAGGCGGCCCCGATGCTCGCGGCCAATATCGACACCGACGTGATCATGCCCAAACAGTTTCTCAAGGGCATCGACCGCGCCGGGCTGGATCGGGGTTTGTTTTTTGATCTGCGGTTTTTGCCGGACGGTTCGCCAAATCCCGAGTTCGTGTTGAATAAGCCCGCATGGCAGGGCGCGAGCTTCATGGTGGTCGGGCCGAATTTCGGATGTGGGTCGAGCCGCGAGCATGCGGTCTGGGGCTTGAAGCAGATGGGCATTCGGGCGCTGATCGGCAGCAGCTTTGCCGGGATTTTCTATGACAACTGCCAGCGTAACGGGGTGTTGTTGATTACCCTCGAAGAAGCAGTGTTACAGCGGCTCGGGCAAGTGGTCAGTGAGCCGGACAGTGCGTTGATCAATGTCGATCTGGACGCTCAGGAGATTCGCCTTCACGGGGGGCAGGTCATCCCGTTTGAAATCGACACCTTGCGCAAAACCGCGCTGCTCCTCGGCCTCGACGCCATCGGCAGCACCTTGCAGCGCAGCGAGCAAATCAAGGCCTTCGAGCGTAATCACCTGGCCGCCAACCCCTGGCTGAGCTGAAGCACAAATCCAAATGTGGGAGCGAGCTTGCTCGCGATGAGGCCATCACATTCAACATCCATGTTGACTGTCAAACCGCCATCGCGAGCAAGCCCGCTCCCACATTTTTTTATTGCGCTGGCTTGCGCTACACCGATAAGCCCTTGAAGTGCTCCTGCAGAAACTCCACACACGCGCGCAATTTCCCGGAATACGCCAACCGCGTCGGGTACACCGCCCAGACGTTGGCGCTCTGGGTATATTCAGGCAGTACCTGGACCAGCCGCCCTTGTTCCAGCAACGGTTTCACATCCCACAATGAGCGCAGCAACACCCCGCGCCCATCCAATGCCCACTGCAAGACAATCTCCCCATTGTTGGACGACAGCGGCCCGCTGACCCGCACGCTTTCCTGAACCCCGTCGCGTTCCAGGTACCAGATGCCGAACGCGTTGTCGCGCTCCTTGATCACCAGGCAATGCTGCTGTTCAAGATCCGCCAGCGTCTGTGGCGTACCGTGGCGTTCCAGGTAAGCGGGGGCGGCGCACAACACCCGTCGGTTGCTCACCAGATGCCGACCAATGTGCTGGCCGGGAATGTCGTCGCCGACACGGATCTCCAGATCAAAGCCTTCGTTGACGATGTCCACCACTCGATCGAACAGGTCCAGGCGAATCTCCAGTTCCGGATATCGCTCGGCCAGCAACGAGAGAGCGGGCGCCACATGGTTACGGCCGAAACCGAAAGTGCTGCATAAATGCAGACGCCCGCGAGGACTGTCGTGGGCGTCGGAAAGTTCGTCGTGCAGTTGCTGGAAGTCATCGAGAATGCGCAGCGCCCAACGCTGAACCCGCTCACCGTCCTCGGTCAGTGCGATGCGCCGGCTGGTGCGATGCAGCAGGCGCGTGCCGAGGGTGGTTTCGAGAATCTGGATGCGCTTGCTGACGTAGGCGGGCGACAGGCCCAGTTCATCGGCAGCGGCGGCGAAACCGCTTTTGCGGATGACGGTGAGTAAAACACGCAAGTCTTCGGGTAAGGGCACGGTGTCTTTCTTGAGGGTCATGACAGAGCGAGCACTGGCGGCATGAGCCGCCAGCATAACATCGCGGGGAGAGGTTTTTATTCCGCGCAAAGCTTGGCTGCGGCCCGGGCATGACGCCCACGCTTGAGGGCAATCGGCGCCATTTTGCTGCGGTCCAGTTCACCTTCCCATGCCGCTACCACCAACGCGGCCACCGCATTGCCGATGATATTGGTCAGGGATCGGCATTCAGCCATGAACCGGTCCACGCCGAGGATCAAGACCATCGCCGCCACCGGCACCGTTGGCACCACCGCCAGGCTCGCCGCCAACGCCACGAACCCCGCGCCAACCACCGCGCCTGCGCCTTTGGAGGTGAGCATCGCCACCGCCAGCAAGGTCAATTGCTGCTCCAGCGTCAGGTCGATATTGGTGGCCTGGGCCAGAAACAACACCGCCAGGGTCATATAGATATTCGTACCGTCGAGGTTAAACGTGTAGCCGGTCGGCACCACGATACCGACCACGCCCTTCGATGCGCCGAGGCTTTCGAGTTTCTGGATCAACTGCGGCAGCGCCGATTCCGAAGAGCTGGTGCCGAGCACGATCAACAACTCGGCTTTTATGTACCCCAGCAGTTTGAAGATGTTGAACCCGGCATAGCGGGCGATGCTGCCCAGCACACAGGCGACGAAGATGAAGGCGGTCAGGTAGAACGTGCCGATCAGTTTCAGCAGCGGCAATAACGAGCCGAGGCCGTACTTGCCGATGGTGAAGGCAATCGCGCCGAACGCACCGATCGGCGCCACGCGACTGATGATGCCGACGATGCGGAAAAACACCTCGCTGGCCTGGTTGATGATGCCGACCAAGGGCCGACCCTTTTCGCCGACCATCACCAGCGCAATGCCGAACAGCACCGAAACGAACAGCACCGGCAAGATTTCACCTTGTGAGAACGCCTCGAAAAACGTCGTCGGAATCACGTGCAACAGAAACCCGGTCACGCCTTCGCCGTGTTGTGCCTGGCCGACGAAGCCGGCAATGGCGGAGGTGTCGAGGGTCTTCACATCAATGTTGAAACCGGCGCCCGGATGCAACGCATGGGCGGCCAGCAGGCCGATCAACAGCGCGATGCTCGAGACCACTTCGAAATACAGCAACGCCTTGCCGCCGACCCGACCCACCTGTTTCACGTCGTGCATGCTGGTGATCCCGGAGACCACGGTGCAGAAGATAATCGGGCCGATGATCATTTTGATCAGCTTGATGAAACCGTCGCCCAACGGCTTGAGGTCGATGCCGACTTGCGGCCAGTTGTGCCCGATAGCGATGCCCAGCGCGATGGCGATAAGCACCTGTATATAGAGGGTTCCCAGCAGTTTTCTGATTGTCATTTTTATTATCTCCAGACGTTTTTTGGGCGTGACGATCCCGCGCAGGCCAGTGACGGCCCGCGGTGGGAGTGGACTCAGGTCAGTGAGACGCGGCTATCAGCGCAGGAAGCCGAGGACTTCGGCGAGCAGCAGTTCGGGGGCTTCTTCGGCGATGTAATGGCCGGCGGGCAGGGCTTTGCCGCGCACGTCGGTGGCGACGGAATGCCATTCCTTCAGCGGTTCGAAACAACGTCCGACCGTGCCTTCGGCGCCCCACAGAATCAGCAATGGCAGGTGCAGGGACTGGCCGGCCGCGATGCTGGCGCGGTCATGGTCCAGATCGATGCTGGCGCTGGCGCGATAATCCTCGCAGATCCCGCGCGCGGTGCCCGGCAGTTTCAGGCAGCGCAGGTATTCGGCAAAGGCTTCAGGCGTGAACGGTTTGAGCCCGGCGCTACGGCTGCCCATGACGCTGCGCAAGTAGGCTTCAGGATCGGCTTCGATCAGGGTTTCCGGCAGCGGCGCCGGGCGGATCAGGAAGAACCAGTGCCAATAAGCACGGGCGAAGGCTTCGTTGGTTTGCTCATACATCGACAAGGTCGGAGCGATATCCAGCAGCACCATGCGTTGCACGTTATCGGGATGATCCAGCGCCAGGCGATGAGCCACCCGGGCGCCACGGTCGTGGGCCAGCACCGAGAAATGCTCGAAGCCCAGGGACTGCATCAACTCGACGCCGTCCTTGGCCATTTCGCGTTTGCAATAGTTAGTGTGGTGATCATTGGCCGGTGGTTTAGCGCTGTCGCCGTAACCGCGCAGGTCGGCAGCAACCACAGTGAAATGCTTGGCCAGTTGCTCGGCGACCTTGTGCCAGATGACGTGGGTTTGCGGGTGACCGTGCAGCAACAGCAAGCCCGGCCCGGTGCCGCCGATGCGGTAGGCGATGTCCACGCCGTTGACGTGGCGCCGGTCTTTCAGGAATCCGGCGAACATGGGAATGACTCCTTGTTGTAGTTGCCTGCATCCTGGAAGTGTTGTGCGGTTAGGGCAAGGCGCAAAGCGTGTAGGGCTTGTTCATGAAGTGTGTAGAACCAGGATCGTTCCCACGCAGAGCATGGGAACGATCGGCAGTGAAAATCTCAGCCCTGCTTGAACATCTCTTTGGCCCGCTGCTCAATCTGCGCCTGGGTCATATCCTCCTTGCGCGTGGCCAGAAACCACAGATGCCCATAGGGATCTTTCAAGGTCCCCGAGCGATCGCCATAAAACTGATCCTTGACCTCGGACACCACCGTGCCGCCGGCCGCAATCGCCTGTTTATAGGACTTGTCCACATCGTTCACATACAAATGCAATCCCACGGACGGCGACTTGTCCGGGTTGCTCAACGGCCCCTGATCGCACGGCGTGCCCAGCATGATCGGGCAATCGCCAATCCTCAGCTCGGCATGCCCGATGCCGCCATCCGGCATGGTCAGGCGCATGACTTCGGTGGCGCCGAAGGCCTTCTTGTAGAACTCGATGGCTTCGGCCGCTTTCTGAATGCCCAGGTAAGGCGTGATGCTGTGATAGCCCTCTGGAATGGGTTTGACGCTCATGACGGTTCTCCCTTGTTGTTGTGAATTGAAGGTGTTCCTTCGCCGATTTCCGGTCGGATAACTATAGGTCAGCCCCTTTTGCGTCACCGAGTGCCCGACGAGCAGCACCGCTGTTCAGCCATCAACAGCGCAGCAGCAAATTGCTCGGGTTTATCCATTTTTAATCGACGAAACCCCCGAAAATACAGGGTGAACGGGTCGGCACAGAAGCTGCAATGTCCTTTCGAAAACATCAGTACCGAGAGACTTGTATGCCTGAATCTGCCGTTTATCCGATCAACCCGCCGGCCGCCCATCGGATCGCCGACGAAGCAGAGGCCTTACGCGTCGCCGAACGTGTCGCTGCGGTTTTGCTTGAGCAGGATGCCGAGCGCGACCGCACCCGTCAGGTGCCCGTCGAGATCGTCGATCTGTATTCCAACAGTGGCCTGTGGGGCATCAGCGTGCCTCGGGAATTTGGCGGCGCGCAGGTCTCCTACGCGGTGCTGGCGCAGGTCATCGCGATCATCTCGGCGGCCGATCCGTCACTGGGGCAGATTCCGCAAAACCACTATTGCCTGTTGGAAGACATTCGCCTGCAAGGCACGCCGCAGCAACAGGCGCATTTCTTCGGGCTGGCGCTGCAGGGGCATCGCTTTGCCAATGCCTTGTCGGAAACCGGCGGCAAGAACGTGCAGGACATTCAGGCGACGATTCGCCGTTACGGCGACGGTCATGTGATCAATGGCCGCAAGGGTTACTGCACCGGTTCGCTCTACGCTCATTGGCTGGCGGTGCTGGCGCTGGATGAAGAGCAGAAGGGGCAGTTGGCGTTCGTCGAACGCGGAACAAAAGGCTTGGTGATCGTCGACGATTGGGACAGCATCGGCCAGCGCACCACCTCCAGCGGGACTGTTTTGGCGCAGGATCTGCACGTCCCGGCATTCAATCTGTTCCCGACGTACCGTTCCTATGAATCGCCGACCCTGGCCGGCCCGTTCGCGCAGCTGACCACCGCAGCCATCGACGCCGGCATTGCCCGTGCGGCACTGCGTGACACCATCGCGTTCGTCCAACAATTCGCCCGGCCATGGATCGATGCCGGGGTGGAAAAGGCCAGTGAAGATCCGCTGACCATCATTCAGGTCGGCGGGCTGGAGATTCGCCTGGAAGCGGCCGAAGCCTTGCTCGAACGGGCAGGGCGAGCACTGGATGCCGCGCGTCCGGCGCCGGACGAAGACAGCGTCGCCCAAGCGTCTTTGGCAGTGGCCAAGGCCAAAGTACTGACGACAGAAATCGCCATCGAAGCCACCAACAAACTCTTCGAACTGGGCGGCACTCGCTCGACCCTGCGCAAGCACAACTTTGATCGTCATTGGCGCAACGCCCGCGTCCATACGCTACACGACCCGGTGCGCTGGAAATACCACGTAGTCGGCAACTGGCTGCTCAATGGCGTAAAGCCACCGCGCCACGACTGGTCATAAACCATGGCCGAGTTATTCAAAAATATCTATTGGGCCGACATCGCCCAGGCCAGCCTCGACACCCTGAGCATGCTCGGCGCCGCCCTGGGTTTTACCGTGCTGCTGGGGCTGCCGCTGGGCGTGATTCTGTTCCTTACCGGCAAGCGCCAGTTGCATGAAGCCGTCGGGGTTTACCGGGTGTTGTCGGTGATCGTGAACATGCTGCGTTCGCTGCCGTTCATCATTTTGCTGATCGTGTTGATTCCCCTGACCACGCTGTTGGTCGGCACCTCGCTCGGCGTGCCGGGAACGATTCCACCGCTGGTGGTGGGTTGCACTCCGTTTTTTGCGCGCCTGGTGGAAACCGCATTACGCGAAGTCGATCGCGGCGTGGTGGAAGCGACTCAAGCCATGGGCGGCACCACTTGGCAAATCATTCGCCACACCTTGTTGCCCGAAGCCCGGGGCGGGTTGCTGGCGGCAGTCACGGTGACGGCGATTGTGCTGGTGGATTACACGGCAATGGCCGGCGTGATTGGCGGCGGTGGACTGGGTGACCTGGCGATCCGCTATGGCTATCAGCGCTTTCAGACTGACGTGATGGTGGTCACCGTGGTGTTGTTGCTGATCCTCGTCCAGGCCCTGCAAATGACCGGCGACCGATTGGTGGCGCGCTACAGCCGACGTTAAGCATTCAACTCAAAAAAACAGGCCCAACGTCCGCACCACGACGGCCACTCAATCTGCCTAGGAGCACAACATGAAAAAGACCCTAGCCATTCTGGCTGCCCTCGTATCGTTGAGCGTTCACGCCAACGAAAAACTCACCGTCGGTGCGACCCCGGTGCCGCACGCGGAGATTCTCGAATTCGTCAAACCGACCCTGGCCAAGGAAGGCGTGGACCTGGACATCAAGGTCTTCACCGACTTCATCCAGCCTAACCAGCAGTTGGCGCTGAAAAACCTCGACGCCAACTATTACCAGTACCGTCCGTTCCTCGACGATTACAACAAGACCCGCCACACCAACCTGGTGCCGGTGGTCGGCGTGCACATCGAACCGTTCGGTGCGTACTCGACCAAGATCAAAAACATCGCCGAACTGAAGGACGGCGCCACCGTCTCCATCCCCAACGACCCGGTGAACACCGGTCGCGCGCTGGTGCTGCTGCACGAGGCCGGGCTGATCAAGCTGAAGGACCCGAGCAACACCCTGGCGACTCAGCGGGACATCATCGAAAACCCCAAGCACCTGAAGATTCGTGAACTGGAAGGTGCGTTGCTGGCGCGTTCGGTAAGCCAGGTGGACCTGGCGTTTGTCTTCGCCAACTATGCGCTTGAAGCCGGCATCGACACCAACAGCGCGCTGATCGTCGAGAAGGGCAAGAGCCTGTACATCGAGTTCCTGGTGGCGCGGCCCGACAACATCAATGACCCTGGTGTGCAGAAACTGGCCAAGGCATTGAATTCGGATGAGGTTCGGCAGTTCATTTTGACTCGCTACAAAGGACAGATAGCGCCGGGGTTCTAAGCACACCGATCGTTCCCACGCAGAGCGTGGGAACGATCATTAATCTAGGGGGGTTAGATCGACAGCTGCATGACACGCTCGCCCTGAAGGTTTTCCATAGGCCTGCGCTTGTTCACCGCCAGCTCGCCGATCTTGATCAGGCGCGTGCGCGTGACGTTGCGGCTCAAGCCGAGCAGGGCGGCGGTGTGCACCTGGTTGTAGTGGCTGAAGCGATAGGCCGCCCGCAACAAGGCGTCTTCGACTTTCTCGTGCAGCGCACCAGCCTGTTGCTCGAAGAGCTTTTGAAAGGCCCGGTCGAGCAAGGCTTCCGGTGAATCGTCGACGTTGGTGTGGTAATCGTCCTGACGCTCGATACGCATGTTCGACAGGCGCAGGTCATCGCGTTCGATCACGCCGTTGCGGCAGATCAGCAGGGTGTGATGAATGACGTTTTCCAGTTCGCGGATGTTGCCTGGCCAACTGTAGCTGCGCAGCTTCAGTTCGGCCTCTTTGCTGATGGTAACGGTGCCGTAGCCGAGGCGCTGGCTGTAGGCTTCGACGAAATGTCGGGTCAGCGGCAGGATATCGCCGGGGCGGTCGCGCAGGGGGCTCAGCTCCAGGCTGACGACGTCAAGGCGGTAGTACAGATCCTCACGGAAATGCCCGGCGTTGATGGCTTTTTCCAGCTGCACGTTGGTGGCCGCCAGCACCCGCACATCGATGGGGATGCTTTTGCGCGAACCCAGGCGCACCACTTCGCGCTCCTGCAACACCCGCAGCAATTTGACCTGGATCGCCATCGGCAAATCGCCGATTTCATCGAGGAACAAGGTGCCGCCATCGGCCTCTTCGAACCAGCCGGCCTTGGCGCTCAGCGCGCCGGTGAAGGCACCTTTCTCATGGCCGAACAGCTCCGCTTCTACCAGCGATTCGGAGAACGCACCGCAGTTCACTGCCACGAACGGCCTGTTGCGCCGGGCACTGAGATTGTGGATATGCCGCGCCACCAACTCCTTGCCGGTGCCGGTTTCGCCGATGATCAGCACGCTGGCTTCACTCGGTGCGACCTGTTGAATATGGGCCAGCAAGGCTTGGGATTTGGGGTCTTCGAACACCTGTGCGGTAGCGCGGATCGAAGTGGCCAGAGCGGGCGAGGGCGGTAGGGTCAGAAGTTGCATTGGGCAGGCTCCAGCAATGGAAGGCTATGAATAGAAAGTCGGGATCGGTAGGGACTGGTTCAACGCCCAGTCGCCCAGTTCATGGAGTTTGTAATCCACCGGATCGTGCAGGGTTTGCGTGCGCAGGTTGCGCCAGTGACGGTCCAGTCGCAGGGAGGCGTGAGTCGAGCGCGCCCCGGTGACTTCGAACAATCGGCTACAGATGTCCAGGCCGTTGCGCGTTGCCGCAACCTTGGCAGTCGCGATGGCGGTGGCCAGGTGTCCGCGCTCTTCGGCGCTCAGGTTCGGGCCTCTTGCCCACGCCTTGTCGAGCAAATCGGCAGCGCGTTCCACCAGCAAGCGAACGCCTTCGAGGGCGACCCAGAATTCACCGTAATGACTGAGCACATAAGGATCCTGACGCACATCCTGCGCACTGGATTTGTGCCACGCACGGGTCTCGGTCAGCGTGTATTGCCGCGCCTCTTCGAAGGCGCCTTCGGCGATGCCGAGGAACATATGGGTGAACGTCAACTGGGCAATCAACGGCCGCAGGCAGGCAAATGGTGTGCTCAGAGGGCCGGGGTCGAGCAGCAATTCCGATTCCTCGACCCGGACCCGTTCGAACGTCGCGCTGCCGCTGTCGGTCTGGCGCTGGCCCATGTTGTTCCAGTCGTTATGCAAGGTAATGCCGCTGCGACCGCTGGGAATCGCGGCGATCAACAGCTTGCCGCCAGCGCTTTCATCCACCGCAGAGGCGATCAGCATTTCTGAATCGCTGGCGCCGGAGCAGAAACTTTTCTTGCCGGAAAACTCACGCCAGCCGCCAAGGTTTTTCACCACGGTGCGAGTGTCCAGCGGGTTGAGGGCGTTGCCCCAGAACCAGTTTTTTCTCGCCGTCTGCTCGAACCAGGGTTGCCACTGTTCGGGCTTGGCGAACAGGCGCACGGTGGCGAGCATCAAGTGATGAAAACCGAAGACATGGGCAATCGAGCTGTCGACCTTGGCGAACTCGCGCACGATGCTCAGGGTGTCACTCCAGCTGGCGCCGAGGCCGCCGTACTGGGTCGGAATGCTTAACGCGAGCAGCCCACTGTGGCGCAGCGCGTCACGCTCGGCCTTGGGCGTGCCGCCGCGCTCGTCGCGCTCGACAGCGGTCAGGGCAAATCCGGCGGCCAGTTGGCGGGCGGTCTGCAAGGGTGATAACAGGGCGCTTTGCGGCTTGGCAGTCACGCGGGGTTCCTTCTTTCTGGTGACAGACGCTGATCAGATCGTTCCCATGCTCCGCGTGGGAATGCCTCTAGGGACGCTCTGCGTCCAGTGACGCGGAGCGTCACGGGCTGCATTCCCACGCAGAGCGTGGGAACGATCAGCACGATCAGCAGGAAAGGTTTTCAAGCCGTGGCTTTGGTGGGCAGTACGTCATTGGCGATCATTTCGCCAAACGGCCCGGTGAGGTTGGTGACGCCACGTCCTGCCAGGCTCGCGTACGGCTCAGGCAGTAGCGGGAACACCAGCTCGGCAAAGCGATACGCCTCTTCGAGGTGCGGGTAACCGGAGAAGATAAAACTCTCGATGCCCAGGTCCGCGTATTCCTTGATGCGCGCCGCCACTTGCTGCGGATCACCCACCAGCGCAGTCCCGGCACCGCCACGCACCAGGCCGACACCGGCCCACAGGTTGGGCGCGATTTCCAGGTTGTCACGACGCCCGTCATGCAGCGCCGCCATGCGTCGCTGGCCTTCGGAGTCAAAACGCGAGAAGGACTTCTGCGCAGCGGCGATGGTCTCGTCGCTGATGTGCTCGATCAGTTTGTCGGCGGCTTTCCAGGCTTCCTCGGCCGTCTCGCGAACGATCACGTGCAAGCGGATACCGAATTTCACCGTGCGGCCGTTTCGGGCCGCCCGCTCACGCACATCGGCGATTTTTTCCGCCACGGCGGCCGGCGGCTCGCCCCATGTCAGGTAGACGTCGACCTGCTCGGCGGCGAGTTCATGGGCCGCCTCCGAAGAGCCGCCGAAGTACAGCGGCGGATACGGTTTTTGCACCGGCGGATACAGTGCCTTGGCGTTCTGCACTTGCAGATGTTTGCCTTCGAAATCCACCGATTCGCCTTGTAGCACGCGGCGCCAGATCTGCAGGAACTCGTCGGTGACTTCATAGCGCTCGCTGTGATCGAGGAAGATCCCGTCACCGCGGTTTTCATCGGGATCGCCGCCGGTCACGACGTTGATCAGCAAACGGCCATTGGACAGTCGATCCAGCGTGGCGGCCATGCGCGCCGAAACCGTTGGCGAGATGATCCCCGGACGGATCGCCACCAGATAACGCAGGCGTTCAGTCAGTGGCACCAACGCCGAGGCAATCACCCACGAATCCTCGCAGGAGCGCCCGGTCGGAATCAGCACGCCGTGGTAACCGAGGCTGTCAGCGGCCTGAGCCACTTGTTTGAGGTAATTGAGAGTGACCGGGCGGGCGCCTTGGGTCGTGCCCAAGTAATGACCGTCGCCGTGGGTCGGCAGAAACCAGAAAACATCCATGAAGAAATCCTTAAGCGATTTTCAGCAGATTTTTGGGGTGCACGCCAAACAACGGCGCGGCGCGTTCTGCAGCAAGGCGAATGCGGGCCTTCAAGGGCTCACTGGT
>Ga0157371_10000305_pt1 | contig 64403 bp, 63 predicted proteins | sample C45metaG_FD_113462 | JGI IMG/M metagenome (GOLD analysis project Ga0157371, IMG submission 113462) | Corn rhizosphere microbial communities from Kellogg Biological Station, Michigan, USA - C4-5 metaG | ecosystem: Host-associated > Plants > Roots > Rhizosphere > Soil | place: USA: Michigan... | reverse complement strand
TACTTTCGCCAGCAGGTCGGCGGGCGCGGTGCCGTTGCCGGTCTGTGCCAGCACGGAAATCGTCACGCAGGCAGGCGACGGACTGATCACCGAAATATCCGCCACACGCCCGTCAGCCGAGCGTCCGTGATACTCATAAGAGCCGACCGGACCGGCTACGCTCAGCCCTTCAAAAGCCTGCTGCGCACGGATACGCAAATCCGCATCGCTTTCCATCACTGCTGCCACGGCGGGCACACTGACCGTATCCGCAGGGGTGATCGTCAGGCGTTCCACGCTGAACGTGGCGGCGATGTTGTCGAGATCAGTACCGGCGGCATAGGCCAGCATCACCGCCTGCGCCGCCTCGTTAACCCGCTGACGCAGGATCACTTCGCGGTAGGCGTTCTCCTCCAGCAGCTTCACAATCGGTTCAGACTCCAGCGTCAGCGTGCGGGCAATTGCGGCCTGCTGGTCTTCGGGGTACAGCGATACCAGCGTGGCTTTGCGTTCAGCCAGCAGGATTTCGTAATCCAGCACCTCCACCACGTCGGGGGCGGGTAACTGGCTCAGGTCGATAGTTGCCATAATTCAGCTCACGGGTAGGGTTAAGGAAATAGCGGCGGACGTGTCTTTGCGGGTGCCGGTGAGTTCCACCACGCCTTTTCCGTCGAACGTCGTTTCAAAGGTGATGCCGGTCAGGCTGACGCGTGGCTCCCATTTCAGGATCGCGCTGTAACAGGCCGCCATGATTTGCAGGCGCAGCGCCGCATTCTGCGGGCGGTCGGTCAGCTCGGACAGCAGTGAACCATAGTCGCGGCGCATGACGCGGGAACCGACGGGCGTGCGCAGAATGTCGCTTACCGACTGCTGAATATGTGCCAGGTCTTCGACGCTGCGCCCCGTGTCGCGAGCCAGGCCGATGTATTTCGCGTTAGTCATGAAGGCACCTGCGTCTGACCGCCGCCCGTCTGGACGCCGCCGTGTTTATGGGTATGAACCACCACGCCGTTTGACGTGATGCTGCCGCCTGTGTGGGTGAGGTTGCCAGTCATCTTGCCGCCTTGCTTAATCTCGATAGTGCCGGTGGTGAGTTTGTTCGTGCAGACCACTTCCGGCGTGTCGAGGGTGATGCGCGTTTTCGCCGTGCAGGTGATCAGCGGAGCAGTCACCGCCACCTTATCGGCGGCGTTCACCGTGGCGGACTTAATGCCGGTTGCCAGCAGCGAGCCGGTTTTGGGTTCGTACTCGATCACCGCACCGTCAGGGAAAGTGACGTGCATGGCATCGGCTGACGCCGACGGCGCAGGAAATTCATCAGAGAAAACGCCGGGCATCACAAAGGCGGTATCCAGCTCACCGCCCAGGCAGAACAGCACAACCTGTTCACCTTCAGACGGTGCCCACCAGGAACGGGAACGCCCAGCGCGGGACGTCAGCCAGTGCAGCCAGTCGGTGACGTTACCGCCGGTATTTACGCGACAAGTTGCTTCCTCCAAATTCACCTCGGCAACGGTGCCAATGCGGATCAGATTGCGCAGCAGGCGCGGAATGTCGTTGTTTGGGATGGATGTATTCATGGATAAAAGAATGCCGCCCTGTCAGGCGGCATACAATTTGTGGCGGGTTGATGGCAGGTGGCACAACGCAGATACCGGTATTGATATGCTAAAAAGTGCCCAAGATTTCACAAGAGACAAAACTCACATGTAAAATTAGCTACCAAAGTACTTAGTACTATACTTAATTTTTATTTTACCCCTCTTTCTTAGCAGAAGGTTACGCAGATCATAAGAACACAACATATAAATAGACTCCCTAAAAAGGAATAAAGAAAACAGCAGTGGCATAAACAAAATGAAGTAAAGAATTTTTTGTTTTTTAATTGTCTCTGTAATTGTTGGATCTTGTTGCTTTTGTTTAAATGATTCACAAATAACTTTAATTTCTTTTTTAGTAAGCTTTGTTATTTGTGAGAGTTTATCTTCTGAGAAGTTTTCTTTTGTACATGTCTCTTTGTCAAAGCGCCAATTATCAATAATTAAATCAACGAAGGGGAGTGCAAGGGTATATTTTTTTGCGTAATTGTGATTAATCGAAAACCAAGTATTACTATCATCGAACTTCAATACAGCTGCAGGAGTGATTGCAAGTTGCAAAGACAACGCAGCTAATTGAAAAAATACAACAGCTAGAATGGCTATAGCCAGAATGTATTTTCTTTTAGGGGGTTTCACTTTGCAGGTATTAATGTAAAAATAACCTCTCGCCCTAGAAATATATCTTATATCAATATTTTGTCTTTCGACCCTTTTCTGTAGTCTTTGTATTTGCTGCATGTTTACAGCATTAACATTGAAAGTAAAGTTGAATTTATCAATATCCTCTCGGATTTGCATGAACTTAGCTGTTTGACGATTATTAAAATCTTTTTTCCCAATTATCAAACACCAAACTCTAGACATCATACTGTAGTTTGAACCAGCTCTTATGTAAGTTACCCATGCAATTAGAAAAATTGAAAAAATATAAAGTATGTCTTTTATTATTTCGTAATTTTTAATAATAAGGCTATCAATGTCTTCCATTTTATCATCCGTTAACTAGGAAACCCTTCTCACTGTAAGGGCTTTTGTTTAGGCAAATCAAGTAGCGCTCTGCAAATTCTTAACTCATCAATTTCATCAATTCATCCTCCACAATCTTCATATCTTCCGCATCCAGCCCTAACAGCGGACGCGCCGGATACCGCACTTCCTCCGCCCTGACTGACGGGCGATCCCGCAGCCCGTACTGATGCACTTTTGCCATCCGTTGTACCTGTCCGGTGAATTCCACCACGGCGTCGTCAGCGGTGCCTTTGGCCTTCATGTATTTGGCCGTGCGCAGTTTGGCGAACATTTCCCGCTTAATGCGGCCTTTCTTTGCCCGCAACGGCGGCGGGCGGCGGGGAGTGAAGGGTTTACCGTCGGGTGTAACCTGCTGCTTAATGCGCTGCTGCTGATGTTTGCGCAGACGCTTCGCAATGGTAGAGGCCATCGCCTTACGGCTTTGCGGTGACAGCGCCGCAATCAATCCCGCCAGGCGGGTATCAAACGCTGACAGCTCACTCATTCCACTGACTCACTAACTCGCCGTGCAGGTACAGTTCACGCGGCCTTTCCACCGGCTCCGGCAGAGGCGGTTCCGGAAAATGCTCCACGTGCAGACCGGCATCAACCTGTTTCACGATCACTCGCTCGGTGAGCTGCAAATAAACGGCAATATCGTAGCTGCCGTCATTGAGCATATCGGCTTTGAATTTATAGCCTGTCTGCTGTTTATCGGGTGTTGCCATGATGTCCGGTTGATGCTCACGCAGCCAGGCAAGAATAGGCACAATGATCAGATCACAGTCCTGGGCAAAATTGGTGATCAGCAGTTCAGTCTGATACTGGTATTCAAACGACAGAGAACTGGCTAACGTGGAAACGATGCGCCCGTTATCCACAAACATCCGCAAGGTGTCGGGGCTGGTTTGCAGCACCGGCACGGCGTCAGTTAAGGCTTTGCGCAGCTGTGCGGGTTTTAACACGGTGTTCCTCCTGGCATTGTTTGACCACTTCCACCTGGAGGCCGCAGGCAGTCAGCGCGGCCTCCAGGTTTCTGACATCGGCGCTTAAGTCGCCGTTAGTGACCGGTGCGCTTGCCGGTATCGGGCAACTGGTTACCGCCGGACAGCCAATGTAAATAATCTGCGGCGCTGGCAAAGGCGGGACGTGCGTGCATCCGGCTAATGCCATCAGGCAGACGATCGCCATACCAGTCGCGCATTTCCTGATTTTCATTGAGTAACCTTTGAATATGAACTTCACGATCCCGCGCCTGCTGTCCTGCCCGTGCGAGCTGGGTGCGCAGGCTTTGCTCCTGGCGTTCCCGCGTCACGGCATCATCGTTCAGGCGGCTAATAACGTTGTCGCGGCTTTGGATTCCGGCGGACAGCGTGCCGATAATGCGCTGCGCCTGGTCGGCTTCGTCATGCAGGCCGCCGATACGCCAGGTTTGCAGCCCCGCCAGCGCGCAAACTGCCAGCAGTAAGAAAATTAAAATGCGCATCAGACTCCCCGCAGGCAGTAGGCCAGCTCATTAGCGCGGCGGCGCTCCAGGCCGGTGACGCGGACACCGTCCACAAATACCCAGCGCGGCAACTGTTCGCAGGCTTTTCGCCATTCCCCCTTATTGATGAAAAACGCCAGGGTGGATTTACAGGCCGCCGTCACGCCGACGTTGAACACAAAAGACGCCACGGCGTCATACACCGGCTGTGGCATGGCAACCGGCATACATCGCGCAATGCCTTTCTCCACCCGCATCACGTCTTCCACCAGATTCACGGCGGCCTGCCGTTCGCTGATGTGCGTTTGCGGCTTCACACCTGCGGTGTGCCCGATGCCGTTTGTCCAGACGCCCGCGCTGCACTGATAGGCGGACAGGCGGCAGCCTTCAAAATCGGCAATCAGTGCCAGACCGGCGGCGGAGGTTTTCAATGTTGGCGTTTGCGGCAGCAGCGCGGCAATCGCGAGAACGGCGGCGACGGCGCAGCGTCTAACGATTGATGGCTGCATTGATTTCCCCTCTCACGCCCATTTCTTTCAGCAGGCGGTAAGTCTTGCGACGGTAGTACCAGTTCACCAGGAAGGTCGCGACGCCGACGCCTGCGCCCACCAGGAAGGCGATATCCTGCGGTGACATTGCGCCGAGCCAGGCTAGAAAAGCCGCGACGCAGTAACAGATAAACGAGGTGATGCGCTCCATGGTCATCAGTCCCAAAGTGAGACGGTTTCACTGACTGCGGCCTGGGTAATATCCGGCAGCTCCACCGCGTAGCCATGGGGCAGGATTGCCCCCTGTGCGGCTAAGCCAACGTTAGCCGCGTAAACTTTTTCAGCGACCGATCCCGTGCGCCCGTAGTACCGCCAGCAAAGCGAATCTACGGTGTCGCCCTGTTCGGCATAGACTTTCATCAGAGCAGCCCAATGATGCAGTGAGACACACCGGCGACGTCGCTGATCGCATTGCGCCCGTCACGCCATAAATCATCAACGGTGCTTTCCACAATTTCGGCTTTTTTACTGCCCTTGTCGGTGGTGTCATTATTCGGGTAACGCTCCGCCAGGAAGGCCGCCGCGATAGACGCCACGGCGCGCTGATAGGCGCAGACCTTCACGCTTTCATCATCAATCTGATCGGCAGGAACATCAGCCAGGCGTTTAAAGCCCTGCGAAATCTGCGCATCACGAAAGCTGAACAGCTCGGCATTCACTTCGGTCATGGCAAACTTTGCGGCAGTTCTCAGACGCTTAGCGGTGACCGTGCCCTCCAGGCGCAGCGTGTCACGCAGCTCAACCGGATCGACATCAGGCCAGAAATGGGTGTTTTTAATCGCGGGTTCCGTCGCGGCGTCCGGCTTTGGTGCAGGTACAACAAGAGACATAATGACCTCTGAATGGGGGGCGGTGGACGCCAGCGTTGAACAAGGTCAAAGACCTGCCGCGGCTGGCGTGCCGCCCTGCGCGGGGCGCATTCTTTTAGCTGCCGGATGCCTTTCTAATGGCGGATTCCAGGCGCTCAATGTCTTTCTTAACGCCTGATTTGTTATCAAGAATTAAGGCATTTTTCAGGCGTTCGAGGGCTAACGCCTCCTTGCCGCCGTCGCGGTAGAGATAGCCGATAATCTTATGCAACTGGGCACGGACTTTATCGGGCATATCCTCGGCGTCGGTCAGCTCCAGCACCTCCAGCATCAGCTCAATGCTGACCGGTTCACCTGCATCGCGGGCGCGCGTGGCTTGGTCGATCACTTCCTCGGTGAAGGCGCAGCCCGTGGTGCGGTTGCCGAAAGGCATGGCGAGCCGGTGCTTAAAGGCATAGCGGGCAATGTTCAGCGCCCCGGCAATATCACCGGCATCGATACGCCAGATCATGACGGTCATCAGGATGGCATCCTGCGCGCCGTTCCCTTCGGCCAGCACGCCCGACACCCACGGGGCATATTCCGGCAGCAGGCGGCGTTTGACTTCCGCTTTGGCCTGGAAGGACTGATGCTTGCTCAGTTCCTGCTTATCCGCATTGAGCTTTTGCATTTGCAGTTCGTAGCCGGTGGCGTGACGCAACAGGCCGGAGGCCTGCTGCGCTGCGTTGATAGCTGACTGCCGCAGCATGTGACGACGGCAAGGGCTAATCATGTTATGTCCCCCTTTATTCCGCTGATTCAGGTGCGGCAGCTTTGAAGGTGCCGATCTGGATATTTTCGACCAGGCAGCCGCCGCGAAAGTCTTCCACCACGAAATCCTCATTGATGGATTCGTAGTTTTCGATGCGGTCACGCTTTGGCACCTCTTCGATGTGACGGCGGTGCGTACCGTCCTGCCAGTAGATTGACAGGTTATCGAGGCGGGTGATCAGGAGCGCGTTAGCGGGGAAGCCCGGCACGCGCACCGCCGGTAAGTTACCGATGCGCTTCTGGCTGATAATCATGTCGGCCGCCAGGCTTTCGGAATTATCCTGCGCCCTGTTCACCAGTGGGAAATACTTATCTGCCAGCAGCTGACGACCGCAGATCACCACCAGGCCGGTATCGTCCTGATAAATCGGGTCAATCATGTCGTTGGTGGCGTCCATCACCAGCGCGTCCAGATTTTCATAGTCACCGCCTGCGCCGACGCGCACGGTGGCGGAGATCAGCTCATCGTCGTCACCGAGGATTTTGCTCAGCACGCGCTCAGGGGCATTGAGGCGGTACTTTTGCAGCCAGCCCACGTTCACGTCCTGCAACAGCGGGTATTTCGTGCGGTTGGAGGTGGCCGCACGCTCAACGCCGTTGAAGCCGATGGTGATGCGATCCAGCGCCTGGCGTTTCACGATGGCGTCACGTAAACGCGCCTGAAAATCCTGATAGCGTGCCCAGAGATCGAGCGTGGCGTAGCGGAAATGGAAATCGTAGTTGGTCTGACGGCACTCGTAGCCCTCAGCGGTCAGGGTATTGAAGTCAGCAGTTTTACGCTCACCGTCGCCGGTGGTGTCCGCCGTGCTGGCAATGGAGCCGGACACGCCTACGCCCACTTTTTCACCCTTCATTTCGTCCACGGGGATGATGTTAATCATCTGGAGGAACGCGGAGGACTCCTGCACGCGGGTCATCAGCGTCTGCGTTACCGACGGCTCAACGCTGAATTTTTTATCCAGGTCGCCGGTGTCCACAGAGTTCAGCTCTGCGATGCGGGACAGGTAGGCGTTAAATTGAAAACGGGTGGTTTGTTTCATGCGTTTTTTTCCAAAATGGTTAACGGGTTAATCGTTTTTTTGTGCTTAGCAGTCGGTGATATCCGCCGCATTCCCTTTACCGCCGCCGCTTGAAACGGGGCGCTGCGTGTAGTTCTGCGGCGCGGATTTTTCCAGCTTGCCTTTGAGCGTGCTGAACTGTTCGCGATCGTCGGCGGTGGCTTTTTCCAGTGCGCTGAGGCGTTGCGTCAGGGATTTTTCCAGCACGGACAGCTTTTCATCGCTGGCTTGCAGGCCGGTTTCGACGTGTTCCACCACCACTTCCACGGCGTCATGCACGTCTTTGAAACGGGCATCATCCGAGGCGGATTTACTGGACAGCAGCTGTTTCACGCGGGAGAACAGCGACGGGGCAGCCGGTTTATCTTCTTCAAACTCGAACGCCGTTTCTTCGGCGACGGTGAACAGGTTTCCAGCATCTTGTTTGCGGCCAGCCAGCGGGTTTTGCTGCGCCTTCGCGCTGAATTGCAGGTACTCGGTGCCGAGGCTCGCGGGGCTGTCGGTCACGGCCAGGCCAATCAGATAGGCTTTGCCGGTGTCGGAAAACGAGGGGTTCACTTCGATGGAGGTGTAAACCTTCTGGCGGGCTTTCACCAGCGACACTAAATCAGCCGTCGGATCAATGTCGGCATACAGTGCCAGCTTGCCTTTCAGCGCGCCGTCGGCAATTTCTTCGGCATAAACGCCGGTCACATCGCCGTACATGCGGAACGGACTATCAGGGTAATAACCTTTGATGTGCTCCATGTTGATACGTGCGCCGTAGACCTTCGGGTCATAGGTTGCGGCCATCTGTTCGATCCAGTCGCGGGTAATTTCGCGGCCGTCTGTGGTTGCCCCTTCGGTACAGATACGAAAGCGCTTTGTTGCTTTTGCCATTTGTCGGACTCCAGTCGGTGTGTACTTCTGAGAACCCCAAGTTTCCAGACACACGTCCGACACCGCCAGCCGAGGCGGGTTGATGCTCGATGGCACAACGTGTGCAGCGCGAAAAGCCGCAGGCCAGCCGGTAACGTTGCAGCCATGAAAACGACAAACTCAACCATCATCAGCGACCCACGGCGACAGGCGGCACTGCTTTACTGGCAGGGGTTTTCTGTGCGTCAGATTGCGGAACTGCTGACCCAAAAAATACCGACGGTGCAGAGCTGGAAAACCCGCGATGCGTGGGAGAACGCCGCGCCGATTGCTCGCGTTGAATCCAGCCTGGAAGCGCGCTTAATTCAGCTCGTCACTAAGGACGTGAAGGGGAATGCGGATTACAAAGAGATTGATGCGTTAGGCCGGATGATTGAACGCCTGGCACGGGTGAACCGCTACAGCCAGAGCGGGAACGAGGCCGATTTAAATCCGAACGTTGCTAACCGCAACAAAGGCGATCGTAAGAAGCCAACCAAAAACTATTTCAGCGACGAAGCCCTGGAGAAGCTGGAAGGGATTTTCTTTGAAAAGTGTTTCCCTTATCAGCGAATCTGGTACGACGCAGGGCTTAAACACCGTATCCGCGACATCCTGAAATCTCGTCAGATTGGCGCCACGTTCTTCTTTGCCCGCGAAGCGCTGCTGCGCGCACTCGCCACCGGCCACAACCAAATTTTCCTGTCGGCCAGTAAAACCCAGGCTTACGTGTTCCGTGAGTACATCATTCAGTTCGCCCGCCTTGTCGATGTAGAACTGACCGGCGATCCGATAGTGCTCGGCAACAACGGCGCAAAACTGATTTTCTTAGGCACCAACTCCAACACAGCCCAAAGCCACAACGGCGATTTATACGTGGATGAAATCTTTTGGATCCCGAACTTCCAGAAGCTGCGCAAGGTCGCCAGCGGGATGGCCTCGCAGGAACATCTGCGCACCACGTATTTTTCCACCCCATCAGCACTCACGCACGGCGCTTATCCTTTCTGGTCGGGCGAACTGTTCAACAAGGGGCGGGAAAATCCTCGGGACAGGATTGAGCTGGATATCGGCCATCACGTCCTGGCGAAAGGTCGGCTTTGTGAGGATGGCCAGTGGCGGCAAATCGTCACCATTGAAGACGCGTTAGCCGGTGGCTGTAACCTTTTCAACATCGACACGCTGAAACAGGAAAACAGCGCCGAGGATTTCCGCAACCTGTTTATGTGCGAATTTGTAGACGATCAGGCGTCCGTGTTCCCGTTTGCCGAGCTGCAACGCTGCATGGTGGAAAGTGCGGAGGAGTGGAAGGATTTCAGCCCGTTTGCCGTGCGTCCGTTTGGTTATCGCGCCGTCTGGATTGGTTACGACCCGTCGCACACCGGCGACAGCGCGGGCTGCGCTGTCGTGGCTCCGCCGCTGGTGGACGGTGGCAAATTCCGCGTACTGGAACGCCATCAATGGAAGGGTATGGATTTTGCCGCCCAGGCGAAAAGCATTGAGGAGTTAACGAAACGCTACTGCGTGGAATACATCGGCGTAGATGCCACCGGCATCGGCCAGGGTGTTTTCCAGCTTGTCCGGCAGTTCTTCCCCGCCGCAATGGAAATCCGCTACAGCCCAGAGACTAAAACAAAAATGGTGTTGAAAGCGAAAGACACCATCACGTCCGGACGCCTGGAGTACGACACCAACCACAAAGACATCACGTCGTCATTCATGGCGATCCGCAAAACCATGACCGCCAGCGGCAGCCGCTCCACCTATGAGGCCAGTCGCAGCGAGGAAGCCAGTCACGCGGATGTCGCCTGGGCAATCATGCACGCACTGCTCAACGAACCGCTGACCGCCGCGAACGGCGGTCAAAGCCCTAACATCCTGGAGTTTTATTAATTATGAGTAAGCGCAAATTCCGCAAGGCGGCACAGACAACGGTCACCGCAACGGTACAGCAGACCAGCGGCGCGGAGGCGTTCAGCTTTGGCGACCCGACGCCGGTATTAGACCGCCGTGAAATTCTGGATTACATCGAATGTACGGGGAACGGTCAGTGGTACGAGCCGCCGGTCAGCTTTGACGGCCTAGCTCGCACGCTGCGCGCTGCGGTTCACCACAGTTCGTCGCTGTACGTTAAGCGTAATATTCTGGCCTCGACCTATGTCCCGCACCCGTTGCTATCACAGCAGGAGTTCAGCCGGTTTGCCCTGGATTATCTGGTATTCGGGAATGCGTTTTTGGAAGTGATCCGCAACCAGCTCGGCGACGCCGTGGTGATGAAAACCGTGCCCGCCAAATATGCACGGCGTGGCGTTAAGCCAGATACTTACTGGTTTGTGCAGCAATGGAAAGATGCCCATCAGTTCGAAGCCGGTAGCGTGTTTCATCTGATTGAGCCGGACATTAATCAGGAGCTGTACGGCCTGCCGGAATATCTCAGCGCCCTGAATTCGGCGTGGCTCAACGAGGCCGCGACGCTGTTCCGCCGCAAGTATTACCAGAACGGGGCACACGCCGGATATATCCTGTACATGACCGACGCGGCACAAAGCAGCTCGGACATAGATCAGATGCGTAAAGCGATGCGGGACACAAAAGGGCTGGGCAACTTCCGGAATCTTTTCATGTACGCGCCGAACGGTAAGCCGGACGGCATCAAGATTTTGCCGCTGAGTGAAGTCGCCACCAAAGACGATTTCTTCAACATCAAGAAAGCCAGCCAGAACGATCTGCTTTGCGCCCACCGCGTACCGCCGCAGATGATGGGGATCATACCGGAGAACAGCGGCGGGTTTGGTGATTCGGTTAAGGCGTCACAGGTATTTGTCCGGAATGAACTGACGCCGTTGCAGGAGCGGTTTAAGGAGTTGAATGCGTGGTTTGGGGAGGGGGTGATCCGATTCACCCCTTATGAACTTACGCCGGAATAAAACGGAAGGCCCCGTAATTCGGGGCTAGAACTACCATTTATCGCTAACTGTATTAGCTCAGACTTGATTAGACCAAGTCTGTAGCAAAATGTGGCTAAGTAGGCCTGGTGGCGACATTAGTAAGCACTTTCTTGTCAGGCTTTTGTTGCTAGTTGTTCATAGCCAAGTAACGCAGAGGGGTTTAATGAGTCGAACCCCCATTTTGGTAAATTTTGACTACCTTTTTTATAAGCGGCCATCAATTCATCAAGATCGGACACTTTATTTATACCAAGGGTATATTTCGCCTTTTCAAAGTATGTCTTTGATGAAGACCTTGCGAAGATTTCAAATGCACTATGAAAACGACGAAGATGCATTAAAGTGTCAGGATACCAATGAATGAAATAGTCTCTCCCAAGTAGCTCCCTCCTAATGAAAAGTATAAAGTCCGCCTGCATTAAATAACGAAATTCAATGCCGGAATTTTTACTTCTTTGTTCAAGTAAGTCTGAATGAATAGATAAACGATTTAATTTTAACCTTGCATTCCGATGTTCTAAGGAGGGTAAGTATTCTCGAAATACTTCGTACCCTACCATTACGTCTTTTCCGCGATCAGGTATTTCAGCTACATAATATTGCTGTGTCAGTAAAATGTTTACCTCAGAGAACTTTTCATATTTCGTGAAAATAGCAATCGTATAGAGGAAAATCTCGTGAATGATGAACTTGAAATTATCGAAGTCCCATTCTTGCCAGTTATTTATATGCGCAGGTCTATTCAAGTAAGTGATGAGCGCCTCCAAAAAACGATGTATTTTGAGTATATTTTCCTCACTAGGTGCATATTGTGAAATAGTTATGAATAGCGTTATAATTTCGTTTCTATAAGGAATGAAATTATCAATACTTTCAATCACCTGATCATCAAACTCACCAACCCTTTCTACTATTCTAATCTGCTCAAAATTATTAATGAAAGTAGAAAAATATTCATCTAGTGCACCTGCGGAAAATGTTTTATTTTCTTTAATAGCAGAGACAGCTCTTTTATATGTGGCCGTTGTGCCTAGAGGCATTCCTTCTGACTCACCCAAAAAAGAAGGCTGTTTTCCTATAGCTGGTCTGGTGTAAAGTGGCTTGTCATAAATCCAACGTAATAATTTCTCAAAATTATCGGCGTATTTATCAGGTTCACTTAAGTCGATATATATTCGCGATTTATAATATGTTGGGAGATAAGCCTTACCTTGTGAGTCTCTCTCTGAAATGACCGCTACAAATTTCCCTTGCTCCTGATTTTCATAAACTTCACGTGAGATTATTTGAGTTTCAGTACCGACACCGCCAGCTCGCCCATCAGCCTTTAATGCGTAAACTTCATCACATATAATTGCTACCTTAGTTATCTCTGAATCTGTAACCATCTTTTCCATGAAAGCAACCGAGTCATGACCTTCTTTTAGATCCCACTTGTCAAGGATCACATGAACACCAGATTCGGTTAGTTCGTTAGCTAAATCAATTACCCATTGTTCATGGGTGGGATTAGACCAGCTATAAGATATGAATAACTTTGGGTTTTCCATTACGCATAGATCCTTAATTAAGAAAATTTCGCTGTAATTAGTTGATTAGCACTAAATTCTTATACTTAATGATGGCCACAAGTCAACTTCGTTATCTGGTTTATCGAGTAATTCAATCAAGATGCACATAATTTGGCTGCTTTAATCGTTACCGCCGCTTCTTTCAACGATGAGCCTCCGCCCATTCACACTCCGCGCAGTCATTAGAAGCGACGACTAAACGCGAAATAAAAGAGAAAGCGCCTCAGCGTGCAGGAGGCCGCACCATTCTAACCGCGCTTCACCACGGCGCGCGCAATGTTACCCGCCTGCACGCTTTTGACTTAGCTAACTATTTTTAATGCATGACCCAGACCGACGCCAACACGGCTAGTGGGGCATTCAGGTGTTTCTTGATCCTTTCTGGATCATGCAAAACCATGCGCATAATGCATGCATGGCTCAACCATATGACTGAGCTCAATGCACATCAGTTGTATTAGCTCAGACTTGAGCTAATACAACTACTACTTCATAGACCCAAACTTAATCGGATAGGCAGCCCATTGCCAGAAGCAAACTTTGCCAACATTGCAGTATGTTAATTTCAAGGTAACAGGTAGAAATACCATTCTAAATATGGGGGAGTGACCAGTAGCGGAGAGTGGTGTGAAATCCTTTTCACACCACTTAAACTCATTCGGAATGGCGCTACACTTGAAGGTGAACCTCTCCGCCTTCTGTTCTTGGTACCATGTTTTTACTGCGCCGACTGGGATCGCAGATGAGGTGACGAAAAACCGCATAAAATACTTCGGCATTCATGTGCCTGAAGATGAGATTAATACGACATTTGCGGAGATGAAGTAGTATTTGCTAAGTTTTGTTGGCTGGGTGAGCACTACACTCGGCTTCAAAAAGTGTGATGTTTTTATGAGACATCACGAAAAACGCAAGTGAGTTCTTTCGGATTATTTTTCCATATGTGATCAAACCCACTTGAAAGCATGACTTCTATTTTTCCTTCAGGGCTCTCAATCAGAAGATAACGGTCATGACAATTAGTATATTTTGGATTTGTAGTAATCTGTACACTCCATTGTGGATCAATGCTATGCACAAAATCATTATTTATTTTACTACTATTATTGGCTGCAGCTATCCCTGCCGCAATTTCAGAAAACTCGATAGTAAGCGTTTTTCGTGGTAATACCGAATGAAATAAACTGCATGTATTATCCCAATTTTCGGCAAAGTAGTTATCGCAAATTGTAACTTTAGTTGCATTGCTACAAAGCATCTTAAAGTATGTCTTTAAATGTGTCCTGGTATCTGAGGAGCTTAACGTCACTGTGACTTGATTATTAACCATTCCCTTCTTAAAGTGCACATAAGGAAGAGGAAGGTTTTGATCTTCTGTTAAAATAATTTTCAAGAGTGATTTAGACGCTAATGTAATAAGATCATCATCACTTTCAGGTCGATTTGCGAGCCCAGCTAAATATTGTCTATACTCTGCATCAGATATTTTCAGACATGAAGCCTTGGCTGCAACCCATTGTTTCTTATTGGTTAAATATGGCAAAACAAGTTTCTTATGTAACCTTTTAACTTTGTTTTTGTCATCCATATTTTCGTAAGCTACCAATAATGGCGTATCGAGAACCATTTGATAAGACATTCCGTTACCTCATCTGCATCAAATCATCTAATGTTGCGTCGAAGAATCCTAGAGGAAAACCAGTCACCTCTCCATTGAGGTCGGTGAATTTCCCATTGTCATTTATTTTCATCGAAATGAATTTTTCATCAACTTCCGGTTTGTAATGCAATACTACATTTTCTGAAGAAATCTCATCTTCGTAAACCAAATAAGCAAGTTTATTAATCAAATGCTCACAATGAGTTTCAACAATAATCTGTATCCCTTTACTTGCTATAAATGTCAAGAAAACGGCTAAATGAGCCTGTGCTTTTGGATGCAACTGGATTTCAGGGTTTTCTAGAAGAATAAGATCACCTTTTTTTGCCATCAGGCAAATAATCAGTACTTTTGCGATATAGCTCATTCCCGCCCCCAAGTTCAGTGGCGAAACATTTCCTTCAAGTTCTTTCAGGGTAAACGCCACTTTAACTTGATCACCCATTTTCTCAGTGACTAATTCAGATGTTGTTCCTGTAATTAATTTCAACCAATAGGACAATTGATACGCCAATGTTGACGATTCGCTAGCCTTCACCAGATATCCAGGTACAGGTAAATGCTTCATTTTATCAAATGTAGAAAACAGGTATTCACCAGCTCCGCCGACACGGCGTTCAGATACAGGAACCATTTCTTGTGCCCCGAGGCGGTTAGCGTTCAGATAAAGTAGCTCAGGTTCACTGCCAACAACTCTTGGCTCATATTGGTAACCCAATCGACTATCAATCTCTGAATCCTCGGCATTAAGTGTTAATTTATGAGAATGCCCCTCAGTATCCTCAACATTTATATTTATGGATTTTGCATTAATTTTCTTATTTCTTATAACAGAAAAATCGGCTAAGAAACGTAGAAGATCTTCCATACTATATTGATTGACTGAAGCACTATGCTTAATCAATAGCATCAGTGCTTGCAGAGCACTAGACTTTCCCGAAGAGTTTGTTCCGGTTAATATAGTTAAAGGTGATAGTTCAAGACTCGCTGAGTCAAGACTTTTAAAACCCTGTATATTAATTTGTGTAAGCATTTTTTAACCTTTTTATCATTTCCCATGAAAAATCAAATCGCATTTTTACATATTCAGTTGTATCGATTGCACCGGAAAAAATGCCCATATCATCAAAATCCGTTTTATACTCGTCAATAAAATCACGTAAATCAAGATCTTTTGGTAAAAGTTCTAATTGAACTTGACTAAATACCATAACCAGAACTTCAAATAGCCCCATGTTTATTGGCCTTCTTTTAGCTCCAGTTCTAGATCGAAAACGAAAAGCTTCAGTCCCTAGTGCTATAGAAACATTCATCATTCCTCGATAACAAGCTTTCTCAGCTTTATTAATTGATTCGGCGCCGGTTTTGGTGTTAATAAACTTCATTACCGATGCTAAAAAGGCATCAATGTCCGAACGAAACTCAATATCTGGTAACGATCCGCCAATCAACAAATAAAAGGCTACAAAACGCAATACAAGGTAGCGATCTCGCATTCTGTCAGCTTTTACCCCACTGCCAGTAGAATTTATAAATGCAGAACTTTCTGCTAACTCTTGAATTAAACGGGTCGCCTTTCCCTGATATAAAGCGTGGCGCATTTCCTGTTTATTCAGGTTCATACCACTGCGATTAACTCGCTCAAAAATATTAAATTTTACATATTCTGGCGTCGGTGGCTGTATAACATAAGAGTGCAACTGACAGTCTTAAAGTTTAGCTTGGAGTAATAGAGGGATTTCAGAAAACTTCATACCACGTAATTTTGGTAACATGGTTAACTCGGTCAATACATAATCGTTATTGATATAACGCTTCAGCGCAGAAATACGTTGCTTACCATCTATGATTTGCCGTGTGCCATGTTCATCTTCAAAAAGATAAATCAATGGAATCGGAATACCCATTAAGATAGATTCAATCAACTCAGACTGACGCTTACGATCCCAGACATCTTTACGTTGAAAATCCGGCGCCAATACTAGTTGTCCACGGCTTTCACGTCGAAGTAATTCAAAAACACTCGATTGTTCTTTCGCAATCCGGACTTCAGTGTCCGTCCCCATCTGATGCGGATGTGATGTTAACTCGAGTCCTTCTTGATCCTCAAGTTCAATGTTGTCGTTTTCTTCATCCGCATTATGCATGGTGAAATCGCCTTTTATTAATTTCTTGTATCATTTATCAACAAAATAAGACTCTGGGTTCAGAGCTATTATCCGGTGCGATTGTACCTTAACTCGATATCTAACTGCGACCTTAGTAGCATCATCATCTGAATCATTTCTCATCATATAGTGTACTTGTAATGCCCAAGTTATGGGGATTGTTTCAGTTGTTTGAATCCTGAATGGAATGCCTACTATACTCCTCGCTCAGACCAGACTGTCAGATTTGATGATTTTTTACCTACGAAATCTGTCAGATCAAGTCTTAGTAAATACACGTCGTTCAAATTCAGCTCAATCTGACAGAGATCACCAGAGCTGATTTTCGCCCCACGGTTTGACGCTTTCAGCTCGCCAGTGTTTAACACGTGATGTGTGTTTCATCAGTTTACGTTCGATTTCTGGGCAGCATGCTCGTTCTTCAGCTATCAACTTTGTCGACGTTTAATTTCACGGCCTTATGTCGGGTCAAAAAATGCGTTGCACCTAGCTAACCTTATGTGTTTCTTCCTGTATACGTACCACGATCGCCCTGACGGCGGCTGTATTTACTGGCTGGGTATCAGAGATGGACGTTGTAGCGGCGCTTTCTGCTTGGCTATAACACCAATTTGCGGACAGTCTCGTTTCACCTAACCCACAGTTATTGACAGGACTCCGAGGCGCGCCGGAGGCGCTTTTTGCGGTCAAAACCTCAGAATCAACGGCAGAAGCAACGATGCGCCATTGAGTTGTGCGCGTTTCATATACATGTGATTCGCCGAGGTGGGGCGCGAAAATGCCCACAACTTTTTTCACTTCTTCATCGTAGGCGTTCAGCTCATTGGCAACGCGACGTGCTACGCGCACCGTCTGATTGTCACGCGGTACATTAGCGCCGCCCTGGGCAGTCATGTACGCCATAAAGTCACCGGCATCAGCAGCAGCGCGAACGGCTTCCACTTCTTCGTCAAAGGTTTCAGTCAGACTGATGGAACGGATGCGGCGGCACTCACGGTATGAACCCATAGTAGGCAGGCCGATGGGATGGAATTGAGGGATACGCCATGTTGCAGCCCAGGCAGTAACAGCAGCAGCGGAATCCGTCAGAAGCTCGCCGGTCTCGTGGTCGCGTTCGCCTTCCAGTGCGTAACCGTCGATATTCTTCGCGATGTATTTAGCGATGTAGCCAGCAGCACCGCCTCGGTTCAGGTGCTTACAGTCAAAGCGGTTCTTTGCTGCGCCGCGCTCGTCACCGTCTTCTTTCATGGCGTATTTGCGCATGATATCGATCACCGACTTACGCATGACAGGCTTGGTGAATAACATCATATGCCAGTGCGGAGTCGCGTCGTGGTGAGGCTCAACTACGCGCATCCCATAAACTGATAGGCCACTGTCTTTAAACGCGGTGCGCATTTTGCTCCAGATCCCACAAAGATAACGCTGTGCATCTTTCGGCGTGTAGGCCTCTTTGTCCCAGGAATGATTTCGTTGAACGCGCTTGTTATCACCTTTACCAACCATGCGGGTCGGGTGAAATTTAGAAGGGGTGGTGATGGTCAGAAACATCCCAACGTCACCATTCTCGGCAGCATATTTTTCGGTGCCGGCGATAGTGCTCATCAGCTCCATACGGCGGATTTCAGGGTTTGAAATACTCGCCATGACTTTGTCGATCAAACTGATGCGCTCGCCGGTTTCGACATTCTCCAGGTCACGACTTTTTAGATAATCCAGATTCGACAGGCGGCGGGAACGAACTTCACGGATAGCCTGCTTACTGGCATAGGGAGACGCGTCACGGTTAATCTTGCCGATTGCGATCAGCAATGACTCACGCCAGCGGGTACGCTGGCCTTTCAACTGACTTAACCACCAGTCAGGATTGACCAGACGTGACATGCCAGCGATGGCAGACGTTGCATCCAGTTTGCCTTTACTGAATTTTGTCCAATACATCGGGGTAACGTTGAAGGCTCGCGACATTCCTGCAATATCACGATACAGAGCGCACTGCGTATCAGACTGAAGAAGCACCGCGTAATCTCCACCATTTTCAGCCAATAGCTGATCGCAGCGGTCTTCATAAATCGTCTTCAACTGTGCGGCAATACTCTGTGTGAAACGACGCAGTGGCTTGTCGCCCATGTTTGGCAATTGGTGGTAAGTATCGGCCTCAGACATGAATTTCACTGAGGCATTGAAATTCATTGCATGGGCTTTATTAACGGCATCGACACGCGGCAGGATGCTTCGCCCAAGGGTATAAACCAGGTATTTATTGGCTGCGTGAATACCCTGAGTTTTGAGCAGATACTTATGGCGGCCAGTGAAAATCTCGCGCAGATCTGTCGAGAGGTTTTTCACTTTGATTAAAACAGCTTGCCCCTGATCGTATTCATCACGGGTAAGCGGTTTCGGTCTCAAGTGTGGTTCAACTGGAGGGCGCGGAGCATTCCATGGGTAAGCCCATTCAAAGCTTGGTCTGGTTTCGCAATGATCAGGTGAAAAGCGCATGGTATATTAATGCTCTCGCTGCAAGGATTAGGGAGGTATTGATGTCTCAAAAGGAAATAGCGGCAGTTAACAAAAAACGCTATATCGAAAATGTCACAGCCCAGAGTGGATATGACATTACTGCCAACAGATTTTGTCTCGCATCAGCTCAAGAGTTACTTATTGCTTGCGACGTGATTTTGGCTTGTACAGAAAATCAGATAACAGAGCGCTGGCCTCGACTAAAAGAGCATCGAGACGTTCTTGCAAAGTTTCTGATCCCGCACCTGCCGTCGGAGTGGAAAGATTACGGAGAATGGAAAGTACTAATTCAGAACGCATTAGAAAGCGTGCGTCAACAACGTCTGATGAACCAAAGATTTGAATTTGATGAATGGGCGAGCTGGGAAGAGCAAGAGACAGATATTCATATTTCGGTTCAGTGTTCTCGTCAAACGATTGCGATGTTTTGTTATGACAATCCTCATGTGCTGCATAAGACTTCAATTTTTGCGGTGCCTCAGAAATGGAATGAGTTTGTCGCTTCATTGATTTCGGGCGAAATCCGTCCAGCAAATGTAGATTTGGTAGACTCAACGAAAGCACCTGCGTGTTTAAACGGAGTTCATCCCCGATATGTTCTCCCTTAAATGATATTTTCATATTGTGATTATTAGATTTCATATATTCATATTCCTTTAATATCGTTATAAATGAAGGCGACATTGATTGCGCCAAGTACGAAAAACACGCATATAAATGAGGTCATCACTGACCTCTGTAATTTCTTGCCTTTAGTTCAGCGATAGATTTACAGGTTAGGCAGAGTTCCACGCCTGGAAGGGCTGCGCGCCGTACTTCAGGAATAGGGTGATTACAGTCAATGCAAAATAATGTTGATACGCCGCCAACAGGTTGGCGTGCCGCTTTGATCTGTGACTCTAAAATCTGTTCAGCACGCTCCTGCGCCGTGTCGATAAGATCAGCCATCAGTGAAGGTCTCCTGCTTCATTTTGAATACGGCATGCCTCGACACGCAGTGCTTCGGCGGCTTCTTTCCCGCTCAGATCATGCTTATTGATAAAGCAGGCGAGGGCTTCAAGACGTGCAGCGAATACGGCTGCACGATTTAAACGTTCGTCAGAACGTGCTTCGTTGATCATTTCTTCCATTATCCAATCCTGTTTTTGGGCAAAAGAATGCCCGGCGGGTTGAACGTCAATTAAATTTCAGATGTATTAATGTTCTATGTTGAGAACTGAGTCGGTTTCACTAATAAAGGCCGGAAGCGCATTACCAAACTCAATGAGTGAATTAAGTGCTTCAATGACCTTTATTCTTTCACTGTGTGCCAATTCAAAGAAACGCATATTGATATGACGACTTTTCAATCCCGCATGGAAGCAGATCAATTTGCGCATGGTCGGCGTACTTTCATCAAACGTTTCCTGCGCAATATTTTTCTGGCTGGTCAGCATTTTTCGGATCCCGATAATATGCTGATAACAGGCCTCTCTTTTTTCCTTCGGGATACTTTCCGAATAGCTCAATGTTTGCGATTGCATAGACACCTCAACCAAAGAAGCGTTTGTAGAAGGGCTTCCGGCTCGAAACGGTTGAACACATTTGCGGTTTAGCTGGATTCCAGCGTTTGCCACCTGGTAGCTCAATCCAGCCGTGTCCAAAACTGCGGGAAGGGCTTTGTCTTTTCAGCAGTGGTGCAACTGAGATAACCATTTACTCCCTCCTTAACGCGGTATACCCAAGCCTAACCACATCAGCCAACCATCTCGGATCTCTTTAGGACGCTTTTCAAACGCCAACTTCATACCTGCGTTCCAGGCAGGGAGATAAACCCAGTTTTCCGCACGTGCTGTAGGATTTTCAGGGTTACGCATTTCGACAATTGGGAGCTTGCCAGCTTCAATCATCCCTTTTACTGCTGCGGGCGTTTTGCCAATTGCCTTAGCAAATTCCGAATACGGCAGGACATCCGACACACTTACGATTTGTTTGCCCATCTGCTAATCTCTCCGATAGTGTAATTAATTGCCTATAACTGCTTTTAATTGCCGATGGTGGCAAATTTCTGCCTTACAATGGTCACATTATTTGACGATGGTATAATTATGTCAATAGAGGTATCGGAGAAAATCAAGCTCATCCGTGAGTCGGAGAGGCTTACTCGTAAGGATTTCAGTGAGTTAACTGGAATTAAATATGCAACACTTTCGAGCTATGAAAATGGAACGAAAGGCATGAGCTTAGAAATGACGATGAAACTTCTGAATCAACCTAAGTTCACAAAATACACAATGTGGTTCATGACTGATCAAATTTCCCCTGAAGCCGGACAGATCGCGCCGGTTCTCGCACACTTTGGGCAGGACGAAACAACGTCGTCCCACTCCGACAAAAAGACTGGTTAACGCTACATTTCGACTTTTTACGTTTTATAGATTCACTGAGTCTTTGCAGTACCCACGATTCCGGAGGGCTTCAATATGTCGATTAAGAAGCTCGATGATGGTCGTTATGAAGTGGACATCAGACCGCAGGGGCGCAACGGAAAGCGCTTCCGGCGTAGGTTCGACAAGAAACATGAAGCAGCCGCATACGAAAAATATGTAGCGGTGAATTATCACAACAAAGAATGGCTATCTAAACCGGCAGACAAACGGCCTTTATCCGAGTTGATAGAACTGTGGTGGCTCTATCACGGGCAGAACGTGAAGCACGGCAAGCTCGACAAAGCCAAACTGGAGTTCATCTGTAACCTGATGGATGACCCGTGTTCTTTCCAAATTGATAGCCTGGCTATTACAAAATTTAAGTCTTTAAGATTGGCGAAGGGCGTTAAGGCAACGACGGTAAACCGCAATTTGATGTTGCTGAGTGGCCTGTTTACTTACCTGAACGAAGCCGGTTTATTCCACGCTGAAAATCCGTTGCATGGAGTAACGTTGCTAAAAGGGCAGCTATCATCCATGACTTTTATGTCTGCTGATGAAATTGAGAAGTTGCTGTCTGTTTTGGAAGGGGACAATAAGAGGATTGCGATCCTGAGCTTGAGCACTGGAGGCCGCTGGGGAGAAATAAGCAGTTTGAAGGTGGAGAATGTCATTAATAACCGAGTGACTTTTCTCAATACCAAAAACGGCAAACCCAGAACAGTCCCGATCTCAGATGAGGTATGTAAGGCAGTCAAAAATCAGAAGTCTGGATTACTTTTTCCTGATGCCGATTATTTGACCTTCCGGCTGCTATTGAAATCGGTGAAGCCAGACTTACCGAAAGGGCAATCATTGCATGTGCTGCGACATACGTTTGCCACACATTTCATGATGAACGGCGGGAACATAATCACCCTGCAAAGAATTCTCGGACACGCGAATATCAACCAGACAATGGTCTATGCTCACTTCGCTCCGGACTTCCTGCAGGACGCAATTTCCTTTAATCCATTGAGGGGGAAAGCGGGGCTGGAGTGTCCACATAGTGTCCACACCTAAGCATCTTTATAGGGCTTATAGCTGCTTACAGCATTTATAACTCATTGATTTATAGTGATCGCGTTGTAAGTGCAGGAAAAATAAATGGTAAAAAAGGCACATTTTTGTGCCTTTTGTTTTTTGAAATTCGGTAGAGTAGTGCGGCTTGTTATTGCGGGTCGCCGTTCAGCAAGGCGGAGACGCCCTGACGGTAGCGCTGTTCCAGCGTTTCGCGGCTGGTGGCGTCAACTTCCAGGTTGCGCAGTCGTCCGTCCAGAATGCCGTAAACCCAGCCGTGCAGTGTGACTTTCTGGCCGCGTTTCCAGGCCGATTGCATCACCGTGGAGTGACCGAGGTTGTAGACTTGCTCGACCACATTCAGTTCGCACAATTTATCGAGACGTTTTTCTGGCGACAGTTCGCCCAGCAGGGAACTGTGTTTGTACCAGATGTCCCGGATATGCAACAACCAGTTATTGATCAAACCCAGTTCAGGGTTTTCAACCGCCGCCTGCACACCGCCACAGCCGTAGTGACCGCAGATAATCACGTGTTCAACTTCCAGCACGTCGATAGCATATTGCACAACGGACAGGCCGTTAAGGTCGGTGTGGATGACCAGATTGGCGACGTTACGGTGAACGAAAAGTTCGCCCGGCTCCAGGCCAGTCAGTCGCTCGGCGGGGACACGGCTATCGGAACAGCCAATCCACAAGAAACGGGGTTTTTGAGACTGGGAAAGGCGTTCAAAGAAACCAGGATCTTCGTCAATCATGGTTTTAGACCAGGCTGCGTTGTTACTGATGAGTCTTTCTATGTCATTCATGGAGGTCAATAGCCTGTAACGAGCTCACTGCGATGGGGTAATATAGGGCAATGCCCCGACTTTTCAAACAGATTCGGCATCTCCACTTACTCATTCCTACAACAGGGTTTTCACAAGAAGGTACGCTCCCTTTATGAATTATGCATTGGAACTGGAAAAGTTAACCAAAACTTACGCCGGTGGTGTACAGGCTTTGCGTGGAATCGATCTGCGCGTCGAAGCTGGCGATTTTTATGCCCTGCTTGGGCCGAACGGTGCGGGTAAATCCACCACCATTGGTATCATCAGTTCACTGGTCAACAAAACTGCCGGCAAAGTGCAGGTGTTTGGCTATGACATTGATAAAGATATTGTGAATGCTAAACGCCAGTTAGGTCTGGTGCCGCAGGAATTCAACTTCAACCCGTTTGAAACCGTCATGCAGGTGGTGGTCAATCAGGCTGGTTATTACGGCGTGCCACGTCCGCTGGCACTGCAACGTGCGGAAAAATATCTGACGCAGCTGGATTTATGGGGCAAGCGCAACGAGCGTTCGCGCATGCTCTCCGGCGGGATGAAACGTCGTCTGATGATCGCCCGTGCGCTGATGCACGAGCCGAAACTGCTGATCCTTGATGAACCGACGGCGGGCGTGGATATCGAACTGCGCCGCTCCATGTGGGGCTTCCTGAAAGAGCTGAACGCGCAGGGCACCACTATCATTCTGACCACGCACTATCTGGAAGAAGCGGAAATGCTGTGCCGTAATATTGGCATTATTCAGGGTGGCCAGCTGGTGGAAAACACCAGTATGAAAGAGCTGTTGTCGAAGCTGAAATCCGAAACGTTCATTCTGGATTTAGGCGCGAAAAGCCCGCTGCCGGTGCTCGAAGGCTACCGCAGTCAGCTGACGGACACGTCAACGCTGGAAGTGGAAGTCATGCGCGAGCAGGGACTGAATTCCCTGTTCAGCCAGCTGAGCAAGCAGGGTGTGCAGGTATTAAGTATGCGTAACAAGGCGAACCGTCTGGAAGAGCTGTTTGTCACGCTGGTGAACGGCAGTGAGGAAAAGAAATAATGTCGCAATTGTACTGGGTGGCACTCAAAAGTATCTGGATGAAAGAGATCAACCGTTTTGGCCGGATCTGGATCCAAACACTGGTTCCGCCGGTCATCACCATGACCTTGTATTTCATCATCTTCGGTAACCTGATCGGTTCACAGATCGGCAGCATGCACGGTTTCACCTACATGCAGTTTATCGTGCCGGGGCTGATCATGATGGCGGTGATCACTAACTCCTACGCCAACGTGGCGTCGTCGTTCTTCAGCGCTAAATTCCAGCGCAACATTGAAGAACTGCTGGTCGCGCCGGTGCCAACGCACGTGGTGATCGCCGGTTATGTCGGCGGCGGCGTGGCGCGCGGGATCTGCGTGGGGATCCTGGTCACGGCGATCTCGTTGTTCTTCGTCCCGCTGGTGATCCACTCCTGGTGGATCATCGCGCTGACCTTACTGCTGACTGCGATCCTGTTCTCGCTGGGCGGTTTACTGAACGCGGTGTTTGCGACAACGTTTGACGATATCAGCCTGATCCCGACGTTCGTGCTGACGCCGCTGACCTATCTTGGCGGCGTGTTCTACTCGCTGTCGTTGTTGCCGCCAATCTGGCAGGCGGTTTCCAAGCTGAACCCGATCGTCTACATGATCAGCGGTTTCCGCTATGGTTTCCTGGGGATTTCAGACGTGCCGCTGGTGTTCACCATGAGCGTGCTGGTGGCGTTTATTGCGGTGTTTTATTTGCTGGCGTGGTATCTGATCGAGCGCGGCAGAGGTCTGAGAAGTTAATCCCCTTCATCCTTCGAGCTGCCTCTGCGTTGGCTGCTTTCGTGAACCCCGGTCACATAATAATGTATGCTCCCGGGGATTCACTCAATTGCCGCCTTGATGCAACTCGAATGATTTTGGGGATTCAGATTTCTTATGACTCTTTATCAGTTACTCAGAGAATCAGGCCACCTGAACCGGCACGGCTTTGGCGGTGCGTTTTAGCTGGTTTTCACCCTCGAAATAGGCCACTTTCGGTTTGTGCTGGCGGGCCTGTTCATCTGACATCTGCACGTAAGAACAGATGATCAGCAGGTCTCCGACACAGGCACAGCGCGCTGCCGCACCGTTCACCGAAATAATCCGCGAACCGCGTTCTGCCGCGATGGCGTAAGTCGAGAAACGTTGACCGTTAGCAACGTTATAAATATCAATTGCTTCGTATTCCAGAATGCCTGAGGCATCAAGAAAATCCTGATCGATGGCGCAGGAGCCTTCGTAATGCAAATCTGCCTGAGTGACGTGCACCCGGTGCAGTTTGCCTTGCAGCATTGTACGTACCATTGCGTGTGACCCTTCGTGCGTAAAAAGTCTGGGGATCCGCCGGGCGGACAGTCTAAAAGTCCGAAGTTTCCGGCGGCCAACATAGTTGTCCATTTGACCTGCGCTGTCTACTGCGTCAGATCAACTTCCTGATTATCAATCAGTCGCGCTTTACCCAGCCAGGCCGCCATCAGGATCACCGCAGAGGTGCTGTCGACGGATAATTCCTGTAAGGTTTTTGCATCACGGATAAACAGTTCATCCGGTGTGAAACCCGCTTCGCGAAGCTGTTGCGCGGTTTCCTGCAACATTTCGTCGGTATGACGTTCGCCCTGGCTCAGACGTTGTGCCAGCGCGTTCATGATCTTGTTCAGCTGAGGCGCGATTTTACGTTCATCGGCAGTCAGATAACCGTTACGGGAACTGAGCGCCAGACCGTCTTTGGCACGCACAATCGGCACGCCGACAATCTCAATGTCGTATCCCATATCTTCCACCATCGTGCGCAGCAGTGCCAGTTGCTGGAAGTCCTTTTGCCCGAAACAGGCCACCTGCGGTTGCACCAGATTGAATAGTTTACTGACGATGGTTGAGACGCCACGAAAATGTCCCGGACGGCTTGCGCCTTCCAGAATGGTGGAAATCACCGGCACATCTACCTGAGTCTGGGTCGCCAGACCTTTCGGATACACTTCAGCTGGCGACGGGGCGAATACCAGATCCACGCCGCGCTTATTCAGCTTCTCGCAGTCTTCCTGCAAGGTACGCGGGTAACGTTCAAGATCATCCGCGCGCTCGAACTGCATCGGGTTGACAAAAATACTCACCACCACCGCGTCGCCACGCGCTTTGGCTTCTTCCACCAGCGTCATGTGGCCTTCGTGCAGGTTGCCCATCGTCGGCACCAGTGCGATGCGTTTGTTATTCTTACGAAAATCACGGATTTCGCGACGCAGCAGCGCCACGCTGTCAATTATCAACACCAGCCTTCTCCCGCTTATTTAAAGGAATGTTCTTCGCCCGGATACACGCCTTGCGCGACCTGATCGACATACAAACGCACTGCGCCACGAATATCACCGGCTTCGCTGAGGAAGTCTTTGGCGAATTTAGGCGTATGGCCGCCGGTGATGCCAAATGCGTCATGCATTACCAGAATCTGTCCATCAGTCACATTGCCCGCGCCAATGCCGATCACCGGAATGCTCAGTTCTTCGGTCACGCGGCGGGCCAGTTCGACCGGCACACATTCCAGCACCAGCAACTGCGCACCGGCTTCTTCGAGCATCATCGCATCTTTGATCAGCTGATTGGCGGCGACTTCATCGCGTCCCTGAACTTTGTAGCCACCGAAAATGTTCACCGACTGCGGCGTCAGCCCCAGATGGCCACACACCGGCACGGCGCGTTCGGTCAGCATTCTGACCGTATCACACAGCCAGCTTCCGCCTTCGAGTTTGACCATATTGCCGCCCGCGCGCATCAGCACGGCAGCGCTTTCAAACGCCTGTTCAGGCGTGGTGTAACTCATGAACGGCAGGTCAGCCAGCAATAACGCGTGAGGCGCGCCACGGCGAACGCAACGGGTGTGGTAAGCAATCTCTTCGACTGTCACCGGCAGCGTGGAATCCTGACCCTGAACGACCATGCCCAGTGAGTCGCCGATCAGCATCACAGAGATGCCTTGTTCAGCGAACAGTTGCGCGAAACTGGCGTCATACGCGGTAATGGTCGCAAATTTATGTTTTTCCTGCTTCCATTGGCGAAGCTGGCTCAGCGTTGTTGGTTTCATGAACACGTTCCTTTGAATAATTCATCGGATGAATATGATGCCGGTATTCTACTGTATGAGTGGAAAGTCAGACAGCACGATCACTCGCAGAGACGTTGATCCCGCTCTTAAGAAGTGATTAAGAAGCGTCAGCTATAATGGCAAAAACGGAGGGAACCATGCGAATTCTATTAGTTGAAGACGATAAGATGATCGGCGACGGTATCAAAGCCGGGCTGACAAAATTAGGTTTTACACTGGACTGGTTTACCGACGGCGTGACGGGCAAAGCCGCGCTCGACAGCGCGCCTTACGATGCGGTGATCCTCGATTTAAGCCTGCCGGGCATGGACGGAATGGATCTGTTGCGCGAATGGCGTAAGGCCGGACGCGATACGCCGGTGCTGATCCTTACCGCCCGTGATGCGCTCGAGCAGCGCGTCGGTGGCCTTCAGGCCGGTGCTGATGATTATCTGTGTAAGCCTTTTGCGCTGGTGGAAGTTGCCGCGCGCCTGCAGGCACTGATCCGCCGTCGTCACGGCGTAGTGACGCCAAAAGTCATTCATGGCGCGATAGAATTTGATCCTGCTGCCCGCAGCGTGATGCTTAACGGAGAAGCGGTGACACTGACTCCGCGTGAGGTCGCGGTACTGGAGCTGTTTCTCAACAACAAAGGCCGCGTGCTGGCGCGTACGCTCATCCAGGAAAAACTCTACAACTGGGACGATGAGGTCAGCAGCAACGCAGTGGAAGTGCATATTCACCATCTGCGCAGCAAACTCGGCAAAGGTTTTATCCGCACCGTGCATGGCGTGGGCTATACGCTGGGCGATGAGATTAAAGCGGATGATGGAGGGGAGGCGTGAAGCGGGTGAAGAAACTGAAAAACCTCAGTCTGCGCCTGCGTCTGATCCTGCTTTTCTCGATACTGGCGCTGCTGACCTGGATGATTGCCAGCGGCGTGGCGTGGCATCAGACCCGCAAACACATCAATGAAGTTTTCGATACCCAGCAAATGCTGTTCGCCAAACGTCTTGCCGCCACGGGACTGGGCGATCGCCTGAATCTTTCAAAAGACGCCGAACTGCCGGATACTAAAAAAATGGTGCGCAAAGGGGCACGCGGTCATACCGATGACGATGCGCTGACCTTTGCTATTTTTAACCTTCACGGGCAAATGCTGCTTAATGATGGTGAGAACGGCAAACGCATTCGCTTCGATGGTGATACGCAGGGCTTTGTCGATGCGGAACTGAGAGGTGACAGCGATACCTGGCGGATGGTCTGGCTGACGTCGCCGGACGGACAATATCGCGTGGCCGTCGGGCAGGAATATGATTATCGCAATGATATGGCCTGGAGTCTGGTCAGCGGACAACTGACGCCGTGGCTGGGCTCGCTGCCGGTACTGTTACTGGCGCTGATTGTGATGGTTACGCTGGAATTGCGTCCGCTGCGTCGCGTGGCACAAGGATTGCGTCAGCGTTCGCCGGAAGATTCCACGCCGATAGTCACGGATTCTCTGCCCGGTGAAGTGCTGCCGTTGGCGAATGCGCTGAATTCTCTGTTTGCCCGTACCGGTGAAATGCTGGTACGCGAACGCCGGTTCACTTCGGATGCCGCCCACGAGCTGCGCAGTCCGCTGGCAGCGTTGCGGGTGCAAACAGAAGTGGTGCAGCTTTCCGGCGATGACGCCCAAATGCGTGAACATGCGCTGGAAAATCTGACCACCAGCATCGATCGCGCCACGCGGCTGGTGGATCAGTTACTGACGCTCTCAAGGCTGGAAAGTTTCTCCGCCCCGGAAGAACTGGAACGGATCGAATGGCCTTCGCTGGTCGCACAAAGTCTGGCGGAACAGGATTATCGTGCGCACGGCAAAGGTATCGAATTACGTTTTGAAGAGCAGGGCGCGCCACCTGAAATGCGGGGGCAGTCGCTGCTGCTTTCGCTGATGGTGCGCAATCTGCTGGATAACGCGATCCGTTATTCACCGGCCCGAACCTGCGTGACGGTGCGACTGAAACCGTGGGGAATGACGGTTGAAGATCAGGGGCCGGGGATCAGCGATGAACATCTGGCAAGGCTCGTCGAGCGTTTTTACCGGCCACCGGGACAGGAACAAACCGGCAGCGGTCTGGGGATTTCGATCGTACAGAGGATCGCGCAGTTACATCAGCTGAAAGTTGTCTATGAGAACAAAGCAGAAGGGGGATTGATCGTACGGGTAAGCCGCTGAGCGACTTACCATGTAGTCAGGCCGTTGAGCGGAACGCGTGCGAGCAGGCTTTGCAGCGTTTCGCCATCCGGAAACACCAGATCCGGCGCCAGATCGGCCAGCGGATACAGCATAAACTCGCGGTTTTTCATATCGTAATGCGGCACTGTTAAACGCTCGGTATTGATCACCTGATCGCCATAGATCAGCATATCGAGATCTAACGTTCGCGGTCCCCAGCGTTCGGCTTTGCGAACGCGTCCCTGATTTTGCTCGATCCCTTGCGTGCAATCGAGCAACTCTTCCGGCGGCAGCAGCGTATCGAGCGCCACCACTGCATTCAGATAATCAGGTTGATCTTGTGGCCCCAGCGGTTTACTGCGGTAAAACGGCGATGCGGCCACAAAGCGGGTGCGCGGCAAATGTGCCAGCGCCTCCAGCGCGCAATTTACCTGGTCAAGGGGACGGGCAAGATTACTGCCCAGGGCCAGGTAAACGCGGATCATTGACCGCCATCCTTACGCGGAGCCCGTTTACGCGGACGGCGCGGACGCGCACGGCGTGCCGGTGTCGCATCGTCACCGAGCGTACCCAGCATACTTTTTTGTGAAGCCGGTGTGGCTTCCTGGAACTCGCCCCACCACTGCGCCAGACTTTGCAGTTCGCGGTGTTGTTCGACTTCAGCACGCAGCACCAGTAAATCATAAGCCGCGCGGAATTTAGGATGTTCCATCAGCTTGTGCGCGCGTTTACCCTGACGACGTGACAGACGCAGTTGCAGCGCCCAGATGTCACGCACCAGCGTGGTAATACGTTTCGGGATCGCCAGCGTACGGCACTGCTCGTCGAGCACGTCGTTCATTGCCAGCGCGAAGGCGTCGTAATATGTCAGACCGCCTTCCTGCGCCAGTTTCTGTGCGTGCTCAATCACCGGATACCACAGCATTGCCGCAAACAGGAACGCCGGATTGACGCGCTGATCGTTATGCAGACGGTGGTCGGTATTTTTCAGCACCTGGATCAGAATGTGTTCCATCGGGCTGTCGCCTTGCTCAGTAAACTGGCGGGCAATCAGCGGGAACAAAGGCTGGAACAGCTGGTATTCACAAAGCTTTTTGTATGTCTCGTAGCCGTAACCGGCCTGCAAGAGCTTCAGGGATTCTTCGAACAGACGCGCTGGCGGAATTTCCTGCAACAGCGTAGCCAGACGCGGGATCGGCTCGGCGGTTTCCGGGCTGATCTTCATGTTCAGTTTGGCGGCGAAACGCACGGCGCGCAGCATACGGACCGGATCTTCGCGGTAACGGGTTTCCGGATCACCAATCAGACGAATGATGCCGTTTTCCAGGTCGCGCAGACCGCCGGTGTAATCTCGAACGGTAAAGTCAGCAACGCCGTAATACAAACTGTTGATGGTGAAGTCACGGCGCTGGGCGTCGTCTTCAATGGTGCCGAAAATGTTATCGCGCAGCAGCATACCGTTGACCGCCTGCTGTGACACGTTTTTGTCTTCGGTTTCTTCGTGCTGTTCGTGGTGACCACGGAAGGTGGCGACTTCGATGATTTCCGGGCCAAACATCACGTGAGCCAGACGGAAACGCCGACCGACCAGACGGCAGTTGCGGAACAGTTTACGCACCTGATCCGGCGTGGCGTTGGTGGTGATATCGAAGTCTTTCGGTTTTTTATCCAGCAGCAAATCGCGCACGCCACCGCCGACCAGGAAGGCTTCAAAGCCAGACTTGTTCAGTCGGTAAAGGACTTTCAGGGCGTTTTCGCTGATATCACGACGAGAAATATTGTGCTCATCGCGGGGGATAATGGTCATCGCACGGGTTTCACCGGCGTAATCAAATGACGGACGCGGTTTCTGTACGTGTTCGACAGAAGGACGCGGAGCGCGAGGTTCGTTACGCGATTCATTACGGTCAGTACGCTGATCGTGATGACGATCGCCACGGGAATCGCTGCGTTCGCCACGAGGCTGATAAGGGGAAGAAGAGCGGCGGTTGTTATTATTGCGGCGGTCGCCCCGGTTCGCGTTGTCATCCCGACGGCCGCGATTTTCACGGCGTTGCTCGTTGTCACGACGTTCAGGATTTTTTGCCTTCACATTGCCTTCGGCCACAGGAGAAGGATCACGACGGGGATTTTCCTCGCGATTAGGTTCTCCATGAAGCGCGGCTTCGTCATGAACAGCCTTTTCTTCACGAACGACTTTATCTTCACGAACTAGCACCTTACGGCAAAAATTGGCTACTCGGGTAAAAATGGTACACCTCGATAGTGACTGAAAAAATTGGCGTGACGCAAAAACAGCGGCTAATCATAGCTCACAGTAGCCGCTTTGAGAATGCCGATGTCACATCTGCGCAGCATTAGCGCCCCTGATGCGGGATATCGGCTGTCGTCCACTGTGCTGTCGCCCAGCGTAATAATAAAGGCAAAGTGTAATCCTGCCAGTTTTCCGGCAGCCTTTGGCCTAAAAATTTCAATGCGTTAATGATAACCGGACGCGGATCGCCTACCGGCAACGCGGGCGCGTGATTCTGTTTGGAAAGCTTATCGCCATTTTCATTGAGCGCCAGCGGTAAATGCAGGTATCCGGGCTGCGGATAACCTAAATGCCGGTATAGGGAAATCTGGCGCACCGTCGGTTCAATCAGATCCGCGCCGCGCACGATGTGATTCACACCCTGAAAATGATCATCTACCACCACCGCCAGATTATAGGCAAACAGCCCGTCGCGGCGGCGGATAATAAAGTCTTCTTCAGCGAGTTTCGCGCTGGCCTGTAAATGCCCCTGAAAATCGTCATCAAAACCGTAAACAGGCAGCGTCTGGCGCAGGCGGATGGCGGCATTTTCTGCACCTAAATTTAAATCACGGCAATGGCCGTCGTAGGTTCCGCCGGTTTGCGAAATACGCTGGCGGGTACAGGTGCAGTAATAGCTTTTTTGCTGCTGGTACAGCCAGTCCAGCGCGGCACGATAGGCGTCATGACGTTTTGACTGCCAGACGACCTCGCCATCCCACTCCAGTCCGTAACGTTCGAGCGTGGCTAAAATGCGGTCAGCGGAGCCCGGAATTTCACGCGGCGGGTCGATATCGTCGATGCGCACTAACCATTTGCCGTTTTGCGAACGGGCGTGCAAAGAGCTGCCAAGCGCGGCAATCAGAGAACCGAAATGAAGGTCACCGGAAGGTGAGGGGGCGAAACGGCCAGTGTATTGTTGTTCTTGCGGCATAAAAGTGGGGTACGGCGTTAAAAGGGAACGCGGTGCATGACGCACCGCGTGGGACCCGAAACTTAGCCAGCCATCTGCTTTTCGCGGATTTCTGCCAGAGTCTTACAGTCGATACACAAATCAGCGGTAGGACGGGCTTCAAGACGGCGGATGCCAATCTCAACGCCACAGGAATCGCAATATCCGAAATCCTGGTCTTCCACTTTTTTCAGTGTTTTTTCAATCTTTTTAATCAGCTTACGTTCACGGTCACGGTTACGCAGTTCAAGGCTGAACTCTTCTTCCTGTGTTGCCCGGTCAGCCGGGTCAGGGAAGTTAGCTGCCTCTTCCTGCATGTGTGAAACGGTACGATCTACTTCATCCCTGAGCTGATTGCGCCATGCTTCAAGAATCTTTTTGAAGTGAGCCAGCTGAGCGTCGTTCATGTACTCTTCGCCCGGCTTCTCTTGATACGGCTGCACCCCAGCGATAGCGAGAATGCTCAAGGACGACGTCTTACGGGTTTGGCCTTCTTGCATGATGCTTCTCCTACATAACACGCACTATGTTCATCCGCTTTTAATGCCGCATATGACTGCAACATGCAGGCTTCGAACATTTCGATCCCCAACGGGGGAAAAAATCAGGCCGCTATAAATAACAGAAGGTAACGAGGTTGGCAATTATTCCTCGCAGGTGCTTGACAAGCCTGTGAGGAAAAGCGTATTCGCGACCTGTTTTTTATGCCGCCGACAGGTAATTACAGGGTTATCCGAACTCTTTTTATTGACTGACTGATGTCGTCACCAGCGGTAATCTCTCTGTGAGGCGGATACCCTCAGCAGAAAGTTCGGCACCGTAGCACATCACCTCAACACCCTTGTTTTGAACATACGTCAGTAATTCGGTATAACGCGGATCAATATGGTGTGCTGCGGACACGCTTTCAATACCTGAATGTAAAACAGCGAAGAAAAGTACCGCCCGCTGCCCCTGTTCTGCCATCGATTGTAACTCGCGTAAATGCTTCTGACCGCGCAGTGTGACTGCATCGGGAAAGAATCCCCGTCCCTCTTGCAGCAACGTGACAGATTTCACTTCAATATAGCAGTCAGGTTGATTTTCTGCCTGTAACATCAAGTCTATACGGCTATTTTCGGTGCCGTATTTTACTTCTGATGTGAGTTTACTGTAACCGGATAATTCCGGTATGCGTTGCGCCATAATGGCTTCGCGTACCAGCTGATTGGCCCGCAGCGTATTGACGCAAATCCAGTGATTTTGCTGTGTTTCCGTCAGTTCCCAACTGTGCGGATATTTGCGTTTGAGATTGTCGGACGTGGAATACCAGACGGTGTCGCCGGGTGTCGCGCAACCGGTCATCGCGCCTGTGTTGGCGCAGTGCAGGGTCAGTTCGGTGCCATCGGGCGTGATCACGTCGGCGAGAAACCGTTTATAACGTTTAATGAGAGTGGCAGATTGAAGCGCAGGCTCGAAATGCATGGAGTTTTCCGTGTGAAATGCTCTGGTCAAAGAGAATGCTAAAAGAGATCAGGTTTCCTGCATATCGCCCAGCGGCCAGGTTTGCAGGCAGTGATAACGGGTGCGTCCCCGTTCAAACAGCGATTCGTACAAACTGAATTCGGTGGCATCCAGTTGCCAGCCAGGTGTGGCCGGAGGAATAGTGACCGGGCGCGTCGCATTGCGGTACAGCGACACATGCGGGTGGAACGGCAGTGTACTCTGATGACACCCGTTGCGCGCTGCGTGGGATCGCAATACGGACGCCAGCTGCAACAATGCGTTGGGCGCGCGTCGGGTGCCAATCCATACCACGCCGGAACCCGGCCAGTGGCCGATATCATCCAGCATCAGGCTGAATGTTTGCCCCTGAATGCGCCCGGCGACACGGGTCAGCGCGGCTTCCTTGAGGGCGCTGACTTCACCGAGAAATGCCAGCGTAATATGCAGATTAGCGGCTGCGACGGGGCGGCCGGTTTCCGCCGGGAAATTATCCGCACGCCACTTAATCACCTGCTTTTGCATTTTTGCAGGCAGGGATAAGGCGAAGAACAGGCGGCGTTCGGCAGACATAGAAATTCCTGTGAAGACGAATCACGGCAACATGCCGGATGTGGGGCTAAATGCTACAATGCCCGCCGTTTAAAGTTAACTCTCATGGTGAATTCATTGCCTTCTTTGCCGGTCAGCGCCGTACTTGAACCGCTATTAGCCGCACTGCAACAGGCGCCGCAGGTGCTTTTGCTTGCCCCGACCGGTGCCGGTAAATCGACCTGGCTGCCGTTGCAGTTGCTCAAACAGGCTAATTTGCCGGGCAAAATTCTGCTGCTGGAACCTCGTCGTCTGGCAGCAAAAAACGTCGCCTTCCGTCTGGCGCAACAGCTGGGTGAAACGCCGGGGCAGACCGTGGGTTATCGTATGCGCGCTGAGAGCAAAACCAGCGCCGCAACGCGCCTTGAAGTGGTGACTGAAGGCATTCTGACCCGCATGGTGCAGGCGGATCCTGAACTGACCGGCGTGTCGATGGTGATCCTTGATGAATTCCATGAGCGCAGTTTGCAGGCCGATCTGGCGCTGGCGTTATTACTCGATGTGCAGAATGCGCTGCGCGATGATTTAAAAATCCTGATTATGTCGGCGACGCTCGACAATCTGCGCCTGTCTTCTTTATTGCCGGATGCGCCGGTGATTGAATCCGCAGGCCGCAGTTTCCCGGTCGAGCGGCAGTATCTTTCCCTTGCCACGCACGAACGGCTGGACGAAGGCGTGGCGCGCGTGCTCAGCCGTCTGATGGGCGAAAATCACGGCTCGATGCTGCTGTTTTTACCGGGTGTTTCTGAAATTACCCGCGTGCAAAATCTGCTGAACGGCAGGCTGGCGGAGGATGTCGATCTCTGTCCGTTGTACGGCGCGTTGTCGCTGGAACAACAGCAAAAAGCCATTCAGCCCTCCTCCGCAGGACGCCGCAAAGTGGTGCTGGCGACCAATATTGCGGAAACCAGTCTGACCATCGAAGGTATCCGTCTGGTGGTGGACAGCGGTCTGGAGCGCAGCGCGCAGTTTGATCCGCGCAGCGGCCTGACGCGGCTGGTGACGCAGCGCATCAGTCAGGCGTCGATGACTCAGCGCGCGGGGCGTGCCGGACGTCTTGAACCGGGATTGTGCTGGCATCTGTTCAGCAAAGAGCAGGCTGAACGCGCCAGTGCGCAGGCCGAAGCGGAAATTCTGCAAAGCGATCTGAGCAGTTTCTGGCTGGAGTTGTTGCAGTGGGGCTGTCAGGATCCGGCGCAACTTCAGTGGCTGGATAAGCCGCCTGTCGCCGCATTATCTGCCGCCAAAAATCTGTTACAGCAGCTCGGTGCCACCGATGTGCAGGGAAAACTTACCGCCGCCGGACAACGTATGGCACAGCTTGGCTGTGAGCCACGGCTGGCGGCGATGCTGATTGCGGCTGCAACACAAAGTCCGGACGCACTGGCCACGGCAGCCTTACTGGCCGCCATCCTCGAAGAACCGCCACGCGGCGGATTACCGGATATCGATTACTGGTTCAGCCGCCCGCAGGGCAACTGGCAGCGGCGGGCGAAACAACTGGTGCAGCGCACCGGTGCGAAAAGCGGTGAGCCGGATGCTTCGCTCGCACCGTGGTTACTGGCCCGCGCTTTCAGTGACCGTATTGCACAACGCCGCGGCGAAGATGGCCGCTATCTGCTGGCGAACGGACTGGGTGCGTCTTTGCCGCAGGACGACGGGTTAACCCGCGCGCCGTGGCTGGTCGCGCCGCAGTTATTGCAGGGCAACAACAGCCCGGATGCCCGCATTCTGCTGGCTGTCTCGCTGGATATCACGCAACTTCCGTCGCGCCTGCCCGATGTCGTTAAAGAACAGACGGCGGTGGAATGGGATGAAGAAAAAGGCACCCTGCGCGCCTGGCGACGCTGGCAGATTGGCCGGCTGGTGCTGAAAGCGAATCCGCTGGCGAAGCCGGATGACGAAGAACTGCAACAGGCACTGATCGACTGGATCCGCACACAGGGTTTGCAGGCGCTGAACTGGTCGGTGGCGGCAGAACAACTGCGGCTCCGGCTTCTGTGTGCCGCAAAATGGCTGCCTGAGGCCGACTGGCCGGCTGCCGACGACCCGGCTTTGCTCGACGGTCTGGAACGCTGGTTACAGCCGTCTTTACAGGGCGTTCGCTCGTTAAAATCACTGCAACAGGTTGATTTGCATGATGCCTTATTAAGGTTGCTGGACTGGCAACAACGTCAGCGTCTTGACAGTGCATTACCGACACATTACACCGTGCCGACTGGCAGTCGTCTGCCAATCCGTTATCATGCAGACCAGCCACCGGCACTTTCGGTGCGGATGCAGGAAATGTTCGGCGAGCAGCGCAGCCCGCAACTGGCGGAAGGCCGCGTTACCGTGGTGCTTGAGTTATTGTCACCGGCACAGCGTCCGTTGCAGATAACAGCAGATCTGGCCGCTTTCTGGCAGGGATCGTATCGCGAAGTGCAAAAAGAAATGAAAGGGCGATATCCGAAACATCCGTGGCCGGACAATCCGGCGGAGGCGTTGCCTACGCGCCGGACGAAAAAACACGCGCCCTGATGTCTGTCTGAGCTTTTAAAAATTGTGCAGGAAAGGGGCGATTTTTCAGACATTTCCTGTGGGCGAAAACTTAAGCGGGGCACAGAGTAAGCGCCTTGCGGCCTGGGTTTCAGGCCATCAACAGTATCTTTTTGAAATACAGTGTTTTTTTTGAAATCAAAAATGAAAATGACTCAGCTAAGCAGAATCATTATGACGAACACAGCAGCACGTTGGGAGATTGACTGATGTCTGGCGATGATCGCGAGCCGATTGGCCGTAAAGGTAAACCTGCCGGGCGGAAGCCTGCGCGGGCTCGTCCCGTCCGCCGTAGCCGCCGGGATGACGACTACGAAGAATACGAAGAAGAAATTGATGACGAGTATGAGGATGACGATGAGTACGAAGAAGAACAGGGATCTCGCATGAGCCGAAAAGCAGCGCCGCGTAAAGCCAAAAAAGGCGGAAAAAAGAGTGTGAAACGCCGTATTTTCTGGCTATTAGTCAAACTGTTCATCGTTTTTCTTATTCTGCTCGGGATTTATGCGTTTTACCTCAACAAACAAATCCATGACCGCATTGATGGCGGTAAAGTCTGGCAGTTGCCTGCGGCGGTCTATGGTCGTCAGGTAAACCTTGAGCCGGACATGCAGATCAGCAAAGCTGAGATGGTCGGATTGCTGGAAGGTACGCAGTATCGCGAAGTGACGCGTATCACCCGTCCGGGCGAATTTACGGTGCATGCGAATTATATCGATTTGCTGCGTCGTCCGTTTGATTTCCCGGAAGGTAAAGAAGGGCAGGTGAACGCCCGCCTGATGTTTGATGGCAGCAGCCTTGCAGAAATTAAGAATCTGGATAATCAGCGTGATTTCGGGCTGTTCCGCCTCGACCCGCGTCTGATCACCATGTTACAGGCGTCGAATGCTAACGGCGAACAGCGTCTGTTCGTACCGCGTTCCGGTTTCCCGGATTTGCTGGTCGATACCTTGCTGGCAACGGAAGACCGTCATTTCTATGAACACGACGGCATCAACTTCTATTCCATTGGCCGTGCGGTGCTGGCAAACCTGACCGCCGGTCATGCGGTGCAGGGCGGTTCTACGCTGACACAGCAGCTGGTGAAAAACCTGTTCCTGACCAATGAACGTTCACTGAGCCGTAAAGCGCGTGAAGCCATTATGGCGATCCTGCTGGACGCGGATTACAGCAAAGACCGCATTCTCGAGCTGTATCTGAATGAAGTGTATCTCGGCCAGAGCGGTTCCGATCAGATCCGCGGTTTCCCGCTGGCGAGCCTGTATTACTTTGGTCGTCCGGTGAATGAACTGAGTCTGGATCAGCAGGCATTGCTGGTCGGCATGGTGAAAGGTGCGTCGCTGTATAACCCGTGGCGTAACCCGCAAATGGCGTTGCAGCGTCGTAATCTGGTGCTGCGTTTACTGGTTGATCAGAAAGTTATCGATCAGGAACTGTATGACATGCTCAGCGCGCGTCCGCTCGGCGTGCAGCCGAAAGGCGGCGTGATTTCACCTCAGCCTGCGTTTATGCAGATGGTGCGTCAGGAGCTTCAGGCTAAACTGGGCGATAAAGTTCAGGACATGTCCGGGGTGAAAATCTTCACCACGCTGGATCCTATTTCGCAGGATGCGGCGGAAAAAGCGGTCGAAGAAGGCATTCCGTTACTGCGTAAGAAAAGCGGCCTGAATGACATCGAAACCGCGATGGTGATTGTTGACCGTTATACCGGCGAAGTACGGGCGATGGTCGGCGGCGCGGAAACGCAGTTCGCAGGCTTTAACCGTGCGATGCAGGCGCGTCGTCAGGTCGGTTCTCTGGCTAAACCGGCGACTTATCTGACCGCGCTTTCTCAGCCGGACAAATATCGTCTTAACACCATTCTGGCCGACCAGCCGCTGACGCTGAAACTGGCAAATGGTCAGACGTGGTCACCGAAAAACGATGACCATCAGTTCCGTGGTCAGGTTCTGCTGGTGGATGCGCTGGCGCGTTCCATGAACGTCCCGACGGTAAATCTGGGTATGGCGGTAGGGCTGGATAACATCACCCAAACGCTGATCAATCTGGGGATCCCGAAAGAATCCCTGAATCAGACGCCGTCGATGCTGCTTGGTGCGATTGCACTGACGCCGATGGAAGTCGCACAGGAATATCAGACCATTGCCAGCGGCGGTAACAAAGCGCCACTGTCCGCGGTGCGCTCGGTGATTGCGGAAGACGGCACGGTGCTTTATCAGAGCTTCCCGCAGGCGGTTCGCGTGATCCCATCCCAGGCGGCGTATCTGACGCTGTATGCGATGCAGCAGGTTGTGCAGGAAGGGACGTCGCGCGCGCTGGCGAACAAGTTCCCGAAACTGCATCTGGCAGCAAAAACCGGTACCTCCAACGAACTGCGTGACAGCTGGTTTGCGGGTATCGACGGCAATCAGGTGGCGATTACCTGGGTTGGCCGCGATAACAACGGCCCGTCTAAACTGTGGGGTTCAACCGGTGCGCTGGTGCTGTACGGACGCTATCTGGAGAACGGCACGCCGCAGCCTCTGGATCTGCAAATGCCGGAAGGCATCAGCACGATGAACATTGATGGCAGCGGTAACTTTGTCTGCGGCAACAACAGCGGCGGAATGCTGGGCGGCGGTGGCGCAACGCGTTCCATTCCGGTCTGGACGGATTCGCCGGACGCTATGTGCCAGGCTTCTGTGACCGCTGTTCAGCAACAGCAGCAACAACAACAGATGCAGCAGCAGCAGCAACAACAACAGCAGTCCGGGCAACAACAACAGCCACAATCTCAGGATGAGAAGAAAGACAGCAACGGCGTTGCGGGCTGGATCAAGGATATGTTTGGTTCAGGCAACTAAATATCCGTCATCCTTCAAGCTGGCTCGGCGTTGGTTGCGTTAAATCAACTTGAATGATTTAGGATATTAAAAAGGGTGCGATGAAAATCGTGCCCTTTTTTTATCTCTTGATCATGAAGAGGCGATTAAATAGAAAAATCCGGTCAGTGCTGCACTCATTAAGTTTGAGAGCGTACCGGCCAAAATCACCTTCATGCCCATTTTAGCAATGTAACTTTTTCGGGCGGGGACCAGGCCTCCCAGTACGCCAATTAACGCCGCAGGAGCGGATAAATTAGCGAATCCGGCAAGTGCCATCGTGATAATGATTTGCGAGTATTCCGTCAGAGAATCTTTTAAAGGAAGAAAGCTGCTGTAAGCGACAAATTCATTAAGCACCAGTTTTTGCCCAAGCAAATTCCCCACCTGTAAAATTTCATTACCCGGCACGCCCAGCAGCCAGGCTACAGGGGAAAAAACATAGCTGAAGATCAGTTGCAGGGTAATGCCTTCAATACCAAAAATGCTGAAGACCCATCCCAGGAGTCCGTTAATCATGGCAATAAGGGCTATAAGTGCCAGCAACATAGCCCCGACATTAACCGCCAGTTTCAAGCCATTGCTGGCACCATTTGTCGCCGCTTCGACGATATTGATCGGGCGTTCCTCGTCATATTGGGTAAAAGAAATATCAGCAACCTGTTCGGGCTCTGTCTCCGGGTACAAGAGTTTGGCCATCAGCAAACCTCCCGGTGCGGACATAAAAGCCGCTGCAACGAGATAGCGCAGCTCAATGCCCATACCGGCATAGCCTATCAGCACTGAGCCTGCGATAGATGCAACACCGCCAGTCATCAGAGCGAAGAGTTCTGAGCGGGTCATTCTGGGGGCATAAGGTTTCATCAGCAGAAAAACGTCGGTATTACCCGCAAAAATGTTGGCTGTGGCGGACATCGATTCTGCCGGGCTCGTTTTCAGCAAAACCTGTACGGCTTTACCGATAATGCGTATCACCCATTGCATAATACCCAGGTAATAAAGCACCGAGAAAAGGGAGGACATAAAGATAATGATAGGCAGTACATGGAAAGCAAAAATGAATCCGAATTTAAATTTTCCGATATCGCCGAACATAAAATTGATACCTTCCCCCGAATAACCCATCAGACTGTTCAGGGAATTCGATATTTTAAAGAGTACTTTCTCTCCAGCCGGGAAAAACAGGACAAATGCAGCTAAACCTGCCTGAATGATAAATGCACCGATGACAGTGCGAAGATTTATGGCTTTTATATTTTCTGAGAAAATAAGAGCTATAATAATCAATACTATCATGCCCAGTACTACTGTAAGTATTTGTGGCATCATTACCTCATTTTTTATTGATTATCTGCATCAATTATTTTACGGAAAAGATCCCTGAATAATTCATCCCGTTCAATAAACTGGATAACCCGGACAGGGTGACGGCGGTTATCGAAGCTCCAGCTAAAATTATCATTGATAAGCGGGGATGCATGAAATTCGGCGGTAAACCAGTCAGGGGCAAGAATATATCCTACCGTCGCAATATCCCAGATGACTTTACGTGAAGCAAAACCAATCCACGGACAATTCGGGGCGATGTCGGCAATATACTTCCCGATAGTGCTGGTGTTGGCGAAGTAATATTGTAACTCAGGAACGGACGAGGCCAGTGTATTGGCGACGCCAAAGCAGGGGATCTGGGTTAACGCCACTCCGCTATCAAATAGTACCCGGCTTGCCGCCACGTCCTGCATCAGATTGAATTCCTGATTATCTTTCCAGTTGAAACTGTTTCCCCCTAACCATGTAACATGTATTTTATGTATGATTTCAGGTTCAAGGCACAGCGCGTTGGCAACGTTAGTGGGAGCGGCAATGGACAGCACCTGCAATGTCCCTTCACAACGTAATGCCCGTTCTATCAAATCCACGGTTGCTGGCGAAGTTTCCGGTTTCTCGCGATTTTTCAGATATTGTGTCGAACCTTTAAAAATATCCGGTGTGTTTTTATGAGGGACTTTCTTTATAACCCGGTGCATTTCATCAAAACTGAGTAACATCCCTTGCTGTGCATCTTTGACATAAACATGCGTATTTTCTTTACCAAAAAAGCTGTTGGTAAAAGGGGCTGCATAAAGTGCCTGCAGATCAATTTTCTGCGGATGTAACATAGCCCAGGCAATCGCTATCTGATCGTCTATTTCATTGAATGTATCGCTGTCGATCACTACCGGAATGGCTGGCCCCGCCGGTGGTTCCATCAACTTCATTCTTTCGCTTAATGATAATTGTGGCCATTTAATGTTTTTCATTATTGTGCTCCATGCGTATAAAAATAAGATGTTATGCATTCCCTTAATTACACCGAAATGCCATCAGAGAATTAAAGTATGTTGAGATTGTTTTACTTTTATCCTGCGCTGAGAGTTTACCTGCTGTTTATCTGGCCGTTTCTCGTTTTGCTCTCAAATCGCACAGTGAACGATGACGCAGGCTTCAAATTTCACAATTAAAATAATCAGATAAAAGGTTGAAGAGGGGAGTTGTTTCTTATTTTTTACAACTCAAGTGATGTATCCACATCTGCATCACAATCCGTTTCGAACATTCCATCATCACTTTTACCCCTGATTTACATGGGGCTATTTTTCATTCGGTCATAAGCCCGGACGGCTAAATGCACTTGCGGAAGGCCGGATATTGCGCATAATATGCGACGGTCATAATAATAATTATCGTTTACATTCCCATTTCTACTCCAGAGATTATGCAATGGCTTCTCAACGCTCGCTTTCAAATTCTGTCCCAAAAGGCGCATTTAAGCGTCGGACATTAGCTATAACCATTACCGCAGCACTGGGTACTGCCGCATTTTACGCGGGTGCCGCCACCACCGCGCCTGCGAAGGAAGATACCATTAATGTGACGGCTTCTTCTGCTCCCGAAGCGGCACAGGAATCTGCATGGGGCCCTGCGGCGACCATCGCAGCAAAACACAGCGCAACCGGTACAAAAACCGATACGCCACTGGTGAAAACACCACAATCTGTTTCCGTGGTGACTCGCGAAGAAATGGACATGAAGCAGCCGGTGACGGTGAAAGAAGCCCTGGGTTATACGCCGGGTGTCTTTGCCAGCCGTGGCAGTTCTAACACCATCGACGCCATGGCAATCCGCGGCTTCACCTCTGTTAATACCAACCAGTATCTCGACGGCATCAAACTTCAGGGTGATAACTATTCTGAAGTATCGATGGATCCGTACATGCTTGAGCGTGTCGAAGTGCTTCGCGGGCCGTCTTCCGTTTTGTACGGTAAAAGCAATCCGGGCGGCGTTGTCAGTATGGTCAGCAAGCGCCCGACCACGGAACCGCTGAAAGAAGTGCAGTTCAAAATGGGTACAGACAACCTGTACCAGACCGGATTTGATTTCAGCGATGCCATTGATGATGCAGGCGTGTATTCCTACCGTCTGACCGGTGTGGCGCGCAGTCAGGATGCGCAACAGGAAATGGCGAAAGAGAAACGCTATTCCATTGCCCCGTCTTTCTCATGGCGTCCTGATGATAAAACTGACTTTACCTTCCTGAGCAATTTCCAGAACGATCCGGATGCGGGTTATTACGGCTGGTTGCCGCGTGAAGGTACCGTGGTGCCGTATTACGACGCCAACGGTAAAGCACATAAACTCCCGACAGATTTCAACGAAGGTGAAGCGGGTAACCGCATGTCCCGCAACCAGAAAATGGTCGGTTACAGCTTCGCGCATCAGTTTGATGATACCTGGACGGTGCGTCAGAACCTGCGCTACACCAAACTCGATACCGAATATAAATCTGTTTACGGCTTCGGTTACCTCGGTAACGGCAACATTACGCGCAGCTATGTTCAGTCTAAAGAGAAGCTGGCGAACTTTGATGTCGATACACAGGCACAGGCCAAATTCGGCACCGGCGATATCGATCATACCGTGCTGGCTGGTGTTGATTACATGCGTATGCGTAACGATATTGACGCAGACTACGGCAGTGCAAGTAACCTGAATCTGGCGAATCCGCAATACGGTAACGGCAACGTTTCCCTGTACTTCCCGTACGAAATCCTTAATCGTCAGGAACAAACCGGTCTGTATGTGCAGGATCAGGCGGAGTGGAACAAGTGGATCCTGACTGTTGGTGGTCGTTACGACTTCGCGAAAAGCTCAACCTTTACCCGCACGACCAACAGCGCGTCGCAGATCAACGATGAGCAGTTCACCTGGCGTGGCGGTCTGAACTACCTGTTCGACAACGGGATTTCTCCGTACTTCAGTTACAGCGAATCCTTTGAACCGACCGCAGGCGCGACCAAAGAAGGGAAGCCATTCGATCCTTCAATGGGCAAACAGTACGAAGCCGGGATCAAATATATCCCGAACGATCGTCCGATCAGCCTGACGGCAGCGGTATACCAGCTGACAAAAGACAAAAACCTGACGGCCAATCCTGCTGATGCTGCCTTTAGCGTTCAGTCTGGTGAAATACGTTCGCGTGGTGTGGAACTCGAAGCCAAAGCCGCGGTTAACGCCAACATCAACGTCACGGCGTCTTACACCTACACCGATGCAAAATACACGCATGACACCAATTTCGAAGGCAAGCGTCCTGTTGAAGTACCGGCGAATATGGCGTCTCTGTGGGCGGATTATACCTTCCACGAAACTGCGCTCAGCGGCCTGACAGTCGGTTCCGGTGTGCGTTATGTTGGTGCCAGTTCCAGCTTCTATACAGCGAACGGTGTGAATGCATCCAGAGAGAATGAAGCGTTCAACGTTTCGTCCTATACGCTGGTAGATGCCACAGTGAAATACGATCTGGGTCGCTTCGGCCTGCCTGGTTCTTCCGTGGGTCTGAACATCAACAACTTGCTGGATCGCGAATATGTCGCCAGCTGCTACCGCGATTACGCCTGTTACTGGGGTTCAGATCGTCAGGTGGTAGCTACCGCCACATTCCGCTTCTGATATCCGTCGTAATTCAGGCCGCAGATGCGTTGACGGCGTTCGTTCACCCCGGTCACTTAGCTGACTAAGCTCCCGGGGATTCGCGAACTTGTCGCCTTCCTGCAAGCCGAATTACTTAGGATATCGATAGCGTCATAAGCACTAAAATCCGGGCACGCTGGTCGTGCCCGTTTCCTGTTCTCAACCAGATGTCGACGTAGAAAATCTTATGCCTGATAACAACGTACATCCTTCTTCTCCGCTGCCAGACAGCGTCTTTCGCCTGCAGGATGTGAGTTTTTCCGTCCCGGGCCGCACGCTTCTTGCGCCACTGTCACTGACTTTCCCGCAAGGAAAAGTGTGCGGGCTGATTGGTCACAATGGATCAGGGAAGTCGACGTTGTTAAAAATGCTGGGACGTCATCAGGCGGCGACATCCGGAACGATTTACCTCAATGAAACGCCGCTGGCGCAGTGGGACAGCAAAGCTTTTGCGCGGCAGGTCGCGTATTTACCGCAGCAACTTCCGGCGGCAGAAGGCATGACCGTGCAGGAGCTGGTGGCGATTGGCCGCTATCCGTGGCACGGCGCGCTCGGGCGTTTCAAACATCACGATAAAGAAAAAGTCGAAGAAGCGATTTCGCTGGTGGGGCTGAAACCCTTTGAACATCGTCTGGTCGACAGCCTGTCCGGCGGCGAACGTCAGCGTGCGTGGCTGGCGATGATGGTGGCGCAGGACAGCCGCTGCCTGCTGCTTGACGAACCGACTTCTGCGCTCGATATCGCCCATCAGAAAGACGTTCTGGCGTTGATCCAGCGTCTGAGCCGTGAAAAAGGCCTCACCGTGATTGCGGTGCTGCATGACCTGAATATGGCAGCCCGCTATTGTGACCAGCTGATGGCGCTGCGTGGCGGCGAGATGATCGCTCAGGGTGAACCTGAAGAAATGATGCGCGGTGACGTGCTCGAACAAATCTATGGCATTCCGATGGGCATTTTGCCGCATCCTGCGGGTGGCGCACCGGTGAGCTTCGTATACTGATATGTCTGATATTTCACACTTTTCCGGAATAACGCGCCGTCGTATTTTGCAGATGATGGCGCTTTCCCCGTTGCTGACATCTTTGCCCGCGCTTTCTGCGTCCCGCCCCGATCTCAGCCGCATTATTGCGCTCGAATGGCTTCCCGCTGAACTTCTGATTGCACTCGGCGTGATGCCGCTGGCGATTGCGGATATTCGCAATTACAACATCTGGGTAGCCGAACCGCCGCTGGCGCCGGGCGTGATTGACGTCGGTCAGCGCACCGAGCCGAATATGGAACTTATCCAGCAACTGAAACCGTCACTGGTGCTGCTGACGCAGGGTTACGGCCCGGCGACCGCTCAGCTGGAAACCATTGCGCCGGTGCTGAGTGTCAAAGCCAATGACGGTTCTGCGAAGCCATTAGACCTGGCGATCCGTTCGCTGCACAAACTGGCGGATACGCTCGGTTTGCAAGATCGTGCAGAACAGCATTTGCAGCGGTATCAGGACACTTTAGCCAGAACCCGCGAAAAGCTGAAGCCAGTAGCACAGCAGCCGTTGTTGCTGATCACGTTCATCGATCCGCGCCATGTTCTGGTCTTCGGACAAGGCAGTATGCTGCATGAAGTGATGAACGATGTCGGGCTCACCAACGCCTGGCAGGGTGAGGGCAGTTTCTGGGGCAGTGTTTCCGTCGGAGTGGAAAGGCTGGCGGCGATCAAAAATGCCCGCGTGTTATGTTTTGATCACGACAGCGCTGACATCATGAAGGCCGTCGAAAAAACGCCGCTGTGGAAATCCATGCCGTTCGTTCGTGCGAACCAGTTCACCGTCATCCCTGCCGTCTGGTACTACGGCGCAACGTTCAGCGCGATGCACTTCTGCAATATTTTAACCAACACGCTGAGGAAACCGGTATGAACCGCCGTTCGCTCAGCGTTTCGCTGACTCTTCTGATTATTCTGGCACTGGCTGCGGGTGCGCTCAGTATTTACAACCTGCATCTGCAATTGCCTTACGCACAATGGCGCGGCGCACTGTGGCAGCCGGATATCGACAACGTGCAGCAGATGCTTTTCCATTACAGCTCACTGCCGCGCATCGCCGTGGCATTGCTCGCGGGAGCCGGGCTCGGGCTGGTCGGTTTACTGTTCCAGCAGGTGTTGCGTAATCCTCTGGCTGAACCTGCGACGCTGGGCGTTTCGGCGGGCGCGCAACTCGGCCTGACGGTTGCCACGTTGTGGGCGCTGCCGGGTGGAATGATCACCCAGCAGTTTGCTGCCATGATCGGCGCGGTGGTGATTGGTGCACTGGTGTTCGGTATCGCCTGGGGCAAACGCATGTCGCCGGTCACGTTAATCCTGGCGGGTCTGGTGCTCGGTTTGTATTGCGGTGCGGTTAATGGCCTTATCGGCATCTTCAATTATCAGAGCCTGCAAAGTCTTTACATGTGGAGCAGCGGTTCACTGACGCAGCAGGACTGGGATGTCGCCAGCTTCCTGTTGCCGCGTGTGATTATTGTCTGGCTGCTGGCGTTTCTGTTGCAGCGTCCAATGACGCTGCTGGGACTGGACGATGGCGTGGCTAAAAATCTCGGTCTCGGGCTTTCTGCGGCACGTCTGGCGGTGCTGACGCTGGCCATCCTGATGAGTGCACAACTGGTTAATGCGGTCGGTATCGTCGGCTTTATCGGCCTGTTTGCGCCGCTGCTGGCGAAAATGCTCGGAGCGCGGCGTTTGCCTTCACGTCTGATTATGGCGCCGCTGATTGGTGCGTTGCTGCTGTGGTTCACCGATCAGGTGATGCAGTACATCACCACGTTCTGGATGGAAATTCCGACCGGTGCCGCGACCGCGCTGGTCGGCGCGCCGTTGCTGCTGTGGCTGCTGCCTCGTCTTCGCAACAGCATGACGCCGCCGCCGATGGATCAGGGCGATAACGTGCCGGCTGAACGTCACCATCTGGTGCGCTGGGTCGCGCTGGCGCTGGCTGTGCTGTTTATCGGGCTGGTTATCGCGCTGATGGCCGGACGTAACGCGACAGGCTGGAACTGGTCAACAGGTGCGGATCTACAGGCGCTGCTGCCGTGGCGTTTACCACGCGTGATGGCGGCGCTGGCGGCGGGCATCATGCTGGCGTCTTCCGGCGTGCTTATCCAGAAACTCACCGGTAATGCGATGGCGAGCCCGGAAGTGCTGGGAATAAGCTCGGGTGCGGCGACCGGCGTGGTCGTGATGATGTTTATCGCGCCGGGTGATGCCTTTGCCTGGCTGTTACCGGCGGGGAGTCTCGGTGCGGCGCTGACGTTGCTGGTGATTATGATGGCATCGGGTCTGCGCAGTTTTTCTGCCGAACGTATGTTGCTGACCGGTATCGCGCTGAGTACCGCATTCACCACGCTGATGTCACTGCTGCTGGCGAGCGGTGATCCGCGTATGGGCGGTTTGCTGACCTGGCTTTCCGGTTCTACTTATTCTGTGTCCGCTGAAGCCGCATGGCGGACGCTCATTCTGGCTGCGGTGCTGATGGTGATTGTGCCGTTCTGTCGTCGCTGGATTAATATTTTGCCACTGGGCAGCGTGACGGCCAAATCAGTCGGCGTTGCACTGACGTCAACGCGTATGGCGATTTTATTGCTGGCTGCGGTGATGACGGCTGCCGCGACGCTGACCATCGGGCCGCTGAGCTTTGTCGGTCTGATGGCACCGCATATGGCGCGTATGATGGGCTTTCGTCGTGCGGTTCCGCAGTGGATGGTCGCCAGCATTCTCGGCGGTTTACTGATGGTATTTGCCGACTGGTGCGGCCGGATGATTATCTTCCCGAACCAGATCCCCGCAGGTTTGCTCGCGACATTTATCGGCGCGCCGTACTTCATCTATTTGCTGAGAAAACAGGCGAAATAGAAAGTTTCAGTGAACAAAAAAGAGAGATATTGAGAACGGATCTTTCTTTGGAAGTGGCTTTTGCTCCTCCCCTTCGCAGGGGAGGAGCCGACTTCACCAGATATTAAAGCTTAGCAAAACAGCGACGTGCGGCGTCGATGGTGCGCTGGATGTCTTCCTGCGTGTGGGCAAGAGACATAAAGCCAGCCTCAAACGCGGAAGGCGCCAGATAAACGCCTTCTTCCAGCATCAGATGGAAAAACTTCTTAAAGCGCTCAACGTCGCACTTCATCACGTCCTGGTAGCAGGTCACGGTTTCTGCATCGGTGAAGAACAGGCCGAACATGCCGCCAACGTGGTTCACCACGAACGGGATATTTTCTTCCTGCGCCGCATCCAGCAAGCCTTCGGCCAGTTGTGTGGTGCGCTCGGTCAGGGTCTGATGTACGCCCGGTTGTGCGACTTGCGTCAGACAGGCGATACCCGCTGCCATGGCAATCGGGTTGCCGGAAAGCGTTCCTGCCTGATAGACAGGGCCGGTCGGTGCCAGTGCTTCCATCACGTCACGACGGCCACCAAATGCGCCCACCGGCATACCGCCGCCGATGATTTTGCCCAGACAGGTCAGGTCAGGCATCACATCGTAATACTCCTGAGCACCGCCCAGCGCGACGCGGAAACCGGTCATCACTTCGTCGATAATCAGCAGCGCGCCAAACTCGTCACAAATCTTGCGCAGGCCAGGCAGGAATTCCGGCAAAGGCGGCACACAGTTCATGTTGCCCGCGACCGGCTCAACGATGATACAGGCGATGTCGTCAGGGAATTGTTCGAAAGCGGCACGCACTGAATCCAGATCGTTATAGGTACAGGTCAGGGTGTGTTTCGCGAAATCAGCCGGAACGCCCGGAGAGTTTGGCTGGCCGAGAGTCAGCGCGCCGGAGCCGGCTTTCACCAGCAGGCAGTCGGCATGGCCATGATAGCAGCCTTCGAATTTGACGATTTTATCGCGATGGGTGAAGCCGCGCGCCAGACGAATCGCGCTCATGGTGGCTTCGGTGCCGGAGTTGACCATGCGCACCATGTCCATGCTTGGCACCAGACTGGTGACCAGTTCGGCCATTTTGACTTCCATTTCGGTCGGCGCGCCAAAGCTCAGGCCACGTTCTGCGGCTTCAATCACCGCGCTGCGGATTTCGGCGTTGTTATGACCAAGCACCATCGGGCCCCACGAACCGACATAGTCGATATACGCTTTGCCATCGGCATCAAACAGGAAAGCACCGTCAGCGCGAGCGATGAATAATGGCACGCCGCCAACGCCGGAGAAGGCACGTACCGGCGAGTTAACACCGCCCGGGATTAGCGCTTGCGCCTGCGTGAACAGACTTTCTGACTTACTCATTATTCAACTCCTGAAATTGCTGGGTTCTGGGTAAAGAAATTTTGTTGCGCCCATTCTAGTGAACTGAGCGGCGTTATAAAACCGTAAACCGTGCTGCATTTTGTTGCTGATCCTGTCAGGGAGCCAATTTGTATGATTAAATTCATTCATCTTCCATAACCATTTCTGTATTTTCCTTTCCGTGATGAATGAATTTGAAACTGAGAATGTAGCGGGCGCGCAGGTCCGCGGCCCCCGTAAACGCAGCGAAGCGCTGCGCCTTTTACTTCGCCGTGACAAAACACCGGTCACGATTTTGATCATGGCCGCACTGGTGGGCACGGTTGCCGGTCTGCTGGGCGTTGCTTTTGAAAAAACCGTGAATCTGGTGATGGCGTTGCGTCTTTCGAGCGTTGGGATGTTCAGTGATTACTGGATCCTGCTGTGGCCGCTGACCTTTGTTATCTCGGCGGTCATGGCGATGTTTGGATATTATCTGGTGCGCAAATACGCGCCGGAAGCGGGTGGTTCGGGGATCCCGGAAATCGAAGGCGCGCTGGAAGAGTTGCGCCCTGTTCGCTGGTGGCGGGTGATCCCGGTGAAATTTTTTGGCGGTCTGGGTACGCTCGGCGCGGGAATGGTGCTGGGCAGGGAATGGCCGACCGTGCAGATGGGGGCCAATGTCGGGAAAATGATGTTCGATATTTTCCGTCTGCGCAGTGCGGAAGCGCGCCACTCACTGCTGGCGACCGGTGCGGCGGCCGGGCTTTCTGCGGCCTTTAACGCACCGCTGGCAGGTATTTTGTTCATCCTCGAAGAGATGCGCCTGCAATTTCGTTACAGCCTGATATCGATAAAAGCAGTGTTTATCGGTGTGATCATGTCGAGCATCGTTTTCCGGATTTTCAACGGCGACGGCGCAGTGATCGAAGTGGGCAGGCTGGCCAACGCACCGCTGAATACGCTGTGGTTATATCTGGTATTAGGGATGGTTTTTGGCGTGGTCGGCGTGATGTTCAACGCCCTGATTTTCCGCACGCAGGATATGTTTGCCCGTGTTCATGGCGGTAATCTGCGAAATATCCTGGTGATTGGCGGGATGCTGGGTGGATTCTGTGGCCTGCTCGGGCTGGTTCATCAGGAAGTCACCGGCGGCGGTTTTGCGCTGATCCCGCTGGCAGCGGCAGGAAAATACAGCCTGATGATGTTACTGGTGATCTTTCTTGTTCGCGTGGTGACAACGCTTTTGTGCTTTGCTTCCGGCGCACCGGGCGGGATTTTCGCCCCGATGCTGGCGCTCGGCACGCTGCTGGGCACGGCATTTGGTACCGCCGCGCTGACGTGGTTCCCGCAGTACGGTATCCAGCCCGCGACGTTTGCGATAGCCGGGATGGGGGCGCTGTTTGCCGCCAGTGTCCGTGCGCCGCTCACCGGTATTGTGCTGGTTCTTGAAATGACCGATAACTATCAGCTTATTTTACCGATGATCATTACCTGCCTTGGCGCGACCCTGCTGGCACAGTTTTTAGGCGGTAAACCCTTGTATTCCGCGATCCTGACCCGCACCTTGCAGAGGCAGGAACGTGAAAATGCTGAGAAAGCGCAGGCAGAACCCGACGCCGAAGGCACCAATAAGCAGGACAGCGCAGCAAAAAATGCCCATACTTGAACCATACTTTCAGGTATTAGATAATGAGTACATTATTCAGACAGTCAATCCGGCGGCCTGAACAAATGCGGATTGGGAGTGAGAGATTATGAGCGAAGCATTGATGAATGACACAGCCGCGTTGCCGTTACAGTTTACTGAGGCCGCGGCACGTAAGGTACAGCACCTTATTTCGGATGAAGAAAATCCAAACCTGAAGCTGCGTGTTTATATCACCGGCGGCGGTTGCAGTGGTTTTCAGTACGGCTTTACCTTCGACGATAAAATTAACGACGGCGACATGACCATCGAGAAAGCCGGTGTGGCGCTGGTGGTTGACCCGATGAGCCTGCAATATCTGGTCGGCGGTTCAGTGGATTACACAGAAGGTCTGGAAGGTTCACGTTTCGTTGTGACCAACCCTAATGCTAAGACGACCTGCGGTTGCGGTTCATCATTTAGTATTTAACTACCCTTCAAGCTCGAATGACTTAGGCTAAGAATCGTATAAATTAAAAGCCCGTTTGCTGATGCAGACGGGCTTTTTTAATGGTCAGACGCGGGTGTTCAGGTAAGTAAGCATTCACCAAGCGGTTACCATTCAACGGTCACCAGCTTTGAATCCGTGCTGATCCCCGGAACGGCGGTGAGCATCATTTCGCTGATATGCGGTTGCATCATTGTCCGGCTGGCGCAGGTGACGGACGTGCCGCTGTGCGCAGCATCAATTTTGCAGCTGGGTAAAATGGTCAGGCTGATATGAATCTCGCCACTTGTCATGCCAGCGACAGCAACCAGCGGGCTCAAGGCGAGCAACGCACTGAGTAATAAAGCTTTCATTAAATTTCTTTCCTGCTGGTGTAATAAAAATTCAGCCCAAGCTGAAAAAGTTATCGGTAAAGTTTTCGAAGCCTTTAATCCGGATTTCTTATGTTCCGGATGGAAATCACGCTTTTCTCTGACGCTTCTTTTTACTCACACGCCAGACTTTTTATATTTCGTCGTATAACAACGTTGTATGACAAAGAGATAATAATAAAGCGGGGAACGGTATTGCAGCGAAGATTTTACGCCGGACATGTTACCAGATGACAGCACTGAATTATTGATTTTGGTTAATAAAGGAACAATTCAGAAAAGTGCGACACTTAATGTTAGTAAGCATTTACCTTTAAGGCAGAGCTGCCAGCTGGGGACACAGCTGTTGTGCCGCCAGCAAAATTCGCGGTCCGGCACGGCTGAACCAGTCTGCATCCAGCGCAATGACCTGCGCTTCAAGCAGCGAATGCCAATAATCTTCAATGACCTGTTTTTGCGACTTTCCGCCAGAAATAACAATAACCTGTGGCTGACGGGTTAAAACCTGTTCCCGGCTGACCTGAGGCCAGGGAACGCGGCTGTCGGCAAATATGTTTTTTGCTCCGCAGACATCCAGCACTTCGCTTTGCATTGTGGCGGCAGAAGCCGTAAACAGGGGCTGTGTGCCGAACTGGATGAACGCCGGAACCGGTGTTTGCCGGTGATACTTCTGCTTAAGTGCCTGCCATTGCTGGCGAAACGTTTTTGCGGCGCTCTGCGCGGTGGCAGGAGAAGGGCTGAAGGAGGCGAGTTGTTCCAGCGCCTGCGCCACCTGATCCGCATTCTGCGGGTCAAGATAAAGCACTTTGATGCCAAGAGACGTCAGCTGATCCAGCGGACGCTGAGGATTTCCGCCGCGCCAGGCGAGCACCAGATCGGGTTTCAGCGTCAGAATGCGTTCGACGTTGATCCCCTGCCAGTTCGCCACCTGTTCCAGCTTGCTGGCCTGCGGCGGATAATCGGAGTAAGCACTAACTCCGACTAACTGACCACCGAGACCCGCCGCGTACGCCAGTTCTGTCAGATTGGGTGCCAGACTGACCACCCGTTGCGCCGGTGCCGCTGTGGCCGTCAGAGGCAGCCACAGGCAGCAGAGCGCCAGACAAAACCCGCGAACAATCACTCTTCTGACGCTGCCAGCGCTTTCAGCATCGCATCGACCATCAGGGTAGATTGCTGTGCTGCAACGACCAGGAACTCTTCAAAGCTCAGGTGCGATTCACCGTCTGCCACGTCAGAAATGGCGCGAACGACCACGAACGGCGTGTCAAACAGATGGCACACGTGACCGATAGCCGCCGCTTCCATTTCCACTGCCGCGACCTGCGGGAAGGTGGCGCGGATACGGGCCAGAGGCGCAGCACCATTAATGAATGCGTCGCCGCTGCACACCAGACCGCGGACGGCGTTTAAATTCAGTTCACGGATGCAGTTTTCTGCCAGCGTAATCAGTTCCGGATCCGCAGTGAAAGCCGCAGGGCAACCGGCCATCTGGCCTGGTTCATAACCAAACGCGGTGACGTCAGCATCGTGATAACGCACTTCATCAGATACCACGATATCGCCCACTTTCAGCGTTTTTGCCAGACCACCCGCGGAACCGGTGTTGATCACCACATCAGGACGGCAATGTTCCAGCAACAGCGTGGTGCCCATCGCCGCAGACACTTTACCGATGCCAGATTTCAGCAGCGCCACGTCTACGCCGTGCAGCTGACCGGTGTAGATTTCGCAGCCCGCGCGTTCGATAGTCTGACGATTGATGATTTTGTCGCGCAGCAGGGTGACTTCCTGCTCCATTGCACCGATGATGCCTACTTTCATATAAATACTCGCAGATGTGGTTGGAATAAGCCGCAGCTTGTGCGGAATTGACGGTTTAATCACGAAAACAATGGCCGATAGTCTATCATGGCTAATGACAAGAGATAATGCGTTTGGGATGCTGTCCTGGTGTCGGTTTGACGCGCGAGTGGCTGAAAAGGTGGGAAATCATGTCCGGGATCGATTTTAAAGCGAAATTCAATTTTCAGCGTCCTTTCAGCGCCCCGATTGAGGCGCGTGATGCGTACGACGTGGTTCGCCAGTTTGAAAGCGATCGCGGGCGTATTATCAACTCCGCCGCCATCCGCCGTTTGCAGCAAAAAACGCAGGTTTTTCCGCTGGAGAAAAACGCCGCCGTCCGCAGTCGTCTGACCCATTCTCTTGAAGTTCAGCAGGTTGGCCGTCATATCGCCAAAGAAGTGCTGCACCGTCTGCGGCGTCAGGGGAAACTCGAGGCATATGGCCTTTACGATGTAACCGATCCATTCGAAAGCGTGGTCGAAATGGCCTGCCTGATGCACGATATCGGCAATCCCCCGTTCGGACATTTTGGTGAATCGGCGATTAATAATTGGTTTGCCAAAAGGATGGATACTGACAGTTGTGGCGAAACGCCGCAGGAAACAGATTCCTGTCTGGTGGCCTGTTTACGCCTGACGTCCGGGGACGTTGAACTCAATCAGTTGCGCAGCAAAATCCGCTACGATCTGTCTAATTTTGAGGGCAACGCACAGGCCATCCGGCTGGTATTTACCCTGCTGAAACTCAATCTGACTTACAGTCAGACCGCCTGCATTTTAAAATATACCCGTCCGGCATATTCGATGACTAAACTGCTTTCCCATGATTACCTGATGAAAAAACCGGGTTTTTATCTGGCAGAAGAGCCGTTTATTAAAGAGTTGCGCAGCGAACTGAGTCTGGGTGAGTTCAACCGTTTTCCGCTCACCTACATTATGGAAGCGGCGGATGATATTTCTTACTGTATTGCGGATCTCGAAGATGCGGTCGAAAAAAACATTTTTAGCGTCGATCAGCTCTATCATTATCTGTATCGCGAATGGGGCGAGATTGAGAAAAACGACTTCTTCGATAAAGTGGTTCGTACCGCTTACGAGAAAATGGATAAAGCCAAAACCTTCCGTAATCCGGTCGATTACTTCTTTATGGAATTGCGTGTTCAGACTGTCAAACAACTTGTCCCGCACGCGGCACGCCGCTTCATTGATAATATAGAAGATATTTATCAGGGCACGTTTAATCATGCCCTGCTCGAAGATGACAGTCAGGCTAATCGTTTGTTAGAGATTTATAAAAGCGTGGCTTTCAAACAGGTTTTCAATCATCACGAAGTCGAAGAGCTGGAATTGCAGGGCTACCGGGTGATCAGCGGATTACTGGATATTTACAGCCCGCTGCTGGACATGCCGCTTTCGGATTTTTCGCAGCTGGTTCAGGAAGATACACACAGGAAATATCCTATAGAAACCCGTCTGCTGCATAAGATCTCTGCCAAGCATCGTCTGGCTTACAACAATGCCGTGACGGCGCTGGAAGGATTACCGGTCGTAAACCATGCGGCGCAGGAGTTTTATTACCGGGCGAGAATGATTCAGGATTATATCAGCGGAATGACTGACCTTTATGCGTATGATGAATACAGAAGACTCATGGCGGCTGAGTAATTTGTTTTTAAAAAGACAAGTTGAACTCTCTTTAATTTTCTTTACGGAACTGTCTGAAAAAACGCCATTTGTAAATACTGACAATAATTTTTTACCATTGTCAGATCGACCCTGATGAACTTCACGCTATTAATACCATCTCAGTATCACGACTACCAAGCAAAGCGACTATTTTGGTTGCCACAATAATTTTAAGAGATCCTGAAAAATGAAAAAATCGAGTTTATTCCTCAGCGCATTAGCGTTAAGTATCGGTATGGCAATGGCCCCGGTTTCTTCTGCACTGGCTGCTGAAACAGCGTCTTCGTCCGCCAGCTCTACACAGCTGCCAAGTCTGGCGCCAATGCTGGAAAAAGTGATGCCATCCGTGGTGAGCGTGAACGTGGAAGGCAGTGCATCGGTAAAAACACCGCGCATGGGCCAGCAGTTCCAGCAGTTCTTTGGTCAGAACTCGCCGCTGTGCCAGGACGGTTCTCCGTTCCAGGGTTCACCGGTTTGTCAGGGCGGCGGTCAGGGACCAGATGGTCAGCCAGCACCTGAGCAGAAAGAAGATTTCCGCGCGCTGGGTTCCGGCGTCATCATTGATGCCGATAAAGGTTATGTGGTTACCAACAATCATGTAGTTGATAACGCCACAAAAATCAGCGTTCAGCTGAACGATGGCCGTAAATTCGACGCGAAAGTGATCGGTAAAGATCCGCGTTCAGACATTGCGGTTATCCAGCTGCAAAACGCGAAAAACCTGACAGCCATTAAAATGGCCGATTCCGAGCAACTGCGCGTCGGTGATTACACCGTGGCTATCGGTAACCCGTATGGTTTGGGCGAAACCGTGACTTCCGGTATCGTTTCTGCACTGGGACGTTCCGGCCTGAATATCGAAAACTACGAAAACTTCATCCAGACCGATGCGGCGATCAACCGCGGTAACTCCGGCGGTGCGCTGGTGAACCTGAACGGTGAACTGATTGGTCTGAATACGGCGATCCTGGCTCCGGACGGCGGCAACATCGGTATCGGTTTTGCGATCCCAAGTAACATGGTGAAAAACCTGTCCAAACAGATGATTGAGTTCGGTCAGGTGAAACGTGGCGAACTGGGCATCATGGGTACCGAGCTGAACTCTGAACTGGCGAAAGCCATGATAGTAGACGCACAGCGCGGCGCATTCATCAGCCAGGTCATGCCGAAATCTGCGGCAGAGAAAGCGGGCATTAAAGCCGGTGCCGTGATCCTGAGCATGAACGGCAAGCCAATCAGCAGCTTCGCTTCGTTCCGTGCTGATATCGGCACCATGCCAATTGGCACCAAAGTCACGCTGGGTCTGCTGCGCGAAGGCAAACCGGTGAACGTGGATGTCACCATTGAGCAAAGTACCCAGACGCCTAAAATCGAATCCGGCAACATTTATAAAGGTATCGAAGGCGCTGAACTGAGCAACGGTTCTGCGGGCGATCAGAAAGGCGTGAAAGTCGATGAAGTGAAAGCCGGTTCTACCGCAGCACGTATCGGCCTGAAAAAAGGCGACGTGATCCTTGGCGTGAACCAGCAGAAAGTCACCAATCTGGGTGAACTGCGTAAAATTCTCGACACCAAGCCAAACGTTCTGGCGCTGGACATTCAGCGTGGTGACACTTCTATTTACCTGCTGGCACAGTAATTCGTCAGCACGGTTCTTAAGTAAGGCACGCTCCGGCGTGCCTTTTTTTATGCCCGTATTTTATGCCAATGCTTTATGCCAGTTGGGCATTTGCTTAAAAATGTGACTTTCTCCGCAACTTCAACAGGTGCTTCTGCTCTTTGGGCATTTGCATAATGTATGGCAGCAACGCGCTGGGTATGCTCTCTGGACAAAAAACAATAAGCCAAGGCAGGGGATCCATGTCGGCGTATCATCTCGATGCAAAGCTGGCGCAACAGATTGTTGCCCGCACCATGCAAATTATTGATAGTAATGTGAATGTCATGGATGGCCGCGGAAGAATAATCGGCAGTGGCGACGATCAGCGTCTTGGTGAATTGCACGAAGGCGCATTGCTGGCAATTTCACAGGAACGTATTGTCGATATTGATGAAGGCGTCGCCAGGCATTTGCACGGTGTGCGTCCGGGGATCAACCTGCCGCTGCGTATTGACGGGCAGATCGTCGGCGTGATCGGCCTGACCGGTAATCCTTCCCAGCTACGGCAATATGGCGAACTGGTGTGTATGACCGCCGAAATGATGCTCGAGCAGGCGCGTTTACTGCACATGCTGGCGCAGGACAGCCGTCTGCGTGAAGAACTGGTGCTCAATCTTATCCGCGTGGACGAACTTTCTCCGGCGCTGATGGAATGGGCGCAGCGTCTGGGCATTGACCTGAACCGTCCGCGTGTGGCGGCTGTGGTCGAAGTTGACAGCGGACAGCTCGGCGTCGATTCCGCCATGGCCGAGCTGCAACAGCTGCACACGTTGCTCACCACGCCGGAGCGCGACAATCTGATCGCTATTGTCTCCCTCACCGAAATGGTGGTGCTTAAACCGGCGCTGAACAGCTACGATCGCTGGGATGCGGACGGACACCGACAGCGTATCGATCACCTGCTTTCCCGCATGACGGAAACTGGCCGCCTGCGTGTACGCATATCGCTGGGCAACTTTTTCACCGGTCCCGGCAGCATTGCCCGTTCCTACCGGACCGCGCGCACCACCATGACCGTCGGTAAGCAGCGGATGCCCGAACAGCGCTGTTACTTCTATCAGGATTTGATCCTGCCCGTACTGCTCGACAGTCTGCGCGGTGGCTGGCAGGCCGACGAGCTGGTTCGTCCGCTGGCACGGCTGAAAGCAACTGACGGCAACGGATTACTGCGCCGCACGTTGACATCCTGGTTCCATAATAATGTGCAGCCGACCGCCACCTCCAAAGCGTTATATATCCATCGCAATACGCTGGAATATCGGCTTAACCGTATCTCGGAATTAACCGGTCTGGATCTGGGTAATTTCGACGATCGTTTATTGCTGTACGTCGCGTTGCAATTAGATAACGATCAGTTGTGACAGCCATCACAGCTGTTTCATTTTTTGTGAAACAACTCGCACCGCGCTGGGCATTTGCCTCAGGATAAATGCAAAGCGCGGTTCAAGCCTGTTGTATTGCCCAATGAGTAAAAGGAATGTTGTTCATATACTGGCTGCGTTCCTTCCTCTCTGAACCCTACAGTTCTGTGACTGGAATGACTTTTATCTCTGTTTAGAGGCGTTGTCATTAATTCCGGAGAACACCATGGAAACTACCGTTTCAGCAGCCAGTGCCGTCAAAAAAAGAACTAACGCGCGCTACTGGATAGTGGTGATGTTATTTATTGTCACCTCATTTAATTATGGCGACCGTGCCACGTTATCCATTGCCGGTTCGGCGATGGCCAAAGATATCGGGCTGGATTCTGTCGGGATGGGCTATATTTTCTCGGCATTTTCATGGGCCTATGTTATCGGACAAATACCCGGCGGCTGGTTGCTGGATAAATTCGGCTCCAAAAAAGTTTATTTCTACAGTATTTTTATCTGGTCTCTGTTTACCCTGCTGCAGGGCTTCGTCGATATATTCAGCGGCTTTGGCATTGTGGTTTCTCTCTTCGCATTACGCTTCCTGGTCGGGCTGGCAGAAGCACCTTCTTTCCCCGGCAACAGCCGGATCGTCGCCGCCTGGTTCCCGGCTCAGGAACGCGGGACCGCCGTCTCCATTTTTAACTCTGCGCAGTATTTTGCGACCGTGATTTTCGCCCCGATCATGGGCTGGCTGACCCACGAAGTGGGCTGGTCACACGTCTTCTTCTTCATGGGCGGACTCGGGATCATCCTGAGTTTCATCTGGCTAAAAGTGATCCACGATCCGAAAGATCATCCGGGAGTGAATCAGGCCGAGCTTGATTACATGGAAGCCGGTGGCGCGCTGATCAATATGGATCAGAAGACCACCAGTAAAGCGGCTGTTAAAGGTGAAAAAGCCTTCCAGCTTAAGCAATTACTGAAATCCCGCATGATGATTGGCATCTACATCGGCCAGTATTGCATCAACGCGCTGACCTACTTCTTCATCACCTGGTTCCCGGTATATCTGGTACAGGCGCGCGGCATGTCGATCCTCAAAGCGGGCATGGTGGCCTCGGTGCCTGCGATTTGCGGATTCCTCGGCGGCGTACTGGGCGGGATCATTTCTGACTGGCTGATGCGCAGAACCAACAACCTTACGCTGTCCCGCAAAGCGCCGATCGTGGTCGGCATGCTGCTGTCGATGTCGATGATTTTCTGCAACTACGTCGATACCGAATGGATGGTAGTCGGCATTATGGCCTTCGCCTTCTTCGGCAAAGGGCTGGGCGCATTGGGCTGGGCTGTGATGGCCGACACCGCACCGAAAGAGATCAGCGGGCTGAGCGGCGGCTTGTTCAATATGTTCGGTAACGTCTCCGGCATCATCACCCCGATTGCCATCGGCTACATTATCGGCAGCACAGGGTCATTCAACGGTGCGCTGATTTATGTCGGGATCCACGCGTTGCTGGCGGTTGTCAGCTATGTGTTTATCGTCGGAAAAATCGAACGTATTCAGTTACGTGCCTTCTGAGTCAAAGGAAACCATGATGAATACACAATCCTCACCGGTTATCACTGACATGCAGGTTATTCCGGTGGCAGGCCACGACAGTATGCTGATGAATATTGGCGGCGCGCACGGCGCTTACTTCACCCGCAACATCGTGATCCTCAAAGACAGCGCCGGGAATACCGGCGTGGGTGAAGCGCCGGGCGGAGAAGTCATTTACAACACGCTGGTGGAAGCCATTCCTCAGGTGCAAGGCCAGGAAGTGGCGCGCATGAACCGGCTGGTGCATCAGATCCATGTCGGCAATCAGTCGTCGGATTTTGATTCCTTTGGCAAAGGCGCATGGACCTTTGAACTGCGGGTTAACGCGGTCGCCGCGCTGGAAGCCGCGTTGCTGGATCTGATGGGTAAATTCCTCGGCGTGCCGGTCTGTGAACTGCTCGGGCCGGGCAAACAGCGTGATGAAGTGACGGTGCTCGGTTACCTGTTCTACATCGGTGACCGGAACAAAACCGATCTGGCGTATCAGGAAGGCGCGCGAGGCGTTCACGACTGGTATCACCTGCGCCATCAGGAAGCGATGAACAGCGAGGCCGTGGTACGACTGGCGGAAGCCGCGCAGGACCGCTACGGTTTTAAAGATTTCAAACTCAAAGGTGGCGTGCTGCCGGGGGAGCAGGAGATCGACGCGGTTAAAGCGCTGGCAAAACGTTTCCCGGATGCACGAATTACCGTCGACCCGAACGGCGCGTGGCTGCTGGATGAGGCGATCGATCTGTGCAAAGACCTGCACGGGATCCTCAGTTATGCCGAAGATCCGTGCGGCGCAGAGCAGGGTTTTTCAGGCCGTGAAGTGATGGCTGAATTCCGCCGTGCGACAGGCCTGCCCGTTGCGACCAACATGATCGCCACCAACTGGCGCGAGATGCAGCACGCGGTGATGTTGCAGTCGGTGGATATTCCGCTGGCGGATCCGCATTTCTGGACTATGCACGGCGCGGTGCGCGTGGCGCAACTTTGTGACGAATGGGGCCTGACGTGGGGCTGCCATTCGAATAATCATTTCGATATTTCGCTGGCGATGTTTACCCATGTTGGCGCGGCCGTACCGGGCAAACCGACGGCCATTGATACGCACTGGATCTGGCAGGAAGGCAATCAGCGCCTGACCAAAGAGCCGCTGCAAATTGTGAACGGAAAAATCAAAGTACCTGAAAAGCCGGGACTGGGTGTGGAGATCGACATGGATCAGATCCGTCGCGCGCATGAACTGCATAAAAAACTGCCGTCCGGGGCGCGCAATGATGCCATTGCGATGCAGTACCTGATCCCCGGCTGGACATTCGATCGTAAGCGCCCGGCAATGGGCCGCTGATTACGGAATCTGAATCAATAAGGAGTGAGTATGAGTGCTTCATCTACACCAAAAATTGTTTCCATGCAGGTGATCCCGGTTGCCGGACACGACAGCATGTTGCTCAATCTCAGCGGTGCGCACGCGCCGTTTTTCACCCGTAATATTCTGATCCTCAAAGGCAGCAGCGGCAATACCGGCGTCGGCGAAGTACCGGGTGGCGAGAAGATCCGCCAGACGCTGGATGATTCCTCACTGCTGGTGATTGGCAAAACGCTGGGCGAATACAAGAACGTGATGACCGCTGTGCGGGAGAAATTCGCCGATCGCGATGCTTCAGGTCGCGGATTACAGACGTTTGATTTGCGTACTACTATCCACGTAGTGACTGCTATTGAAGCCGCTATGCTGGACTTGCTCGGCAAGCACCTTGGCGTGACCGTCGCATCCTTGCTGGGCGACGGACAGCAGCGCGATGAAGTCGAAATGCTCGGTTATCTGTTCTACGTTGGCGACCGCAATAAGACGTCGCTGGGCTATCAGAGCCAGCCGGGTGACAGTTGCGACTGGTACCGGTTGCGCCACGAAGAAGCGCTGACACCGGCGGCGGTGGTACGTCTGGCCGAAGCCGCGTATGAGAAATACGGCTTTAATGATTTCAAACTCAAAGGCGGTGTGCTGGCGGGCAGCGAAGAAGCTGAAGCCGTGACGGCGCTGGCGCAGCGATTCCCGCAGGCGCGCATTACGCTTGATCCCAACGGGGCCTGGTCGCTGAATGAAGCCATTGCGCTGGGTAAACAACTGCGCGGCGTGCTGGCCTATGCGGAAGATCCGTGCGGGGCAGAGCAGGGATTCTCCGGGCGAGAAGTGATGGCGGAGTTCCGACAGGCGACCGGTTTGCCGACAGCCACCAATATGATCGCCACGGACTGGCGTCAGATGGGACATACCATTCAGCTGAAATCGGTGGATATTCCGCTGGCGGATCCGCATTTCTGGACCATGCAAGGTTCCGTGCGTGTGGCGCAGATGTGCCACGAATGGGGCCTGACCTGGGGCTCGCACTCCAATAACCACTTTGATATCTCGCTGGCAATGTTCACGCAGGTTGCGGCTGCGGCACCGGGTAAAATCACGGCTATCGACACGCACTGGATCTGGCAGGAAGGCAATCAGCGCCTGACCAAAGAACCGTTGCAGATCAAAGGCGGTAAAGTACGCGTGCCGGAACAGCCGGGGCTGGGCGTTGAGCTGGATATGGATCAGGTGATGAAAGCGCACGAGCTTTACAAAGGTATGGGTCTCGGCGCGCGCGACGATGCGCAGGGCATGCAGTTCCTGGTGCCGGACTGGAAGTTTGATCCAAAAAGGCCGTGTCTGGTGCGTTAAGCGGCTGGAAACCGTTTGCTTTAATTCGGGTGGAGAATATCTCCAGATATTCTCCACTATTATCAGGGATCATATAACCTCACAACCGAGAGACGACTTCCCCTTATTATTTCATTTTTTCTCAAGCCCCAAACCTGGATTACATTTCATATGATCCCATCCCTGATAATTTTTTACCTCGGGTACTTTTTTCGGGAAATCTTGCCAGTTTGAAAGATATTGATAAATTAAATTAGGCATATCCTTTTCTTTGAAAAAATCCAAGCCCCAACTAGGTCCGGCGGAAAGCGGGTTAAGATGTTTTGTTTCCCCGTCTATAATATAATCAATTCCCGCCCCTCCTTTTCTGACGCGCAAATCATCAAACGGCGCTGAACT
>Ga0157371_10000304_pt1 | contig 64521 bp, 54 predicted proteins | sample C45metaG_FD_113462 | JGI IMG/M metagenome (GOLD analysis project Ga0157371, IMG submission 113462) | Corn rhizosphere microbial communities from Kellogg Biological Station, Michigan, USA - C4-5 metaG | ecosystem: Host-associated > Plants > Roots > Rhizosphere > Soil | place: USA: Michigan... | reverse complement strand
TTCTTTAGAACGAAAGACTTCGTCGCCAGCAGCGCCGCCGCCCTCGTTCAGTGAGCGGACTTATAAGAGAACACCCTCAAACAAGTCAACACACCAAAATACAAATTCTAAAAAAAACATTCAGGTCATTGATTTTAAAGGAGAGTTTGAAATTAGTCATACAAACTAACAGATTTTAACGTTTCGGAGCTACATGACCGGAGCTAGGGTTTTCCTACCACGACGAGGGCGCTCTCTTGGGCATTGCAGGCATTGCGCCCTTCCCAGTCTTATTCGGAAGACGGGCTGAAACGGGCGACCAGAGCGTGCGCATTGCCGGGATAGGTGAAGCGTACATAGGTGACGGCACCCGAATTGCTCCATGTGCGCCGCTCCACGACAAGGCAGGCCTGCCTGTCGGAGATACCCAACAGGCGCGCAACATCTTTCGAGGGCGTTTCGGCACTGATGCGGTGTTCGGCATTGCTCCAGGGAACATGGCCGAGAAGCCAGGGTCCGGGTGCAATCTCCGTGAAGTCGATTTCAGCGGCATCGGGAACGGTTGCCAGATTGACGAGACGCTGCTCGATACAGAATTCCCGCGTGCCCGCAAAATGAATGCAGACGATATCGAGCAGCGATGTACCAATGGCAATATCGAGACTTGTCCGATCCTCACGCTTTGCGACACGCTGCGTGCGCTTCAGAACCTTGAAGCCATATTCCAGGCCAAGGGATTCGACTTCCGCCCTGATATCGTGGATTTCGAGAACCGCGGACTGGATCTGCGGCTGGCGGACGAAACTGCCGGATTTCTTGCGGCGCTCGATCAAGCCGGCCTTCACAAGCTGGCCCATGACCTTGTTGACGGTCATGCGGGAGCAATCGTAGTGGGCGGCGAGATCAACCTCGAAAGGCAACCGGTGACCCGGCGGCCATTCGCCCGATACGATCCGGCCCTCGATATCACCGAGGATTCGCTGGTGCAGGGTTTGCCCGGCCGATGCTTTCGTCACGTCCGCAATGCCTTCCAACGGCTCGATGTCGTTCCTATCGAGCGCATATCAGCTATCGACAAGTTCGGCCATGACCTTGTTGAAGCGATCCGATATTTCATGGCGATGGACGTGCCGGCCCGCTTGCACCAGTTTTTTACCGCGCACCCAGACGGTATCGACATGGACGCTACTCGCGAACATCCACTGGTCGAGAATCTGGGATGCCGGAAGATGGGGAACGGCCGAGCAATCAAGCGCGACAAAATCAGCGCTTTTTCCCGCTTCTATCTGATTTTTTGAATCCAGCGCCCTGCCACCGCCTTGAAGCGCCTGCTGGAACAGTTTCTCGCCCGTGGAACGGCCGGCATCGGCGATGACATTGCGCGCCCGAAGCGACAGGCGCTGCGAATATTCGAGCATCCGCAATTCTTCCGGCACGGAGATCAAAATGTTGGAATCCGAACCGAAACCGTAATGGCCGCCTTCCGCGATGAAACCGGGAGCGGGGAAGATGCCGTCGCCAAGATTGGCCTCGGTGATGGGGCAAAGGCCGGCAACGGCACCGCTTTTTGCCATGCGGCGGGTTTCGGCTTCCGTCATATGCGTCGCATGGATAAGGCACCAGCGATCATCGACCGGTGCATTCTGCAAAAGCCACTCCACCGGCCGCGCACCTGAAAAGGCGAGCGAGTCCTCGATTTCCTTGACCTGCTCCGCCACATGAATGTGGATCGTGCCGCCTTTCGCCAGCGGTTCGATCGCCGCCAGTTCTTCACCAGTTACGGCACGGAGACTGTGTGGCGCGATGCCGAGCGTTGCACCGGGAAGCCCATTCACCACGGCTTGGGCGCCCTGCATGAGCCTTTCGTAACTGTCGAGCGAATGGATGAAACGTTTCTGACCGTCGATCGGCGGCTGACCGCCGAAACCGGAATGCGCATAAAATACCGGCAGCAAAGTCAGGCCGATCCCCGTTTGCGAGGCGGCGGCACCGATACGTTCGGCCATTTCGGCGATATTGCCGTAATGCGAACCATCCATATCGTTATGCAGGTAATGAAATTCACCGACCCGTCCAAAACCGGCTTCCAGCATTTCCATATAAAGCTGGGCAGCAACCGCCTCGACATGATCCGGTGTCATTGACAGCGCGAACTTGTACATGACCGTGCGCCAGCTCCAGAAGCTGTCATCGGCAGGTCCGCGAATTTCAGCAAGCCCTGCCATGGCCCGCTGAAAGGCATGGCTGTGGAGATTGGGCATGGCTGGCACGATAACGGCATGCCGTTCATCCTGCGGCTGCGGAGAAACACCGGTTTCGACGAATGAAACAGCACCGCCCCTGCAGTGGATGCGAACATCTTGCACCCACCCATCGGCCAGAAGTGCTGCGCCCGCGTGAATTACCGTCATGCCACCCTCTCCTCTTGATCTCTTCTGACAAGGCCGCGTCGCATACGAAATTACGGCTTGCCAACATGATTATTATGTATATACATTTGGCACATAAAAGAAAGGCGAAAAGCAAATGCCAGGGAACAAATATACAAAGGGAATGGCGACGGGTGACACTACCGCATTGTGGCGCAATGCCCGGCTGGCGACGTTTGATCCTACCATGGATGGCATCGGCGCTATCGAAAATGCTGCCATTGCCATACGCAACGACCGCATCGTCTTTGCCGGCGCCGAAAGCGATCTGCCCGCCGACCTGGCAACGGCCGACGAGATAACCGATTGTGAGGGACGCTGGATCACCCCGGCCTTGATAGACTGCCACACACATTTGGTCTTCGGCGGCAACCGCGCCATGGAATTCGAAATGCGCCTCAATGGCGCGACCTATGAGGAGATCGCCAAAGCGGGCGGTGGCATCGTTTCTTCGGTACGCGACACGCGCGCCCTCTCGGAAGAGGCTTTGGTGGCACAGGCATTGCCCCGTCTGGATACGCTTCTGGCGGAGGGTGTCTCGACCCTCGAAATAAAATCCGGTTACGGTCTTGATATCGAAACCGAACTGAAAATGCTGCGCGTCGCCCGCAAACTTGAGACGTTACGGCCCGTTAGAATCGTCACCAGCTACCTGGCCGCGCATGCGACACCGGCCGAATATAAGGGCCGTAACGCCGACTACATTATGGACGTGGTTCTGCCGGGGCTGGAAAAAGCCAATGCGGAAGGACTGGCGGATGCGGTTGACGGCTTTTGCGAAGGCATCGCCTTTTCCGTTGAGGAAATAACCCGGGTTTTCGAGACGGCAAAACAGTACGGTCTCCCCGTCAAGCTGCATGCCGAACAGCTTTCCAACCTCGGCGGTACGGAGCTTGCCGCATCCTACGGTGCGCTTTCCGCCGATCATCTGGAATATCTTGATGAGGCCGGTGCAAAAGCACTGGCTAAAGCGGGAACAGTGGCCGTGCTTCTGCCCGGGGCCTTTTACGCGCTCCGCGAAAAACAGCTGCCCCCGGTTCAGGCCCTGCGCGATGCAGGCGCTGACATCGCGCTGGCTACCGATTGCAATCCTGGCACCTCACCACTGACTTCCCTGTTGCTGACCATGAACATGGGTGCCACGCTTTTTCGCATGACGGTGGAGGAATGCCTGACGGCGACCACGCGCAATGCCGCAAAGGCGCTCGGCCTGCTTGCGGAAACCGGCACGCTTGAAGCAGGAAAATCTGCTGATTTCACCATCTGGGATATCGAACGCCCGGCTGAACTTGTCTACCGCATCGGCTTCAACCCGCTCCACGCCCGCATTTTCAAGGGACAGAAGGTTTCTCCATGACTATCACGCTTCACCCCGGCAATGTGACCCTTGCTGAACTTGCCGCAATCTACTGGGATAACGGCACAGCGAAACTCGACCGTTCGTTCGATGCCGGCATAAAAAAAGCAGCGGCCCGCATCGCCGAGATCGCCGCCGGCAATGCGCCGGTCTATGGCATCAATACCGGTTTCGGCAAACTCGCCTCGATCAAGATCGACGCAGCCGATGTGGCGACGCTGCAGCGTAACCTCATCCTGTCACATTGCTGCGGCGTCGGTGCGGCGCTTCCGGAAAATGTCGTGCGCCTGATCATGGCGCTGAAGCTGATTTCGCTCGGTCGCGGCGCCTCCGGCGTGCGGCTGGAACTGGTGCGGCTGATTGAGGACATGCTGGAAAAGGGTGTCATCCCTTCCATCCCGGAAAAGGGTTCGGTCGGAGCGTCGGGCGATCTCGCACCGCTTGCCCATATGGCCGCCGTGATGATGGGCGAAGGCGAGGCTTTCTATGAAGGTACGCTTCTGCCCGCCGGCGAAGCTCTCACTAGAGCCGGGCTGACCCCGGTCGTGCTCGCCGCCAAGGAAGGGTTGGCGCTGATCAACGGCACGCAAACCTCGACGGCGCTGGCGCTTGCCGGTCTTTTCCGCGCTCACCGCGCGGCACAGGCAGCGCTGATAACAGGTGCGCTTTCCACCGATGCCGCCATGGGTTCTTCGGCTCCCTTCCATCCCGATATTCACACATTGCGGGGCCACAAGGGCCAGATCGATGCGGGGGCTGCACTGCGCAACCTGCTGGAAGGATCCGAAATCCGTGTCAGCCATATCGAAGGCGACGAGCGCGTTCAGGATCCCTATTGCATCCGCTGCCAGCCGCAGGTGGACGGCGCCTGCCTCGATCTTCTGCGACAGGTAGCCCGCACGCTTGAAATCGAAGCCAATGCCGTGACGGACAATCCGCTGGTGCTTTCCGACAATTCCGTCGTATCCGGCGGCAACTTCCACGCTGAACCGGTGGCATTTGCCGCCGACCAGACGGCGCTTGCCATCTGCGAAATCGGCGCGATCGCGCAACGCCGCGTGGCGCTGCTTGTCGATCCGGCTCTATCCTATGGCCTTCCGGCATTTTTATCGAAAAAACCGGGGCTGAATTCCGGCCTGATGATTGCCGAAGTCACCTCCGCTGCGCTGATGAGCGAGAACAAGCAGATGGCTCATCCGGCTTCGGTCGATTCGACGCCAACCTCAGCCAATCAGGAAGACCATGTCTCCATGGCCTGCCACGGCGCGCGCCGCCTGCTACCGATGACGGAGAACCTTTTCGCCATCCTCGGCATCGAGGCGCTTTCGGCGGTTCAGGGCGTTGAGCTGCGTGGGCCATTGAAAACCAGCCCGGAGCTGCAAAAGGCAATCGCCGTGCTGCGTCAGGCGATCCCTTCACTGGAAGAGGACCGTTATATGGCACCCGATCTGAAGGCGGCATCCGACCTTATTGCTACCGGCGCTCTTGTGTCCGTGATTTCCGACGGCATTCTTCCGAAGCTGGAGGCGTGAGATGCGCGTCTTCGATATTAAAGAAGGCACATCGCCCGTCATTCTCGGCCTGCCCCACACCGGCACCGATGTTCCGGCAGCGATTTGGCAACGCTTGAACGACAACGGCAAGATGCTTGCCGATACCGACTGGCATATTCATGATCTCTACGCGGATCTGCTCCCCGACGCGACGACGGTTCGCGCCACCTTTCATCGTTATGTGATCGATGCCAACCGCGATCCTGAAGGCGTTAGCCTCTATCCAGGACAAAACACCACAGGCCTTGTTCCGGAAACCGATTTCGACGGCAAATCGATCTGGAATGAGGGGCAGGAACCGAATCAGGACGACATCGTCTCTCGGCTGGAAACGTTTCATGCACCCTATCACGCGGCCCTTGCCGCGGAAATCGAGCGGGTTAAGGCCATTCACGGCATCGCCATTCTCTATGATTGCCATTCGATCCGCTCGCATATCCCGTTCCTGTTCGAAGGCAAGCTGCCGGATTTCAACATCGGTACGGATATGGGCAGGACCTGCGACCCAGCCATCGAGACAATGGCGGTCGAAGCGACCGCTGCGGCAGAAGGTTACACCAGCATTCTCAACGGTCGCTTCAAGGGTGGCTGGACGACACGCCACTACGGAAAGCCCGAAACCGGCGTGCACGCCATCCAGATGGAACTGGCGCAATCCACCCATCTAACGACAGAGGCACCGCCGTTTGCCTATGACGACGCCAAGGCCACCAAGCTTCTTATCCACCTGAAAGACATTCTCACGCGCATCGAAACGACTGCGCTGACACTCGCACACACCAAAAGGGGAACCAAATGACCAATCCTCGTCACAATATCCGCGACGTCCGCGCTGCGCGTGGAACCGAGCTGACCGCGAAATCGTGGATGACAGAAGCGCCGCTGCGCATGCTGATGAACAATCTCGATCCTGAAGTGGCCGAGAACCCGCACGAACTGGTGGTTTACGGTGGCATCGGCCGTGCCGCCCGCACCTGGGCGGATTTCGACAAGATCGTCGCGACCCTGCGCGATCTCAACGAAGACGAAACGCTGATGGTCCAGTCCGGCAAACCGGTCGGCGTGTTCCGCACCCACAAGGATGCGCCGCGCGTGCTGATTGCCAACTCCAACCTCGTGCCGCACTGGGCGACATGGGATCATTTCAACGAGCTGGATAAAAAGGGTCTTGCCATGTACGGCCAGATGACCGCCGGTTCGTGGATCTATATCGGCAGCCAGGGCATCGTGCAGGGCACCTACGAAACCTTCGTGGAGGCCGGTCGCCAGCACTATAACGGCGATCTCACAGGCAAATGGGTTCTGACCGGCGGCCTTGGCGGCATGGGCGGCGCCCAGCCACTTGCCGCCGTGATGGCCGGTGCGTGCTGCCTTGCCATTGAATGCAATCCCGATTCGATCGATTTCCGTCTGCGCACCCGCTACGTCGATGCCCGCGCCGAAACTCTTGATGAGGCGATGGAGATGATTGAGCGCTGGACCGCCGCCGGTGAGGCGAAGTCCGTCGGCCTGCTCGGCAACACCGCTGAAATCCTGCCGGAAATGGTCCGCCGCGGCATCCGTCCAGACATGGTAACCGACCAGACCTCGGCGCACGACCCGATCAACGGCTATCTGCCGAAGGGCTGGACGATGGCCAAGTGGAAGGAAAAGCGCGAGAGCGACCCGAAAGCCGTCGAAAAAGCTGCCCGTGCCTCGATGCGCGAACATGTCGAAGCGATGATTGCCTTCCAGGACATGGGCATTCCGACTTTCGACTACGGCAACAACATCCGCCAGGTGGCAAAAGAAGAAGGGCTGGAAAACGCTTTCGCCTTCCCGGGCTTCGTTCCGGCCTATATCCGCCCGCTGTTTTGCCGCGGCGTCGGCCCGTTCCGCTGGGCGGCACTATCGGGTGATCCGGAAGACATCCGCAAGACCGACGCCAAGGTGAAGGAACTGCTGCCCGACAACAAGCACCTGCACAATTGGCTTGATATGGCCGCCGAGCGCATCGCCTTCCAGGGCCTGCCGGCGCGTATCTGCTGGGTTGGCCTTGGTGATCGCCATCGTCTCGGTCTTGCTTTCAACGAAATGGTCAAGAACGGCGAGCTCAGCGCTCCGATCGTCATCGGCCGCGACCACCTCGACAGCGGCTCCGTCGCCTCGCCGAACCGCGAGACCGAAGCCATGCAGGACGGTTCGGATGCCGTATCCGACTGGCCGCTGCTGAACGCGCTGCTTAATACCGCATCCGGCGCGACATGGGTTTCCCTGCACCACGGCGGTGGTGTCGGTATGGGCTTTTCCCAGCATTCCGGCATGGTCATCTGCTGCGACGGCACCGATGACGCGGCCCGCCGCATAGAGCGCGTGCTGTGGAACGACCCGGCAACCGGCGTCATGCGCCATGCCGATGCCGGTTACGAAATCGCCGTGGAATGCGCAAAAGAGCAGGGTCTGCGACTGCCCGGCATTCTCGGTAACTAAAGAAAAAACTCGGCGCAGTCTTCAGGCTGCGCCGTTTATCTGATCCGGGAAAAGAGCCGCGATCCACCCATCGTACAGTGCCGACAGCGGTGCCGCATCAGTTTCGACGCCGCTGTCGGCGGCCGGTGGAACTTCTGGTCTGTCTGCGGCTTTCTTACGTTGCTGTTTTTAACCGACCGACTGTATGCTCGTTTGAAAGCCGCGCTAACCGTTAGGCAGGCATGAAGGACATGGTAGATCAAAGAATGGCGTACAGGTTCCTTCCGCTTGCATTTACCCTCCTGCTCGGGGCACTTCTTCCGGTTTCCGCTACGAATGCCGTGGCGTCCGAAAAGCAGCAAAATGTTCCCGTGCGGATCGATGTGGGCGGCTACAAGCTGAACAGCATCTTGGTCGAGCCGGGAAAAAGCGCCGAGCTTCCGCCGATCCTCTTCATTCACGGGGCAAGCGCCAGTCTCTATGACCCGATGTTTTCGTTTCTCGAAAAGCTGAGAGGCCGTGCAAAACTGCTATTTGTCGACAGGCCAGGGCACGGCAATTCGGATATCGGCGGCAAGGCAAATATTCTCCCGGATGGACAGGCGGACGCCATTGCCCAGCTTATGAAAAAGCGAGGCGTCCCGAGAGCGATTATCGTCGGACATTCCTTTGGCGGCGCCATCGCGGCATCGTTTGCGGTCCGTCATCCGGAGATGGTCGCGGGCCTCGTATTCCTTTCTCCCGCTGTCTATCCATGGGAGGGTGGCATCGCCTGGTATTACACAGCGGCAAATGCGCCCTTTACCGGTCCGCTGTTCAGCACCTTCATTGCTCCGCCCGCCGGCCTCCTGGCATTGGATCAGGCAACGCGCGGTGTTTTTGCACCCAATTCCAGACCCGCCGGTTATGTGGAAGCAACGCATTCCGTAGCGGCCCTGCGGCCCAGGGCCTTTCGGCACAATGCGCAGGAGGTCGCGGCTCTCAATGAATGGGCGCGTGGAGCTTCCTCGGAGTATCGGCGCATCACGGCACCAACCGTCATCATAACCGGTGATACGGACACGATCGTCTCGCCAGAGGTGCATTCCCGTCATCTCGCCAGAGATATTCGCGGCTCCACTTTGATCGTCGTGCACAATCTCGGGCATAAATCTGACTATGTCGCCAGTGACCTTGCCATTGCCGCGATCGAAAAGGTTGCCGGCCGGCCATCCGATTTAAAGGCGGTCCAAAAAACGATTGAGCGACGCATCGAGAATGATCGCGGATCATAAACTTCCGCCCCCGCTCCCTTAACGACCCGATTCTGGACATCACATGAGAATATTACGCGCTTCCGAATACAAAACCATGCCGTGGAAAAATGGCGGGGGCGTTACGGTGGAAATCGCCATCCATCCGCCGGGTGCTTCCGTGGATGCATTCGACTGGCGCGTCAGCATGGCGACCGTTGCTCAGGACGGGCCATTTTCCAGCTTCCCCGGCATAGATCGCACGCTTGCGATTATCGAGGGAAACGGCCTTGCACTCGCTATTTCGGGTCATGAGCCGGTGGCGCTGACGACGAAGAGTACCCCCCTGCCCTTTGCCGCCGATGTTCCCGTGGATGCGACCCTGATGGACGGCGCGATCGTCGACCTGAACGTCATGACCCGCCGCTCATCCCTCGCCCACAGCGTGCAAAGACTATCCGGCAGCCGCTCGATGCAGGCGGCAACGGGAACAAGGCTGATCCTCGCGCTCGATCCTCTGACGGTCGCCGTCAACAACGACACAGCCCGGCTGGAGAAGCTGGATAGCGTTTTCATCACGGAAAGCGTGCCCTTCACCATCGATTCAGATCATGGTGAAGGCATATTCTTTCTGATCACGCTACAAGATATCTGAAGCGCCGCAGCCTCAGTCCAACCCCAGCGGATCGGCCACCCGTGGCCATAGCTGGAGGCTTGCCTTGCGATAGGCGGTTGTGGCCGGATCGGTCGGATAGGAAGTGGGCGCGGCGATATAAACGATCTCGGAAGCGACCGGCGCAAAACCCGCATGGAAGTGGTTGGTGGACTTCACCAGCAGCACGTCTTTCCTGGCAAAATCAATGCCGAGATTGGAAAAGATATCCGGCTCATAAGTTTGCGTGCGGCTGGTAATGAGAATGATATCGATTTCCGTTCCGACCGGTCGAACGACGGCGGCGCGGCCGAGCGTGACGCGGCTATTTCGGAAACTCTGCCACCCTGCTTCTGCAGTGCGCATGACCCTGATCCGGAAATCGAGCGGCTCGCCACCTTCGGGACTGGATTTGCCGCCAATACGCAGATCAATCTCCGCCCCCTCGCCTGCCGCGTGACAGAAAGACACAGCAATCGGATCCCAGATCGTTGCCACACCGATATTGTCCATGCCGCGCTCCACCATGCGCCGCAGAATATGGGTGGCATCACCCGCAACGCCGCCACCGGGATTATCCCATATATCCGACACCACGACCGGCATATCCGGATGCTCACTACGAATGGCGAGAGCCCTGTCGAGACCCGATTCCGTGTCGAGCATCGGCATGGCAGTCAACTTGCGCATGGCATAAAGCTCATGGCCGAGTTTTTCGGCCAGTGCGTCGCCTTTTGCCCTGTCATTATCTGTCACGACGACGATACGCGTGCCCATATCTGGTACATCGCCTGCCATGAAACCGTGAATGACGGAAATAGACAGCACGCCGTCCTTACCCTCCAAAGCCTTCAAACGGTCAACATAAGAACGCATCGGTTCGCGGCTGGTGGGGTAAATGGTGATCATGCGGCAATCGAAAGTGGAAATAACCGGCCTGATTTCTCCGCGCAGGGTGCGAAGTGCCAGTTCAACGACGTGCTCACCACGTTCCTCAAAATCCGTATGCGGGAATTCCAGAAACGTCGCCATTATATCGAGATTTTGGACCCTTAAAGGGGTCAAATGGCTGTGGGGATCGAATTCCGCCGCGATCAGTACGTCGGGACCAACAAGCGTGCGGACATGTGACAGGAAATCGCCTTCCGGATCGTCATAACCCTGCGCGACCATGGCGCCATGGAGACCAAGAATTACCGCATCGACCGGCAGGGCGGCGGCAAGCTCGGCAAGAATTGTATCGCGTAGCGTTTCATAGGTCTGGCGCTGTATCAGCCCCGCCGGTTCCGCCCAGCAGGAGGTACCCTCGATTACCGTAAACCCTTCCGCTTTGCCGCGCCGGCGCAGAATTGGTACCGGTGAGGAGCACAGTGTCGGCGTTTCCGGATGTTCGCCGGGCCCAGCGTAAAAAGCCGCGCGAAAGGCGTCCATGTCCGTCGGGACGGGTGAAAACGTGTTGGTTTCGGTGGCAAGCGATGCCGTGAATATGCGCATGACTGTCATTCTCGTTGCCGATGCCCGCATTTCGGCAGCATCTTTTTTGCAATTTAATTAGCCGGGTAATGTTACCAGACGGTGCCGCGTGCTGCCACGTCTTCCACCCGCGTCACGATACCGTTTCGATGGAAGACCATCCTGTCGAAAAGATTAGTAATGACGCAGGTGTGGTTCGGCACAACCTTGACCAGCTCACCGATTTCCGGCCGGCCCGATGTGCAGCCCGACAAATCGACCACCGCATGTTCTTCCGAAAGCGACATGATTTTCGCGCCTTCATACCCTTCAATCAGCCCGTAATCGCTGAACCCAAGGAGATCGGAGGTCAAAGCCTTGGAGCCACAATCGAGCACAGCGCGATCAGCTGTCGGTCGCGACACCACGGTGGCAAGAACATGCATTGCCAGGTCGCCAGCGGTACAATGTCCGGCGCGCAGCATCGAACGGTCATTATATACATAGGTGCCCGCCCGATATTCGGTTGCGGAGGGAACGAGGTGAGCAGAGAAAAAATCCGGTGAGCCGCCACTGGAGCGAACCGGGCAGTCGATGCCCTTTTCCGCAAGCAACGCCATGGTTTCCCGAATGAAGTTCTCCACCTTTTCAGCGCCACCGGGTGCCGGATAGGTCAAAATGCCCTTGAAATTGAGGCCCGGTGCCGCGACGATCTTTTCTGCAAGCTGCAACACGGCGTCCCGGGTCTGCACACCGCAGCGTTTTCCGCCGGTATCGCATTCGACAAGAACGGAAAGCGGTCTTTCCGCATCGAATGTGCCGGCAAGGCCGGCAATCGTCACGGCGCTGTCGGCAACCACGCTCAGTTGCCCTATACGCGCATTCAATGCCCTCAGCCGCGAGAGTTTCGCCACGCCGAGGATATTGTAGGTAATGAGGATGTCGTCGAAACCGGCATCCGCGAAAACTTCCGCCTCGCTGACCTTCTGGCAATTGATGCCGATGGCGCCCGCCTGAAGCTGCTGCTTCGCAATGGCTGGTATCTTATGTGTCTTGATATGGGGGCGAAAAGCCATGCCATGTCCATCAAGATAGGACTGCGCCCGCGCAATATTTGCGGCAAGTCGGTCCTCGTCGATCACGGGCATCGGCGTCGAGATCGCATCGAGTGGGGTGCCTTCGTCAGGCCAGGGGTAGGTCATCGTCAAACGCTCTCAGAATCGGAAATTGGCAATCAAACCAGTGGCTTATAGGCGATAACATCCATTTCAACCTTCGCATCGACCATCAGGGGCGACTGCACGGTTGAACGTGCCGGTGGATGATCGATGAAATATTTCTGGAAGACCGCGTTGAAGCTCGAAAAATCCCGAGCATCATCCAGCCAGACATTGACCTTGACGACATCGGCAAGTGTACAATCCGCAAGCGCCAGAACATCCATGATATTGGCCACAACCTGCTCGGTCTGAGCCACAATGCCGCCAGTTACTACTTCACCATCGACTGTTGGCACCTGTCCAGACACATAGACGAAATCACCGGCCCGCACGGCCTTGGCAAAAGGCCTGCGCTGTCCGCCAGCCTGAGCGTCAGCCGTCTCGAATCGTACCAGTTTCTGCTTTTCCATAGATGCCTCGCAAATAATTTTCATGGAAATCGTATTTTTAAGGGTTTAATAGCTCGTTTTGCATCAATATTCCATAAGTGATGTAAATAATTTAGCAATTGTGTAAATCATCAACTCGCGGACGGATGGACGTCCCGGTGAGCTATTCGTATCGCCGCACGTTGTCGAACCGAATAATGAGGCTCAAAACCCATTGTCTGTCGCGATCTATAGAAGCCGCTATTGGCTGAGCCACGGCTCTTACCAACCCTTAGCTCTATCGCGTAATGAGGAAGCCCGGTACATTCGGATGGCTGCCTGATGAGAGAAATAGAGAGGTTAGCCGCGGCAAACCTCAGTATCTGAAAAGTTAGAGGAACAGTCTCAAGCGCAAACTCTTCAAGACCTGGCACTGTGCGAGTGTTCTTTCCTTCACATCAACCGTGTGCCGAAACCCGCCGGTCCGATACCACTCTGTCCGTGACAGCTTGCGCGATCTTTTGCGCCTGCACGCGAATATCCGGCACGGCGGTTATTTCCCAAAAGCGGCCCGCCGTCAGCGCCCCGGCGGCAAACAGGCCGGGCCAGACCTGCCCGTCCGCGCTTGACAAGCGCGACTGGCCATCGACCTCGACCCCAAGACCAAAGGCGTCGAGCAAAAGCACGCCATCGTCCCGCATGGTTTCCAAAAGCCGTGAATGACCGATCCCCGCCCTCTCCATTCCGGTACAATTAACGACCCAATCGACGTGAAACTCTCTAAGCGTCTCGGTATGCCGACGGCGATAGAGTACGGCGATCCCCTCGTCCTGCTCGTCGAGAGAGCGGAGATAACCGGCGTGAATCTCTAGAACGCCGTCAGATAATAGCTTCTCAAAAGCCTTATGCACTTCGGGCGCGATTCGGTGCCGGTGAATGTTCCACCAGGGCAAGGCATGCCGAAGAAACCGGCTTCGCTGCTCAGATGTCAGGCTCTGCCAAAGCAGCTGGGTCTTCGGCCGTAGACCGTCCATGACAGTACGCCACGGCGCACCATCTTTCACCTGCTTACGCAGAGCCTGCACTAACCGGCTGATCTCGGTCGAACCTTCTGGTAAGCGCGGATCAGCTGGCGACAGTGGCGGGCTGATATGTGGATGCGGCACAAGTCCGCGGCGGGACAATACGTGGATTGGGCCACGATGTCCCTTTCCTCGAAGCGTCAGGACCTGATCTATCATCGTCAGGCCAGAACCCAGAATACAGATGCGGTCCCCCGCCTTTACTTTCGACAGCCATCCGGACTGCCAGCAATGCCCGATAATGCGATGCGGCGCGTCGTCATCTTTCGCCAGAGTTTGCACCGGCAAACTTGCCGCGCCGACACCAAGACATAAGACAACATTTTTCGCGCGCAGCTTCTCACCATTCTCCAGTGCAAAAGAGAAACCGCAATTGCCATCCGGGCGACAGGCTGAAGCCTTGGCACGGATGAAGTCCACCCTCGCCCGCTGATCCCGGCTTCTCAGCAGGCTGGCGAGCCTGTCCCTGAGATAGAGGCCGTAATCGCCACGTGAGGCAAAAGCCAATGGATCATTGCCGAGCCCATTCTCCGTCAGCCAATCGAGAAAGTCATCCGGCCTGTCGGGGAATACGCTCATGCGCCCTGCCGGCACATTGAGCCGGTGATAGGGCAACTCGGTACGATAGGCCGTACCGCGCCCGAAATCCGACTCGTCGCCGACAATGGCGATCGACGCGTCCCCGGGCAGGGATGATAAGAGATGAGCGGCGGTACAGATGGCCGAGAAACCCGAACCGACGATAGCGACATCATAGGACATTTATTCCTCCAATCTGCGACAGCACGAAAGGTCAGGCGGTGGGCGCCGGACCCGCTGATACTCTAGTCGATGAGTAGAGATTAAACATCTGCCAATGTCTACCCTTCACTTTCCGCCGACGGGATCGCACCTTGCACGTTTGGTTACGCGGGATTCCCAAAGTTAGCCGCGGCAAACTTTCGCTCTGATCGCTCCATGGCAGTTTTAAAGGAAGCCAAAAAACGCGTCTCAGCCAGAACGGAGACGAAGTTAGCCGCGGCTAACCGAAAAAACTGTCACAAAAAGCAAAACTGATTCTTCCACAATGCCTTAGCGGTACTTCTGCATACGGGAAAAAAGCCTATTGCGCCAAAAAGAGAATCGGCGCTTATATCTCAGTTGCGGAAAAAACCGTCTTTTTCGAAAAAAACCGCAACTGCAATATCGAGCGAAAGTAGATCCATGACACAGAGTGCCGACTCAAGATTTGCTGCAGGGGCACCCGACCTCACGAGCCTTATACAACAGCATTCGGCTGCATTGTCAGCCCAATTGCAGGCGCATAATGCGAATACGTTTTCACCGCATACCGAAAAGAGTATGCGCCATTTTTCGCCGGCGGAAACCGCCCGGCTGATTGGCATCGGTGAAGCCTATCTTCGTCAGATCGCCGCTGAGCGTCCGGAGCTCGATGCAGCGCAGGCATCCGGTCGTCGTTCCTATTCGGTAGAGGATATGGACGAGATCAGAAAGTTTCTCGATCAGGGCGCGCGCGGCACGCGTCGCTATCTGCCCCACCGTCGCGACGGCGAGGAATTGCAGGTCATCGCCGTGATGAATTTCAAAGGCGGTTCGGGTAAGACCACGACATCCGCGCATCTGGCGCAATATCTGGCACTGCGCGGTTACCGGGTTCTGGCTATCGATCTCGATCCGCAGGCCAGTCTCTCCGCTCTCTTCGGTCACCAGCCCGAAATGGATGTCGGCCCGAATGAAACGCTCTACGGCGCGATCCGCTACGATGACGAACGCCGGCCGATCGCCGAGATCGTTCGCGGCACCTATATTCCCAACCTTCATATCGTTCCGGGCAATCTGGAGCTTATGGAGTTCGAACATGATACCCCGCGCGCACTGATGCGTCGCGCACCGGGCGACACGCTGTTCTTCGCTCGCATTGGCCAGGCAATCGCCCAGGCCCAGAATTTCTACGACGTCGTGGTCATCGATTGCCCACCGCAACTCGGTTACCTGACGCTTTCGGCGCTGACGGCAGCAACATCGGTTCTCGTGACCGTTCATCCGCAAATGCTCGATGTCATGTCCATGAACCAGTTCCTTGCCATGACTGGCGATCTTCTCGCTGAAATCGGCAGGGCCGGCGCACGCTCCGATTATAACTGGATGCGTTACCTCATCACGCGTTTCGAACCGAGCGATGGGCCGCAGAACCAGATGGTGGCTTTCCTGCGCTCGATCTTCGGTGAAAACGTCCTCATTCACCCGATGCTGAAGAGCACGGCCGTTTCGGATGCCGGATTGACCAACCAGACGCTTTTCGAGGTGGAAAGAACCCAGTTCACGCGCTCCACCTATGACCGCGCACTGGAAGCCATGAACAACGTGAACGCTGAAATCGAGGGATTGATTAAAAAAGCGTGGGGTAGGGCAGCATGAGCAGAAAACAGATTTTCGCCAATCTTGGCACGCCAGGCACAGACAACGATACCACTCCCGAGCGGTCCCGTCCGCGTGTCAGACCCATCCTCGGTTCTCCCGAACTGGTGACGGATGTGTCGAACTCGCCAGTCGGCATGATCGGCCAGTCTCTGAACGAAGTGTCGGAACGCTCCAAGCGTGCTGAAGAGATCGAAAAACGGCTCGCAGAGGGCCTTACGATCGTTTCGCTCAATCCTGCTGATATCGACCCATCCTTCATACCCGACCGCATGCCAGCCTCGGAAGAGGCGGATGCAGGCCTGGTGGAGGCTATTCGCGAGCAGGGCCAGCAGGTTCCCATTCTGGTTCGCCCGCATCCTGAATTTCCGGGACGTTATCAGGTCGCATTTGGCCATCGCCGTCTGCGCGCCGTTTCCAACCTGGGTATTCCGGTCAAGGCCGTGGTTCGCGATCTCAGCGACGAACAGCTGGTTGTCGCCCAGGGACAGGAAAACAACGAGCGCCGTGACCTAACCTATATCGAAAAGGCGCGCTTCGCCCAGAAACTGCAGATGCGGTTTCCGCGTGATACGATCATGGCGGCGATGTCCCTGCACAAGGGCGATCTTTCCAACATGCTATCGGTTGTCGGTCGCATTCCCGAGGATCTGATCGATCTTATTGGTCCAGCACCCACCGTCGGTCGCCGTAACTGGATGGATCTCGCAGATCAGCTCTCCTCGTCACAGGTCAAGGAAGCTGCGCGCGCTTATGTAAGGGAGCCATCCGTTGCCGCTCTTCCGTCCGAAGAACGCTTCAAGTCGCTTCTGGATTTTCTGAAACCCAAGGCCCAGGCAAAGAAAGCCGGTGTCTGGTCTTCGGAAACTGGCAGCAGACTGGCAAAGGTGGTCGAAAGCGACCGCAAGCTGGATATATCCATCGACAAGAACGAGGCGCCGGAATTTGCCGATTTCGTTCTGGAACATCTTCAGGCGCTGTTTGCCGAATACCGGTCCAAGCAGTGATTGTTAATACCAACGACTAACAGGAGACGCATTACAAAAGAAAAAAGCCCCCGAACGTTGCCGCACGGAAGCCTTTCTTTGATCTAAGCAACCAAAGAATCTCATTTCCGCGAATCATAGTCAAGAGTCTTGGCATCGAATTTTTCGGTGAGCGATTTTCTTTTGCCTTGTGAAAGGTGAAAGACATGGACAGCACATGTGTAACGACGCCCTTTGGGCGGCGAGCGATGTCGTTTGGCGTCCTCGCAACTCAGTTTGCCGCGCAGAAAAACAAAAAGACCGAGGCGGTCGATAAATGGAAACTCTACCGTTCGGTCTGTGAAGCCAGACCATTGCTCGGCGTGACCGATCGTTCTCTCGCGGTCTTGAACGCCCTTCTGAGTTTTTATCCGAAAAATGAACTCTCCAGCGAAGCCGGTTTGGTCGTCTTTCCGTCGAATACGCAATTGTCATTGCGAGCACATGGAATGGCAGAACAGACATTGCGCCGCCATCTCTCGGCTCTCGTCGAGGCCGGTCTCATCATCCGCAAGGATAGTCCGAACGGAAAACGCTACGCCCGTAAGCACAGGGGCGGAGAAATCAGCGAAGCCTATGGTTTTTCGCTGGCACCGCTTCTCGCCCGCAAATCGGAAATCGAGGAACTCGCCGAACGCATCGTTCGCGAGCGGCTCGACCTTCAGCGGCTTCGTGAAAACATCAGCCTGTGCCGCCGCGATATCCAGAAGCTTTGCGAAATGATAGCCGCCAGCGGTGAAGTCGTAACGTCAGAAGGATTCCAGGCGCGCTACAATGCCATTGCCCGGTCTCTCGGCCGTAATTCAAAGCCTGTCGAACTCAAGGAAATCGCCGGATTTTTGGTCTCCCTGCGTGCAGAAGTGACCAACTATCTGGAAAATATTGAAAATTCGGAGAAATCGGGCGGCAATGACTGCCAAAATGAGCGCCTCATAAAGAATTCAGAATCCGAATCTATATCTAAACCGCAAAATTTGCGTGAACCGGTAATCGTCGCACCTGCCGACACGACAGTCGTACAGCCAGAATACGCCGTACCCGTCAGTGCAAAACCGTCATCGCAACAGCCAAAGCCTGTTCTTCATAAGCAATTTTTTGTTCCTGATATTGTTTTGGTTGTGAAGGCTTGCCCGGACATTTCCCTCTATGCACCCGGAGGAGCAGTGACTGGATGGCGTGATCTGGAAGTGGCGACATCAGTCATCAAAACCATGTTCAACGTTAGCCAGTCGGCCTACCAGGACGCCCTCACTACTTTCGGTCGACAGGGAACAGCGGCGATTCTTGCCTGCCTGCTGCAAAAGGCAGACCAGATCAGCTCGCTGGGCGGATATCTGCGCAATCTCACCCGTAAGGCCCACGAGGGCGGGTTTGATCTTCAGGCCATGCTTCTGGCGCAACTGCGGGGTCGAACTGACGGGATAGAGAGAAGCATGGCTGTATGAGTTCTTGAGGACGGACAGAAAATGGCGCCGGCTTGCCGAATTCCCAGTCTGCAGCTACATTGACGCTGTTTCTGTAAGACTCCGAAGATTCGCTGTGAGGCTGCCAGTGTTTACGAACAGACTGTGCTGGCAGGGGTTCCCATGGTTAATGCAAAGTAATGAAAGTTAAGCCTTGATTGACTTTCGTTTGAGTTATTCCATGATTGGTTTCAATCGCTTGAGTCCGGGTATCTTTTAGCGGTAGTGCGATGATACGGGCAGGAAAAGCGCGATTTTTATGCGTTTCTTGCGTGACTAGACCGGGGTAATGCCGAGATTTCGATATGGCACGATGTTGGAACTGAACCTTCCTTAAGATCGTGCGTTTCCCTACCTATGTGGGAAGGGGGCGGTGAGCCTATGGTTTTTCCAGACGATATGGAGCTGGCTGTCGCTGTTTACATGGCGGACATTGCCTTGCCTCGACATACCGCCATCGAAAAGCTCTTGAGGGCGGGACTTGAAGATGCCGGTTATTTAACCGGAGGTGAGGGGCGGCCGCCGGAAATTATCGACGGGCAACCAAGTTCAGACTATGTGCAATATCGAACCTATCTGGACGAGGACAGCTGAAAGACGGCTGGAACCAAACCGGGCGAGGGCTGTTTATGGCGCAGTCAATTGTGACAGGATGTGCCGATGTTCTCCAAGTCCCTCTTTATCGCGACAATTGTCATCTCCGCGACGAGCCACCCGATATTTGCTCAGCCTTTAGAGGTCAGCATATTGGAACCGACCAAGACCCCTAGCGCCGAATTCTCGCCTGGGGCGACCGCATCGAATTATATTACCGATGTCTCCGGCAAGACAGTGCGTCTAGTAGGACCGCGTTTTTATCCCGACAATGCGCGGGCGCTGCAGTTTCCCGGCCGGGACTCGAATGTTAATTCTTCGGTTGAAGCGCAACGCTAACGCGATCGCAATAATTCATATTGACGAACAGGGGCAGAATGGGAACCGAAAGCGAAACGTCCGGGCAGAAACCGGATGCGCAAACCTGGATCAAACAGGACGGGCACGAAGCAGAAAAGGCGACCTTTCCTGAACTGTTCTTCGATCTGGTTTTCGTTTTCGCGCTCATTCAGCTTTCCCATGCGCTAGCAAAGGACTTCGGACCGACAGCTGCGCTTGAGGCGGGCATACTGATATTGTCACTTTGGTGGTTGTGGATACACACCACCTGGATCACCAACCTGCTGAATACCGAAAAGGAGCCTGTCCGGATTCTGCTTTTCGTCCTGATGTTCGGCGGGGTTCTTTTGGCCATCGCGCTGCCGGAGGCTTTTGCGGAACAGGGTTTCGTGTTTGCCCTTATCTACAGTGCCATGCAGGTGGGACGGAGCCTGTTTGCACTTTATGCCTTCAAGGGAGAGGACAGGCAGTCTTTTCTGGTTTTTGTGCGCGTGACGATCTGGCTAGTCGTATCGAGCCTGTTCTGGCTGGCTGGTGGGCTTGTCGATCTGACGGATCGAATCCTCCTGTGGGGTATAGCACTCGCGATAGAATATGCCGGACCGGCTTTTCGTTATGTCGTCCCGGGATTGAAAGCAAGCGATGCGGACAAGCTGCATCTTTCCGGCGAGCACCTTGCGGAGCGCTGTGCGCTTTTCGTCATCATCTGTCTCGGGGAAACGATCCTAACCACCGGCCGCACGGCCACGGAATATATGAATTCTGGCCTCACATTCATCGTCTTTTGTTCGGCCTTCGTCAGCACCGTCACAATGTGGTGGATCTATTTCCATCACGGGCAGGAAGAGGCCTCCAGAAAGGCCGAACATGCCGACGAGAAAGCGAAGATTGCCCAGAATCTTTTCAACTACGGACATTTGCCTATAGTGGCCGGCATCATCCTCACGGCAGTTGGAGAGGATTTCAGCCTGTCCCATGCCCATGAAGGGACGACGATGAGGGAGTCACTCGCCATTCTTGGCGGCCCGATCCTGTTTCTAGCCGGTAATATCGGCGTCAAGATTGCTGCCACCTATCAGCGGCCGATCTCGCATTTTGCCGGAGTAGCGGCGCTCTGCCTGCTTCTGCCGGTGCCGGGCGTGCCGCTTTTTGCGCTGCAACTGGCAAGCACGGGGATTTTGCTGCTGGTGGCGCTGTGGGAATATCTGGCGCTGAAAAAATCAGTCGCCAACGCCTAAGCAATGGCGAAATCGCGTGCCCTGTCGTTCCACAGCCGCAGGCTGCGGGCATAGGCCTCTTCAAAAGGCAGAACCATATCATTGACCAGCATCAGGGCAATGGCAGCGGTGGAGACGATGATGGTTTCCGCCCTCTCGTCTCTGGCCGCCCCCGTCCAGACGGCGCGCCAATATTCGAAGGTGGTGAACATGGTCGGCATTTCGGCCGGTGGCGTTTCGCGGGCGGGAATGACGAACTCGACATCTTCGCCCTTGGAAAGACCGAAGATCCGGGTGCTGCGGAAGGGAGTAAATTGTGCGAAATCCCGCGTATTGCCGAGAATGGCAAGGCTCTCGACGGAAAGCAGCCGCGCCGTATCGCGATGAAGCTCCTGATAGGAGGGGCGGGCGACGCCGATAATGGTGCTTCTGGCGCGAAGCGGATTGAGAAGATGCACGACCGTATTGAGCGGCAGGCGCATTTCCAGAATGCCGTGCAGGCCAAGCAGGCTCTGAAACTGTAACGATAGTCCACCGATCGGCAGATAGGCGATCCCTTGCGAGGCAGTGGCCTTGGCCGCCTGCGAAAGTGAATGGCAGAGCGGTATGCCGCAGGCTTCAGCGGCGAGTTCGAGCTTACCGCCATTTTCTCCCTGGCCCACATGGCCGTGTAACAAGACGCTATATCCCGCCATGGATACGAGACGCGCGGAATGCAGGAACCAGGGTGCATCGCGGTGTTTGGGCGACATATAGGCCGGCCAGTCGAGATCGACCGATGCGGGCGCTTGCTGGTCTCTTTTTATATGGCCCCACATGGCTTCGATAAAACCGGCAAGCTCTGCCGCGGTCACACCGCGATATTGCATGGTCGCAAGCAGCGCTCCTATCTGTATGGGATCTGCATCGCCTTCGAGAATGATCGAAAGCGCGTCCATCGCCTCTTGCTGGCTGAGCGGGCGGCTGTTGCCGATGCCCATTGCAGAGGTCGCTATATATTTGGCGAGCCTGTGCTGCGGATCGGCATTGTGGCCGATGCGGGCAAGGCGGTCCGCTATATTTTCCGGTGTCGGCTGACCTTCCAGAAGAACGCTGGGGCGCAGCGAAAGAGGCGGCGCCTTCATCAGCACCGGCCGTTCCCAGCCGCTAACATTGGCGGCGGCGGGAGCTGCCGCTTTTTCCTGTGAATAATCGATCAGGTTTTCCGCCTCCGCCGCCAGCGAACGAATGCGCAGCCGCATGGTCTCGGCAAAGGGGGTGGGTCGCAAACCCTGGCCGGTGCGTAAGAACAGCTGGTCGCCGTATTTCTCGCGCAGCTGCTGTAGTATGCGGCTCATCGATGATGTCGGCAGTCCCATGCCTGCCGCTGCGCGGCTGACGCTTCCTTCCCGCAACAACGCATCGAACGCGACAAGTAGTTTCAGCTGACCAAGCCTGTCGGGCTTTGTCGGGGAAGCTGGTTCTTCTTTTCTCTTGCCGGTTGTCATCTTGCTGTTTTTTTACCCCGCCCCCGATTAGAGGGCGCCTTTTTGCAATTTCTGGAATTTAGAACTGTTCGAAAACAAACGCGTTGCGCCAGACCTCCCTCCTAAATAAGTGGGGGTAAATTCTCAAGTTAAATGCGGGGGCGTAACATGGAATTGAAGTACCGCGGGCAGGATATGGCCGCGACGATAATAAAGGCTGGCATTTCCGTCGCTATGGCGGGAACGGCGCTCAGCGTTGCCTTGCCTGCTGTCGCGCAGCAGGCGACCGACGGAACCACCGTTCTTCAGCAGATCGTGGTGACCGCGTCCGGCTTCGAGCAGAATGTAAAGGATGCTCCGGCCAGCATCACGGTTGTGACGCGAGAAGATCTGGAAAAGGGGTCTTACCGCGATCTGACAGACGCCTTGCGCGAAGTTCAGGGCGTATCTGTCACCGGCATTGCCAATGAGAAGGATATTTTCATTCGCGGATTGCCCGGCGCTTACACGTTGATCCTGGTTGACGGTAAGAGGCAGAGCACGCGCGATGCCCGTACCAATGGTAATTCCGGCTTCGAACAGAGTTTCGTACCGCCGGTTTCGGCGATCGAACGCATCGAGGTCGTGCGCGGCCCGATGTCCTCTCTTTACGGTTCCGATGCCATGGGCGGCGTCATCAACATCATCACCCGCAAGGTTGGCGATGTCTGGTCTGGCTCCGTCACCAGCGAGGGTACGGTTCAGCAACATTCAAAATTCGGTAATAGCGGTCAGGTGTCCTGGTATGCCAATGGGCCGATCCTGAAGGATCGGCTGGGGCTGCAGATCTGGGGCAGGGGCTTCACGCGCGGCGAAGACCGCATATTGAATGGTACGACGGGCGCGAAGGAATATGATTTCAATGGACGTTTGACCTTCACGCCGAATGAGGATCACGACATCTATCTCGAGGCTGGCAAAGCACGGTTGCGCCGCGATGCCGAGTCCGGCGAGACGCTGGCAGCCAATGCAGACGGCACCTACAACACCAATACGCGCGACCATTGGTCATTGTCGCATACCGGCCGGTGGGGACCGACCACGTCTGAATTCTCCTTCCAGCAGGAATGGGCCGAGCGCACCAACTTCACCAGAAACTTTCGCACGGGACGCGTCACTGAAAATCCGCGCTCGCCGGAGGTTCGCAATAGCGTTCTCGACGGCAAGTTCACCACGCCGTTCGAACTGTTCGGCAACCATACGCTCGTCACCGGCGGTCAATATTTCGAGGCACAGCTGAAGGACCAGAATCCGGGACGCCGTACCGGTCGCGACGAAACTTTCTCGGCGACGCAATGGGCGCTCTTCGTCGAGGATGAATGGCGCATTGTCGATAGCTTTGCGCTGACGGGCGGCCTTCGTCTGGATAACCATGAAAAATATGGCAATCATTTCAGCCCGCGCCTTTACGGCGTCTGGAGCGCAACCGACGATCTTACGATCAAGGGCGGCATTTCAACAGGTTTCCGCGCACCGGAAATCCGCCAGATCGCACCGGGTTACGCCTATACGACTGGCGGCGGTGGGTGCACCTATGCCTCGAACGGCACCTGCGGCGTGATCATCGGCGATCCGGGTCTGGAGGCGGAAAAAAGCACGAGTTATGAATTGGCAGCACTCTGGGACAATGGTGATGTTGCCCTCGGTGCCACCTATTTCTACACAGATTTCAAGGACAAGATTTCCAACGCGCTGGTGCTCAATCCGGATGGAACGCCTGCCCGCTGGAGTGAAGATAGCAATTATCGCCTCTGGTACAATTACAATATCGACGACGCGGTCATTCAGGGCATAGAACTGACGGCAGCATGGTATGCGACGCCGGAACTGACATTGCGCGGCAACTATACCTATACGCATTCCGAACAGAAGACGGGCGATTACGAGGGTTTTCCGCTGGCGCGGACACCGGAGCACATGGCCAATCTGAGAGGCGAATGGGTCACCCCGGTGGACGGGCTGGAAGCCTGGGCTTCGGTGAACTACCACGGATCGGAAATCAATGCGGGTCCGCGCATCGGTACGAACGGCAAACCGGTTACGATCAACGGCAAGGCCGGGCGTAAATATGACGCTTACACCACCCTCGACATCGGGGCGAAATATGCGGTGGCCGAAAATGTCGATCTCAACGCGGCGGTTTACAACGTATTCGACAAGGAAGTCGGCGCTGACGATTTCAACACGGTCATGGAAGGCCGCCGCTTCTGGATCAGCATGACCGCCAAATTCTGATCCGCGATATTTAAGAATTCAGAGGCGCCCGATGGGCGCCTCTTTTTACCATCCATACTATTGACCTCAACTATGGTTAAGGAATTATACCGGCTGCTCTCTAGTGTGTTTCCGCGTTTTTCAGAGCGGAGGCCGTTCAGAAAACGGAGCCGGCATGGAAAATACCATCTTTAAACACAGCCTGACGGTTGGGGAGGTTGCGCGTCGTAGTGGCGTCGCCGTTTCCACCATCCATTTTTACGAGGCGAAGGGATTGATCGAAGGCTGGCGCACCAGCGGGAACCAGCGTCGTTATCATCGCGCCGTCCTGCGGCGCATTGCCATTATCCGCATTGCGCAGCGGGCAGGTATCCAGCTCAGCATCATCAGGGACGCCTTGGCGGATTTGCCGCAGGACAGGGTGGCGACGACCGCTGACTGGCGCGTGTTCTCGCAGTCTTGGCGGGAAATGCTGCAGCTTCGTATCAACAACCTGATTATGCTGCGCGACCAGCTTACCGGCTGTATCGGTTGCGGTTGCCTCTCACTTGATGACTGTCCCTTACGCAATCCGAACGATGTTCTGGCCGATGCCGGCGCGGGCCCGCGCCGTCTCGTATCCGTCAAATGAGCAAGGTTTCCGGCTGGCTGCTTTAAAAGCAATTGTTCCTACTCGACGTCGGCCGGAACCCAGACACTGACGCTGCCGCCATTGGTGGAAAACAGACCCTTGCCATGCTCGTCAAGGGTGATCTGCTCGTGACGGTGACCAAGGAAATCGCGCCATACAGCTCCCGCCTGCTCAGGGCCGAGATCAATCTGTTTTTCCGCCGCCTCGCCGTTCGACATCACCACAACGCAGCCCGGCTCATCGGCGGTACCGTGGCGAATAAACGCAACGCAGCTCGGGTCGTCGAAAATATCCGTCTGGGCACCGTTGGAAAAGCGGCTGCGTGCCTCGATAAGCTTCGGAAGGCATTCGATAGCCGGCATGACGATCTCATGGTCGTTGCCGTCATTGCCGGTGTCTGTATAGGTCGTACCGAAAAGATCGGGATAAAAGACGCAAGGCACACCTTCTTCGCGCAGCAGAATGATCGCATAGGCCAGAGGCTTGAACCAGGGTTCTACCGGCGCTTCCAGAGATTGCAGCGGCTGCGTGTCGTGGTTGTCGACAAGCGTGACGGCGTGATCTGGAACAGCGGAAAGCAGCGAACCATCGAAGATAGTGCGCATGTCGAAATCGCCGCCCTGCTTGGAAGCGTCATGGAAGCGGTGGTGAAGGGCGACATCGAAGAGCATCAGCTGCTTGTCCACCAGATCGAGATAGCTTTTCAGCGCGTCTATATCGGGGTGCCAGTATTCCGCGACAACGAAGAGGTCGGGATTAATCGTGTCGCGCATATGGCCTACCCAGTCGCGGAAGAACCATGCCGGAATATGTTTGGCCGCATCCAGACGAAAACCATCCACCTGCACCTGTTCGGCAAGCCACCGGCCCCAATATTTCAGTTCCTCGTAGACAGCCCTGTTTCGGAATTCGACATCCGCGCCCATGAGATAATCGAAGTTGCCGTTCTCCTCGTCGACCTCTTCATTCCATTCGCCGTCGCCATATTCGTTGACGAGACGGAAAATGCCGTCCTCATCAGGCTCTTCGATATGGTCGACGCCGCTGAAGCACTTCAGGTCCCAGATGAATTTGGAATGTGTGCCGTTTCGGCCGGGAAAGGTGAAGCGCGTATAGGCGTGCGCCTCGAAATCCTCGTCCTCTATCTCGGTGCGGTCATCGGGATTGACGCGGCGAACCCGCACCTTCTCTCGTTCATCCGCGCCCATCTTGTGATTGAGAACCACGTCGTGAATGACGCGGATGCCGTTTTCCTTCAGCGTCCGACCGGCCTGTTCGAGGGCAGCGCGATCACCATATTTGGTCGCGACTGTTCCCTTCTGGTCGAATTCGCCAAGGTCGAAGAGATCATAGGTATCGTAACCTACCGAAAAACCGCCCGCAGAACCCTTGTAGGCCGGCGGTAGCCAGACGTCGGTAATACCCATTCGGGCAAGGCTTTCCGCCTTTTCGGCCACCTCGCTCCATAATTTCCCTCCGTCCGGATAGTACCAATGGAAGAATTGAAGCAAGGTGCGTCCGGCCATATTTCCCTCATGATGGTTAGCAGGTCGCGCCATAAACGGCCCGGCGGCGAAAGGGTTCCGCCGCCGTATTGACCAAACTTCGATTGTGAGGGGACCACCTTCCCTGATGGGTCCGGTGGCCTGGTCTATGCGTTATTCCGCAATTTCGAGAAGTGCCGCGCCCGCCTGAAGATAGTCGCCTTCCTTGACGATCAGGCGGACCTTGCCGGCCTTCGTCGCCACGATTTGCGTTTCCATTTTCATGGCTTCCATGACGGCCAGAAGATCGCCTTTGGAAACAGTTTCGCCATCGGTCACCTTGAACGATTGCAAGGTGCCGGAAACGGGAGCGATAATTTCACCTTCCTTCTCCTTGACCGACGCGCCGGGGGCAACGGCATTGCCGCCGCTGACAGCGCCGAGGCCGGAGAGCAGCAGGTTCGGCAGGCCGACAGAAACACGCTTGCCGTCGATTTCCAGAAAGGTGCGCGTGATGGAAGGGTCTTCAGCCGGTGCAGGACGTTCCATCGCGTCAGGCATGGCGGCGAAATCGGTCTCGATCCAGCGGGTATGAACCTTGAAACCGTCGGTGCCGATGAAGTCGTCCGTCTCGATTGCGGCGCGATGGAACGGCAGAACCGTGGCAATGCCTTCGATACGAAATTCTTTCAGCGCGCGGCGCGCGCGGCGCAGAACCTGATCGCGGTCGGTACCCGTAACGATGAGCTTCGCCATCAGCGAGTCGAATACGCCAGGCACGCTGGAGCCGCTGACGACGCCGCTATCCATACGGATGCCGGGGCCGGAAGGAGCGTCGAAAACCGAGATCGAGCCGGGTGTTGGCAGGAATCCTCGGCCGGGATCTTCGGCATTGATGCGGAATTCCATAGAGTGGCCGCGCGGTTCCGGCGTTTCAACCACCCGCAGGGTGTGGCCCTCGGCGATGCGGAACTGCTCGATGACGAGATCGATACCGGTGGTTTCCTCGGTAACGGGATGTTCCACCTGCAGGCGCGTATTGACCTCCAGGAAAGAAATCGTGCCATCAACGCCGAGCAGGAATTCGACGGTGCCGGCACCGGAATAGCCCACGGCGGCACAGATCGCCTTTGCCGCGTCGTGGATTTTTTGTCGCTGTTCGGCAGACAGGAACGGGGCCGGAGCCTCCTCTATCAGCTTCTGGTTTCGACGTTGCAGCGAGCAATCGCGGGTGCCCAGCACCAGCACATTGCCGTGCTTGTCGGCCAAAACCTGCGCCTCGATATGGCGGGGCCGGTCGAGGAAGCGTTCGAGAAAGCACTCGCCGCGACCGAAAGCGGCGGTCGCTTCGCGAACGGCGGATTCGTACAGATCGGCGATCTCTTCCATCTTCCATGCGACCTTCAGGCCGCGCCCACCACCGCCATGCGCCGCCTTGATGGCGACGGGCAGGCCGTATTCTTCGGCAAAAGCGGTGACTTCGGCGGCGGTAGAGACGGGGCCGTCACTGCCGGCCACCAGCGGTGCGCCGACGCTGGTGGCGATGCGCCGCGCTTCCACCTTGTCGCCCAGCGCTTCAATGACATGTGGGTCGGGGCCGATCCAGCTAAGGCCGGCATCGATAACCGCCTGCGCAAATTCGGCGCGTTCGGACAAAAAGCCGTAACCGGGATGCACGGCATCCGCGCCGGCGCGTTTGGCAATCGCGATCAGCTTGGCGATATCGAGATAGGTTTCGGCGGGGCGGACGCCTTCCAGCGCATAGGCCTCATCCGCCAACCGAACGAATAGCGCATCCTGATCGGGATCGGCATAAACGGCAACCGATTGCAGGCCGTAATCACGGCATGCGCGGATGATCCGCACCGCGATCTCGCCGCGATTGGCAATCAGCACTTTTTTCATCGCTATTCTCCCTACAGACTTTTAGCCGCCGCGATTTCGGCAAAAGGGCCGATCGGGCGGAACTTGATTTTGGCATTGACGGGGATTTGCCCCGCAAGATCGAGATGGTATTCCGCGACCGCGCCGATGACGGGATAGCCGCCGGTCAACGGGTGGTCGGCAAGGAAAAGAACGGGCTGGCCGCTATGGGGAATCTGGATTGCTCCGGTGGCCGTGCCTTCGCTCGGCAATTCGGCACTGTCCCTGCGCTCCATCGGCACTTCGCCGGCAAGGCGGATGCCGACGCGGTTGGATTGCGGCGTGACCTGCCAGAGCTGGCCGGTCAGTGTATCGAGGCCCTTTTGCGTGAACCAGTCGGTACGCGGTCCGAGAACCACGTCGAGCGTTACAATATCGCCGGTTGCCGGCGGATCGAAGGCCGGAGCCTCGTCGACAGACACGCTGGAAAGTCCTGTCTTTTCGCCCTTCAGCGGCAGAGTAGTGCCCGCAGTCACGCTTTCTGGACCGACTACGGCGAGCGTATCCGTCGCATAGCTGCCCAGCACGGGCTTGACATCGAACCCGCCACGCACAGCAAGATAACAGCGCATGCCCTTCGGCGGCTGACCCAAGGTTACGATATCGCCGGGTTCGAGAGACACGGGAACATGGGGTTGTGCGGCGAAACTGCGATCTGCGGTCTTGACGGTGATGGGGCAGGGCGCGCCCGCAATGCCGATGACAGCGCGGCTCGCGCTTTTGAAGGAAAAGCCGCCGAGCGTCAGCTCGAGACACGGCGAGTTAACGGGATTGCCGACGATACGGTTGGCGGCGTTAAACGCGCCACGATCCAGTGCGCCGGAGGCGGAGATGCCCTGTCCGGTTTGGCCGAAGCGGCCGAGATCCTGAAAAATGGCGGGCATGGGGGCCGCGAGCACCTCGAAATGCGGGCCTTCTCTCGTCATCTCAGGCCGGGCGGTGCGCGGCGCTGAGGTGGGAACATCAACCGTTCTTCCGGCCTTGTCCATATCGAAGAAACGCACGCGATAACCCGGCTGGAAAAGCGCGCCGGGATCACGGTCTATATCCCACATCTTCACCGGTGTGGTGCCGATGATCTGCCAGCCGCCGGGGCTGTTTTGCGGATAGACGCCGCTGAAGGCGCCAGCCAGCGCCACCGAACCCGCCGGAATGCGGGTACGCGGGCTTTGCCGGCGCGGCACGTGAAGAGCTGTATCGCCGCCAACCAGATAACCGAAGCCGGGCGCGAAACCGCAGAAGGCCACGGTGAATTCGCTTTCGGTATGGCGGCGGATGACTTCGTCGATGCTCATGCCGGTCAGTTCGGCAACGTCGGCCAGATCTTCGCCGTTATAATGGACGGGGATTTCCACCAGATTGTCCGAGGGCGCGATTTTTGCGGAGAGATCGCGGCTGGAAAGCCGTGCAACCAGCGCCTCTGCGCCAATCTTTTCGGGGCGGAAACGGATCATCAGGGTGCGGGCAGCCGGAACCGTTTCGTCGATGCCCTCGATCGGATCGTTCTGAAGCGAGGCGAACAGCGCCAGCGTTTCATCGAGATCGGCAAGTTCGACGAGAATGGTGGTGAGGCTGACGGGGAGAAAACGCATCATATCCTCACGCGTGATAGGCAGAATCGGGAATGTCGGTGATGAACATGTGCCCGGGCGCATGGGTAATCGCGAACGGCACGCCGGACGCCATGACTGCAGCCTGAGGCGTCACGCCGCAGGCCCAGAAAACTGGAACCTCGCCGGGTTCGATCCGCACTGCATCACCGAAATCCGGCTTCGCGAGATCCGATATGCCGATTTCTTCCGGCGCGCCGACATGCACGGGCGCACCGTGAACCGCCGGAAAACGTCCTGAAATTGTCGCGGCATCGGCCACGCGCGAAGCCGGGATCGGTCGCATGGAAACGACCATGTTGCCCTTAAATCGGCCGGCCGGCCGGCAGGGGCGGTTGGTCAGATACATCGGAACGTTGCTTTTGTCGGTCATGTGACGGATTTCGATACCCGCTTCGACCATCGGCGTTTCAAAGGTAAAACTGCAACCTATCAGGAAAGCGACGAGATCGTCACGCTCTGCCCAGGCGGCGGTCGCATCCGCCGTTTCCTCGGCAAGTTTGCCGTCCCGCCAGATACGGTAAAGCGGCAGGTCGGTCCTGAGATCGGCACCGGGGGCAAGAAGCGTGGTTGGTGAGCCGGGATCTGAAACATCGAGCACCGGGCAGGGCTTGGGATTACGCTGCGCATAAAGCAGGAAATCGAAGGCCCAGTCGCGCGGCAGCACGATCATGTTGGCCTGCGTGAAACCGGGAGCGATGCCGGAGGTCGGTGCAACGAGGCCGCCACGATAATCGGCGCGGGCCGTCCGGGCGGCATCCGCATTGGTGTGGCTCAGAAAGGATAAGGGTATCGTCATTGGTCGCCCTTTTAGAGAATGGATGCAAAAGAGCGGATTTCGATGCCCTCGGCTTCGAAACGGCGGCGGATTTCCTGGGCGATCGCCACCGCGCCGGGGCTGTCGCCATGCACGCAGATGGATTGTGCTTCAATCTTGATGCTGCTGCCGTCGATGGCTTCGAGTGTTCCTTCGCGGGCAAGCTGCACCATCCGGTCGGCGATTTTGGCAGCGTCGTGCAGTACGGCGCCCGCCTCGCGGCGCGAGACGAGTTGGCCTTCTGGCGAATAGGCGCGGTCAGCGAAGGCTTCCGCGACGACGGCAAGGCCTGCCTTGCGGGCGAGATCGAGGATGGGCGCATTGGCAAGGCCCATCAGCACCAGCGAGGCATCGACGGCCTTTATACCGTCGATGACCGCTTGTCCCTGTTTCGCGTCATTGGCGATGCGGTTGTAAAGCGCGCCATGCGGCTTCACGTAACGCACCGTGGTTCCGGCTGCGGCGGCGACACCCTTTAGTGCACCGATCTGGTAGATGACATCGGCGATCAGCTCTTCGGAGGTCACATCCAGATCGCGGCGGCCAAAGCCGACGCGGTCCGGGTAGGAAACATGGGCGCCGACGACCACGCCTTTTTCGGCAGCGGCCTTAACGGTCCGGTAGATGCCGGCCGGGTCACCTGCGTGAAATCCGCAGGCGATGTTAGCGCTGGAAACGATGGCAAGCATCGCCTCGTCATCTCCCATGCGCCACGCGCCGTAACTTTCGCCAAGATCGCTGTTGAGATCGATAGCGGCCATGTTGCCTCCCTTTAGAGCATTTCCAGCAAAAGTGCGTAGCGGTTTTGCGTCGGGAAAATGCGTAATAACAAATATATAGAGCGTTTCCGTTTTTCTCCGAAATGCGGAAACGCTCTAGTTTTTACAGGCCGAGCAGGCCGAAAATGGTGCCGGCGGACTTGTAGCCCATGTACCACGTCAATGCGCATGTCAGAACGCCAAGCCCGAGCAGAATGCGCGAGTAGCGGTGGCCGCCCATCAGGTCTTCGCGCTTCCATGCGGCAAACAGGAAGATGCTGAGGCCGATGGGCAGGATAAGACCGTTCAGGCCGCCAACGAAGACCAGCATGGCGGCGGGCGGCGTCGTGATGAGCAGGTAGCAGACGAGCGAGACAGCGATGAAGATGACCGTCGCCATGTTGCGGGCGCGTTCCGTCATATCCTGCTTGAACACGGGCAGGAACGAGACGGAGGTATACGCCGCGCCGATGACGCTTGTGATGGCCGCAGCCCAGAAGATGATGCCGAATAGACGGAAGCCGAGATCGCCCGCGGCCGACCGGAAAGCCTGTGCGGCGGGATTGGCGGCCTGGCCCGATGTATCGATGACGACGCCGCTGGCGACAACGCCGAGAATGGCGAGGAACAGCACGTAACGCATGATGCCGGTGACAGCGATGCCGGTCAGAGCGGCGCGGTTGACGGCGGGCAGGTTTTCAATGCCGACCATTCCCCGGTCCAGCAGGCGGTGCGCGCCGGAATAGGTGATGTAGCCGCCAACGGTGCCGCCGACGATGGTGGTGATGGTCGCGAAATTGATTGTGTCCGGCAGGAAAGTCTGGCGGAAGGCATCACCGACCGGCGGCGCGGATACGAATGCAACGTAGAGCGTCAGCACGATCATCAGGATACCGGCGAAAATGATGAACCGGTCGACGGCGAGGCCAGCCCGTTTGGAAACGAAGATGGCGATGGAAAAGATTGCGCTGATGGCGCCGCCGATTTTCGGATCGAGCCCGAAGATGGCGTTCAGGCCGAGGCCGGTGCCGCCAATATTGCCGATATTAAAGAAAAGGCCGCCGATGATGACGAGAATGGCGAGAAGATAGCCGGAACCCGGATTGGCAGCATTGGCGATGTCGGACGCACGCATGCGCGTCAGCGTTACGATGCGCCAGATGTTGAGCTGAACGACGAAGTCTATGAGGATGGAAGCAAGAATGCCGAAGGCGAATGCGGCACCAAGCTGCATGGTGAATGTCGCCGTCTGCGTGATGAAGCCGGGACCGATGGCAGATGTTGCCATCAGGAAGATTGCTCCCAGAAGAGATGCACGTTTTGACATTTTGAGATCGGCAGTCGGGGTGAGCTTTTTCTGCTCCATGGATTTTCTCCGCTCCTGTCGCAATCCGCCCCTCGCGGATGCTTTATGCCACCGATCTTGTCTTGTTCCGTGAGATTGTCAATATTGTTCAACAATAAATGATAATCGTTCTTTTATTTTGTCTATTTGTTGGACGTTATGAGTATGAATTCATCACGTTTTTTTGGCGCTTTGCTGAAGCTTTGTGCTATGGGCAATCATGCCGTGTCCGAACATGCCTGTCACGGAATTCCCAATGTTGCATTGCTCTTAAGGAAAGCGCCATGACGGAAACGATAGAGGGTCTGCCGCTTGCGGATCGATTGGCAAAGGGTATTCGCACCCTGCTGATCTCCGGTGAACTGATGCCGGGCCAGCGTCTTTCGGAAGCAGCCTTCAGCGAACGTTTCGAGGTCTCCCGCAATTCGCTGCGTGAAGCCTTTCGTCTCCTGACCAAGGATGGTCTGCTGCGTCACGAGGCCAATCGCGGCGTTTTTGTCGCCGTTCCCACCCTGGCTTCGGTGATTGATATTTACAGGGTGCGGCGCATGGTGGAATGCGGGGCGCTGCGTCAGGCCTGGCACAAGCACCCGGCCATCCGGACAATGCGCACGGCGGTCGATGATGCCAGGATAAAGCGCGACCAGGCAGACTGGTTAGGCGTGGGCAGCGCCAACATGAAGTTCCACGCCGCCGTGGTCGACCTTCTCGACAGCGCTCGTCTCAGCGATTTTTACGAGCGAATCGCCGCTGAGCTCAGGCTTTGTTTCGGCCTGCTGAAAGACCCGGAGCAGCTCCATTCCCCCTTTGTGGACATGAACAGCAAGATCCTGTCGCTGATGGAAGAGGGCAAGGCGGCTGAGGCCGGTGACGAGATGGAAATCTATCTCAATCTTTCCGAGCGGACGGTTTTGAAGGCGCTCGAACGGGCGTCCTGAGAAATCAGGCGGAGCGGGATGAAAACGTCCCTTTCACGTCCGCTCCATTTTTATATCGGCGCCTGATTGCCAAGTTTGTTGCGGTGCGTCATCAATGCCGACATGACGCTTCGCGACCTCACCATTCTCGTTATAGACGAAAACGCGATCCGCGCCTCGATCATCGAGGAGGGGCTGCGCGAGGCCGGGTATCATCGCGTGACGGTCATCCATGAGGTGCACGGCGTGGCGCGGACCATCGAGACGCTGCAGCCCGATGTCATCTTCATCGACCTTGAAAATCCCAACCGCGACATGATGGAGCATCTGTTTCAGTTGACACGCACGGTCGGCCGGCCGATCGCCATGTTTGTCGACCGCTCCGATACCGCGTCCATCGAGGCGGCCGTTGAGGCCGGTGTTTCCGCCTATGTCGTTGACGGGCTGAAGAAAGAACGCGTCAAACCCATCCTCGATATGGCGGTCAGCCGCTTCAACGCTTTCAGCCGTCTGCGACAGGAACTTGCCGAAGCAAAATCGGCGCTTGAGGAGCGCAAGGTCATCGAGCGCGCCAAAGGCATTTTGATGAAAATGCGTGGCCTGTCCGAAGAGGAGGCTTTTGCGCTTCTGCGGCAAACGGCGATGAACGAGAAAAAGAAAATATCCGAGATCGCGCAAAGCGTGGTCACCGCGGCCGGTCTGTTGATGTAACGAACCCGCCGGCAGGACAGTCGAGGAGTGTATGATATGGCGGCACAGGAAAAATCGGCCGGTTCAAAAGCGGGCGCGCCGGCAATCGTTGGCAGCGACCGGCAAAAAATCCTGCGGGCAGGTTTTATTCCTCTTGTCGATGCGTCCGTCCTCATTGCTGCGGCGGAATTCGGCTTTGCCGAGCGCGAAGGCTTGACGCTCGATCTCGTCAAGGATGTTTCCTGGGCGAATGTGCGCGACCGGCTGGCATTCCGGCAATTCGACATTGCCCATATGCTGTCGCCGATGCCCGTTGCCTCCATGCTCGGACTCGGCTCGAACCCTTCGCCGACGATCACGCCGTTTTCACTTGGGCGCGGCGGCAATGCGATAACGCTTTCGACGCGGCTTTTTGCCCGGATGAAGGCGTTGACGGGGCTTTCCGAAACGGCGGGGGCGCTGGAAAATGCGAAGGCCTTAAAGCAGGTGCTGGATGACATGCGAGCGCGGGGCGAAGCTACACCGACGCTCGGCATGACCTACCCGTTTTCCTCGCACAATTACGAATTTCGCTATTGGCTCGCCGCTGGTGGCATTCATCCCGATCACGACGTCAAACTGGTGGTCGTACCACCGCCATTGACGTCGGATGCATTGGCGGCGGGCGCCATAGATGGTTTCTGTGTCGGTGCGCCGTGGAACATCGTTGCCGCCGAGCGCGGTGTGGGCAGGATCGTCGCTGCCAAGCAGGATTTGTGGCCGTCTGCGCCGGAAAAAGTGATCGGGATGCGGCCTGAATGGGCTGAAAGCCAGCAGGAAACGGTCAGCCGGCTGCTGATGGCGCTCGATGCCGCCGCGCGTTGGTGCGACCTTGCGGAAAATCACGATGATCTTAGCAGGACACTTGCCGATCCGCGTTATATCGGTGCGCCGCAAAGCATCATCCGCCATGTGCTTGCCGGTGAATTCAACATCGACAGCCAGGGCAACCGCCGGGTCATCGACAAATATTTCCTCTTCCACGGCGGCCATGCCAATTATCCGCGCCAGAGCCAGGCATTGTGGATTTACAGCCAGATGATCCGCTGGGGGCAGACGGAGTTTTCGCAAGGTGGTGTGGAGGCCACCCTGTCCGCTTACCGTCCAGATATTTATCGGGCGGCACTGGGCGATGCCAATGCGCCCGATGATGCCGATATTCGAGTCGAAGGGCAGGAGGCGGGTGACCGGTTCGTGGACGGTTTTGTTTTCGATCCCGCAGACATTGCTGGCTATGTGAATGGCTTTTCCGTGCGCAGTTCTGCCCCGTTTTCCATCTCCCAAGGCGAGGCCTGACAGCCGTCGGCCGGGCAAGCTGCGCAAATTTCAAGCGCGGAATTTATCCATTTGCGCAAACCATAGACAGAATTTCTACTGATTAAAATTTAATCGTCCGATTCAATCTCGGAAATTCCGTTTTTTTCCAAGGCGATAGCTTTCACAAGTAAAACTGGCACGCCTCTTGCTTCGTCGTCTTTGCACTGGTCAACGGCGATCGGGGCGAGCAGGGCGCGGCATAAGCGCTTTCACAGACATAGACGTCGCAAGGTTTTGCTGCCCGGAACACCTCCCGTTCCGAAGGCGCAAACACCGAGCGGCGTTTTTTTTATTTTCAGGTTTTTTCGCAAGCGAACGCGCCACCCATGCGGTGGTCCAATAAGGGGAAGATGCGAATGAAAAAGATATTCTCGGGCGATGTCAGCCGCCGCACCATACTGAAGACGACAGCCACCGCAGCCCTTGTTACCGCCGTGCGCACCGCTTTTCCGTCAGGCGCTTTCGCAGCCACGGCTGAGCCGGAAGTGAAGGGCGCGAAAATAGGCTTCATCGCGCTGACCGACGCCGCCCCGCTTATCATCGCGGCGGAAAAGGGACTGTTCGCCAAGCATGGCATGCCGGATGTCGAGGTTCTCAAACAGGCATCCTGGGGTGCGACACGTGACAATCTCGTGCTCGGCGGCGCATCGAACGGCATTGATGGCGCGCATATCCTGACCCCGATGCCCTATCTCATGCATACCGGCAAGGTGACGCAGAACAACGTGCCTGTGCCGATGGCGCTTATCGCCCGCCTCAATCTCGACAGCCAGGGTATTTCCGTCGCCAAGGAATATGCTGAAACCGGCGTTCAGCTCGACGCGTCCAAGCTGAAGGCAGCTTTCGAGAAGAAGAAGGCAGAAGGCAAGGAAATCAAGGCTGCCATGACATTTCCCGGCGGCACGCATGATCTGTGGATCCGCTATTGGCTGGCCGCCGGCGGCATCGACCCGGACAAGGACGTCTCCACCATCGTCGTTCCGCCGCCGCAGATGGTCGCCAACATGAAGGTCGGCAATATGGACGTCTTCTGTGTGGGCGAACCCTGGAACGAGCAACTCGTCAATCAGGGCATCGGCTTCACTGCCTGTACCACCGGGGAACTCTGGAAAGGGCATCCCGAGAAGGCGCTCGGCATGCGCGCCGACTGGGTGGAAAAGAACCCCAACGCCACCAAGGCATTGCTGATGGCCGTGATGGAGGCCCAGCAATGGTGCGATGAGATGGCGAACAAGGAGGAGATGTCCACGATCCTCGGCAAGCGCCAATGGTTCAACGTGCCACCGAAGGACGTTCTTGGCCGCCTCAAGGGCAATATCAATTACGGCAACGGCCGCGTGCTGGAAAATACCGGTCTGCAGATGAAGTTCTGGCAGGATCACGCGTCCTATCCCTTCCGCAGCCACGACAGCTGGTTCATTACGGAAAACATCCGCTGGGGTAAATTTGCACCCGATACGGACGTGAAGGCGCTGGTTGCCAAGGTCAACCGTGAGGACATCTGGCGCGACGCTGCAAAGGATCTCGGTGTTGCCGATATTCCCGCCTCCACGTCGCGCGGCAAGGAAACCTTCTTCGACGGCAAGGTCTTCGACCCCGAAAACCCGTCGGCCTATCTCGAAAGTCTTTCCATCAAGGCAGCCTCCTGAGGAGGAGACACGGGTGTCGCCCCTCCTCCGCCGGGTTGCCATTTAAAGATGGACACCAAAGGCCGGATGAGGGGCGAGACCCTGACCGCAACCGAAATCCAAAGGAAACGCCATGTCCGCATTGGCTCGAAATTTCAAGGAACAGCCGCAGCAACCGGTGGTACAAAAGGCAAACGTCGTGACCCTTCCGCCCAAACATCCCTCGCGGTTCAATCTGCGTAAACTGGGTGCTGCGGCGGCCCGCAATATCATACCGCCATTTGTCGTCCTCGCCGTTCTGCTGGGCGTCTGGCAAATGCTCTGTTCCGCCCCCGGCTCGTCCCTGCCGCCGCCAAGCCAGGTATTCGAGGAAAGCTACGATCTCATCGTATCGCCATTCTTCCATAATGGTTCGCAGGATATCGGCCTCGGCTTGCGCGTGCTGGTCTCGCTGGAGCGCGTGGCATACGGTTTCGGCCTTGCGGCCATCGCCGGCATCATTCTCGGTGCGGTCATCGGCCAGTCGATCTGGGCCATGCGCGGCCTCGACCCGATTTTTCAGGTCCTGCGCACCGTGCCGCCGCTCGCCTGGCTGCCGCTTTCACTTGCCGCCTTTCAGGACAGCAATCCGTCGGCCATTTTCGTGATCTTCATCACCTCCATCTGGCCCGTCATCATCAATACGGCGGTCGGCGTGCGCAACATTCCGCAGGATTATCGCAACGTTGCGAAGGTGCTGCGGCTCAACCAGATCGAATTCTTCTTCAAGATCATGCTGCCGTCGGCCGCGCCTTACATCTTCACCGGTCTGCGCATAGGCATCGGCCTCTCCTGGCTCGCCATCGTGGCGGCGGAAATGCTGACCGGCGGCGTCGGTATCGGCTTCTTCATCTGGGATGCGTGGAACTCCTCGCGCCTGCCCGACATCATCGTGGCACTCGCTTACATCGGCGTTGTCGGCTTCATGCTCGACAAGCTGGTAGCGGCGCTCGGCAAGGTCATCACCCGCGGCGCTGCGGCCAACTAAAAGGGCGACCATCATGAACGCTTATCTGAAACTCGATCATATCGACAAATATTTCGACAAGGGCGGTTCGCGCGCCGAGGTGCTGAAAGGCATCAACCTGACCATCGGCAAGGGCGAATTCGTCTCAGTCATCGGGCATTCCGGCTGCGGCAAGTCCACCATGCTCAACCTCATCGCCGGGCTGACCAAAGTCTCAGCAGGCGTCGTGCTTCTGGAAAACCGCGAGGTCAACGAACCTGGCCCGGAACGCGCCGTCGTCTTCCAGAACCACAGCCTGCTCCCCTGGCTTTCGGTTTATGAAAACGTCAACCTCGCCGTCGCGAAGGTCTTCAGCAATACCAAGACCAAAGCGGAACGCCACGACTGGGTCATGCGCAATCTGGATCTCGTGCAGATGGCCCATGCCAAGGACAAGAAACCGTCTGAAATTTCCGGTGGCATGAAACAGCGCGTCGGCATTGCCCGGGCGCTCGCCATGGAGCCGAAAATCCTGCTGCTGGACGAGCCTTTCGGCGCACTGGATGCGCTGACTCGCGCCCACCTTCAGGACGCCGTGATGGAAATCCACGCCCGACTTGGCAACACCATGGTCATGATTACCCATGATGTGGATGAGGCGGTGCTGCTTTCCGACCGTATCGTGATGATGACCAACGGTCCCGCCGCCCATATCGGCGAAGTGCTTGACGTGCCGCTGCCGCGCCCGCGCAACCGCATCGAGCTTGCATCCGACAAGACCTACCTCAAATGCCGCGAGGCCGTGCTGAAGTTCCTTTACGAACGTCACCGCTTCGTCGAAGCTGCGGAGTAACCACTATGGCGCAAAAACTCGTCATCATCGGCAATGGCATGGCGCCGGGGCGCATGCTGGAAAACCTTTTCGAAACCGCCCCCGGCCTCTACGACGTCACCATTTTCAACGCCGAGCCGCGCGCCAATTACGACCGCATCATGCTCTCGCCAGTACTCTCAGGCGAAAAGAGCTATGAAGATATCGTCATCCACAATGACGAATGGTACGCGGCCAACAATGTGACGCTGCACAAGGGCGCCAAGGTCACCGGCATCGACCGCGACAACAAGACCGTAACCAGCGAAAACGGCATCACCGTTTCCTACGACAGGCTGGTGATCGCTACCGGTTCCCTGCCCTTCATCATTCCCGTCCCTGGCCATCAATTGCGGGGCGTTCTCGCCTATCGCGATCTCGACGATGTCACGAAGATGCTTGAAATCGCCGAAGGCAAGGGTCGCGCCATCGTCATCGGCGCCGGCCTTCTGGGTCTGGAAGCAGCTTATGGGCTGAAGCGCCAGGGAATGGACGTCACCGTCATCCATCTGATGCCGACGATCATGGAGCGGCAGCTCGATCCGGCAGCGGCCTATCTTCTGGAAAAGGCGCTGAACGAGCGCGGCATCGACATCATCACCAAGGCCAATACCAAATGCATTCTCGGCGCGGAGAAGGTCGAAGGCATCGAGTTGGAAGACGGTCGCGTCATTAAAGGCGACATGGTGGTGATGGCGGTCGGCATCCGTCCCGCCTCGGGTCTCGCCAAGGAAGCCGGCATCGCCGTCAATCGCGGCATCGTCGTGGATGATGGCATGATGACGTCGGATGCTTCGATATATGCGCTTGGCGAATGCGCCGAGCATCGCGGCATGTGCTACGGGCTGGTCGCGCCGCTTTATGAATCTGCGCGGGTGCTGGCGGACCGGCTTTGCGGCGGTTCAGCCGAGTATCATGGTTCGGTCACCAATACCAAACTGAAGGTCACCGGCATCAACCTGTTTTCCGCCGGCGATTTTGCCGAGGGCGACGACCGCGAGGAAATCGTGCTGCGCGATGCCACGGCCGGTGTCTACAAGCGCCTGATCCTCAAGGAAAATCGCATCATCGGCGCGGTTCTTTACGGCGAGACGGCGGATGGTTCGTGGTTCTTCGACCTGATGAAGAAATCGACCGACATTTCCGCCATGCGCGAAACCCTGATCTTCGGCCAGGCCTATCAGGGAGGGTCCCCGCTGGACCCTATGGCGGCCGTTGCAGCCTTGCCGGATGATGCGGAAATCTGCGGCTGCAACGGCGTCTGCAAGGGCAAGATCACCTCGGTCATCACCTCGAAGGGGCTGACCTCGCTGGATGATGTGCGCGCCCATACCAAGGCATCCGCCTCCTGCGGCAATTGCACCGGCCTTGTCGAACAGCTGATGACGCTGACGCTTGGCGACAGCTACAATCCCGCTGCCGTGCAGCCCATGTGCAAATGCACAGATCTCGGCCACGATGATGTGCGCCGTCTCATCAAGGCCAAGAGCCTGAAGACCATTCCCGCCGTGATGCAGGAACTGGAATGGAAGACCTCCTGCGGCTGCGCCAAGTGCAGACCGGCGCTCAACTACTATCTCGTCTGCGATTTTCCCGACGAATATGCCGACGACTACCAGTCGCGTTATATCAATGAGCGCGTCCATGCCAATATCCAGAAGGACGGCACCTATTCCGTCGTTCCACGCATGTGGGGCGGCGTCACATCTTCCTCCGAACTGCGGGCGATTGCGGATGTGGTCGACAAGTTCGAAATCCCGATGGTGAAGGTGACAGGCGGGCAACGCATCGATCTTCTCGGCATCGAGAAGGAGGATTTGCCGGCGGTCTGGGCCGATCTCGGCAAGGTCGGTTTCATTTCCGGCCAGGCCTATGCCAAGGGGCTTCGCACCGTGAAGACCTGCGTTGGAGAACAATGGTGCCGCTTCGGCACGCAGGATTCCACCGGCCTCGGCATCCGCATCGAAAAATTCATGTGGGGCTCATGGACGCCCGCCAAGCTGAAGCTTGCGGTTTCCGGCTGTCCGCGAAACTGCGCTGAGGCGACATGCAAGGATATCGGCGTCATCTGCGTCGATTCCGGTTTCGAAATCCACTTCGCCGGTGCCGCCGGTCTCGATATCAAGGGTACGGAAGTGCTGGGCCTCGTCCATACAGAGGATGAGGCGCTGGAGCATATCGTGGCGTTGACCCAGATGTACCGCGAGCAGGCGCGCTACCTCGAGCGCATCTATAAATGGGCCAAGCGCATCGGTTACGACGAAGTCCGCCGCCAGATCATGGACGATGCCGACAAGCGCCGGGCCTATTTTGACCGCTTCGTCTTCAGCCAGAAATTCGCGCAGGTCGATCCCTGGTCGGAACGTGTGTCCGGCCACGACAAGCACGAATTCAGGCCGATGGCGGCAATCGGTTTCAACGAGGCAGCGGAGTGAGAACGATGGACAGCAACTGGATCGATATTGGCGACATTTCCGACATTCCGCTGCGCGGCGCGCGCTGCGTGAAAACGCCTATGGGCAAGATCGCCGTGTTTCGCACGGCTGAAAATCAGGTCTTCGCCATCGAGGATCATTGCCCGCACAAAGGCGGCCCGCTGTCTCAGGGCATCGTGCACGGGGCTTCGGTGACATGTCCCTTGCACAATTGGGTCATTTCACTGGAGACCGGCAAGGCGTTGGGGGCGGATGAGGGTGAAGTGAGGACCATTCCTCTCCGCAATCTCGACGGGCGGCTTTCGATTGCGCTCGAAACTTTGATGATTGCGGCGGAGTGATATTAGATGTTGGCGACGATACTCCCCTCTGTCCTGCCGGACATCTCCCCATCGAGGGGCAAGATCGACAAGTGGCACGCTTCTCGCTTCATCTCTGTTGTCGGAGACACAAGCTGTAAAATAGAGCCGGTGCTGCAATTGATATCGCCCTTTGAGGGGGAGATGTCCAGCAGGACAGAGGTGGGTAAATGCCACGCACCAAGAGGGCAAACCAATGCCCGTTGAAACGAAAACCACCTGTCCCTATTGCGGTGTCGGCTGCGGTGTCATCGCCACCGTTGCCGATGACGGCATCGTTTCCGTCAAAGGCGATCCGGACCACCCAGCCAACTTCGGTCGGCTGTGTTCCAAGGGTTCGGCTCTGGCCGAAACCATCGACCTCGACGGACGGCTGCTCCATCCCGAAATCCACGGAAAGCGTGTGGCATGGGACGAAGCGCTTCAACTCGTTGCTTCAAGATTTTCCGAGGCCATTTCCGAGCACGGCCCGGATTCGGTTGCCTTTTACGTTTCCGGCCAATTGCTGACGGAGGATTATTACCTCGCCAACAAGCTGATGAAGGGTTTCATCGGATCGGCCAATATCGATACGAATTCACGGCTTTGCATGTCGTCTTCGGTCGCCGGCCATCGCCGCGCCTTCGGGGCCGATACGGTGCCCGGCACCTATGAGGATATGGAGCTTGCCGATCTGGTAATCCTCACCGGATCCAATCTCGCCTGGTGTCATCCCGTCCTCTATCAACGGCTTGCTGCCGCAAAGGCGGCGCGGCCGGACATGAAGGTGGTGGTCATCGATCCGCGCCGGACGATGAGCGCCGATATTGCCGATATGCACCTCGCCATCCGCCCGGATGGAGATGTGGCGCTGTTTACCGGTCTTCTGGCCCATCTTTCCGGCAGTTCCGCGTTCGATAACGCTTATGTTGGAAACCACACTGTCGGCTTCGATGCCGCGATGCAGGCAGCGACCGGGCACAGCCTGCCGGAGATTGCCGACAAGACCGGTCTGACAATCGTGGAATTGATTTCCTTTTACGAATTGTTCGAACGCACGCAAAAAACCGTCACCTGCTACAGTCAGGGCGTCAACCAGTCGCAAAGCGGCACCGACAAGGTCAACGCCATCATCAATTGCCATCTCGCCACAGGCCGCATCGGCCGGCCGGGCATGGGGCCGTTTTCGCTGACCGGCCAACCCAACGCCATGGGCGGACGCGAGGTGGGCGGGCTTGCCAATATGCTGGCGGCCCATATGGCCATCGAGAACGCTGAAGACCGCGACCGCGTGCAGCGCTTCTGGGCCTCGCCGGCGATTGCGCAGAAGCCTGGCCTCAAGGCCGTGGATATGTTCCGGGCGGTTGCCGATGGCCGCATCAAGGCGCTGTGGATCATGGCCACCAACCCCGTCGTTTCCATGCCGGATGCCAGCGCCGTCGAGGCGGCGATCAAGGCCTGTCCCTTTGTCGTGGTGTCCGATGTCATCGCCAAGACCGATACCGCCCGCCACGCCCATGTGCTGTTGCCATCGCTCGGCTGGGGTGAAAAGGACGGCACGGTCACCAATTCCGAACGACGTATTTCCCGCCAGCGCGGTTTTCTTGACGCGCCCGGCGAAGCAAAGGCCGACTGGTGGCAAATCGCCGAAGTTGGACGGCGCATGGGTTTTGACGCCGCCTTCGGCTACCGGCAACCTTCTGAGGTTTTCGCCGAGCATGCCGCTCTCTCCGGCTTCGAGAACGCCGGAAGCCGCGATTTCGATATCGGCGGGATCGACCGTGATTCCTACGATACGATGACACCGTTTCAATGGCCAAAAGCCGAACCCGGTGAAGCCGCCACGACCCGCTTTTTCGCGGATGGTCGTTTTTATCATGCGGATGGCAAGGTCCGCTTCATCGCCACGGCACTGCCGGAGACCCGCAGGACATCGGTTGACTATCCCTTGACGCTTAATACTGGCCGTATCCGCGACCAATGGCACACCATGACCCGCACCGGCAAAAGCGCGCGGCTCACTGCCCATATCGCCGAACCCTTTGCCGAACTTCACCCGCGCGATGCACAGTTGCTGGGCATCGAAAGCGCCGATCTGGTGGAGCTTGAAAGCCCGCACGGCAAGGTCCTGCTGCGGGCTCTGGTCAGCGAGAGGCAGGCGCGGGGAGCTGTGTTTGCGCCGATGCACTGGAACGACCAGTTCGCCTCGCAGGCCCGCATCGATATGCTCGTGCCAGCGGTCACGGACCCACATTCCGGCCAGCCCGCTTCGAAGAATGTCGGCGTGAGTGCACGACGTTTTGTAGCGAAAGCCTATGGATTTGCGATCTCCCGCACCCGGCCTGATGCGCCGGACTGCGCCTATTGGGCAGTTGCAAAGGCGGATGGCGGCTACCGCATGGAGCTTGCCTTCGAGGAACAGCCGCAGGACTGGACGCTCTGGGCGCGACAGGTTTTCGGCATCGATATCAGGGTTGAGCCTCTGGGTTACAGTGACCGGCAGACGGGCGATCTGCGGCTTGCTTTCTTCGACGGTGATACCCTGCTGGCAGCGCTGTTCGTCGCCAGAGAGCCGGTGGCCGTTGCCCGCAACTGGGCGATTTCACAGCTGAACGAACGCCATGAGGATTTGCGCATGCGTTTTGCGCTGGTCGCCGGGCGTCCCGGCGCCGGCCGCGCCGATCCGGGGGCGACGGTCTGCTCCTGCTTCAATGTCGGGGTCAACCAGATCACGGCCGCCATCCGCAATGGCTGCCACAGCGTCGAAGCCATAGGTGCCGCGTTGAATGCCGGAACCAATTGCGGCTCCTGCCGCGCCGAGATCAGGGGGATCATCGATGGATGCCTTAAAACCGCAGCGGAATGAACCGAACCGCATGGAGAAGCTTGCCAAGTTGCCGGTCTTCTGGGGGCTTGAGGGCAAGCGCGTGGTGCTGGCGGGCGGATCGGATGGGGCCGCATGGAAAGCGGAACTGCTGCTTGCCTGCGGGGCGGAACTTCACCTCTATTGCGAGGAAAGCGAGCTTTCGGAATGCTTTGCGGCGCTCGTCTCGACAAGCCAGATGCTGACATGGCATGACCGTTCCTGGGGTCCGGATAGTTTCAGAGGCGCGGAACTGGCGCTGGCGGATTGTGAAACCGACGAAGAGGCGGGAAGATTTTACAATGCCGCGCGCTCAGCCGGCGTGCCTGTCAATGTCATCGACAAGCCAGAATTCTGCCAGTTCCAGTTTGGCTCCATCGTCAATCGTTCGCCGGTGGTGGTGTCGATCTCCACCGATGGCGCCGCACCGATTCTGGCGCAGGCCATTCGCCGGCGCATCGAGACTTTGCTGCCGCTCGCTCTCAAGGATTGGGGCGCGCTTGCCCAGACCATCCGAGAGCGGGTCAATATACGCCTCGCGCCCGGCACGGCGCGGCGATCATTCTGGGAGAAATTTGTCGACCGGGCGTTTACCGAAAGGCTGGATGATGGCAGCGAAGAAAGGCTGCTGACAGACATCGGCACGCAGGCCGGTCGGAGAGGATCGGGACGTGGCCTTGTGACGCTGGTCGGTGCCGGACCGGGCGATGCCGAGCTGCTGACGCTGAAAGCGGTACGCGCCCTCCAGGCGGCGGATGTCATTCTGTTCGACGATCTCGTTTCATCCGAGGTGCTGGAACTGGCGCGGCGGGAGGCGAAGCGCATGCTTGTTGGCAAACGCGGCGGCCGGGAAAGCTGCAAGCAGGAAGATATTAACGACATGATGATCCGCCTTGCCAAGGCCGGCAAAAGGGTAGTGCGGCTGAAATCCGGCGATCCGATGATTTTCGGACGCGCCGGCGAGGAGATCGCGGCGCTGGAGGCTGAAAACATCCCGGTCGAAATCGTACCCGGCATCACCGCGGCAAGCGCCATGGCTTCGCGGCTCGGCGTTTCCCTCACCCACCGCGATCACGCCCAGTCGGTCCGCTTCGTCACCGGGCACTCCAGACAGGGCAAGCTGCCGGAGAATATAGACTGGCAGTCCCTGTCGAACCCTTCCGTGACCACGGTTTTTTACATGGGCGGGCGAACCGCTGCCAGCATCGAGGAAGCCCTTCTGGCGCATGGCATGCCGGCCTCTACGCCCGTCGCCATCATGATTTCCGTCAGCCGCGAAAATGAGCAGCGCTGGTGCGGTTCGCTCGTGCAACTGGCTGAGGCGGTTGAGCGCCTGGGCGTGAACGAGCCTATATTGATCGGCATCGGTGATGCGTTTGGTGCTGCAATCTCTGCGTTTTCCGAGATAGGCCTGACGGAGCCGGTCCCGATGTCAATTCAGAAAGCCGGCTAATAATCTTACTGGTCCGTGCGGATACGTTTTTCGCATACCTCCGCAAGTGGACCTGATCGGCGCCACAAAACCGTCCCTTGACATTGGTTTTTCGTTCGCTCTTCAATAAAACGAAAAAATTGAAAGAGGAGGGAGGGTGAAATGATGCTCACACCGCGTCAGGATGAAATCGTTGCGCTGGCGAAAGCAAGCGGGCGTGTGCTGGTGGACGAGCTGGCCACGCGGTTTTCGGTAACGCCACAGACGATCCGCAAGGACCTCAACGATCTCTGCGATACGCGGGTGCTGACGCGCATCCATGGCGGCGCACTTTTTCCGAGCGGCAACGAAAACGTCAAATACGAGGCACGCCGTGCGATCGCCTCCTCCGAAAAGCAGGCGATCGGCGCCGCTGCCGCTGCCCTCATCCCCAACAACTCCTCGCTTTTCATCAATATAGGTACGACGACCGAGGCGGTGGGCGAAGCGCTGGCGGATCATCACGAGCTGATGGTCATCACCAACAATATTAATGTTGCCAATAGGTTACGGGTTTTTCCGGGCATCGAGGTGGTGATCGCTGGCGGCGTCGTGCGCGGTTCCGATGGCGGCATCGTCGGTGAGGCCGCAGTGGATTTTATCCGCCAGTTCAAGGTCGATTTCGCCGTCATCGGCGTTTCTGCGATCGATGAGGACGGCGCTTTGCTGGATTTCGACTTTCGCGAGGTCAAGGTTGCCCAGGCGATCATGTCCAACGCTCGCCACGTCATTCTTGTATCGGATTCACTGAAGTTCGAGCGGACGGCGCCGGTGCGCATCGGCCATCTTTCACAGGTGCACACCTTCATTACCGATCATTGTCCGGTCGATTCGATCCGATCCATCTGTGCCGATCATGACGTCAGGTTGATTGAAACCGAGGTTGGGGAGCCTTGATCCGAACCGCCCCGGAATTTCGTTTGACATTCGTTTTGTCTTCAAATTAGATGTCCGTGCTTTCAATATATCGATGAGGAGAGCGTCGATGAAAGCGCGGGAGGGTCCATGTCTGACGAGGCAATCCACGATGTTTTCGTGATCGGCGGCGGCATCAACGGCTGTGGCATCGCGCGTGACGCTGTCGGCAGGGGTTATTCCGTTGCGCTTGCGGAAATGAACGATTTTGCCTCCGGCACCTCTTCGGCCGCCACAAAGCTCATTCATGGCGGTTTGCGTTATCTCGAACATTACGAATTTCGTCTGGTGCGAGAAGCGCTGATGGAGCGCGAGGTGTTGTGGGCCATGGCGCCGCACATCATCTGGCCTATGCGCTTTGTTCTGCCATTCCAGAAGGGCGGCGTGCGCCCGGCCTGGCTCGTGCGTCTCGGGCTTTTTCTTTATGACCATCTCGGCGGCCGCAAGCTTTTGCCCGCCACCCGCTCGCTCGATCTGCGCCGTGATCCCGCAGGGAAACCGCTGAAGCCGATTTTTGCCCGGGCTTTCGAATATTCTGACGGCTGGGTGGACGATGCCCGTCTTGTGGTGCTGAACGCCCGCGATGCCGCCGATCGCGGCGCCTTGATCCTCAACCGCACGCAGGTCGTTTCGGCACGCCGCGAAGGCGCCTTCTGGCGGGTCGAAACTAAAAATGGTGCCGGAGAAACCGCGACCTACCGGGCGCGCATGCTTGTAAATGCGGCCGGCCCCTGGGTGGACAAGGTTCTGGCTGCGACGTTCGGTAAAAACAATGTCCACAACGTCCGCCTCGTGCAGGGCAGCCACATCATCGTGCGCAAGAAGTTTTCCGATCCGCGCGCCTATTTTTTCCAGAACCCGGACGGGCGCATCATCTTCGCCATCCCCTATGAGCAGGATTTTACCCTGATCGGCACGACCGATCGCGACTATACCGCCGACCCCCGTGCTGTTAAGATCAGCGACGAAGAGATCAGCTATCTTTGCAACGCGGCGAGCGAATATTTCGCTGAACCGGTGACGTCGGCCGATATCGTCTGGACCTATTCCGGCGTGCGGCCGCTGTTTGACGACGGTGCATCGAAAGCGCAGGAGGCAACCCGCGATTATGTGCTGAAAACCGAAGGAGCTGAAGGCGAAGCGCCGCTTCTCAATATCTTCGGTGGCAAGCTCACCACCTATCGGCGGCTTGCCGAACATGCTCTTGAAAAAATCGGTGATGCGCTGGGTGAAAAGGGCTCGCCGTGGACGGCCGGTTCACATTTGCCGGGCGGAAATTTCGGTGCCGAGGCTTATGCGGGAGAGGTCACGGCCCTGCGGTCGCGTTATCCGTTCCTCGATGAGCGGCATGCGAAGCGGCTCATCCGCTGCTACGGAACGGACGCCGTGTCGATTATTGGCAATGCCGGGGACATGGCAGGGCTGGGACGGCATTTCGGCGGCACGCTTTATGAGGCCGAGGTGCGCTGGCTGATGGCCCGGGAATGGGCGCTGACGGCGGAGGATATTCTGTGGCGCCGCACCAAGCAGGGGCTTTTCTTTACCCAAGAAGAGGTGCGCGGGCTGGAGGATTATATCGATGACATTGCAGGTGGACGCTTGAAGGCAATCTGACGATCCGATCAAAAAGCGGAGGAGGCTTTGGATCACCATGCTTGAATTGCGAAACGTCTCGAAGATGGCCGGCGGTGAATATCATATTCACCCGACCGATCTGACGTTGCAGCGCGGAAGCCTGAACGTCCTGCTTGGACCGACACTTTCGGGCAAGACGACACTCATGCGGCTGATGGCCGGGCTGGACAAGCCAAGTGGCGGTACGATTCTCTTCAATGGGGAGGACGTGACGGGCTGGCCGGTTCAGAAGCGCAACGTCGCCATGGTCTATCAGCAGTTCATCAATTATCCGGCGCTCAGCGTTTATGAAAACATCGCCTCGCCGATGCGCGTTGCCGGCAAGGACAAGGCAACTATCGACAGGGAGGTGAGGAAGGCCGCCGAGCTTCTGAGGCTGACGCCCTATCTCGATCGTACGCCTCTCAACCTCTCCGGTGGCCAGCAACAACGCACGGCACTTGCCCGCGCCATCGTCAAAAACGCCAATCTGGTGCTCCTCGACGAGCCGCTCGCAAATCTCGATTACAAGCTGCGTGAGGAGTTGCGTGAGGAATTGCCGCGCATCTTTGCCGAATCCGGTGCGATCTTCGTTTATGCCACGACGGAACCCTCAGAAGCTCTGCTGCTTGGTGGCAATACCGCGACGCTGAACGAGGGCAAGGTAACGCAATTCAGCCGCACGATCGAGGTTTACAGGCGTCCGGTGGATATCGTAACCGCTAAAATATTTGCCGATCCGCCACTGAACACCATCGAGGTCATCAAGACGGCCGGCGCCTTCACGCGCGCCGACCATGCGGTTGTGCCGGTGCCGGCGCATCTTGCCGCCATGCCTGACGGTCCAGTGACCATTGCCTTCCAGCCACATCATCTTTTCCCACAGCAAAAGGGGCAGGCGGCGCAATCCATCCGGGCGCGGACACTGATCTCGGAGATCGCCGGATCGGAAAGCTTCGTACATGTGGAATTTTCAGGCCAGCGTTGGGTGATGCTGGCGCAGGGCATTCACGACATCGAGCCGGACACGGAGATCGAACTGTTTCTCGATACGCGGCACCTGATGGCTTTCGATACGCACGGCCACGCCATCGGCGAAGCGGCTTAAGGGGAGATCGATCATGGCACGCATCACGCTCGATCATATCCGCCACGCTTACAACGCCAAGGCGCAGGCGGCAGGTGATTATGCTCTGAAGGAAGTTCATCACGAATGGGAGGATGGCGGTGCCTATGCGCTGCTTGGCCCTTCCGGCTGCGGCAAGACCACGTTGCTCAACATCATTTCCGGCTTGCTGCGCCCCTCGGAAGGTCGCATCGCCTTTGACGGAACGGATGTCACCGATCTTTCCACCGAAGATCGCAACATCGCCCAGGTATTCCAGTTCCCGGTCGTTTACGACACGATGACAGTCTATGACAATCTGGCTTTTCCGCTGCGCAACCGGCAAGTGCCGGAAGCCGAAGTCGACCGCCGTGTGCGGGAAATTCTCGAGATGACCGATCTTTCCGGCATGGCCAAACGCCACGCGCGCGGACTTACGGCGGACCAGAAGCAGAAAATTTCGCTGGCGCGCGGGTTGGTGCGATCCGACGTCAATGCCATCCTCTTCGACGAGCCGCTGACGGTGATCGATCCGCACATGAAATGGGTGCTGCGCTCACAGTTGAAGCGCCTCCACCGCCAGTCCGGTTTCACCATGGTCTACGTCACGCACGACCAGACCGAAGCGCTGACTTTCGCCGACAAGGTGGTGGTCATGTATGACGGACAGATCGTCCAGATCGGCACACCCGCCGAGCTTTTCGAACGCCCGGGACATACGTTCGTCGGTTACTTCATCGGTTCGCCCGGCATGAATGTGATGCCTGCCAGCATCGATGGCGCAACGGCGGTTGTCGGCGGCCTTGGCGTTCCGCTTGCCGGCGTGCCGGTGGTGGATGGATCGAAGCGGATCGAAATCGGCATCCGCCCGGAATTCGTTCGGCTGGAGCGGGGTGGCATGCCCATCACCGTCGACAAGGTCGAGGATATCGGCCGGCAAAAGATCGTTCGCGCCCGGTTCGCCGGCCAAAAGCTTGCGATTGTCGTTCCGGAGGAGGAGGACATTCCGGCAGAAGCGGGTGTTCGCTTCGATCCGGCCGCTATCGGTGTCTTTGCCGATTCCTGGCGTGTGAAGATGGGGGCCTGACCATGGAAAAGACCTGGAACAACAAAGCGTGGTTCATGGTGCTGCCGGTTCTGGTGCTGGTCGCCTTTTCCGCCGTCATCCCGCTGATGACGGTCGTGAACTATTCGGTGCAGGATACTTTCGGCAACAACCAGTTCTTCTGGGCGGGAACCCAGTGGTTTCAGGAAATTCTTGGCTCCGACCGTTTCTGGAACGCGCTCGGACGCAATCTGGTATTTTCCGGCATCATATTGGCGATTGAAATTCCGCTCGGCATATTCATCGCGCTCAAGATGCCCAAATCCGGCATCGGCGTGCCGGTCTGCCTCGTCACCATGGCGCTGCCGCTTTTGGTGCCATGGAATGTGGTAGGCACGATCTGGCAGGTGTTCGGTCGCAGCGATATCGGGTTGCTGGGTTATTACGCCAATCAGCTTGGGCTTGATTACAACTACGTCAACGATCCCGTCGACGCATGGATCACCGTCGTCATCATGGATGTGTGGCACTGGACAAGCCTCGTCGTCCTCCTTTGCTACGCCAGCCTCGTCTCCATTCCGGATGCCTATTATCAGGCAGCAAGGATCGATGGCGCATCGCGTTTTGCGGTTTTCCGGTTCATTCAGTTGCCGAAGATGAAGCGGGTGCTGCTCATCGCATTCCTGCTGCGCTTCATGGACAGCTTCATGATCTATACCGAGCCTTTCGTCGTCACCGGCGGCGGCCCCGGAAATTCCACCACCTTCCTGTCCATCGATCTCGTCAAGGTAGCGCTCGGCCAGTTCGATCTGGGTCCCGCGGCGGCCATGTCGCTGATCTACTTCCTCATCATCCTGCTGTTGTCCTGGGTGTTCTACACCGTGATGACCAGCCACGACGCGGAGACTTGAGACATGAGCGCCTCTGATGTCACCACAAGCGTGGAACTCAACGGTATCGGCAATCCACCGGTAAGAGCCAGTTCGGCAAGAATATCAGGCCTTGCTGCGAATTCACGATCGCGCCGCCGCCATGGGCCATCGCGCTTTTCCTGGCTGGTGCCGACGATCTACATCATCCTGCTGCTCGTGCCGATCTACTGGCTTATCAATATGAGCTTCAAGACGAACACAGAAATCGTCTCGTCGATGACGCTTTATCCGCACCAGCCGACGTTGCAGAATTATCGGACGATCTTCACGGATTCATCCTGGTATTCGGGTTACATCAACTCGATCATCTACGTCGTCATGAATATGGTGATCTCGGTCTCGGCGGCCCTCCCGGCGGCCTATGCCTTCTCGCGTTACCGCTTCCTGGGCGACAAGCACCTGTTCTTCTGGCTTTTGACCAACCGCATGGCGCCACCTGCCGTCTTCGCGCTGCCCTTCTTCCAGCTCTATTCCGCTTGCGGGCTGATCGACACGCATATTGCCGTGGCGCTGGCGCATTGCCTGTTCAACGTGCCGCTGGCGGTGTGGATTCTCGAAGGTTTCATGTCGGGTGTACCGAAGGAAATCGACGAGACCGCCTATATTGACGGCTATTCCTTCCCGAAATTCTTCGTGAAGATTTTCATGCCGCTCATTGCCTCCGGCATCGGTGTCGCCTGTTTCTTCAGCTTCATGTTCTCGTGGGTCGAGCTTCTGATCGCCCGCACGCTGACGACGACCGACGCCAAGCCGATCGCCGCGACCATGACGAGAACCGTTTCTGCCGCCGGCATGGACTGGGGCCTGCTTGCCGCCGCCGGCGTGCTGACGCTCATTCCCGGTGCGCTGGTGATCTGGTTTGTTCGCAATTACATCGCCAAGGGCTTTGCGCTGGGGAGGGTTTGACATGACGAAGATGCCCGATTTCACCTGGATGGCATGGACCTGGCAGACGGCCGCGTTTTTCGGTGCCATCGCCGTGTTGCTGGTTGGGATGTGGTTCTGGGAACAGCTCTCGCCCGGCGGCAACCCCCGCTTCGGCCTGCTGCGTTTCGAGACAACGCGTGGCGACAGGTTGTTCATTTCGCTGCTCGGCAGCGCTTTCATTCATCTTGCATGGCTCGGGCTGATCGGCCCGAACCTGTGGTGGGCTCTCGCTCTGTCGGCGGTTTACGCAATTGGCGTTTTCCGTTTCGTCTAGAGCAGGAAGAACGGTGCGGCGGAGGAAAACCGCACCCGGCAGACTTCGTGCAATCGCAACCCTTGGGAGGACTGATATGCGACGGCATCTGATGACGACGACGGCAGCCATGCTGCTGGCAATGACAGGTTCCGCTTTCGCCGGAATGGAGGAGGCAAAGCAATTTCTGGACAAGGAAATCGGCGATATGTCGTCGCTTTCGCGTGCAGATCAGGAAAAGGAACTGCAATGGTTTATCGATGCCGCGAAACCTTTTGCTGGCATGGACATCAAGGTCGTTTCCGAATCCCTGACAACACATGAATATGAATCGAAGGTCCTGGCACCGGCGTTTACCGCTATTACCGGCATCAAGGTCACGCACGACATCATCCAGGAAGGTGACGTCGTCGAAAAGATTCAGACCCAGATGCAGACCGGCCAGAACCTCTATGACGGGTGGGTGAATGACAGCGACCTCATCGGCACGCATTGGCGTTACCAGCAGGTGCGCAACCTCACGGATTTCATGGCCAATGAGGGCAAGGACGTCACCAATCCCGGCCTAGATCTCAAGGACTTCATCGGCAGCGCCTTTACGACGGCACCGGACAAGAAGCTCTACCAGCTTCCCGACCAGCAATTCGCGAACCTGTACTGGTTCCGCTACGACTGGTTCAACGACGACAAGAACAAGGCCGATTTCAAGGCCAAATACGGATACGACCTTGGTGTGCCCGTAAACTGGTCGGCCTATGAGGATATTGCCGAATTCTTCACCGGCCGTGATGTCGGCGGCAAGAAGGTCTTCGGCCATATGGACTACGGCAAGAAGGACCCGTCGCTTGGCTGGCGCTTCACCGATGCCTGGCTTTCCATGGCCGGCAACGGCGACAAGGGCCTGCCAAACGGCCTGCCTGTCGATGAATGGGGCATCAAGGTCAACGACAAGTCGCAGCCGGTCGGCTCGTGCGTGGCACGCGGCGGCGATACCAACGGTCCGGCGTCGGTCTATTCCATCGAGAAATATCTCGAATGGCTGAAGAAATTTGCGCCGCCAGAAGCGCAGGGCATGACCTTCTCCGAATCCGGTCCGGTGCCGGCGCAGGGTAACATTGCCCAGCAGATCTTTTGGTACACGGCCTTCACTGCCGATATGGCCAAGCCCGGCCTGCCTGTCGTGAACGAGGACGGTTCGCCGAAATGGCGCGTCGCACCTTCCCCGCATGGCGTCTATTGGAAGGACGGCATGAAGCTCGGTTATCAGGACGTGGGTTCGTGGACGCTGATGAAATCCACCCCTGACGATCGCGCCAAGGCCGCATGGCTTTATGCGCAATTCGTAACTTCCAAGACCGTGGATGTGAAGAAGAGCCATGTTGGTCTGACCTTCATTCGCGATACCACCATCCATCACAAGAGCTTCACGGACCGGGCCGCCAAGCTTGGTGGTCTGATCGAGTTCTATCGCTCGCCCGCTCGCGTGCAATGGTCGCCAACCGGCACCAACGTGCCTGACTATCCGAAGCTGGCACAGCTCTGGTGGCAGGCGATTGGCGATGCATCTTCGGGTGCCAAAACCGCTCAAGCCGCAATGGACTCGCTCTGCGCCGAGCAGGAAAAAGTCATGGCCCGTATCGAGCGCGCCGGTGTGCAGGGCGATATCGGCCCAAAACTGGCGGAAGAACACGATATCGACTACTGGAACAAGGACGCCGTTTCGAAGGGCAATCTGGCACCGCAGCTGAAGATTGCCAACGAAAAGGAAAAGCCGGTCACCGTCAATTACGACGAGCTGGTCAAAAGCTGGCAGAAGTAATTTCTGCGTGAAATCTTAAACCGGGGCGGCTTTGCCGCCCCGTCATTGCGTTTGAAAGGGAGTGACATAATGGGCGGTTATATTCTGGCGATCGATCAGGGGACGACATCGACAAGGTCGATGGTCTTTGATCGCGACATGCGGGTCATCGGTGTCGGCCAGCGAGAATTTCCGCAGCATTTCCCGGCCTCTGGCTGGGTCGAACACGATGCCGAGGATATCTGGAAAAGCGTGCTTGAAACAATCCGGTTGGCGCTTGCCGATGCCGGTATCTCCGCTTCCGATATCGAGGCGATCGGCATCACCAACCAGCGCGAAACGACTGTGCTGTGGGACCGTAATACGGGTGAGGCCGTGCATCGGGCCGTTGTCTGGCAGGATCGCCGTGCTGCACCAATTTGCGAGGATCTGAAACGAAGGGGGCTGGAGCCGCTCTTTTCGAAAAAGACCGGTCTGCTGCTCGACCCCTACTTTTCCGGCACGAAGCTGAAATGGCTTCTCGACAGCGTCAGCGGCCTTCGCGAAAAAGCCGTGAAGGGCGAAATCTGCTTCGGCACGGTCGACAGTTTCCTGATCTATCGCCTCACCGGCGGTCGCCGCCATGTGACCGACGCTACCAATGCCTCGCGAACGCTGATCTACAATATAGAGGACAATGCTTGGGATGACGAATTGCTGTCCATCCTCGACATTCCCAGCGCCATGCTGCCGGAGGTGCTTGATTGCGCTGCCGATTTCGGCGTAACGGACAAGGCGCTTCTGGGCGCGGAAATTCCGATCCTCGGCGTCGCCGGTGATCAGCAGGCTGCCGTTATCGGTAACGCCTGCTTCGAACCCGGCATGATGAAATCGACCTATGGCACCGGCTGCTTTGCGCTTCTCAATACCGGCACCGACCGGGTCGCCTCGACAAACCGGTTGCTGACGACCATTGCCTATCGCCTCGATGGCGTGACGACCTATGCGCTCGAAGGCTCGATCTTCATTGCCGGCGCCGCCGTGCAATGGCTGCGTGACGAGCTCGGTTTCATATCGGTCGCGTCTGAAGTCAGCGCGCTTGCCGAAAAGGCTGATCCCAAGCAGCGGGTTTATCTCGTGCCGGCCTTCACCGGCCTTGGCGCGCCCTATTGGGATGCCGAAGCGCGGGGCGCTATTTTCGGCCTGACGCGCGGCACCGGCCCTGCGGAGTTCGCCCGCGCGGCACTCGAAAGCGTCGCCTATCAGACTTTCGATCTTCTGGACGCCATGCGCAACGACTGGGCGGGCGACAATGGCAAGACGGTGCTCCGGGTCGATGGCGGCATGGTTGCCTCGGATTGGACCATGCAGCGGCTGGCGGACATTCTCGCTGCACCGGTCGACCGGCCGGTATTCCTGGAAACCACCATTCTCGGTGCGGCATGGCTCGCTGCATCGCGCGCCGGCATCTGGCCGGACCGGGAGGCCTTTGCTGCCCATTGGAAACGGGATCGCCGTTTTCTGCCAGATATGGATGAGACTGAGCGTAAGAGCGCCATCGCGGGGTGGCGTGATAGTGTTGGCCGCTGCCTCTCGAAACGGGAAGATTGACGCAAGCAAGCGTCTTTTTTACGCAAAACTGCCCGGTGCGATGCTCTTGCTGGATACCAGATCGGAAAGGGCGCGCACCAGTTTTGTGTCCGCGCCCTTACTTGGCTGAAGCACGAATTCCACGTCTTCGAGCGCCGGCAGCACATCAGCCGCAATCTCCCTGAGGCCGGCTGGCGCCATGCTGCGCGGTTGCACGAGGATGCCCATGCCCGCCCTTGCAGCAGCGGTCAGTCCGCTAAGGCTGCCACAGGTGCAGACGATCCGCCACGCGAGACCTGCCCGATCCAGCGCTTCCTGTGCCGCCTTTCGAGTAATGCTTGGCGGCGGAAAGGCGATCAACGGCAGGGCGTCCGGTTGGCTCAGCATTCGCTCCGGGTCACGCGCGAGCCATACCAGAGGTTCGCGGTATAGGAAGTGGCCGAGCTTATCACCGAGTCGACGTTTCGCGAGCACGACGTCCAACTCGCCATTATCCTGCATCTGGTAAAGCACGCCGCTCAGCGACACCGTCAGCTCCAGATCGACCAAGGGATAGAGGCGGATGAATTCTTCCAGAATGGCGGTGAGCCGGCTAGCGACGAAATCCTCGGAAACGCCGAGCCTTAAGCGCCCGCGCAGGCGGTTTTCGCTGAACAGCGATGAAACCCTGCTGTCGATCTCCAGCATATTGCGGGCATAACCGAGCAGCGCCTCGCCTTCGCCCGTCAGCTTCACCTGATGGGTGCTGCGCGCAATCAACCGACGGCCAAGTGCCGCCTCAAGCCGCTGAATATGCTGGCTGACGGTGGATTGGCCGATACCCAGCCGCTCGGCAGCCAGCGTGAAGCTGCCGGTTTGCTGAAGCATCACGAAGCTGGCAAGATGTTGAAGGTTCAGCATTTATCTCATATCGTGATAACTGTTAGTCTTTGCATCCGAATTCATGATGAGCGATAGTATGGGATATTTCAAGCAAAACCGATGTCGGAAAGACCTCCCATGACCCGCTTCCTGCCTGACCGTTTCACCATGATGCTGGTGGCCACCGTGATCCTGGCTTCCCTTTTGCCGATCAGCGGACAGCCAGCGGTGTATTTCGGGCTTGCCACGAAACTGGCAATCGCATTGCTGTTTTTTCTCCACGGCGCGCGTCTGTCGCGGGATGTGGTGATTGCGGGTATCTTGCACTGGCGCCTGCACATGGCGATCCTTCTCGTCACCTTCGGCCTTTTCCCGTTGCTGGGCGTGGCGATCGGTTTCATTCCCGAGAGCATTCTGCCGGCACCGCTTTATATGGGTGTGCTGTTTCTCTGCGTCCTGCCTTCGACGGTGCAATCGTCCATCGCCTTCACATCCATGGCAGGCGGAAACGTGCCTGCCGCGATCTGTTCAGCCTCCGCCTCGAATATTTTCGGTATGGTGCTGACGCCGCTGCTGGTCGGGCTGCTGTTCACGGTCGGTGGCCATGGTGGTGGATTTTCGCTGGATGCGTTCCTGCAAATCTTCCTGCAACTGCTCTTGCCCTTCATCGCCGGCCAGGTGCTGCAGCCGTGGATCGGTGACTGGATCAGGGCACGCAAGAAATTGCTGTCGCCGGTCGATCGCGGTTCCATCCTAATGGTGGTCTATCTTGCCTTCTCCGAAGCAGTTATCGAAGGCATATGGCAGACGTTTTCCGTGCGCGATATCGGCGTTGTCATCGGCATCAATATCGTTCTTCTGGCGCTTGTTCTCTGCGTGACGATGTTCGGCAGCCGGGCGCTCGGTTTCGACAAGGCGGATGAAATCACCATCACCTTCTGCGGGTCGAAGAAGAGCCTTGCCAGCGGCGTGCCCATGGCAGGAGCGATCTTCGCCGGCCAGAGCATCGGCGCAATCGTATTGCCAATCATGCTCTTCCATCAGATTCAGCTGATGGTCTGCGCAGTGCTGGCCCAGCGTTATGCCCGCAAGGCCCATGAAAAAGCAGCGATAACGGAAACTGTCGCTGCGGAAGGCGCGGCAGTATCCACCCGCTGAGGGATGAATTTTCGGCAAACAAAAACGGCCCCTTAACGGGGCCGTTCGTTTGACATCCGGATCGGCTCAGTTGACCTGGGCCGGCGTGACCTGTGCTTCGATCGTCTTCGGCGCATCTGCGCTGTCGGAGGAGATCGCGATACGGCGCGGTTTCATGGCTTCCGGAATATTGCGGACGAGATCGATGTGAAGCAGGCCATTCTTCAGGGAAGCGGTCTGGACTTCGACATGATCGGCCATCTGGAAGCGGCGTTCGAAAGCGCGCGTGGCAATGCCGCGATACAGAAACTCGCCTTCAGACGACTTCTCATCTGCAGCCTTCTCGGCTTTCACCGTCAGCGTATTGGCACGGGATTCTATGCTTAGTTCCGTTTCATCGAAACCGGCAACCGCCATGGTTATACGATAGGCGTTTTCACCCGTCCGCTCGATGTTATAGGGCGGATAGGACTGGGCCTGTTCGGGCTGGCCGAGGCCGTCGAGCATCGAAAAAAGACGGTCGAAACCGACGGTGGAGCGATAGAGGGGGGAAAAATCGACGTGACGCATGGTGTCCTCCTTATGAAGCGACTGTTTGCGGTTGATCCGGCGTCCCGTTCTGGCGACGGCCGGACATATGGCGCGGCCCCGTTCTGGCGGCCGCATGAATGAGATGGGAATGGCTTGGCGCTCCGTCAAGGGGGCGCTTTAAAGCGGAAAGGGCGACAACAAGATGAACCATCGCTGAACATCCGGTTCCAGCATCGTTCAGTTTGAGAGCCATAAATATCCGTCATCGGAGACATGCTCCGTGGCAGAAGCAATAACGTCCCTTCTTCTTCTGTCCTATTCGCCGGAACCGCGACTGCTTTAACCGACGGTTCCGGCAATTTTTTCTTTGACCTTCCGCCGCCGCCGACCTATCCCGAAAAGGCAGAGAAGCCGGAAAAGACCGATGATCGAAGCCACATTGCGCGAGAGCGAAGACAACCCGGTTCCCGGCAACCATACCGTCGGTTATTTCACCGGCCACGGCGGCAAACAGCTTCGATACGCGATCTTCCGCGCCAGCCGACACATTGCGCGCGGAACCGTGGTTCTGCTGCATGGTCGCAACGAATGTATCGAGAAATATTTCGAGACCGTCAGCGATCTGACGGCCATGGGATTCTGGGTCGCGACCTTCGATACGCGTGGGCAGGGCGGTTCCGAACGGCTGCTGAAGAAGCCAGGCGCCGGGCATGTACGACGTTTTTCCGACTACAAGCGCGACATAAGTTTGTTTCTCGAACAGGTGGTGCTGCCGGATACCCGGCTGCCATTCTTCATGATCGCCCATTCAACCGGCGCACTTGCAGCACTGGCCGCAGCACCCGGCCTGTCGAACAGGATCGACCGTCTGGCGCTTTGTTCGCCCTTTATCGAGCTGGACAGCCAGCAATCCGTTCCTTCGTCCGTCATCCGGCTGGTCGCGACCGCTTTAAGCCTGTTGGGTCTTGGAAAGCTTCAGCTCGGCAGGGATCAGCGCGAACGTGATTTCGATGGCAACCCGCTGACCTCTGACGCCAGACGTTTTGCCAGAAATCTTGCGCTGCATCGGCAATTTCCGGAACTCTTCATCGGCGCACCGACAGCGCGATGGGTTTATGAAGCGCTGAAAACGATGGGTCGGGTGACCCGTCAGGACCATCTGACGGACATAACCATTCCCACCCTCATTCTTGCGCCGATGCTGGATACGATCACGCCCTATAAGGCGCAGGAGGAACTCTCGCGCAACTTCCGCGCGGCGCAGCTTCTTCCCATAACCGGTGCTCGCCATGAATTGCTGCATGAGCGCGACGTTTTCCGCAAACAGGCGCTGGCGGCCATTGACGCCTTTTTCGCGCCGGAATGACGCGGGGATGGCGCGGTTTGCGCCATCCCCGTCAGTCGCACCATCTACAGTTTTGAAAGAATGGCGAGCGCCTGTTCGTGCACGGCTTTGGAACCGGCTGCCAGAATGCGGCCGCCATTTTCCGGACGACCCCCATCCCAGGTGGTGATAATGCCACCCGCCTGTTCGATCACCGGAATGAGGGCGCCGACATCATAGGGCTTCAGGCCCGATTCGATCACCAGATCGACATGGCCGGCGGCAAGCAGGCAATAGGCGTAACAATCCACGCCGTAACGGAAAAGGCGAACCTGATCCTGCACCTTGTCGTAAAGGGGCTTTTCTTCCGTCGTGAAGATATGGGGTGTCGTGGTGAACAGCACAGCATCCGACAGCGAAGCGCATTCGCGCGTGCGGATCTTGCGTTCACCATCCGGCCCGAAATACCATGCGGCCTCGCCGTCGGCGAAATAACGCTCTTTCGTGAAGGGCTGGTCCATGATGCCCATCGAAGCGCGGCCGGCCGACTGGAAGCCGATCAACGTGCCCCAGACCGGCACGCCGGAAATGAAGGCGCGCGTGCCGTCAATTGGATCGATAACCCAGATATGTTCGCGATCGAGACCGACATTGCCGTGTTCTTCACCAAGAATGCCGTGTTGCGGAAAACGTGCCTCGATGAGGGCGCGAATGGCGCTTTCTGCTGCCTGATCGCCTTCCGTCACCGGGTCATAGCCGCCGTCCTCCTTGTTGGTGACGGCAATGCCTGTGCGGAAGCGGGGAAGCGTTTCAGCGCTGGCGGCTTCGGCAAGTTTGAAGAAGAAATCCCGGTCGGGCAGCATGCGAAACCTCATTGCCTGAATTATTGGGCCTGAATTGTATGGCGAAATGCATAGACCGGAATTGCACCCGCCGTCCACACGTACGGATGCAGGCACGGCCGATTCCAAATTTTCAGCATAAGCCTAAAAAAAGTGCATAAAATAAAATGATTGACAATTGTGCATATAATGCGTAGCGTGACCCTGCAGTCTTTGACTGTAAATACCCTCCTTGGGTGTTTCCTCCCTAGACTTGACCGCGCCAAGGCGCGGTTTTTTTTGTCCGGCGCGTGGCCAGGCTGTCTGGAACAGAGGTCTGAAATATCCTGGAATTTGATGTGTTATTCGGCGGCGAGCGAGGTTTCGATCGCGTATTCCGAAACAAAAGCGCCGAGCTGGCGCATGAATATTTCAAGCGATGCCTGAATGGCGGGAAAATCTGCTTTCTTCGAAAGCGTTTTTTCATCGACGTACAGCGCCCGATTGACCTCGATCTGGAGCGCGTGAAGAGAGCGGATCGGTCGGCCGTAATGTTCCGTGATGAAGCCGCCGGCATAGGGCTTGTTGCAGACCGCAACGAAACCCAGTTCTTCAAGAAAATGCAGAGCGGCGCGGGAGACCTCCTGGGAAGCACTGGTGCCGTAGCGATCGCCTATAATGACATCCGGCCGCAGGTTCGAGCCGGCAACGCGGATATTGCCCGGCATCGAATGGCAATCGATCAGTACCGCCATGCCGAAATTGGCGTGGGTGCGTGACAGCAGCCGGCGCAGGCAGGCGTGGTAGGGTTTGTAAATCGTCTCGATCCGTGACAGCGCCTCGTCCACCGGCAGGCGGTGGGCATAGATGTCCATATTCTCGGCGACGATACGGGGTACCGTTCCCAGGCCGCCGGCAACCCGCATGGAGCCGATATTGGCGTAGGGAGGCAGAGTGCCTTCGAACATGCGCGGATCAAGCTCGTAGGGCTCGCGATTGACGTCGAGATACGCGCGGGGAAAATTGGCTTTCAGCAGCGGCGCACCGATGTCGGGCGCAGCGGCGAACAGCTCGTCAACGAAATGATCTTCCGAGCGCCGGATCTCGTGCGAATCAAGCCGTGCCGATTCCAGAAAGGAGATGGGGTAACAGCGACCGCTATGGGGTGAATTATAGACGAATGGCAGGGTTTGAACGGCAGGTTCCGTTACTTCGAACAGCTCGTATTCACCCGTTATCCAGTCCATTCAGTGCCATTTACCATGTCGTAAACTATCAGGATGTTCATGTTGCCAGTTACGGTGCGGCAAGTCCATACTATCGACCATGCAGCGCTATACCGATTCTTGTGTTCACATGATATTTACCGTGAAAATCCTATAATCGGGCTAGGGTATCTCAAACATTGAGCAGTTACGGTCACTTATGATGAATCAGAAAATTCTTCTCGCTGAAGACGATAACGATATGCGCCGCTTTCTCGTCAAGGCGCTGGAAAAAGCCGGTTACAAGGTTTCTTCCTTCGACAATGGCGCAAGCGCTTACGACCGGCTTCGCGAAGAGCCTTTCTCGCTGTTGCTGACAGATATCGTCATGCCCGAAATGGATGGCATCGAGTTGGCCCGGCGCGCGACTGAACTCGACCCCGACCTGAAAGTCATGTTCATCACCGGCTTTGCGGCCGTCGCGCTGAACGCCGATTCGAAGGCTCCAAAGGATGCCAAGGTGCTTTCCAAGCCGTTCCATCTTCGCGATCTGGTGGATGAGGTCAACAAACTCCTTGTGGCGTAAGGGGTCTCAAAAAACCTTCACAAAACCGAAAAAAAGCAGTTGACGCATGAACCGGTTTTGTGGTCTATCCGCCGCCACGGAGGGCGTGTAGCTCAGCGGGAGAGCACTACGTTGACATCGTAGGGGTCACAGGTTCAATCCCTGTCACGCCCACCATCCGAATTCTTAAATATCAAGGCCTTGCGAGAAATCGCAGGGCCTTTTTGCATAGTGGCCTCAGTGTCAATTGAACCTGTCCCCTATGGAGTACGCGTCAACGGTCCCATCACAGGAACCCGCTGCGACACCGTCATAAATACCACTCCAACTAGGGCAAAGAGGATCGGCAGGAGGACTTTGCGGCCTTCCATGCGGCATGGACATGGAGGAGGGCGTGATGAACCGAAGCGTTTACGCGCTACCCGCCATTTGGCGTCCTGAGTGCATCGCGCCTTGCCGTCCCTTGTTCTTAAGACATCCGACTGCCGCCAGCTGATTGGTATAGGCAAGCTGATTGACTGCCTATTCGATCCGCGGAGTTCGCTCGAGCGACGGGCTATCCTGTAGGCAGCCTCCAAACTATCCATGCGCTCCGCAATAAATTTCACTCAAAAAAATAAAATGCAAACCGGATTGACGCTTGCCCGGTTTCCCGATATCTCAAACGTCATGCAATAAATTACACGACTTAAAATTTATTGCGGATTGGTCATTGTCCTTGGGAGGGGAATATGTTGGCTTTTCTGAAATCGACCGTTGCCGCGGGTGTTTTAGCCGTGGCGATTTCCGCAGGCGCCGGCTCTCAGGCCGCTGCTGCGGGCAAATTCGCCTGTGAACCGGGCGAGACCTATGTGATGAACGTCATGGTTTCCAGCCATCCCTATTGGGTGCCGGTGTTTGAAGGTTTCAAGCAGGCCGCGAAGGCCTTGGGCTGCGAGGCCGTTTTCACCGGTACGCCCGAATACGACATCACCAAGCAGATCGCGTCCTTCGAGCAGGAACTGGTGAAGAAGCCGAAGGGTATATTGCTGCATCCGATGCAGGCCGATCCCTTTATCGAACCGATCAACAAGGCGATCGACTCCGGTGTTTCGGTGACGACTTTTGCGGCAGATTCGCCGAAGTCAAAACGCACCGCCTACATCACCTCGGACAATGTTGCCGAGGCGAAATTTGCGGCTGACGAGATCGTCAAGAAGCTGGGCAAGAAGGGCGAATATGCCGTTCTCGAAAATCCGGGCCAAAGCAAC